>Ga0102595_100081_pt1 | contig 169207 bp, 159 predicted proteins | sample Araplaol_mTSA_r2_2_FD_76864 | JGI IMG/M metagenome (GOLD analysis project Ga0102595, IMG submission 76864) | Arabidopsis root microbial communities from North Carolina, USA - plate scrape MF_Col_mTSA_r2 (SPADES assembly) (version 2) | ecosystem: Host-associated > Plants > Roots > Endosphere... | reverse complement strand
CGGGCGTGGGCAACCTGGTCGACGCCGACCTGGCCAAGGAAAGCGCCAAGCTGCAGTCGCTGCAAACCAAGCAGCAGCTGGGCATCCAGGCGCTCTCGATCGCCAACCAGTCGACCGGCTCGATCCTGAGCCTGTTCCGATAGGGACACCTGGGGGCGGGCCTTCGGGCCCGTCCCCGCCTTCCGTCGGCCTTGAGCCGGGAGGAGGGTTCACCAGAGGCGCCGCCGTGACCCGGCGACGATAGGAGTAATGGAAACCAAAGCCGCACTGACACAGCCGATACCAGAACCGACCGCGCCGTCTTCGGCCGCCAATGCCTACACCGTCCCGGGCCAACCCGCGGGCGGTCCTGTCGTTTCGGAGGCTCCGGAGAAGCCGGCCGCCGCCGCGGGCCCCCAACCGGGCGACCTGCGACTGGTGATCGAGCAGGATCCCGTTTCGGGTTCGTACGTCTACAAGACGGTCGATCGCCGGACCGGCGACGTCCTGCAGCAGTTTCCCCGCGAGGACGTGCTCCGCTTCAAGCAGGCCGAGCACTACGACCCGGGCGAGGTTTTCGACGGCCTGACCTGAGAGGGCGCTCCGCGCCCTAGGACCGTGTTCGCCGCGACCTGGCGTCGCAGGCGGAACATGGTTTACGCGCGTTAACCATATTCTTACTCCCTGAGCCTCAAGTTCACGGTCGACCTGCTCGGCCGCCGAATCGCGTCCCGAGCCACATTGGCAAGAACCGCCGTTCGGAGACCGTGATGACGCTGAGCGTGAACACCAATCAGCCTGCGCTGATCGCCCTGCAGAATCTGAACAAGACCAACGACGAGATGGGCGGCGTGCAGTCGCGCATCAACACCGGTCTCGCGATCTCCAGCGCCAAGGACAACGCCGCGGTCTGGTCGATCGCCCAGGATCAGCGCGCCGACCGCTCGGCCCTGAACGCGGTGAAGATGAGCCTGGACCGCGCCACCTCGATCACCGACGTGGCCCTGGCCGCGGGGGAATCGGTCTCGGATCTGCTGACCCAGATGCGCGAGAAGGTGGTCGCCGCCAAGGACACCTCGCTGTCGACGCAGTCGCGCAACTCGCTGAACGCCGACTTCCAGAGCCTGCTGAAGAACATGACGCAGGTGATCAACAGCGCCACGTTCGACGGCGCCAACATCCTGAACGGCAGCGAGCCGAGCAACATCACGTTCCTGGCCGACGCCGACGCCGCCACCGTGATCACGCTGAACCTGCAGAACCTGTCGCTGAGCAGCACGATCAACACGCTGTCGCTGAACGACAAGATCAACACCCAGACCCTGGCCGCCAGCGTGCTGTCGCGCCTGGACGCGACGATGACGGCGGTGAACCAGGCCGTCGGCTCGATCGGCTCGCAAGCCAAGCAGATCGAAGCCCACAACACCTTCGTGTCCAAGCTCAACGACGTGCTCGAGACCGGCGTGGGCAACCTCGTCGACGCCGACATGGCCAAGGAAAGCGCGCGCCTGCAGGCCTTGCAGGTCAAGCAACAGCTCGGCGCCCAGGCGCTGTCGATCGCCAACCAGGCGCCGCAGATCATCCTGTCGCTGTTCAACGGCGGCAGCTAGGCCTGAGGCCCCGCGCGGGGTAGACTCTCCGCCACGCTAGTTGGGAGAATCGACCCGGTATGATCGAGCTTCGCGATTTGACGGACGGCGACGAGGCGGTCCTGTTCCAATGGCGGGGCGAACCGGAAGTCGACCGGTGGATGTCCGACGCGGCCTTTCCGAGCCGCGAGGCCCACGCCGCCTGGTTCCAGGCCCTGCGTTCCGATCCCGACATGCGCGGCTGGATGATCGTCCGGGCCGGCGAACCGTCGGGCCTGCTGACCCTGACGGGCCTGCTCAGCCATCATCGTCGCGCCGGCTGGAACTGGTTCCTCGGTTCGGCCGAGGCGCGGGGCAGGGGCGTGGGACGCGCCGCCCAGGTGCTGGGACTGGACCGCGCCTTCGGCGAGCTGGGCCTGCACAAGGTCTTCGCCGAGGTCATGGCCGACAACGACGCGGCGCTGAAGGCCCAGGCGGCCTCCGGCTTCCGTCGCGAAGGCTATCTGCGCGGCCACGTGCTGAAGGACGGCGAGCCCCGGGACGTGGTCCTGCTGGGCATCCTGGCCGAGGAATGGCGCGAGCTGCGGGGCGAGGTCCGGCGCTCGCTGACCGACGCCCACCTGATCGCGGCCTGATCCCGACTTCGATTCATACGTCTTAACGAAACGTCAGCGATCATCGCGGACAATCGAATCGTGGGGCGTAGTGCGTCCCGATGGGACCCGCTGTGATCACTTTCGATTCCAGTCTGCTGCTCGGGTATTATCAGGCCAAGAACGCTGGCCTGGCCGCGAACGCGACCGCGTCGACCAACCAGTCCTCGTCGTCCGCTCCGTCCTCCTCGGGCGGCAAGACGGTGCCCAGCTCGCCCTGGACGACGATGACCAGCGAGCCCAGCGACCTGGTCAAAGCGGCCCTGAACGGCCGCAAGTTCGTCGACGAGGCCGCGGCCGTCGCCGCGTCCCCGACGATCTCGGGCGACTACAAGAAGCTGTTCGCCGCCTATCAGGCGCTCAACACCCTGTCGGCGATCGCCAACCGCTCGGCCGAGAAGGGCGTCACCGACAGCGAGATCAAGCGGCTGCAGGCCGTGTTCAGCAAGGGGCTGAACGAGGTCAACAGCTACGTCCAGAACCTCAGCACCGACGGCATGCGCCTGACGACCGGCACGGTCATGACCAGCGACAAGTCGACCGTCGGGGTGCCGAAGAACAACTACAACTACGTCACCAACACGATCTACAGCGGCCAGGTCGACGACGAGGTGCCCACGTTCAAGGGCAACGTCAGCTTCACGATGAACGTCAAGAAGTTCGGCGTGGCGACGGACGTGACGATGGACCTGTCGGAGATGGGTTCGACGCCGCGGACGATGGCCAACGTCGTCTCGTTCTTCAACCAGAAGCTCTCGGACGCCGGTTTCGACACCCAGTTCGCGGTCAACCGCACGGTGGGCCAGGAGCGCACCACCACGGTCAACGGCCAGACCGTCAAGCTGCCGGCCACCGGCGACGACTTCGCCCTGCAGATCAAGGGCGACCTGACCGAGACCCTGACCTTCTCGGCCCCGGCCGCCAAGCCGGCGGTCTACATCACCACGGCCGCCGGCAATCCGGATCCTGACAAGGACACCACCACCGACGATGCGGTGATCGAGAACACCCTGACGAAGTACGGCCCCGGCACGGCCGGCCAGCCGGGCACCAAGGTGTTCTCCGACACGCTGGAAGGCACGATCAGCACGGTCCACAAGACGATGACGGGCCCCGATGGCTCGCTCTACGTCCTGGCCGATGTTGACGGCACGACCAGCACCCAGACGATCAAGGGCGACCAGGACGTCGCCCTGCTGAAGTACGATTCGTCGGGCAAGCTGCTCTACGCCCGCACCCTGGGCGCCTCGAACACCGCCACCGGCTACAACATGGCCATCTCGGACGACGGCCAGGTGGCCATCGCCGGTTCGGTGGCGGGCAGCCTGGCCGGCGCCACCAACGGCCCGATCAATTCGGACTCGGCCGGCACGCTCACCGACAGCTTCGTGACCCTCTACGACGCCAAGGGCGACGAGACCTGGACGGTCCGCCGCGGCGGCATGCTGGAGGACGAGGCCACGGCCGTGGCCTTCGGCGAGGACGGCGTGGTCTATGTGGGCGGCCGCACCAAGTCCGACATCCCGGGCTCGGCCACCGGCGCGACGGAAGGCGGCTACGACAGCTATCTGAGCGCCTTCGCCACCGACATCGCCGGCACGCCCAAGGCGCTGTTCACAACCCATTTCGGCAGCGAGAACGACGACACCGTCTCCGGCATCGTGGTCAACGGCACGCAGGTGGTGGTGGCCAGCAAGGAAGGCAGCGAGGCGATGCTTCGCAGCTTCGACGTCTCGACCACCATCGTCACCGAGCCGCGCACCTATCTGAACGACAAGGAAGTCTGGGTCACCGAACCGACGACCTACACCAAGGCCGCGACGTTCACCGAGGGCGCGACGCGCGACCTGGGTTCGCTGAAGGGCGGCAACATCGCCGGCCTGACCATCGACAACGGCCAGCTCTACATCGGCGGCTCGACCACCAACGGCGCGCTGGACGTCGACAACAAGACCAAGGCCGCCTCGGGCGGTTCGGACGGGTTCGTGGCCCGCCTGTCGCTGGACCTGGCCGACAAGAGCCAGGACACCCTGGCCTATTACGGCGGGACGGGCGACGACACGGTCACCGGCATGGCGGTCTCCAACGGCCAGGCCTGGCTGGTGGGTTCGGCCGGCAAGGACCTGGCGGGCGAGGCCACGGTCGGCACGAAGGACGGCTACGTCGCCCAGATCAATGTCGCCACCGGCCAGGCCTCCTGGGAGCAGCGGCTGACCGGCAAGGACGGTTACGCCACCCCGACCTCGATCGCGGTCGACGCGTCGGGCTCCAGCACCCTGGACGTCTTCGGCATCCCGCGCGGCAAGATGGACTTCACCCAGTCCGACAAGATCGTCTCGGCGACCTCGGCGCGGGCGGGGGACACCTTCCAGGTCCGCACTCGGGCGCGCGGCACCCTGACCACGATCAAGATCGAGCAGGACGATACGCTCGACACCCTGGCCGACAAGATCCGCAAGGCCACGGGCTACGCGGCCAAGGTCGAGTTCAGCAGCGTCGGCAACAACCGCACCCTGCGGATCAGCCCGTCCCAGACCACCTCGACCGTCGAGATCCTGCCCGGCAAGGGCGGCACCGACGTGCTGGAATCGCTGGGGCTGAAGCCGGGGATCGTGCGCAACACCAAGACCGATCACGGCCAGACGGTCTCGGCCGACGGCAAGGGGCCGATCTACGGCTTCGCGCTGGACACGGGCCTGGACCTGACCACCGACGTCGGCCGCAACGCTGCGGTGTCGGCCATGACCAAGGCCCTGTCGGCGGTCCGCAACGCCTATCGCGAGATGGCCGACACCGCCAACGGCGTGAAGCGCACCGACGCGACCGCCTCCTCGAACAACAACGCCACCGGCACGGTGCCGACCTATCTGACCAACCAGATCGCCAACTACCAGGCGGCGTTGGATCGCCTGACCGGCGGCGGCTAGGGCGCGCGCCGCGACGGCCCTGGAAGCCGTCTTGAGCCTTGGACTTGAAAGCGTCATCACCGCGTCGTAGCCAGGGATCATGGAACTTCTCAAAGATCGACGCGTGTTGCTGGGCGGCGGCGCCGCCCTGGCCCTGATCGCGGGCCTCGGCATCGCCCTGACCGTGATGCACGGCAACAAGTCGCCGACCGCCGATCCGCCGGCCTCGCGCGCCGGCCTGATCGTCGAGACCGGCCGCGCCGACGACAACAAGCTGGACGCCAACCGCCCGCTGCGCTGCTTTGTCGGCGGCCAGTTCGTCGGCGAGATCACCCTGGCCGAGTGCGCCAAGAAGAACGGCGTGGCCACCGGCGCCCTGGACGTGGGCGTCGACGAGACCGGCGCCCTGGCCGCCGCCGACCAGGCCGGCACGGTCCTGACCCCGCTGCCGCCGCCGCCCGAGGCCCTGACCGTGCCCGCGCCGGCCGCGACGCCGGCCGCCCCGACGCCGACCGCGGCCAGCACGCCCCTGGCGGTCTGCTGGCGCTACGCCGGCGGCGAATGGCGCAAGCTGCCGGGCGAGATCACCGTCAACGCCTGCGCCCAGCAGATCTCGGGCGGCAAGTGCGAGAAAGCGGGCGGGGCCACCTACGGCCGCTGGGGCGACGAAACCCTGCGCATCGTGCCGGGCAAGGTCGAATCCTCGTCCGACAACCGCACCTTCCATTCGATCATCGACCTGGGGCAGGGCTGCTCCATCCCGTCGGCCTAGAGAGAGTCCAAGACCCATGCGCCTTCCCGTCGTCGCCCTCTCGCTCGTCGCCGCCGCCGCCGTTGTCGGCCTGAGCGGTTGCGAGAAGCAGACCAAGGCCCCGTTCGAGGCCGGCGTCTGCATGCACGTGATCGAACAGAAGGACGGGACGCTGAAGTTCAACCCGGTGGCCCGCAACGTGCCCAGTCTCGAGCTCTGCGCGGCCGAGCTGGAGGGCATGCGCCTGCGCTTCGTGCGCCTGGGCAGCCCCAGCCGCGAGATGACCGGCGCCTACCAGGGCAAGTTCATCTTCCTGCAGAAGGAAGGCATCTATCTGGGCGACACCTACGAAGGCGCCCGGTTCATGTCGCTGGTCCGCACGGGCGATGGCCGCCTGGCGGTCCCGGGGGCCATGCCGCCCCAGTAACGGGGAGGGCCGGAGGAAGAGGGCGGTGGATAACCGCTCTTGTTCCACAGGAACATTTGTGGAACAAACCTTGCGTTCGGCGTTGATAGGTCGTTAACGTCCGGGCCAGATTCCGGCGCGTTGGGTCGCCGGGCGAGAACGAAGGTCTTCCCATGGCGGGCAGCGTCAACAAGGTCATTCTGGTCGGCAACCTCGGCGCCGACCCCGAAATCCGCTCCCTCGGCTCCGGCGACCGCGTCGCCAACCTGCGCATCGCCACCTCGGAGAGCTGGCGCGACCGCACCAGCGGCGAGCGCAAGGAAAAGACCGAGTGGCACCGCGTCGTGATCTTCAACGACAACCTGGTGAAGGTGGCCGAGAGCTACCTGCGCAAGGGCTCGACGGTCTATATCGAGGGCTCGCTGCAGACCCGCAAGTGGACCGACCAGTCGGGCCAGGAGAAGTACTCCACCGAGATCGTGCTGCAGAAATTCCGCGGCGAACTGACCATGCTGGGCGGTCGCGGCGACGGCGCCGGCGCGTCGGCGGGCGGCGGCTATGACGAAGGCTACGCCGCCGGCGGCGGCGGCGGCGGTGGGTTCGGCGGCGGCGCGCCGCGCAGCCAGCCCAGCGGCCCGCGCGAAAGCTTCTCGGCCGACCTGGACGACGAAATCCCGTTCTAGGCGTCGTCGCGACGCCAGGGCTCGAACAGCGGCCGGTTCCCGGGAGCCGGCCGCTTTTTCGTGTGCGCTTTCTCACGACCGCGCGGTGGGCTGGGCCACTGCTGGAACCGGTCCCCCTGGTGATCCTGGCTTCCGGGGACGCGCCAGGCCTGTCGGCCTGACCCGCGGGCTCCCCTTGCGAGGAGATCAAGGATGGCCGAGTCCGCGGGGCCCACCGACGAGGAGGTCCTCGTCGTCGGCGTCGCCCTCTTCGTGCGCGCGCGCGACCTTCGGGAGGATCCGCCGGGCCCTGACGAGACGCTGGCTCAGATCGGCGTGGGGGCCAACAGCCTGGACCTCGCGATCCGCGACTGGATCAACGACCGGTTCCGCGCGCCGCCCAAGCGCAAGCTGATGAGCGGCGATCTCGAGCCCTCCATGACCTGGGCGGCCTTCGTCCTCAAGGCGCTGGGCTGACCGAGCGTTCAAACCGGGCGATCGGCGCCGCGTCCGGCTGCGACAACGGTCGGCGTTTCGGCGCCGGCCGTTTTGGTTTATCCCTGGCGGACGCCTTTCGTCCGTATGACCATTGAATTTCGAAAGGCGGCGCGCCACCTCGGGGGCGCGGAAGGCAAGCGCGTCGAGGCGCTCGAGTCGGAATCGGGGATTGAGAAGACCGTGGGACAACCCCAGAAAGACGAGGGCGGCCTGGTGCGCCAGGCCCACGGCCTGACCGCCGACCTGACGGCGCCCGACCGCCGGATCTACTGGCTGGACCTGGCCCTGACCGCGACCGCCGCCTGGGGCGGCCTGTGGATCGCCGCCACGGCCGGCCACCCCGGGATCGTCCTCGCCGCCGGCCTGGTCGGCCTGCTGGCCATCTATCGCGGCCTGTCGTTCATCCACGAGATAAGCCACCTGCGGCCCAAGGACGTGCCGGGCTTCCGCCTGGGCTGGAACCTGCTGGTCGGCGTGCCGCTGATGACGCCGTCGATGATGTACGAGGGCGTGCACAACCTGCACCACGCCAAGCATCGCTTCGGCACCGCCAAGGACCCGGAATACCTGCCGCTGGGCCGCTATTCGCCGTTCAAGCTGGGCCTGTTCACGGCGATCTCGCTGCTGGCCCCGCTGGGCGTGATCCTGCGCTCGGGCGTCCTGGTCCCGCTGTCGTTCGTGATCCCGCCCGTGCGCCGCTTCGTCAGGACCAAGCTGTCGGCCCTGGTGATCAATCCCGACTTCGTGCGCGAGGACAACGATAGGACGCGGCCCGACTGGCTGGCCCAGGAGATCGGCTGCTGGCTGTGGTGCTGGGGCGTGGCCGCCGCGACGGTCGCCGGTTTCGTGCCGGTCCGCGTGGTCGCGACCTGGTTCGTGCTGTTCTCGCTGGCCACCTTCGTCAACCAGCTGCGGACCCTGGCGGCCCACTACTGGCACAACGACGGCGAGATGATGAGCTTCGAGGAGCAGTTCCTGGACTCGGTCAACGTGCCGCCGCCGGCCCTGCTGCCGTTCCTTTGGGCGCCGGTCGGCCTGCGCTACCACGCCCTGCACCACCTGCTGCCGCGCCTGCCGTACCACAACTTGGGCAAGGCCCATGCGCGGCTGTCGGCCCGGCTGGCGGCGACCTCGCCCTATCACCGGGTCGAGGAGAAGGGCCTGTTCGTGGCCCTGGCCAAGCTGTTCGCCCGCGCCGGCGGCGCGCCGGTCCTAGCGGTCGAGGCCGACACGGTCGAACGCAAGAGCGCCTGACGGCTGCGACGGCGGCAAGGCCTGGCGCAGGGCCCAGGCCGCGCCGGTCAGCGACAGGGCGACCGCCGTCATCGTCCATTCCAGATGGCTGCCGGGCGAGGCCATGACGCGCGGGATGTGCAGCATCACCACGAAGCACGCCATCATCGCCGTCAGCGCGGTGGCCGCGGGCCGCGACGCCACCCCGAACAGGATCGCCAGCCCGGCCGCCAGGTGGCCTGTCCCCGTCGCATAGGCCCAGAACAGCGGGTAGGGGATCCAGCCCGGCACCATCTTGGCGGTGAAATCGGCATAGGCGAAATGGCTCAGGCCGAAGATCAGCGGACAGACGCCGTAGATCAGCCGCACGGCCAGCCGCAGCCGCAGCCGGGCGTCCGGCGTCCCGCCCGACATCGCGAACAGGGCCAGGCCGCCGGCCGACAGCGACAGGGTCTCGGCCACGCCCAGCCACGAGGCGACCCGGGCCGGGGCGGCGGCCACCTCGGGGCCGTGCAGGGCGACCCAGCCCAGATAGACAACGGCCAGGGCCGCCGAGGCGAGACGGGCGGTGCGCGACCACAGGACGCCGGCGCCCAGGACCAGCATCAGCGCCGCGCTGGCCAGGGCCAGGACATGCCGGCCGGGCGCGCCCTCGGGCACGGGTTGCCATTGCAGGGCGAAGTCGCCGAAGGCCAGGCCGATGATCCCCAGCGCCATGGCGCCCGAGCCGTAGAGTACGCCGTCGCGGTTCATGATCCCTCCCGTTGAACGTTCCGAACTTGGCTCCGCCGCCGGCGCGTGGCTTGGGGTTTGTTGCGCTTCGGCCTCCGGACGGGTTCTATGGCCGCGCATTCCGACGGAGGCGCCTGCATGTTTCGTGTCGAGTCCCACGGCCCCGCCTTGCCCGCCCGCTCGCCGCTGTACGGCGCCGGCGAGGCGCGCTGCGCCACCGACGCCAGGGCCCCGATCGGCAAGTGCTATGCGGGTCCGGTCATCGGCGTTGTGGTGGCGGGGACCTTCGACTACGCTGGCCGCCATGGCCGCGCCCAGGCCAAGCCCGGCGCGATCCTGCTGGGCAACGCCGGCGAGGCCTTCGACTGCCGCCACCTGGACGCCGCCGGCAATCGCCGGGCGGTGATCGCCCTGCATCCGGACCTCCTGGCCGAGGTCGCCAACGACTGCGGCCTGGACGACGCCGACTTCGCGATCTCGGCCCTGGCCCCGTCGCGCGAGACCGCGCCGCTGTACGGCGCCGTGCGCCGCGCGGCCGGCGGGCTGCGCCTGGGCGAAGAGGAGGTGATCGACCTGGCCGCCCGCGCCCTGGCCCTGGGCCGCGACACGCGTCCCGTCGCGCCCGTCGGGACCGAGCGGCGGCGCATCCGCGAGGTGATCCGGCACCTGGACGAGGCCTATGCCGAGCCCTGCGAACTGGACAGCTTGGCGGCCATGGGCCAGGTCAGCCGCTTCCACTTCATCCGGTTGTTCCGGGCCATGACCGGCGAGAGCCCGCGCCAGTACCTGATCGGCGCGCGCCTGCGGGCCGCCGCCGACCGCCTGACCGACACCGCCGAGCCCGTCACCCGCATCGCCTTCGACGTGGGCTTCAACGACATCTCGCACTTCAACGCCACGTTCCGGCGGGCCTTCGGCCTGTCGCCGACGGCATGGCGGAAGACGGCTTAGGATGAGTTCAGCCACCGAACCCAAGCGCCGCTGGCCGGACGCCCTGTACGCCTATCTGCGATACGGCTGGGGCGAATGGTTGGCCGTTCTCGCCGTCTGCGGCCTGTCGATCGGCTGGTGTGCGTGGAACTTCGCATCGCTGGCCAGCAGCGGGTTCCTCTTCGTCTGGGGAGGACGATATGGCCCGCCAGGTCACTGGGCCGCGTTCGCCGCGGAGCCGCTGAGCGTTGCGGTCTACGGCGCCGTCGATCTCATCTGGCTGGCGGCGGCGTCGCTCGGGTTCGTGGCGGCAGCCCTGTGGATAGGCCGACGGCTTCAGTCCCGTTAGGCACGGCGCGCGAAGCCTACGATCCCAGTTCCTGCACCACCGTCTCGCACAACCGATGCGTCTCCAGCGCATCCAACGCCGACAGGCGGCGCCCCTCGCGCACGGCACCCAGGAAGTGCTCGCACAGGCCCTCGAAACCGCGCTGGCGGCCCACCGAGGTCCAGTCGCCGCGCCGCGCCAGGTGATCCTGGGAGCCCTGGTCGACCACCTGGGCCATGTCGACGATCCGCCGCTTGGCGCCGGCGCCCGAGACCTCAAGGGTCTCCTCGTTCGACCCGCTGGTGCGGTTCATGATCCCCAGGGCGTCGCGCCCGCCGCCCGACAGCGACAGGGCCACGTGTTCCAGCAGGCCGTCCACGACCCGCCCGTGCACCCGCGCCTCGCCGGCGCCCGGCGCCAGGAACCGCAGGGTGTCGATCACGTGGATGAAGTCGTCGAACACCACGCGGCGCGTCTCGTCGGCCTGATCGGCGCGGTTCTTCTGCATCACCGCCAGCGGCAGCTTCAGGGCGGCGGCGTCGCGATAGACCGGGGCGAAGCGGCGGTTGAAGCCGACCATCAGCGAGACGCCACGCGTCTCGGCCAGGTCGACCAGGGATTCGATGTCGGCAGCGTTGTCGGCCAGGGGCTTGTCGACCATCGTCGGCACGCCGGCCTCCAGCAGGCGGCGGACGATCTGGGGATGGGCGGCCGTGGCCGCGTGGACCAGGGCGCCGTCCAGCCCCTCGGCCAGGGCCGTGTCGAGCTCGGCGTGCAGTCGCGCGACCCGCCAGGCCGCGCCCAGCTCGACCAGGGTGCGGGCGTCGCGGGTGACGAAGACCAGGTCGAGGTCGGGACGTGGACCCAGCACAGGCAGGTAGGCCTTCCGGGCGATGTCGCCCAGGCCGATCATGGCGATGCGGAGCGGGGCGATGCGCGAGGTCATGAGGTCCCCAGGGCGTTGAGCAGGTGGTCGGCCAGGGCGCCGGCGTCCCAGGCGTCGCCGCGCGGGGCCAGGAACAGCGGCGCGCCGTCCAGGAACGGCGTCAGGGTCTGGGCGGTCTGGAGCAGGTCGGGGGCGTCGAGGCTCTCGCTCATCACCACGGCGGCGACCGGGACCTTGGCGGCGCGCAGGGCGACCAGGGCGGTCAGGACGTGGCTGATCGTGCCCAGGTACGAGCCGGCCACCAGCAGCACCGGCGCGCCCAGGGCGGCGATCATGTCCAGGTTGGTCTCGCCGTCGGTCAGGGGCGACATGACCCCGCCGGCCCCCTCGACCAGCAGCAGGCCGTCGCGGACCTCGGCGGCGCGGGCCACGGCGTCGATGACCATGTCGTCCAGGCTGAGCGTGTCGCCCTCCAGCCGCGCGGCGATGTTGGGCGACAGCGGAGCGCGGTAGCGGCGCGGGGCGATGCGGAAGACGTCGCCGGGCGCGCCCAGGGCGGCGGCCAGGCGGGCCGGGTCGCTGGTCGCCGCGTCCCTGGGGTCGAAGCCGCTGACCACGGGCTTGAAGGCGTCGACGACCGCGCCCTTGGCCCGGAGCGCCCGGATCAGGGCGCAGCTGACATAGGTCTTGCCGATGTCGGTGCCCGTGCCGGTGACGAACAGGGCGGACATCAGACGGCCGCCCTGACGTAGGGCTTCACCAGCTCGGCCAGGCGGACGATCTCGTCGTCGGGATGCTCGGCGCTGAAGGCGATGCGCAGGCGGGCCATGCCGGCCGGCACGGTGGGCGGGCGGATGGCGACGACCAGGAAGCCCTCGGCCTCCAGGGCGCGCGAGGCGTCCAGGGCGTCCTGGGCCTCGCCGATGATCACCGGCACGATGGGGCTGGCGGCGCGCGGCAGGCCGACCGCCTCGGTGAAGGCGCGGGCCTTGGCCAGGGGCAGGGCGGTCAGGGCCGGATCGGCCTCGATGATGTCCAGCGCCGCCAGGGCGGCGGCGGCGGCGGCCGGCGGCAGGCCGGTGGTGTAGACCAGGGTGCGGGCCCGGGTCTTCAGGAGGTCGACCACGGCCTGGGAGGCGCAGACATAGCCGCCGTACGAGCCCAGGGCCTTGGACAGGGTGCCCATCTGCAGCGGGATCTGGGCTTCGGGGAACAGGGCGGCCGAACCCTTGCCCTCGGCCAGGACGCCGACGCCGTGGGCGTCGTCCGACAGCAGCCAGGCGTCGTTGGCCTCGCAGACCGCCGACAGCCAGTCCAGCGGGGCGATGTCGCCGTCCATCGAGAACACCCCGTCGGTGGCGACGATGGCGTGGCGGGCGCTGGACCGATGCTCGGCCAGCAGGGCGGCCAGGTGGTCGCTGTCGTTGTGGGCGAACGGCACGATCCGGGCGCCCGACAGCTGGGCCCCGGCCCAGATGCAGGCGTGGGCCAGCTCGTCGACGAAGACGATGTCGCCCTTGCCGGCGAAGGTGGGGATGACGCCGGTGTTGGCCAGGTAGCCCGAACCGAACACCACGCAGGCCTCGGTTCCCTTCAGCCGCGCCAGCCGGCCTTCCAGCTCCGACAGCAGCGGATGGTCGCCGGTCACCAGCCGCGAGGCGCCCGAGCCGGCGCCGTGGGTCTCGATGGCGGCCTGGGCGGCGGCCTTGACCGCCGGGTGATGGGCCAGGCCCAGATAGTCGTTGCACGAGAAGGACAGCAGCTTGCGGCCGTCGCGCTCGACGAACGCCCCGGCCGAGCGCCGGGTGGGCTTGAGGCGGCGCAGCAGGCTGGCGGCCTCCAGGCGCTCGATCTTGTCGGCGGCGTAGGTGTCCAGACTGTGCATCACGGTTCCTGTTTGCCCCCCGCAGCGGGAGGGCATAGGCAGTGCGCCCGCTCTAGGCAACGAAGGATCGCGCCATGACCGCCGAAAGTCCCGACTGGCTCGTCGCCGGCACGGCCCACGTCTGGCGGCCCTATTGCCAGATGAAGACGGCGCGTCCGCCGCTGCCCGTCGTGGCGACCCGGGGCTCGCGGCTGATTCTGGACGACGGGCGCGAGCTGGTCGACGGCCTGGCCTCGTGGTGGACCGCCTGCCACGGCTACAACCACCCCCACATCGCCGCCGCCGTCCGCGATCAGCTGGAGCGCATGCCGCACGTGATGTTCGGCGGCCTGGCCCACGAACCGGCCTATCGCCTGGCCAAGCGCCTGGCCGACCTGCTGCCGGGCGAGTTGGACCACGTGTTCTTCGCCGAGTCCGGCTCGGTCTCGGTCGAGATCGCCATGAAGATGGCGCTGCAGTTCCACATCAACCAGGGGCGGGCGGGGCGCACGAAATTCCTGTCGTTCCGGGGCGGCTATCACGGTGACACCCTGGCGACGATGACGGTCTGCGATCCGGAGGAGGGCATGCACAGCCTGTTCTCCGGCGTGATGCCCCGCCAGGTGATCGGCGACCTGCCGGTGGACGCCGCGTCCGAGGCCGCTCTGGACGCCCTGCTGGCCGAGCGGGGCGGGGAGATCGCCGCCATCCTGACCGAGCCGCTGGTCCAGGGCGCCGGCGGCATGCTGTTCCACGACGCCGAGGTGCTGCGGACCCTGCGCCGCCTGGCCGACAAGCACGGCGTGCTGCTGATCTTCGACGAGATCTTCACCGGCTTCGGCCGCACCGGCGATCTGTTCGCCATGCAGGCGGCGGGCGTCGAGCCCGACATCGTCACCCTGTCCAAAGCCCTGACCGGCGGGACCCTGCCGCTGTCGGCCGCCGTGGCCTCGCGCCGGGTGTTCGAGGCCTTCTGGTCCGACGACGCCGGCGCGGCCCTGATGCACGGCCCGACCTATATGGGCAACGCCCTGGCCTGCGCGGCCGCCAACGCCTCGCTGGACCTGTTCGAGGCCGGCGCCTGGCGGGGCGATGTGGCGCGGGTGTCGGCGGCCCTGGCCGAGGGATTGGAACCGGTCCGGACCGCGCCGGGCGTGGTCGACGTGCGGGTGCTGGGCGCCATCGGCGTGGTGGAGTTCGACGCGCCGGTGGCCGTCGGCGCCCTGTGCGACGCCTTCGCCGCCGAGGGCGCGTGGATCCGGCCGATGGGCAAGACCGTGTACCTGACGCCGGCCTTCACGACGCCGGACGCCGACCTGGCGCTCCTGACGGCGGCCATCCGCAAGGTTGTGGGCGCCGGCGGGGTTGAAGGATCAGGCGGCGTCTGATCCAAGCGGGGGCATGTCGTCGAACACGCCCCAAACCGCGGCTTTGACCGGCCTCGAGCGCCTGGCCATCGCGGCCATCATCCTGACCTGGGGCCTGAACAACGCCGCGGCCAAGGTGGCGACCGCCGAGCTGCCGCCGATGATGGTCGGGGCCCTGCGCTTCGGCCTGGCGTTCGCGTTCCTGGTCCCGTTCCTGAAGGCGCCGTTCCCGTGGTCGCGGCGGCTGGCGGCCATCTGCCTGCTGTCGGGGCCGATCCACTTCGGGATCATCTACATCGCCTTCGGCTTGGCCAAGTCGCTGAGCCCGCTGGTGGTGGCCACCCAGCTGTGGATCCCGTTCACGGCCCTGTTCGCCTGGAAGATGCTGGGCGAGAGCATGAAGCCCATGGCCGTCGCCGGCCTGGTCGTGGCCTTCGTCGGGGTGGCCTGGATGAGCCTGGACCCGCACGGCGCGGCCGACCTGCCGGCCATCGTGCTGGGCGTGGTCGCCAGCGCCTGCTGGGCCCTGGCCACGGTGTTCGTGCGCCAGACGCCGGGCGCCAAGCCGCTGCAGGTCCAGGCCCTGACCGCCGCCGTCGCCGCGCCGGTGCTGCTGGCCATGTCGTTCGGCTTCGAGGACAACGTGGTCGAGCGCGTGAAGACCGCCGCCCCGATCGCCTGGGCCTGCGTGGCCTTCGCCGGGGTGGTCTCGACCATCGGGGCCAGCGCCTTGCTGTTCTGGTTGGTCCAGCGGCGCGAGGCGGGGCGGGTGACGCCCTATTTCCTGCTGACGCCGCTGGTGTCGTGCACGATCGGGGTGCTGTTCATGGGCGACGCCCTGTCGCCGCAGCTGGTGATCGGCGCGACGGCGACGATGGCCGGCGTGGCGCTGGTGGCGCTGACGGCGAAGAAGGTGGTGCCGGCGGAAGGCGAGGCGACCTAGGACGAAGTAGGGGACACACACTCACGGCACGGCTCATGGCCGTTCGCAAAGGCCTGCGTGTGAGTGTGTGTCCCCTGTTTCCGGCTCTGACCTACTTCACCACCCCGCAAGCCACCCGCGCCCCGGCGCCGCCGATCGGCTGGGTCTTGTAGTCGTCGGGGCTGGCGTGGACGACGATGGACGAGCCGTCGGCGTCGAGCAGGGCGGGGCGGCCGCCGGCGCCGTTCAGCGACACCAGGGGCGAGAACAGCTCGGCCGTGGCCGAGCCGTCGGCGGCGGCGAACAGGTTGGGCAGGTCGCCGTTGTCGTTGCCGTCCGGGTTCAGCAGGCCGTGGACCACGGCGGTCGTGGTGTGGACGTGGGCGCCGGCCGACTTGAAGTCCGGCATGCCGCAGTCGCCCTTCTCGTGGAAGTGCAGGCCGTGCCAGCCGGGAGTCAGGCCCTTGGCCTCGATCCGCAGCAGTGCGCCGTGCGGCGCCTCGGTCAGCGTGGCCGTCCCGAGCGTCTTGCCGTCGGCGCCTTTCAGTTCGGCCGTGGCGCTGGTGGCGGCGGCGGAGGCCTGGGAAGCGACCAGCAGGCCGGCGGACAGGGCGAGGGCGGTCAAACGCATCGAAAACTCCCGGAAAAGCCCAAGAAACTTGGGGGTTGGACCTGCGAAGGTGGCGTCTTGGCTATCGGAATGCTAACTGTTTTTGACGGTTCCGTGTTCGATTCTGACGGCGAAAAATTCCCTTGAGCGACGATCAAAACACCATCCCCGGGTCTCCGGCCTCGCCGGGCGCCCGCGGGGACGTTTCTCCCATCAACATCGAGGACGAACTGCGCCGTTCGTATCTCGACTATGCGATGAGCGTGATCGTCAGCCGGGCCCTGCCTGACGCCCGCGACGGCCTCAAGCCGGTGCACCGCCGGGTGCTGTTCTCGATGCACGAGCAGGGCCAGACGCCCGAGCGTCCCTACGTCAAGTCGGCCCGCGTGGTCGGTGACGTGATGGGTAAGTACCACCCGCACGGCGACGCCTCGATCTACTTCACCCTGGTGCGCATGACCCAGTCGTTCTCGATGGGCCTGGTGCTCATCGACGGCCAGGGCAACTTCGGTTCGGTCGACGGCGATATGCCCGCCGCCATGCGTTACACGGAATGCCGCATGGCCCCGCCGGCCATGGCGCTGCTGGCCGACCTGGACAAGGACACGGTCGACTTCCAGGACAACTACGACGGCAAGGAGCAGGAACCCGTCGTCCTGCCGTCGCGGATCCCCAACCTGCTGGTCAACGGCGCCGGCGGCATCGCCGTCGGCATGGCCACCAACATCCCGCCGCACAATCTGGGCGAGGTGATCGACGCCTGCCTGCTGATGATCGATCAGCCGGACTGCACCACCGACCAACTGCTGGACCTGGTGCCGGGCCCCGACTTCCCGACCGGCGGCGAGATCATCGGCCGCGCCGGCCCGCGCCAGGCGCTGCTGACCGGCCGCGGCTCGGTGATCATGCGCGGCCTGGCCACGGTGGAGGAGATCCGCTCGGGCCGCGAAGCCATCGTCATCACCGCCATCCCCTATCAGGTGAACAAGGCCAACCTGGTCGAGTACATCGCCGAGATGGTCCGCGATAAGCGGATCGAGGGCGTGTCGGACATCCGCGACGAATCCAACCGCGACGGCATGCGCATCGTGGTCGAGCTGAAGCGCGACGCCTCGGGCGAGGTGATCCTGAACCAGCTCTACCGCTTCACGGCGCTGCAGAGCTCCTTCGGCGTCAACATGCTGGCCCTGAACCGCGGCCGTCCCGAGCAGATGGGCCTGCGCCAGCTGGTCGAGCTGTTCGTGCAGTTCCGCGAGGAGGTCGTGGTCCGGCGCACCAAGTTCGAACTGGGCAAGGCGCGCGACCGCGGCCACGTCCTGGTCGGCCTGACCATCGCCGTCGCCAACATCGACGAATTCATCCACATCATCCGCTCGTCCAAGGACCCGACCGAGGCCCGCGAGCGGCTGGTCGCCAAGTCGTGGCCGGCCGGCGACATGCTGCCGCTGGTCGAGCTGATCGCCGACCCGCGCACCGTGCAGGAAGACGGCGGCATGATCCGCCTGACCGACGAGCAGGCCCGCGCCATCCTGGCCCTGACCCTGTCGCGCCTGACGGGCCTGGGCCGCGACGAGATCGGCAACGAGGCCGCCACCCTGGCCGAGGCCATCAAGGGCTTTCTCGAGCTGCTGTCGGACCGCGCCAACATCATGGCCGTGGTCCGCGAGGAGCTGGTCGAGGTGCGCGAGAAGTTCGCCGTGCCGCGCCGCTGCCAGATCGTCGACGGCGACGCCGACGTCGAGGACGAGGACCTGATCGTCCGCGAGGAGATGGTGATCACCGTCACCCTGGGCGGCTATGTGAAGCGCACGCCCCTGGCCGCCTATCGCACCCAGCACCGGGGCGGCAAGGGCAAGGCCGGCATGGCCACCAAGAACGAGGACGCCGTCACCCGCGTGTTCTCGGCCTCGACCCACGCCCCGCTGCTGTTCTTCACCTCGGGCGGCAAGGTCTACAAGATGAAGGTGTGGCGCCTGCCGCTGGGCGTCGCCAACAGCCGCGGCAAGGCGTTCGTCAACCTGCTGCCGATCGAGCCGGGCGAGACCATCACCTCGATCCTGGCCCTGCCGGAGGACGAGGCCACCTGGAACAGCCTGGACGTGATGTTCGCCACCCGCTCGGGCAGCGTGCGCCGCAACAAGCTGAGCGACTTCGTGGACGTCCGCCGCAACGGCAAGATCGCCATGAAGCTGGACGAAGGCGACGGCATCGTCGGCGTGGCGGTCTGCGACAGCGGCAAGGACATCCTGCTCAACACCGCCTCGGGCCGCTGCATCCGCTTCTCGACCGACGAGGTGCGGGTGTTCGCCAGCCGCGACTCCACCGGCGTGCGCGGCGTGCGCCTGGCCGAGGGCGACAGCGTCATCTCGATGAGCGTGCTGCGCAATGTCGACGCCACGCCGGCCGAGCGCGCCGCCTACCTCAAGCACCAGCGGGCCCTGGCCCGGGCCCTGGGCGAAGAGGGCGAGGAGGCTCCGGCCGCCGCGCCTGAAGAGGCCGAGGAAGAGGGCGGCGAGGCCAGCCTGACGCCGGAACGCATCGCCGAACTGGGCGCGGCCGAGGAGATCCTGCTGACCGTGTCGTCGGAAGGCTTCGGCAAGCGCACCAGCGCCTACGACTACCGCCGCACCGGCCGCGGCGGCCAGGGCCTGACGGCCCAGGACCTGTCCAAGCGCGGCGGCAAGCTGGTGGGCTCGTTCCCCGTCGAGGAGGGCGACCAGATCCTGCTGGTCACCGACGCCGGCCAGATGATCCGGGTGCCTGTCTCGCAAATTCGTGTTGCAGCGCGGAATACTCAAGGCGTAACCATCTTCCGCACCGCCGCCGACGAACACGTCGTCAGCGTCGAGCGTCTCGCCGAAGCCGGCGGGGACGACAACACGGGCGACGAAAACGAGGCGGACGAGACCTCGTAAGCGACCCAAGCAAGGGGGCCAGCGGGCGTACGCCCGGGTGAGGGAAAAGCATGCGGATCGGACTCTATCCGGGGACCTTCGACCCGGTCACCAACGGCCACCTCGACATCATCGGTCGAGCGGTCAAGCTGGTCGACAAGCTGGTGATCGGGGTGGCGGTGAACATCGGCAAGGGGCCGCTGTTCAGCCTGGACGAGCGGGTCGCGATCCTGCAGCGCGAGACGGCGCACCTGACCAAGATCGCCCAGATCGAGGTCCTGCCGTTCGACAGCCTGCTGATGCATTTCGCCCGCGAGGTCGGGGCCCAGATGATCGTGCGCGGCCTGCGGGCCGTGGCCGACTTCGAATACGAATTCCAGATGACGGCCATGAACCAGCAGCTCGATCGCGAGATCGAGACCGTGTTCCTGATGGCCGACCCGCGCCACCAGGCCATCGCCTCGCGCCTAGTCAAGGAGATCGCGGCCCTGGGCGGCGACGTCCACAAGTTCGTGCCGCCCGGCGTGGCCGAGCAGCTGCTCGGCAAGCTGGCGAAGTAGGGCCGTCCTATCGCGGCGCCGACACGCCCGCTTCGGTCTGCACGACAGGCTGGAGCGTGCCGTCGGCGTTGTAGCGAAGCCGTTCGACCGTCACCGCCCGCCGCCCGATCGCGCCGTTCTGGTCGCCGACCGCCAGGGTCGCGTTGTGCAGGAAGATGTACCAGTCGCCCTTGAACTCCACGATGCCGGGATGGATCGTGAAGCTGTACTTGCCCGACCCGGTGAGCTCGCCGCGATAGGTCCAGGGGCCGTTGATCGAGGGCGCGGTCGCGTAGGAGACGTGCTCGTCCCGCTGGGTCGACCGGTCGAGCGAGGCGTAGGTCAGGTAGTAGAGCCCCCCGCGCTTGTGCAGCCAGGGGCCTTCCTCGAAGTGCGGCGGGGTGATCTCGGTGATCGGACCGTCGATCTCGATCATGTTCGGCTTGAGCTTGGCGATGTAGCACTCGCGATTGCCCCAGGCGATCCAGGTGGTCCCGTCGTCGTCGGTGAACACGGTGGGATCGATGTCCTCCCAGCTGTGCGTGCCCTTGGGCGTCATCTCGTTGGTGATCAGGGCGGACCCGCGTGCGTCGACGAAGGGGCCCGTCGGCCGATCCGAGACCGCCACGCCGATGGCCTTGCCGGGATGGGTGCTGTCGTGCTCGACGGCGGCGTAGAAGTAGAACTTGCCGTTCTTCTCGATCGCCTGCGACGCCCAGGCGTCCTTCTTGGCCCACTTGAAATCCGTGGCCTTCATGATCGGCGGATACGAGGTCCAGCTCTTCATGTCGGTGGTCGAATAGACCAGCCACTCGCGCATGTTGAACATCTCGTCGCGCTGGGCCTCGTCGTGGCCGACGTAGAGATACAGGCGATCGCCGACGACCAGCGGGGCGGGGTCCGCGGTGAACTTGTCCCGGAAGAGGGGATTGGAACCCGGCGCGGCGCCGGCTCCGTCGCTTGCCCCGGAGGGTGACGCGACGGACATGGCCGTCGCCAGCGCAAGCGCCATCCAGACCGACTTCATGTTCGTGCTCCTCCCGTAGCGATGTCCAAAATTACTCAGACAAAAATGGTCGTCAATCGCTCACCTAACGACGCTACCCACGGGTAGGGGACCCCGTAGCGCCGTTCGAGGCGACTGTTGCCCTCTTGCGTACCACAAATTGTTAGCGTTACCAGTTGTCGGACATAAGTGGCGCTCGCGGTCCTTCCCCTGGACCGTGCGGACAAGCCGCGACCAAGCAGGAGGAACGTCGTGAGAAACTTGAATTCCGTGCAGTCCGATCGTGCAGGACGATCCCTTCGCGCCGGCCTGGGCGCCGTGGTCCTGGCGTTGGCCTTGGCCGGCGGGGCGTGGGCGCAGGACGACAAGATGACCCCGATCGCGGTCCCGGCCCAGCCGAACGCGATCGTGCTGGACACCGGGCCCTTGCCGGGCGCGACCTCGCCGGAGTCCTGGCATCGCCAGTACAACAGCGTCTTCGCCCGCAACGTCACGGTGGCGACGCTGACGCCCTTCCTGCCGGATCCGGCCAAGGCGACGGGGGCGGCGGTCATTGTCGCGCCCGGCGGCGGGTTCCGCACGCTGTCGATGGAGAACGAGGGCTGGGATGTCGCCCGCGCGCTGGCCGACAAGGGCGTGGCCGCCTTCGTGCTCAAGTACAGGCTCAATCCGACGCCGGCGGACATGCCGGGCTTCGAGCGGTCGATGGCCGAGATGTTCTCGGCCACCGCCAACAGGCCGCGGCCCGATCCTCAGGTCGCGATCGCCGGCCTGGCCCCGCAGATCGCCGACTCGCGGGCGGCGTTCGCGCTGGTCCGCGGGAGGGCCGCGGAGTGGCGGATCGACCCCGACCGCGTCGGCATGGTGGGCTTTTCCGCCGGCGCCATGCTGACCCTGGCGACCACCCTGGCCGGGGACGACGCCAAGCCCGCCTTCATCGGCCTGATCTACGGCCCGCTCACGGCCGTGACCCCGCCGGCCGACGCGCCGCCGATGTTCGTGGCGCTCGCCGCCGACGATCCGTTCTTCGCCCATAGCGGCATAGGGCTGATCGACAGCTGGCGGGCCGCCAAGCGCCCGGTCGAGTTCCACCTCTACGAACAGGGCGGCCACGGGTTCGGCATGTACCCGAAGACCACCACCAGCACCGGCTGGTTCGACGCCTATGTGCGTTGGCTCGGCATGCACGGCCTGCTGAAGCCCAAGTCTTAGTATCCGCCGGGGACATGCCCTTGCGGCGTGTCCCCATCAGCTCGCGCCGAGCTCGGTCTTGGGGACACGCCGCAAGGGCATGTCCCCGGCGCGGGGATGAAGCCGTGCCGGAAACTCGCCGGAATCTTCAGCTTAAACGCGGCGCTACTTGTCGTAGGCGCGTCGGCGTTCTACGCCGTCAGACCAGTTCTATCCGGGGATCTCCATGAAGCTTGCGTCCATCGCCGCCGTCCTGGCGCTCACCGCGGCCTCCGCCGCCAGCGCCCAGCAGGCCTCCGGCTGGCGAACGCCCGACCCCGAGAACATCCTGGTGGTCGACACCAACAAGGGCCGGATCATCGTGGAGCTGTCGCCCGAGGTCGCGCCGAACCACGTGGCGCGCGTGCGCGATCTGGCCAAGGCCCACTTCTATGACGGCCTGACCTTCTTCCGGGTCATCGACAGCTTCATGGCCCAGACCGGCGACCCGAAGAACGACGGCACCGGCGGGTCGGACCAGCCGAACCTGGCCGCCGAGTTCCAGTTCCGCCGCGGTCCCGGCTACGTGCAGATCGGCAAGACGGGCTCGACCGAGATGGGCTTCGTCGGCGCCCTGCCGGTCTACAGCCAGAACAGCGCCCTGGCGGCGATGACCGCCGACGGCAAGGTCTCGGCCTGGGGCGCCTTCTGCCCCGGCGTGCTGGGCATGGCCCGCGCCAACGACCCCGACAGCGCCAACAGCCAGTTCTTCTTCATGCGCCAGCACTACGCCTCGCTGGAGAAGACCTACACGCCGTTCGGCCGCGCCCTGACCGGCATCGAGGCCATCCGCGCCATCAAGACCGGCGAGCCGGTGGCCGCGCCGCAGGACCAGATGACCACCGTCCGCGTGCTGTCCGACATCCCGGCCGCCCAGCGCCCCAGCATCCAGGTGATGGACACCCGCTCGCCCGCCTTCACGGCCCTGGTCGAGAAGAAGAAGGCCGAGATGGGCGGGGCGTTCGGCCCCTGCGACGTCGCCGTGCCGGTGCAGGTGAAATAGGCTCGGTCAACCAGCCTCAGGGGGAAGTCCGATGATCCGTCCGCTGCTCGCGTCCGCCGCCGTGCTGTCGGCCTTCGCCGGCCAGGTTCAGGCCGCGCCGAAGATCGCGCCGCCCAAGGCCGCCGATTGGCGCACGCCCGCGCCCGAGGACGTGGTGATCATCGACACCAACAAGGGGCGCATCGTCGTGGAGCTGGTCCCCGAGGTCGCGCCGGGCCACGTGGCGCGCTTCCAGGAACTGACCCGCACCGGCGTCTATGACGGCCGCACCTTCTTCCGGGTGATCGACCGCTTCATGGCCCAGACCGGCGATCCGGACGACACGGGGGAGGGCGGTACGAAGCTGCCCAACCTCAAGGCCGAGTTCACCTTCCGCCGCGACGCCGCGACGCCGTTCGTGGCCGCCGCGGCGCCGGCCGGGACCGAGGTGGGCGTCCTGAAGTCGCTGCCGGTCGTCAGCCAGGCCTGGAGCTGGGCCGAGGTCACCTCGGACAAGAAGGTCTCGGCCTGGGGGACCTATTGCCCCGGCGTGGTCGGCGAGGCGCGCGACGAGGACCCCAACTCGGCCAACAGCCAGTTCTTCCTGATGCGCCAGCCCTATCCCTCGCTGGACAAGCGCTACACCGCCTTCGGCCGGGTGCTGTCGGGCCTGGACGTGGTGCGGGCCATCAAGACCGGCGAGCCGGTCGAGAAGCCGCAGGACAAGATGACCAAGGTGCGGCTGCTGTCCGACATCCCGGCGGCCGAGCGCCCGACGGTCCGGGTGGTCGACACGGGCAGCGCCTGGTTCAAGGCCGAGATCGCCCGCAAGCGCGCGGCGCGGGGCGCCGATTTCTCGGTCTGCGACCTCGATCTGCCGGTCGACGTCCGCTAGCGGGCAAGCTGAGCTGTGACAATTGATCCGCGTCCGGGATGCAACCGGGCGGTTTCCCCCTTGTGGAAAGCGGGATAGAAGCCTTCCCGACTCTCTTCCTCCCCCTCTTCAAGCTTAAGGGATGACCATGTCGGCCGACCTCGAAAACACCCTGCTGCTGACGCTCGAGACCGGGCCTGTCACGATCAAGATGCGTCCCGACCTGGCCCCGGGCCACGTGGACCGCATCAAGGAACTGGTCCGCGAGGGCTTCTACGACGGCGTGGTCTTCCACCGCGTGATTCCCGGCTTCATGGCCCAGGGCGGCGACCCGACCGGCACCGGCCGCGGCGGTTCGGCCAAGCCGGACATCAAGGCCGAGTTCTCCAAGGAGCCGCACGTGCGCGGCGTCTGCTCGATGGCCCGCACCCCCGATCCGAACTCGGCCAACAGCCAGTTCTTCATCGTGTTCGACGACGCCACCTTCCTGGACAACCAGTACACCGTCTGGGGCCAGGTGGTCGAAGGCATGGAGAACGTCGACGCCCTGCCGACCGGCGAGCCGCCGCGCAATCCGGGCAAGATCCTCAGCGCCAAGATCGCCGCCGACGCCTGAGCGCCGCGGCCTTGAGCTGAACTTGAACTGAAAAGGCCCCGGGAGACCGGGGCCTTTTTTCTGCGCGCCTACCGGGTGAGCGTCACGACCACGGCGCGATGGTCCGAACCCAGCTTGGGGCCGCGCTCGACCTTGACGGTCTTCCAGGCCTTGCCGGCGTAGACGTGGTCGATCGGCAGGATGGGGAAGGGCGCGCTGGCGATGCGCGAGAACTCGCCGCTGGGCCAGCTGGCCAGGGCCCGCGTCCGCCGCTTCAGGCCCAGGGCCTTGTCCTGCCGGCGCAGGCTCCACGACCAGGGCGTGGAGTTGAAATCGCCGGTGACGATCAGGGTGTCCTTGGGGAACGGCGACAGGGTCTTCGCCAGCAGGCGGCTCTGCGCCTGCTGCGGGCCGCCCGGGAAAGGCCAGATGAAATGGGTGGCCGCCACGGTGAACGGGCCCTTGGGATGATCCAGCGTCGCCCACGCCCCGAACAGCGGCAGCTTGTCCTCGGTGAACGAGCGGTGGGCGCGCAAGGGCCAGCGGCTGAAGATCCAGGTGTCGCAGCCCTGCCGGTCACGGCAGGTCAGGTGGTTCGGATAGGCCTTGGCCAGGGCCCGGACCACCGGGAACGCGGTGCCGCCGCCTTCCTCGATCATCACCACGTCGGCGTTCTGGCTCAGGATCCAGTCCGCGGTGGCCTTGGGATTGTTGTTCTCGCCCCAGACGTTGAACTGGACCAGTTTCACGGTCGCGCCGGGGACGGGCTTGGCCGGCGCGTGCAGACCGGAGAGGACCTCCGGGACGATCAGGAGGCCGGTCGACAGCACGCCGACGGCGGCCAGGCCCATGACCGCGCGGCGCTCGGCGTCGCGGGCGAAGATCGCGGCCAGGGCCATGCCGGCCAGGCCCACGGCCAGCCAGACGGGCGCGACGTGGGTCAAGGCGTCGAGCTGCACGCTGAACGCCCCGCCCAGGCACGCCAAGCCCGCCGCCGCCGCCACGAGGCCGAGCATGAGCGCGGTGCCGCGCAGGAACAGGTTGGCGAGGTGCAGGATCAGAGGCATGACCACGGCTTAGCACGACCGCATGACGACCGCGCCAGCCTTACTCGCCGCCGAAGTACAGGAAGGCGACCTTGCTGAAACGCCGGTCGCCGACCTGCAGGTCGCCGGTCAGCACGGACAGGGTTTCGCCCGGCCCGGCGGCCTTGGCGTCGGCCAGGGCCTTGAGGTCGAAGGCGCCGTCGAAGCTCACCTGGCCCAGCCCGGGGGCCACGCCGTGGAAGCTGACCTGCTGGCCGTCGACGCGGTAGGCGGTCGGCATCACCCGCAGCGACACCGTGTGATAGGTCTGGCCCAGCTCGTTCTCCGCCGTCGGACTGGTGACGTCGTCGAAGGCCAGGAAGATCGGCGCGAAGGTGGCCGGCCGCTTGCCCGCCTCCCAGTCGGCGAAGTCGCTGGGCTGGCCGATGTTCAGCGCGGTGAGCTTCAGGTCGCCCGACCGCACGTCCGCCTCGGTGAAATAGTAGCCGAACGCGTCGAGGGCGGGGTCGTGCGAGAAGGTCACCGGGGCCGGCGGGACGGCGGCCGGCGCGGTGGAGGGCGCGGGCGCCGTCTCGGGCGCCTTGGTCTCGGCGGCGGGCTTGCAGGCGGCCAGCGACAGGCAGGCGCAGGCGGCCAACAGGTGGCGGATCGTGACGGTCATTGGCTCCCCCCGCTGATGCGTCGGACCGCAGGATGACCGCGCGAGGCCGGGTTTGTCCATCCGGCTCGGACCGGCGCGGCGCCAGGACGCTTGACCTTCCCGCCCCGTCGTGGCCTTGAAGCCGCCCCATGCGCCTGTCCGACTTCGATTTCCACCTGCCCGACGAGGCGATCGCCCTGCGGCCGGCCGAGCCGCGGGATTCCGCGCGCCTGCTGGTGGTCCGCCCTGGCGCCCCAAGAGAAGACGGGGGCCTGGAAGACCGGATCGTCCACGAGCTGCCGGACTTCCTGCGGCCCGGCGACGCCCTGGTCTTCAACGACACCCGGGTGATCCCGGCGCGGCTGATGGGCCTGCGGGCCGGCCGCGAGACCGGCGGCGGCGACGGTTCGCCCGTCTCGGTCGAGGCCACCCTGCACAAGCGCGTCGCGCCGGACCGCTGGATCGCCTTCATGCGTCCCGGCAAGCGCCTGAAGGAAGGCGACCGCATCGCCTTCGGCCACGACGCGGACCGCGCTTGTCAGGGCGGCCTGCTGGACGCCACCGTCGTGGCCAAGCACGAGGGCGGCGAGATCGAGCTGGCCTTCGACTTCTCCGGCGTCGACCTGGACCTGGCCGTGGCCGCCCACGGCGAGATGCCGCTACCGCCCTACATCGCCGCCAAGCGCGCTGAGGACGACCGCGACCGCGCCGACTACCAGACCGTCTACGCCCGCGAGGACGGCTCGGTCGCCGCCCCGACCGCCGGCCTGCACTTCACGCCCCAGCTGCTGGAGGCCCTGAAGGCCAAGGGCGTCAGTCTGCACTTCGTCACCCTGCACGTCGGCGCGGGCACCTTCCTGCCGGTCAAGACCGACGACGTCTCCGAGCACAGGATGCACGCCGAGTTCGGCGAGGTCCCGGCCGCGGTCGCCGACGCCCTGAACGCCGCCCGCGCCGCCGGCGGCCGCATCGTCTGCGTCGGCACCACCAGCCTGCGTCTGCTGGAGAGCGCCACGGGCGAGGACGGCGTGATCCGGCCGTTCGCCGACGAGACGGCCATCTTCATCACGCCCGGTTACCGCTTCCGCGCCGCCGACGTGCTGATGACCAACTTCCACCTGCCCAAGTCGACCCTGTTCATGCTGGTCAGCGCCTTCGCCGGCCAGGCGACGATGAAGGCGGCCTATGAACACGCGATCGCCACGGGCTATCGCTTCTATTCCTATGGCGACGGCAGCCTGCTGTTCCGCGCCGATTTCGAGCAAGCCTGATGGTCGCCTTTCCCTTCGAGATCTCGGCTGTCGACGGCGCGGCCCGGACCGGCGTCCTGAAGACCCCGCGCGGCGACATCCGCACACCGGCCTTCATGCCGGTCGGCACCGCCGCCACGGTCAAGGCCCTGACGGTCGATCAGGTCCAGGACACGGGCGCCGACATCATCCTGGGCAACACCTACCACCTGATGCTGCGCCCCACGGCCGAGCGGGTGAAGCGCCTGGGCGGGCTGCACAAGTTCATGCGCTGGGACAAGCCGATCCTGACCGACAGCGGCGGCTTCCAGGTGATGAGCCTGTCGGGGATCAGCAAGGTCACCGAGGAGGCCGTCACCTTCTCCAGCCACATCGACGGCTCCAAGCACGTGCTCAGCCCCGAGCGGTCGATGGAGATCCAGGCCGACCTGCTGGGCAGCGACATCGTCATGCAGCTGGACGAGTGCGTGGCCTGGCCGGCCGAGGAGAAGCGGGCCCGCGAGGGCATGGAGCTGTCCGCCCGCTGGGCCAAGCGCTCCAAGGCCGCCTTCGGGACGCGCGACGCCCAGGCCCTGTTCGGCATCCAGCAGGGCTCGACCTTCCGCAACCTGCGCCAGGAGTCCTCCGAGCGGCTGCAGGAGATCGGCTTCGACGGCTACGCCCTGGGCGGGCTGGCGGTCGGGGAGGGGCACGAGGCCATGTGCGAGGTGCTGGACTACGCGCCCGCGATGCTGCCCCAGGATCGTCCGCGCTACCTGATGGGCGTGGGTAAGCCGATCGACCTGGTGGAAGCGGTCTATCGCGGCGTCGACATGTTCGACTGCGTCCTGCCCACCCGCTCGGGCCGCCACGGCCAGGCCTGGACCTGGGACGGGGCGATCAACATCAAGAACGCCCGCTACGCCGAGGACGAGGACCCGCTGGACCCGACCAGCGACTGCCCGGCCAGCCGCGACTATTCCAAGGCCTATCTTCGCCATCTGTTCAAGGCCGAGGAGATCCTGGGTCAGGTGCTGCTGTCCTGGCACAACATCGCCTTCTTCCAGGCCCTGACGGCCGCCATGCGCGGCGCCATCGCCGAAGGCCGGTTCGAGCAGTTCCGCCGGGACTTCCGGGAACGGCACCAGGGCGGGTAGGGCGGCCTAGCTCGACGGGACGGGCATGCGCCGATTCCGCCCCCTGCGCCTCAGCCAGACGCCGAGCGAGCTGGCGATCAAGCAGGCTGGGATCAGGAGCAGCGCCCAGACGATCAGGGCGACCAGTATGTAGGCCGGACCATCGATCGAACGTGGATCGGGCCTGGTCGCCGGGCCGAGCCAGGCGAAGAGGCCGACGCATGCCGGCGCGACAAGACCGCAGATCAGGGCGACCGCGAGCCCCTTCCATCGGGTGAGGGCCGCCAGGGCGTAGGCTCCCGCGCCCGTGACGGCGAAGGGAACGGCGACCGCGGCGGCGACGCCGTATGTCAGCAGACTTGGCGATTCCACGCGCCCTCCCGAACGTCAGACGTTCTCGACCACAGCCTTCCGACCTACCACACCTTGTAGAACGGCTTTTTCTTCTTCTTGGGCGGCGACGCAGGCTGCTCCGGCGCGTCGACCACGGGTGTGTCGGCCGTGGCGGTCGCGGTATCGGCGGCGGCGTCCGGCGCCGGCTGGTCCTTCTCCCAGGGGAAGCGTTTCTCGACGATGGGCGCGGCGGGCTTGGCCAGGTGCTGGGGCGTGGCCGGCGGGTTGCAGCCGCGCGCCTCGCCCAGGCCCTTCAGATAGGCGCGGCGGATCGCGCCCGAAGCGACCGCGTGCTGCACCAGCTTGTCGTGCTTTTCGGCGCCGCTGAGCTTGCGGACCCAGCCGCGCATCGGGATCAGGTCCTGGGCGGCGCTGGCCATGGCGCCGAAGGCGGCCGAGCCGGCCATACGCTTGCTGCGGTCCAGCAGGTCCTCGTCATCTTCCGGCGGCCGCCGATCGACGTCCTCGCCCAGCGCCAGGTCCAGCGGCGCAACCATCATGATCAGCGTGTCGCAACTGATCTTCTTGCCGGGCGGCCGGGCGTAGGGATCGGCCATGGCCTCCAGCAGCACCGGCGGGATCTTGGTGCGGACGATGTTCATGTCGCGCAGCGGCGCCTGGGCCGCGCCGGTGATGCCGTCCTTGTTGGCGTCGGAGGTCGTCTGGATTTTCTGCGGCGGCGGTTCCGAATTGGACGCGCAGGCGGCCAACACGGGAACGGCGACGGCGAGAAGCACGAGACTGCGCATGGACCGACCCTACCGCGCGAAAGATGCGTTCGTCATCTCCCTCTCCATGCGAAACCGCGCTTGCGACGCGAGCGCCCCCCGACTATGTTCCGCGCCGCTTCCACCGGCCACCCGCCGTGTCGATGCGGGCCGGTAGCTCAGTGGTAGAGCATTCGACTTTTAATCGAATGGTCCTGGGTTCGAATCCCAGCCGGCCCACCAATCTTCCCTTTGAAATAACGGACGAAATTCGCCACCCCGGAGACGCCCTCCGGCGGTGGGGCGCTCGGGAACGGCGTGGCGGATCCGTATGCTTTCGGACGATCCGGCGCGCGGCGCGGAACGGACCCCGGCGAATCGAATCCCACCCGGCGCCACGACGTCGACGCGTCGATGTCGGTAGGAGGCGACACCGAAAGTTGAATCGTCTAGCTGTAGCGACGGGGTTGTCGGGAGTGGGCGTTTGAGGGCGGGGGCTGGTGTGGATCGCAACGCGGCGTCGCCGGGTTTCGACGGCGCGTCGGACGCTTTCGCGCGCGCCCACGGCGCCCTGCTGCGCGGCGAGGACCTGCAGTTCGAACCGACCGCCGCGCCCAAGCCGCCGGACGTGCCCGATTGGCTGCTGGCGATCGGCAAGGCCCTGGCGGCCCTCGCGCCGTATCTGGCCTGGGTGTTCTGGGGCGGGTTGATCCTGGGCGCGGCGCTGATCCTGTATTTCCTGGCCCGCGAGCTGATCGCCACGCGCTGGCCCAGTTTCAAGACGACCAAGGGGCCGCCCCTGCAGGACGACGGCTGGAGCCCCACCGCCGCCAAGGCGCGAACCCTGCTGGAGGACGCCGACAAGCTGGCCGCCGCCGGCCGCTTCGCCGAGGCCGTCCACCTGATCCTGTTCCGCAGCATCGAGGACATCGAGGGCAAGCGCCCGGACCTGATCAAGCCCGCCCTGACCAGCCGCGACATCGCCGAGCTGGAGGGCGTGCCCGAGCGCGTGCGCCGCACCTTCAGCGAGATCGCCCGGGTGGTGGAGCGCAGCTTCTTCGGCGGCCGGTCGGTCGGCGCCGAGGAATTCGCCGCCTGCCGCCGGGCCTATGAGGGCTTCGCCTTCGCCGAGGCCTGGCGATGAGCGACGTCCAGCCCGCCGTCGCGACGGAAAGCCCCGGCGAGGGCGACCGCGGCCTGTTCTCGCCCAAGGTCGTGCTGGGCATGATCCTGGCCGGGGTGTTCGCCTTCTCGGCCTTCGTGGTGCTGTCGACCTACGCGCCCGACCTGCAGTCGGGCGACAACGGCCGGGCCCACGCCCTGTCGAAGTCGGCCGTCGGCTACGGCGGCATGGTGCGCCTGCTGGGCAGGCTGGGCGAGCCGGTGATCGTCAGCCGCCGCGACCTGCGGCGCGACGAGCCCGGGCTGATCATCTTCGCGCCGGACGTCAACGTCACGCGGGACGCCTACGTCAAGGCCGCCCTGCTGTCGTCGCGGACCCTGGTGGTGCTGCCCAAGTGGCGCGGCGGGCTGGACCCCAAGCATCCGGGCTGGGTCATGGGGCTGGAACCCGTGCGCCCGAGCGAGCAGGCCGATCTGCTGAAGGCCGTCGGCATCCCCAAGGCGGTGACGACGCTCGCCAAGGATGCGGGGCCGCGCCGGCTGGTCGGCGCGCCGGGCGGCCTGTTCGACGGGATGTCGGTCGACACCGGTCCGATCAGGAACCTGCAGAGCATATCCGGCCCGAACCTGGTCCCCGTCCTCACCGACGCCCAGGGCCGGGTCGTCCTGGCCCGGCGGATGCCGACCGAAACCTACATCCTGGCCGACCCGGACCTGATCAACACCATGGGCCTGAAGGACATCCGCACGGCGCGCGCCGGGGTCGGAATGCTGCGGGTCCTGCGCGACCGCGCCATCCCGGACGGCGGCTATCGGCCGAAGGAGAGCAAGGTCATCGCCTTCGACGTGACGCTGAACGGCTTTTCCCGCTCGCGCAGCGTGCTGAAACTCGCCTTCGAGGCGCCGTTCGTCGGGGCCACCCTGTGCCTGGTGGCCGCCGCCGCGCTGATGGGGCTGCACGCCGCCGCGCGGTTCCGGGCGGTGCGGCGCGGCGAACGGGCCCTGGCCCTGGGCAAGGACGCCCTGATCGACAATTCCGCCGGCCTGATCCGCATGGCCCGCCGCGAACCGGCCCTGGCCCCACGCTACGCCGAGCTGCAGCGCGCCGCCGCCGTCAAGGCCCTGGGCGGCCTGCGGGCCGGCGGCTCGCGCCTGGAGGGCCTGGCCCTCACCGACTTCCTGGACCGTCAGGGCGAGCGTTTCGGCGCGGCCGACAGCGCCTCGCGCCTGGACGAGGAAACCCGAACGGTCCGCTCGCTCGGCGACCTGATGAAGGTCGCCGCAAAATGGCATCAGTGGAGACTGGAGATGACTCGTGAACGTGGCTGACGTGCAGGCGCTGGCCGGCAGGATCCGGGCGCAGACGGCCAAGGCCGTGGTCGGCCAGAACGACACCATCGACCTGATGCTGACGGCCTTGTTCGCCGGCGGCCACGTGTTGCTGGAAGGTCCGCCCGGCACGGCCAAGACCTTCCTGGCCCAGTGCTTCGCCCAGGCGGTGAACCTGCAGTTCGGGCGCATCCAGTTCACGCCCGACCTGATGCCGGGCGACATCCTGGGCGCCAACCTGTTCAACTTCCAGACCAGCGCCTTCACCCTGGTGAAGGGACCGATCTTCTGCGAGCTGCTGCTGGCCGACGAGATCAACCGCACGCCGCCCAAGACCCAGGCCGCCCTGCTGGAAGCCATGCAGGAGCGCAACGTCACCCTGGACGGCGAACGCCATCCGCTCAGCGAGCGCTTCATGGTGGTGGCCACCCAGAACCCGCTGGAGCAGCAGGGCACCTATCCGCTGCCCGAGGCCCAGCTGGACCGCTTCCTGTTCAAGCACGTGCTGGCCTATCCCAGCCTGGCCGAGGAGACCGCCATCGTCGCCAGCCACGGCGGCCGCACCGGCCAGTTCTCGCCGGAAAGCTTCGGCGTCGAGCCGGCCGGCGACACGCGGACCATCTCCGAGGCCGTGGCCGCGGTGGCGTCCGTGCGTCTGACCGACGACATCGTCCGCTACATCGTCGGCGTGGTGCGGGCGACGCGCGACACCGGCGAACTGTCGGGCGGGGCCTCGCCGCGCTGCGCGGCCATGCTGGCCGTGGCCGCCCGGGCCCGCGCCGCCCTGGAAGGCCGCGACTATGTCATCCCCGACGACGTCAAGGCCCTGGCCCTGCCGGCCCTGCGCCACCGTGTGATCCTGTCGCCCGCCGCCGAGATCGAGGGCCGCAAGGTCGACGACGTGGTGCGCGGCCTGGTCGACCAGGTCGAGGCGCCGCGATGATCCCCAAGACGGCTTTGGAAGGCTAGGGGCCGACCTTGCGCATCTATCCCACGGCGCGGGCGATCTTCCTGACGGTGCTGGGCGCGCCCCTGGCGCTGGCGGCGGCGCTCGTCTCCGCGCGCCTGTGGCTGGTCGGTCCCGCCTGGATCGCGCTGGCGGCGGCCCTGCTGTTCGTCGACGCGCTGCTGGCCCCGGGCCGGCGGCGCATGCAGCTGAGCCTGACCGCGCCCGGCGCCATGGCCAGCGGCGCGACCAGGCCGGCCCTGCTGCAGGCGACGTTCCCGCGCGGCGTGGCCCCGTGGAGCGTGGAGTTCGCCGTCGACCTGGACGACCGCCTGACCGCCGAACCGGCCCACGGCCGGGCCCGGGTGCGCGACCGCCAGGCCGGCCTGCCCCTGAGCCTGACCGCCGTCCGGCGCGGGGAGGGCAGGGTGCACCGCGTCTCGGCCCGCTGGCGCGGCCCGCTGGGCCTGATGTGGAAGCAGCGCGACGACGCCCTGGAGCAGGTGATCCCGGTCACCCTGGACATCGCCGGCGTCAAGGAGGAGGCCCTGCGCCTGTTCTCGCGCGATCCGTCGGTGGGCCACCGCCTGCAGCTGGACCTGGGCGGCGGCAGCGACTTCCACGCCCTGACCGACTTCCGACCCGGCATGAACCGCCGGGCCATCGACTGGAAGCAGTCGGCCCGCCACGGCGCGCTGTTGGCCAAGGAATTCCACGTCGAGCGCAACCACCACATCGTGGCGGCCATCGACACCGGCCGGCTGATGAGCCAGCCCCTGCTGGGCAAGCCGCGCCTGGACCACGCTCTGAACGCCACCCTGCTGCTGGCCTATGTGGGCCTGAAGATGGGCGACAAGGTCGGGCTGTTCGGCTTCGACGCCAAGCCGCACGTGTCGAGCGGCGTCACCTCGGGCCCCAACGCCTTCGGCGCCCTGCAGCGCCTGGCCGCCTCGATCGACTATTCGACCGAGGAGACCAACTACACCCTGGGCCTGACCCAGCTGTCGGGCCAACTGTCGCGGCGTTCGCTGATCGTGGTGTTCACCGACATCGCCGACTCCACCAGCGCCGAGCTGATGCTCGAGAACGTCGGCCGCCTGCTGCGCCAGCACCTGGTGCTGTTCGTGATGATGCGCGACGAGGAGCTGGAGGCGATCGAGCGCAAGGCGCCCGTCGAGGCCGACGACGTGTCGCGCGCCGTGGTCGCCGCCTCGCTGCTGCGCGAGCGCGACGTGGTGATCACCCGCCTGCGCCGCATGGGCGTGGAGATCGTCGAGGCGTCGGCCGACCAGGTCGGTCCGGCCCTGCTGGCGAGCTATCTGGACCTCAAGCGCCGGGACCTGCTCTGATGGCCGAACTGCACCTGAAGAGCTACCGCTTCCGCGCCGAGCGCGAGGACGACTGGCGCCGGCTGGAGAAGCTGCTGACCAAGGTCGGCAAGGGTTCGGCCCGGGCGCTGAGCGACGAGGAGCTGCTGGCCATGCCGGTGCTCTACCGCCAGGCCCTGTCGTCGCTGTCGGTGGCCCGCGCCACCTCGCTGGACCAGGGGCTGGTCGACTATCTGGAGAGCCTGAGCACCAGGGCCTATTTCCTGGTCTACGGCACGCGGTCGAACCTGGTCGAGCGGGTGGGGGGCTTCTTCACACGCGCCTGGCCCGAGGCCGCCAAGGCCCTGTGGCGCGAGACCCTGGTCAGCTTCCTGCTCACCCTGGCCGGGGTGCTGGCGGCCTATTTCCTGACCCTGCACGACCCGGACTGGTTCAGCGCCTTCGTGCCCGACAGCCTGGCCGACGGGCGCGGCCCCGCCGCCTCGGCCGAGGCGATGCGCAGCACGCTCTACGACCACGGCGAGCACAAGGGCCTGTCGGTGTTCGCGGCCTTCCTGTTCACCCACAATTCGGGCGTGGCCTTGTTCGCCTTCGCCCTGGGCTTCGCCTTCTGCCTGCCGACCGCCATGCTGATGGCCTACAACGGCGCGATGCTGGGGGCCTTCCTGGCGGTGTTCGGCATGCGCGGCCTGGGCTTCGAGGCCGGGGGCTGGCTGGCCATCCACGGGGTCACCGAGATCTCGGCCGTCATCCTGGCCGGGGCCGCGGGCCTGCGGATCGGCTGGACCCTGGCCTTCCCCGGCGACCTCAGCCGTCCGGCCGCCATGGCCCAGGCGGGACGGCAGTCGGCCACCCTGATGGCCGGGGTCGTGGTCATGCTGTTCTGCGCCGGCATCCTGGAGGGCGTCGGCCGGCAGGTGATCCAGAACGACTGGGCCCGCTACGGCATCGCCCTGGCCACCCTGGCGATCTGGCCGGCCTATCTGTACCTGCCGCGCCGCCGGAGCGCCGCATGAAGCCGGCGACCAAGACGGCCAAGGCCGCGGCGACTACGCCCTACGATCCCGGCGCGCGCGAGGACACCCGGGCTCGGTCGCTGGTCACCCCCGAGGGCGTGGACCTGAAGCTGCGCCTGGGCGACGCGGGCGAGCGCGCCGCCGCCCTGTTCATCGACCTGGCGATCATGCTGGGCGTGCTGATCGCCTTCTTCCTGCTGGCCGTCCTGACGATGGTCGGCACCAAGGGCAAGGGCTGGGAGCTGGTCGGCACCCTGGGGCTGCTGGTGTTCTTCATCCTGCGCAACCTCTACTTCGTGCTGTTCGAGCTGACCCCGGGCGCGGCCACGCCGGGCAAGCGGGCCATGGGCGTGCGGGTGGCGGCGCGCAACGGCGGCCGCCTGACCGCCGACGCCATCTTCGCCCGCAACGCCATGCGCGAGATCGAGCTCTACCTGCCCCTCAGCTTCCTGGCCTCCAGCGGCGACAAGGTCAGCGCCTGGATCAACCTGGCGGGCCTGGTGTGGTGCCTGGTCTTCGTGCTGTTCCCGTTGTTCAACCGCGACCGCCTGCGGGTGGGCGACATGGTCGCCGGGACCTGGGTGGTCAAGGCGCCGACCCGCAAACTGGCGCCCGACCTGGTCGAGACCTCGCGGCCGCCGGTGGGGCGCTTCAAGTTCACCCAGGCCCAGCTGGACGCCTACGGCGTCAAGGAGCTGCACGTGCTGGAGGACGTGCTGCGCCGCTACGAGAGCAAGACCATCGCCCTGGTCGCGGCCCGCATCCGCCTGAAGATCGGCTGGCAGGCCGCGCCCTACGAGTCGGACGGCGACTTCCTGGCGGCCTATTACGCGGCCCTGCGCGGGCGGCTGGAATCGCGCCTGCTGCTGGGCAAGCGACGCAAGGACAAGCACGACAAGAGCTGACGCCCAGGTGGCGGGGCGGTCGTTATAACGTTGCGGTAGAGATGTATTTGAGCGCAATCTGAGAGGGTGGATACGTTCTCGGGGAGCGATCGAGCATGGACCTGTCTTGGATGCGGATCGCCAACCGGGTGCTGCTGGGGTTCGTCTGGTTCATCCTCGTCCCGGCGATCTTCGCCTTCTTCTACACCGTCATCGAGACCCAGTCGGCGGCGCGGGTGGCGGTCGGCGCCAATTCGCGCCTCGCCCCGTTCACGATCAGCCGTCTTGCCGATCGCCTGAACGCCCTGGAAGCCGAGATCGAAACCACCAGCCAGGAGCTGACCGCGCTGGACGAGAAAATCCGGGCGGCCAAGGTGAGGGTCGATGAGGCCAAGCAGAAGAGCACTGCCGCCGTCAACTCGGTCTGGATCACCTTCCGCAACGCCCAGCCGACCTGCGAGCTGGAGCAATGCCTGGCCGACATCGTCACCGACAACGACCAGCACGACTGGGCCGAAGGGGCCGAGATCCCCAAGCGGGTCGCGGCCGCCCAACAGCTCTACGACGCCTATCGCAACGCGCAGTTCGTCAGCGACGACCTGGTGGATCGCAACGGCCACGCCGAAACCGCGCTCGCCGCGGCCAAGGCGGAATACAACGGGAGCAAGCCGCCCGCCCCATCGGATCAGGCGGATCAGGCGGATCAGGCGGACCAGCCCGTCACCGGCCCCGTCGGCGCCGACGAGGGCTCCACCGAGGACCAGAAGGCCGTCGCGCTCAGCTTCAACAAGCAACGCCACGCCATTCCGTTGTTCGAGTTCGCCTTCTTCCTGCCGTCGGGCGTGATCGTCGCCAGCTTCACCGGGCTGATGGGGGCGATCGGGGCGGCCGTCTATTCGCTCTATGTCGAGCTCGGCATGCTGGCGGCGCCGAAGGGCGAGCCCGACCGGACCTGGATGGCGTTCGGCGTGCGGCCGCTGCTGGGGGCGCTGGCCGGGTTCACGGTGTTCTTCGTCATCTCGGCGGGCGCCAGCTTCCTGATCCAGCCCCAGGCGACCGAGGCCACCCAGGCGGTGAACCAGCTGTCCCCGCCCGCATTGGCCTCCCTTGGCCTGTTCGCGGGCCTGGCCTCCGAGAACGCGCTGAAGTGGCTGGTCGAGAAGGCCAACAGCTTCTTCAAGTCTTCGGACGACGGGGATGGGGCGGCGGCGACCGGGGCGTGACCGCGATCGCGCGCCGCTAGGCGAAGACCTCGACCAGGCGATCGGCGGGCGAGCCCTCCTGGCTCTCGCGCAGGTCCTGATAGACCGCCACCACGAGGATGGCGTCCACCAGGCCGATCACGGCTTGGATGGCGGAACTGACCACGAGGCTGAGCGCCGGGATTCCCAGCGCGTCGATGGCGAGGCCGCCCACCCAGGCGGCGAGGAAGCTCAAGATCCCGACTCCCACCCACAGTCCGAAGATTTCTCCCCTGACCTCGCGGGTCAGGGCGTTGCTGCGCCGGATCGACTCCATCACGCCCAGGCGTTCGGTCACCATGGCGGGGACCACTACGAACCAGGCGAGCGAGAGAATGATCCCGGGAATGGCCAGAAGGGCGTAGCCGGCGACGATGCCGAGACCCGTGACCAGGCCCAGGGTCGCCAAGGCGAGGTAGTCGCTCAAGCCTCCGAAGGCTCTCCTCGAGGACGCGCCGTCCAGGGCCGTGCGACGGGCGATCACGGCCTGGAGCGCGGTCATGCCGAACATGGAGGCCAGCATCGTCCCGACCAGGAAGCCCCAGCGCGCCAGCGAGCCGAAGGGCGCGTCCTCGGAGAAACGTTGGTTGGCGTAGGCCATCCCCAGGTCAGGCAGGCCGGTGAAGACCACGGCCCACGCCAGATTGGCGGCGATGTTGCGTTTCAGCATGGCGAGGGCGCGCCTGACGGCGCGCCCTGTGTTGAACCGGCCGGGAGCAGCGGCGTCGGCCATGCTCAGTCGAACACCGAGGCCATGGCTTCGGGGCCGACGCCTTCGCGCGTGCCGCGCAGTTCGGAATAGAGGGTCGCGCCGCCGGCCGTGCTGACCAGGGTGGTGATGGTGGCGATCAGGGCGGAGGCGATCATGGTGGCGACGTTCACGGTGGTGAGGCCGACCGAGTCCGGCGTCGGCATGCCCTTGGAGAGGATGAACGGCATCGCGGCGGCCATGATCAGCGCTTCCACGATCCACAGGGCGATCACGTAGATGACGAACAGGCCGAAGATCGCCCAGCGGCGTCCGCGGGTCAGGTCGCGGCTGCGCTGGAAGGCGTCGGTCACGCCGATCTTCTCCACCACCTTGGCCGGCACGGCGACCGACCACATCACCGCCAGGATGATCCCGGGCACGATCAGCAGCAGGAAGCCGAGCATCAGGCCCAGGCCCATCAGGATGGCCAGGCCGAGCAGCGGCAGCCAGTTGCTGAGCCCCGCCTTGAGGCTCTCGCCCACCACCACGCGGCGGCCGTTCAGGTCCGCCACGGTCGCGTGGACGATCGCGGCCTGCAGCACGAACGCGGCGACCATCATGACGATCAGGCCCACGGCCGAGCCGGCGAACACCTGAGGCGAGAAGGTCTTGACGCCCCCGGCGATCCAGAGCTGGCCGAAGCTGACCAGGAGGTTGGGCAGGCCGCCCAGCAGCAGGGCCATCAGCGCGAACGCACCGAAATTGCGGCCAATGACGCCGAAGGTTCCTGAAATCACGCGTCCAATCTCAAATCGGCGCGAAGCGGCGGTCGTGTCGGTCATGTCTGAAGCCCCCTTGAACTGAAGCTTGTTCAACCATGCGACGAACACGCTGTCCATCGCGCGACGCGTCCATCCCCGTCGAATGTGAAATCGAGTCCAACGAAATCAACGTGATGGAGGAAAATACTCGTTTCCGATCCTTGGGCTTCCGGGCGGCCGCATAATGCTCGTCACCTGAAGGCGGGGGAGGGCGCACGTACGGCGACCGATGCGGCCTTCGGGGGTGGACGAGCGGGAAGGCTTTGTCCGTCGGGTCTCCTCGGAGACGCCCTGGGTTGGAGTTGGAGCAGGTTCGCCTCAGTCGCGACGAAGCTCCGGCGCTCGGGGTAGGCGGATCGGGCCGGCAGGCCTGGGCTGAAATCGCCCAGGCGGTCCGGGGTGCGGCCAGCACCCCGCCCGTCGGGGGCCTCCATCGGAGCGGGTTAAAAATCCGCGATCCGAAGGCTTCCGGATAACGGCTCCACGCGAAGCGCCTGTCTTCGTCGAAACGGTATTCAAAACTGCAAATCATCCGGGCGAGGCCCGGGCGCTTCGCACCCTTCCCATCACCCGCCGGGTTTCCCGGCCGGGGACATGCGCTCGCGCGTGTCCCCATCAGCCTCCACGGAGCCAAGACCCGGGGACACGCTCGAGGGCATGTCGCCGTCGGAGAACGGGCCCCCCACAGTTTTTCTGGCCCCCGCCTTCGACGAACTCAATTGACCCCACTGGCCGTGTAGGGATTTAAGCCGCTCAGCTTCACTACGCCCGGCGCTCTTTTCGGCGCTTGGCGCGTTCTTGTTTTCATGGCTCCGTTGCGGAGCCCCACGCGGATGCTGGACGACGATCACCCGATGACCGCCGAGACGATTCCCGCAGCCGCCCGTCCTTCCGGGATCAAGGAGCCGCGACGACCGCTGTTCCGACGCCGCTCGGCCATTCCCGGCTTCGGCCTGACCCTGGGCGTCACCCTGACGGTCCTGTCGCTGATCGTGCTGATCCCGCTGTCGGCCGTGGCCATCAAGGCCTCCAGCCTGTCGCCGAGCCAGTTCCTGGCCGCCGCCTTTTCCGAGCGCGCCGTCGCCGCTTATCGCCTGACCTTCGGCGCGGCGTTCGTCGCCGCCGTGATCAACGGGGTGTTCGGCGTGCTGACCACCTGGGCCCTGGTCCGCTACGAGTTCCCCGGCAAGGCCGTGGTCAACGCCCTGGTCGACCTGCCGTTCGCTCTGCCCACCGCCGTGGCCGGCATCTCCCTGGCCACCCTCTACGCCCCCAACGGCTGGGTCGGGCAGTACCTGACCCCGCTGGGGATCAAGGCCGCCTACAACCCCGTCGGCGTGACCATCGCCCTGATCTTCATCGGCCTGCCGTTCGTGGTCCGCACCCTGGAGCCGGTGATGCGCGACCTGTCGGCCGACGTCGAGGAAGCCGCCGCCAGCCTGGGCGCCGGGCGCTTCGCCACCATCGGCCGGATCATCCTGCCGGCCCTGGGCCCCGCCTGGCTGACCGGCTTCGCCCTGGCCTTCGCCAGAGGGGTGGGCGAGTACGGCTCGGTGATCTTCATCGCCGGCAACATGCCCTACAAGTCCGAGATCGCGCCGCTGCTGATCATCATCCAGCTGGAGCAGTTCGAATACGCCAACGCCGCGGCCATCGCCCTGGTCATGCTGGGCGTGTCGTTCCTGATGCTGCTGGTCATCAACGCCATCCAGGCCTGGTCGCGGAGGTTCGTCTGATGGCCGCTCCGTCCCGGGCCCACGCCCGCCACCCGACCGACGATCCGCTGTGGGCCAAGGTCGTGGTCATCGGCCTGGTCCTGGCCTTCCTGGGCCTGGTCCTGATCCTTCCGCTGACCGCGGTGTTCGCCGAAGCGCTGCGCAAGGGGCTGGGCCCCGCGATCGCCGCGGTCTCGACGCCCGACGCCTGGGCCGCGATCAAGCTGACCCTGATCACCGCCGGCATCGCCGTGCCGTTCAACGCCGTGTTCGGCCTGTGCGCCGCCTGGGCGATCGCCAAGCACGACTTCCCCGGCAAGCCGCTGCTGATCACCCTGATCGACCTGCCGTTCTCGGTGTCGCCGGTCGTGGCGGGCCTGATCTACGTGCTGGTCTTCGGCCTGCAGGGCTGGTTCGGCGAGCGCCTGATCGACCACGACATCAAGATCATCTTCGCCATCCCGGGCATCGTGCTGGCCACGATCTTCGTGACCTTCCCGTTCATCGCCCGCGAGCTGATCCCGCTGATGCAGGAGCAGGGCGTGTCGGAGGAGGAGGCGGCCGTCTCCATGGGCGCGTCGGGCCTCTACACCTTCTGGCGGGTGACCGCGCCCAACGTCCGCTGGGGCCTGCTGTACGGCGTGCTGCTGTGCAACGCCCGGGCCATGGGCGAGTTCGGCGCCGTCTCGGTGGTCAGCGGCCACATCCGCGGCCTGACCAACACCATGCCGCTGCACGTCGAGATTCTGTACAACGAGTACGACTTCGTCTCCGCCTTCGCCGTCGCCGCCTTGCTGTGCCTGCTGGCGATCGTGACCCTGGTGCTCAAGAGCGCGCTCGAGATCGCCCAACCCGACGTCAAGCGCGGCGGCGGCCACTAGATCAGACCGGAACGATCAGACCCCATGACCATCTCCATCCGTTCCGTCGAGAAAAAGTTCGGCCGCTACCCGGCCCTGAACCATGTCGACCTCGAGATCGCCGACGGCGAGCTGGTGGCCCTGCTGGGTCCCTCGGGCTCGGGCAAGACGACCCTGCTGCGCACGATCGCCGGCCTGGAATTCCCCGACGCCGGCCAGGTGCTGTTTGAGGGCGAGGACGTCACCTTCGCTTCGGCCGCCGCGCGCCGCGTCGGCTTCGTGTTCCAGCAGTACGCCCTGTTCAAGCACATGACCGTGGCCCGCAACATCGCGTTCGGCCTGGACGTGTGGAAGGGCAAGGACAAGCCGCCGAAGGCCGAGATCGCCCGCCGGGTCGACGAACTGCTGAAGCTGGTCGAGCTGGACGGGCTGGGCAAGCGCTACCCCTCGCAGCTGTCGGGCGGCCAGCGCCAGCGCGTAGCCCTGTCTCGGGCCCTGGCGGTGCAACCCAGCGTGCTGCTGCTGGACGAGCCGTTCGGCGCCCTGGACGCCACGGTCCGCAAGTCGCTGCGCAAGGAGTTGCGCCGAGTCCACGACGCCACCGGCGTCACCACCATCTTCGTCACCCACGACCAGGAAGAGGCCCTGGGCCTCGCCGACCGCGTGGCCATCCTGAAGGCGGGCCGCATCGAGCAGATCGGCACGCCGGACGAGGTGCACGACAACCCCGCCACCCCGTTCGTCTGCGGCTTCGTGGGCGAGGCCAATCGGTTCGAGGGGACGGTCTCGGGCGGACGCTTCACGTCGGGCGCGGTGTCGTTCGCCGCCAACGGCGCCCGCGACGGGGCGGCCGTGGGCTTCGTGCGGCCGCACGACTTCGCCCTGGACGACGGCGGCTTCGAGGTCCGGGTCGACCGGGTCCACGTGCAGGGCGCCCTGGCCTCGGCCTCCGCCGTCACGGCAGACGGCCGCCACATCGAGATCAGCGGCTCGCGCGCCGAGGCCGCCCGCTTCACCGGGACGATCAAGGTCGCGGCCCGCAAGAGCCACGTCTATCCGACCTAGGCCGGGTAGCTTTCTAGACGGGTCGGGGCTCGGGCCGGCGCCGGAACGGGATGTCGAACGACTGGCGCGTCCCGCACCGCCACAGCCATTCCAGCGGGCCGTAGTGGAAGGCCTTGAACCAGGCCGAGGCCAGCAGCAACTGCGCCGCCACGGCGAACAGGCCGGCGGTCAGGGCGAGGGCGGGGGTGATCTTCGCGTAGAGGCCCAGGCCCAGCGGGTAGAACAGCGGGATGAACACCAGCGACTGGGCGACATAGAGGGTCAGGGTCATGCGCCCCACCGGAACCAGGGCGCGCAGCACCGCGTCGCCCCCGGCCCGCCACAGCAGGATGAAGACCAGCACCGAGGCGGCCATGCACGACAGGTCGAACCAGCCGCCGAACAGCATGTTGGCCCAGAACACCGGACCGCTGTGATGGCCGCCGGTCCTGGCCTTCAGGACGTAGCAGACCGCCGCGAACAGGATCACGGCGGCCAGGGCCACGGCGCGGCCCCGGGCGAACCGTCCCAGGTCGGCGAAGAAGCCGATCCGGCCCAGCACCAGCCCGATCAGGAACAGGCCCAGCACCTGCACGCAGCGGCCGGTCTCGATGAAGAACCACCACTTGTTGACCTGGCCGTCCCAGAGGTTGGCCCGCAGCACCTGGCCGAGGTCGCCGCTCAGATAGACCGCCATGGCCGGATCGGAGAAGAAGTGCGGTTTGTTCAGCGCCCACGGCGCGCCGGCCGCGCCCGCCGCGATCCACAGCAGAATGTAGGGCTGCAGGAAGCAGACCCCGGCCACGGCCAGCAGCGCGCGGTTGGAGCGGACCTTGTCGAACGGGATCAGGACGAAGCCCGCCAGGGCCAGCACCACGATGATGTCGCCGCGATAGACCAGGCCGTGCAGCAGGCCGATCCCCGCCAGCAGGGTCAGCCGCCAGGCGAAGCGCCCGGCGAACGGCTGGCCCCGCCGCGCGGCGCCGTCCATCATCACGAAGAAGCTGAAGCCGAAGCACAGGGCCAGCAGTGAGAAGGTCTTGCCCATGAACAGGGTGAAGACCGCCGTGGTCACCGGATTGGGCGTCGGGTCGGACCAGTAGAGCTCGAAATATTCCAGCATGTGGACCAGGAATAGGCCCATCAGGGCGTAGCCCCGCAGACCGTCCACGATCGCCAGGCGGGGCGACGCCCCGTTCGGCCCTTCCGACATCCGCGCCCTCCCCAGGTCGTCGCTTTGTTAGCGCTAACCTAGGATGCGTCGGGCCGGGCGGTCTACTGCTGCTGTTGCTGCTGCTGTTGGCGCTGCTGCTGTTCGCGGATGGCGTCGGCGCTGGCCCGGCGGCGGTTGGCCGAACCCAGCGGGGCGGCGGGGCGAGGCAGGCGCAGGAACTCCGGCTCGGCCACCGCCGCCCGCGCCCGGCGCACCGAGACGCCGACGGCCAGGTGGCTCTCGGAATCGCCCTTGTAGACGCCGCGCGATGGGGTGACGTCGCTGTAGTCGCGGCCCACGGCCACGGCGACATGGCGCTCGCCGGTCATGACATTGTTGGTCGGATCGAACCCCACCCAGCGATAGCTGGGCAGGAACACCTCGACCCAGGCGTGGGTGGCGTCGGGATCGGAGCGGTCGCCGGCCTCGCGGTCGGTGAATAGATAGCCGGAGACGTACCGGGCGGGGATACCCCAGGCGCGGCAGACGGCCAGCATGACGTGGGCGAAGTCCTGGCAGACGCCCCGGCCGGCGCTCAGCGCCAGGTCGATGGGGCTGTCGGCGTCGGTGACCCCGGGCTGGTACTCGAAGGCCCGGTAGATCGTGTCGCACAGCGCCTGGACGGCCGAGAAGGGGTCCTTGCGGCGCAGGGCGTCGAGATCGTGCTCGGCGATGAACGTCTCGAGGGCGGGCGTCACCTGGACGAAGCCGTGGGGCCGCAGATAGTCGAAGCACTCGCCGCGCACGAAGGCGCTCTTCAGCCGCTCCCACTCGCCCATGTCCAGCGGCAGGGGCCATTCGTGCACCGGCTCGGTCTCGACGGCGGAGCGGGCGATGATGGTCAGGCCGTCGTGCGGCTGGGGCACGTCGAAATGATAGACGGCGTTGCCGAAGCTGTCGGCGTACGAGAACACCTGGGCCGCCGGCTCGATGTCCAGCTCGAAGCTGACCAGCCGCTGGCGCGCGCCCTTCTGCGGCTGCATCCACAGCTCCATCAGGCTTTCGCGGACGGGCTGTTCGTAGTGGTACTGGGTAACGTGGCGGATCTCGAGCAGCACGGCGGGATTCCAATTCTCAAGCAGGCAGGCGCATTTCCAGGGGATAGGCGACGAAGGTCTCGTAGATCGCCTGGTGGATGCGGGCGCATTCGTTGGCCACGGTGGTCAGCAGTTCGCCGGCCCCCTGGCTCTCCAGCTCGCCGACGTCGGCGAACTCCAGCCGGGCCTTGAGGCGGCCGGCCAGCCGTTCGGGCGCCGCGCGGCCCGTGGCCTCGACGTGGCGGGCCAGTTCGCTGAGGTGCTTCTCGATCTGGCTGGTGGCGAAACGGATCGAGCGCGGGAAGTCCTCGTCGAAGACCATGAATTCCAGGATGTGCCGCGGTTCGATCTCGGCGGTGTAGACCCGCAGATAGGGCTCCAGGGCGCAGCCCATCCGCAGCACGGCGACCAGGGCCAGGTGGTCGTTCACCTTGGGGCTGTCCTCGGCGAAACACGCCTCCAGCAGGCTGGCCATCAGCTGGGCGCGTTCGAGGTACATGCCGACCATCATGAACCGCCAGCTTTCGCCATGGCTCATCGTGGTGTCGGCCGCCCCCTTGAACAGGTGCACGTCGGCGATGATGTCGTGCAGGAACGTCACGGAATTGTCGGCGAACTCCCGGCCGGCGTTGCGGTCCATGACCTTCAGGTACAGCAGGTTCAGCCGCTCCCAGGTCTCGGTCGTGATCTGGTCGCGGACCTGGCGGGCGTTCTCCCGGGCCCGGGACAGCGAGGCGACCACCGAGTTGGGATCGGTGCGGTCCAGCACCAGGCCGTTGGCCGCCTCGAACGCGCCCGACTTGAGCTCGGTCTCGCCGACCGCCGACAGGGCGATCCGCACGGCCTCGGCGCCGGCGTCGGTCTGGTCGAGGGTGGCGTTCAGCATCACCGTCGACAGCCGCGACAGGTGCTCGGCCCGTTCGATGTAGCGTCCCAGCCAGTAGAGGCTGTCGGCGACCCTAGCGAGCATCATGGGCGCCGCCTCCGTTGTGACCGTTGCCGTTGTGGCCGTTCTCCTCGGCCAGCACCCAGGTGTCCTTGCTGCCGCCGCCCTGGCTGGAATTGACGACCAGCGAGCCGCGCTTCAGGGCCACGCGGGTCAGGGCGCCCGGCGTGACCACGGTCTTCTCGCCCGACAGGATGAAGGGCCGCAGATCGACGTGGCGGGGCTCGATGCGGCCGTCCACCAGGCAGGGCGCGGTCGACAGCTGGATAGTCGGCTGGGCGATGTAGTTGGCCGGATCGGCCTTTAGGGCGTCGGCGAACTCGGCCCGCTCCTTGGCCGAGGCGTGCGGCCCCACCAGCATGCCGTAGCCGCCGGAGGCCCCTACGGCCTTGACCACCAGCTTGTCCAGGTTGTCGAGCACGTGGCTCAGCTGGGCCGGTTCGCGGCAGAGGAAGGTCTCGATGTTGGGCAGGATCGGGTCCTCGCCCAGATAGTAGCGGATGATGTCGGGCACGAAGGCGTAGACGGCCTTGTCGTCGGCCACCCCGGTGCCCGGCGCGTTGCACATCACCACATTGCCGGCCCGATAGGCGTTGAACAGCCCGGCCGCGCCCAGCGACGAATCCCGGCGGAAGGTGAGGGGGTCGATGAAGTCGTCGTCCACCCGGCGGTAGATCACGTCCACCCGGCGCAGGCCGGTCGTCGTGCGCATGTAGACCATGTTGTCATGGACCACGAGGTCGCGCCCCTCGACCAGCGGCACGCCCATCAGCCGCGCCAGATAGGCGTGCTCGTAATAGGCCGAGTTGTAGACCCCGGGGGTCAGGACCACGACCTGCGGGTTGGGCCGCCAGTCGGCGCTCATGCTCTTCAGCGTGGCCAGCAGCAGGTCGGGATAGCGCTCCACCGGCCGCACTCCGGCCTCGCGATAGGCGCTGGGGAAGGTGCGCTTGGAGGCGTCGCGGTTGGCCAGCATGTAGGACACGCCCGAGGGTACCCGCAGATTGTCCTCCAGCACCGCGAACTCGCCGTCCTGGCCGCGGATCAGGTCGCTGCCGCAGACATTGGCGTAGGCCTTGTGCGGCACGTACAGGTTCTGCATCTCGCGCCGGTACGACGGCGCGCCCAGCACCAGTTCGCGCGGCACCACGCCGTCCATCAGGATCTGCTGCTCGCCGTAGATGTCGGCCAGGAACATGTTCAGGGCCTGCAGACGCTGGGTCAGGCCGGCCTCGATCTTGGCCCACTCCTGGGCGGGCAGGATGCGGGGGAACAGGTCGGTGGGGATGATCCGCTCGGTGGCGCTGTCGGCGCCGTAGACGGTGAAGGTGATGCCCTGCAGCAGGAACGACCGCTCGAGCGTGCGCTGTCGGTCGGCCAGCTCGCCGGCGCCCAGGGTGGAGATTCGGGTCTGCAGCGCCGCGTAGTGGGCCCGCACGTCGCCGCCGGGGGCGATCATCTCGTCATAGGCCGCGCCGGGCAGATAGGCCGCGCCGGTCATCGGCAGGCTGGGAGTATCGTCGAGGTCCTGGATTTTCGCCGCCACGCCCGTGTCCATTTCGTCCGCCCTGCGCGCCGGATCTGAGGGGGCGCGTCCCGATCCAGCCTAGAACGCGCGAACACGGCGAGCGGTGCTTTTCGCCCCGCAAAGACCCGATGGTGGAGACTGCCCAACATTTGGGCGCCCTCCGATCACCGACGGAACCTGGCGTTGAAGCGTTTCCGAAGATTTCACCGCGTGACAGCCGGCGGGGGGGCGACTACAGGGGTTCGGGGGCGCTCGCGCGGAGACTCGGAAGGCTTGGTGCGTAAGAGATTTGCCCTTGGCGTGACCGCGGCGGCTCTGATGGTCGCCAGCCATGCCGATGCGGCCGAGCCCGCGGCCAGCATCACCGGCGTCGAGGACAAGGCGCTGCGCGAAGCGATCCAGCGCGCCATGGTCGAGGCCAAGGCTCCGCCGCGCAGCCGCTCGGAGGCCCGCCGCCGCGCCCGCGACGCCGGCGACGACGCCGCACAGGTGCTGCGGTCGGAAGGCTATTACGCCTATGTGGTCGAGCCGGACGTCTCCGAAGCCGATCCGCCCCGCGCGATCCTCAAGATCACCCCCGGTCCGGTCTTCGTGATCGCCGATCCCAGGCTGGCCTGGAGCGGACCCGAGCCGGACGAGGGTGTGGTCCAGCGCGCCGAGGGCGTCATCCGCCTGACCCCCGGCGCCCCGGGCCGCGCCGTCGACGTCCTGGCGGCCGAGGGGCGCGTCGTCTCGCAGGTCCAGCAGCTGGGCTACGCCGACGCCGTGGCCGAGCCGCGCGAGGTCGTGGTCGATCACGCCGACCACACCCTGCGCCCGGTGTTCCACATCGCCGCGGGCGACCTGACCCATGTCGATGGGATCGAGGTGGTGACCCAGGGGCGCTCGAACCCCGCCTGGATCAAGCAGCTGGCGCCCTGGAAATCGGGGGACATCTACGAGCCCGACGACATCGCCGAGCTGGAGCGCCGGCTGCGCGACACCGGCGTCTATGACACGGTTTCGGTCTCGCTGGCTCCCAAGGACAAGGCGCTGGCCGACGGCCTGCGACCGGTGATCGTCACCGTGTCCGACCGCAAGTCCCGGACGGTCGAACTGGCCGCCAACTATTCCAGCACCGACGGGCCGGGCGCCGACGCCAAGTGGATCCACTACAACCGCTTCCATCGGGCCGACACCACCACCCTGACGGCGCGGCTGGGAAGGCTGGACAGCCGGCTGGAAGCCGAACTGGCCCTGCCGCACTGGCGGCGCAGCCAGCAAACCCTGAAGCTGAACACCGCCATCTTCCGCGAAGACACCGACGCCTATGTGGAAACCGGCCTTCACCTCGGCGCGGACCTGACCCGCAAGCTGCGGACCACCGTCTATCGCACCTACGGCGTCTCGCTGGACCTGTCGCAGGTCGACTCGCCCACGACGGTCAACGGCGTCACCACCGACGTCCAGCAGAACTTCGCCACCTTCACCCTGCTGGGCGCCCAGGCCTGGGACCATTCCGACAGCGTGCTGGACCCGACCAAGGGCTGGCGGCTGGACGCGCGGGCCGAACCCACCGCCATCACCGGCGACCTGACCATGGCCTTCCTGAAGATCCAGGCCCAGACCACGGCCTATCTGCCGTTCGGCCAGGGGGCGCGCACCGTGCTGGCGGGTCGCTTCAAGGCCGGCCAGATCCTGGGCGGCACCATGCCCGAGGTCCCGGCCTCGAACCGCTTCTACGCCGGCGGCGGCGGCTCGGTCCGCGGCTACTCGTACCAGGCCATCGGCCCGCGCATCGACAACACCACCACGCCGCAGGGCGGCCTGTCGCTGCTGGAGAGCTCGCTGGAGCTGCGCCACAAGTTCACCGACAAGTGGGGCGCCGTGGCCTTCGTCGACGCCGGCGGGGTCGGCGTGGACAAGTGGCCCAACGGCGACGACTTCGGAGTCGGCGTGGGCGTCGGCATCCGCTACGACCTGGGCTTTGGACCGATCCGCGCCGACATCGCCATGCCGATCAGCAAGCGCGAGGGCGATCCGTCGTTCCAGGTCTATATCAGCATCGGGCAGGCCTTTTGACCGACGCCCAGACCCCCTCCGGCGGACCGCCGCCCGAAGACGTTCCGGAAGTCGTCGCCGAGGCGGCGACCAAGGTCGCGCGCAAGATCGGCTGGCCGGGCCTGATCATCATCGTCTCTGTGAGCCTGGTGGTGCTGGTCGCCGTTCTGCTGGGCGGCGTGCGCTTCGGCGCGGTCACCCCGCAGGGCCGCGCCTTCCTGGAAGCCCGCACCAGCGGCCTGAAGCTGGGCCGCATCGGCCGCCTGAAGATCGAGGGCCTGACCGGCGACATCTGGAACGCCTTCGGCGTGCGCCGCCTGACGATCAGCGACGAGAGGGGCGTCTGGCTTGAGGCCGCCGACCTGTACGTCGACTGGCGGCCGGCCGAGCTGTTCTACCGTCGCTTCCACGCCGACGAGATCAAGGCCCGCCAGGTCGTGGTGCTGCGTCGCCCGACCCTGACCCCGAAGGGCAAGTCCAGCGCCGCGCCGCTGTCGGTGGACCTGGACCACGTGGCCCTGCGCCTGATCACCCGTCCCGAGTTCAGCCGCCGGGCCGGCGACTTCGACCTCAGCGGCGACTACGAATCCCAGCGGCTGGGCGGCCAGAAGGGCGCGATCACCGCGCTGAGCCGCATGCACGCCGGCGACCACCTGAAGCTCGTCTTCGACCTGGGGCGCGACAAGACCCTGCTGCTCGACGCCGAGGGGCGCGAGGCCAACGGCGGGGCGCTGGCCGGGGCGCTAGGCCTGTCGCCCGACCGGCCGTTCGACCTGGACGCCAAGGCCCACGGCACCACCAGCCAGGGCGCCTTCACGGTCCTGGCCCGCTCGGGAACGGCCACGCCGCTGAAGGCGGGCGGCGCCTGGACGCCGCAGGGCGGATCGGCGGCGGGCCACATCGACCTGGCGGCCTCGGCCCTGACCGACCGCGAGGAGAAGATGTTCGGGGCCGACGCGGCCTTCTCGATCGTCGGGCGCAAGGCCGGCGCCTTCAACGTCCTGGATCTGAAGATCGACAGCCAGAACCTGAACCTGACCGCCCACGGCCCCGCCGACCTGGGCAAGCGGATCACCGCGCCCGAGGGCCTGAAGTTCAACGCCCGGGTCGCCAACCTCTCGCGCCTGACGCCGCTGCCCACCCTGGGCGCGGGCGTCGCCGACGGCGTCTTCCACCTGAACGGCGACGGCTTCCTGGTCGACGGCCGCGTGGATGTCCGCGACCTTTCGTGGCTGGGCTACAAGCTGACCCGCGCCAAGGGCCCGGCCACCGTCGGCTGGAAGCGCGGCGAGCTGAGCATCCGGGCGGACGCCACCACCGAGGGCGGGGGCGGGCAAGGCCTGCTGGCCGTGCTGGGGCGCTCGCCTTCGGCTCAGTTCGAGGGCGCGAGGCTGAAGGACGGCCGCTTCCTGATCCGGTCCGCCAAGGTCCAGGCCCCGAACCTGAAGATCGACGCCCAGGGCGAGCGCGGCATCCTCGGCGGCCTGTCCTTCAAGGGCGAGGCCAAGGTCGCCTCCCTGGCTCCCGTTCGCGCGGGGATGGCGGGGCAGGTCACCGCCAAGTGGTCCGCCAGCCAGGGCGTCAACAAGCCCTGGATGCTCAACGTCGATGCGCGCGGCGGCAATTTCGCCACCGGCCTGGCCGAGCTGGACCGCCTGCTGGGCAAGACCCCGCGGCTGGAGGCGCGCGCCTCGTGGGCCAACGAGCGGCTGTCGGTGGCCGACGCCAAGCTGGACGGCTCGGCCGCCTCGGTCCGAAGCGCCGGCGTGCTGGGTCCGGGTACGGCCTTGGCCTTCAAGCTGGACTGGACCGCCACGGGGCCGTTCGTGGCCGGCCCCATCGAGGTGGCGGGCAAGGCCAAGGGCACGGGGGCGGTGACCGGGACCCTTTCCGCGCCCAAGGCCGACCTGATCGCCGACTTCGACTCCATCGACGTGCCTCGCCTGCCGCTGAAGGACGCCCACGTGGTGCTGTCCTTCGCCAAGCGCCTGGACGGCGGCGACGGCACGGCCTCGATCGAGGCCGGCAGCCAGTATGGCCCGGCCAAGGGACACACGGCGTTCAGCTTCGCGCCGGGCGGGCTGGAGCTTTCCGACCTGAACGTCGACGCCGGCGGGGCCAAGGCCAAGGGCGCGATCTCGCTGCGCAGCGGCCGTCCGGCCACGGCCGACCTGACGGTGGCCGTCGGGCCCGGCGCCTTCCTGCCCCAGGGACGGGTCAGCGGCACGGCCAAGATCACCGACGGCGCGGCGGGCGCCCTGGCCCAGCTGGACCTCGCCGCCGAGGACATCACCAGCGGGGCCTGGAAAGTCCGGCACGCGGCCATCAAGGCCGCCGGCCCGATGGCGCGCCTGCCCCTGACGGTCGACGCCCGGGGCGAGTCGCCGTCCGGCCGGTGGAAGCTGAACGGCTCCGGCGTGCTGACCGAGGGGAAGGGGGACTACCATCTGGCGCTCGACGCCGCCGGCGCCATGGCGCGCACCGAGGTCAAGACCCGCGAGACGGCCCAGATCCGCTTCGGTGGCCCGCGCACCAGCGCCCGGTTGCGGCTGTCGGTGGGCGACGGCGCGGCCGATCTCGACGCCGACGTCGGGGGCGATCTGGCCTCGCTCAGGGCGCAGCTCACCGGCGTCAGCCTGACCGCGATCAATCCCGACATGGCCGGCAAGGTGGACGCCCGCCTGTCGCTCAACGGTTCGGGCCCGACCCTGACAGGCGACTTCGACGCCCATCTGGTCGATGCCCGGGAACGCGGCCCGCGCACGGACCGGTCGCTGAACGCCGAGATCCGGGGCGTGCTGCGCGACAACCTGATGACCATCAACGCCACCAGCTCCAACAGCCAGGGCCTGCAGGCCAAGGCCGAGGTGACCCTGCCGACCGAGGCCTCGGCCAAGCCGTTCCACCTGGCGATCAGCCGCGAACGGCCGGTGCGCGGGCAGTTCACGGCCCAGGGCGAGATCAAGCCGCTGTGGGACCTGCTGGGCAGCTCGGAGCGCAGCGTGTCGGGCAAGGTCGACGCCGAGGGCGAGCTGGCCGGCACCCTGGCCGACCCGCGCCTCACCGGCCGCGCCAGCCTGGAAGGCGGCCGGGTCGACGACGGCCAGACGGGCCTGAGCCTGCGCGACGTGATCGTGCGGGTGGCCCTGGCAGACAACGCCATCGACGTCAGCCAGGTCTCGGCCGGCGACGGCCAGGGCGGGACCATGTCGGGCTCGGGCCGGATCAGCCTGGCCCGCGACGGGCTGGGCAGCTTCAAGCTGGACCTGAAGGGCTTCCGTGTCATCGACAACGAACTGGCCACGGCGACGGCCAGCGGCCAGACCACGGTCAATCGCGGCGCCGACGGCAAGGTCAAGATGGTCGGCGCCCTGACCATCGACCGCGCCGACGTCTCGGCCCAGACCAAGACCCCCGCCGGCGTGGTCTCGCTGGACGTGATCGAACGCAACCGGCCGGACGAGCTGGACCAGGGCGTCGAGGTCCGCAAGGTCGCGCCCGGCAGCGGCATGCTGCTGGACGTCACCCTGACCGCGCCCCGGCGGATCTTCGTGCGGGGCCGCGGCCTGGACGTGGAGCTGTCGCTGAACGCCCACGTCGGCGGCTCGACCAACAGCCCCACCCTGGACGGCGAGGCGCGGATGGTGCGGGGCGAGTACGACTTCGCCGGCAAGCGCTTCGAGTTCGAGGAGAGCGGCACGGTGCGCCTGGCCACCCAGCTGGACCGCATCCGGCTGGACCTGACCGCCGTGCGCGAGGACCCGACTCTGACGGCCGTCGTCAAGGTGCAGGGCACGGCCGCCAAGCCGGAGATCACCCTGACCTCCAAGCCCGAGTTGCCGCAGGACGAGGTGCTGTCCCAGGTGCTGTTCGGGTCGTCGGCCGCCAACCTGCAGCCGATCGAAGCCGCCCAGCTGGCCTCGGCCCTGGCGGCCCTGGCCGGCGGCGGCGGCTTCGACGTGATCGGCAACCTGCGCAGCCTGGCCGGCCTGGACCGGCTGTCCTTCGCCGACAGCGCCACGGGCATGACGGTGGCCGGCGGCAAGTACGTCACCGACGACGTCTATATCGAGATCATCGGCGGCGGCCGCGAAGGGCCCTCGGCCCAGGTCGAATGGCGCGTGCGGCGGGCCCTGTCGCTGGTCTCCAAGCTGGGCAGCCAGGGCGACGCCCAGCTTTCGGTGCGCTGGCGGAAGGACTACAACTAGCCGGCTTCCCCGTCCTGGCCCCGGCCGGGACCCGACCTGTTCGAAGCAAGGCTGTTGCGCGGCCACCGGTTTCCCCTGGCGAGGAAGCACGAATTGCCCGCGGCCCTTGGTTTAGTTTGAACTGAGGGAGACAGTGGATTCATGCGACTCAACGACGAGGATCGCGCCGTCCTTCGACATCTGGCCGACCAAGGGCCGGTGATCATCGACCGGGCGATAGGATGGTGCGCGATCAACTCCGGGAGCCGCCACCTGGGCGGCCTGGAGCGCCAGCGGCAAGTTTTGCTCGACGCCTTCGGGAACCTGCCGGCCGCGCCGACCGACATCCCGCTGGGCGCCTCGCCGGAAGTCGGCGCCGACGGCCGGATCGGCGAGCAGGCCCATCCGGCGGCGATCGCCGTGGTCGTGCGCCCCGAGGCGCCGGTCCAGGTCGTGCTGACCGGCCACTACGACACCGTCTATCCCGAGACCTCCGGCTTCCGGACCGTCACCACGCGGCCGGACGGCGCCCTGCACGGACCGGGGATCGCCGACATGAAGGGCGGCATCTCGGTGATGCTGGCGGCGCTGGAGGCGTTCGAGCGCCATCCGCTGGCCAATAACGTCGGCTATCGCGTGCTGCTGTCGCCCGATGAGGAGATCGGTTCGGTCGCCTCGGCCCCGATCCTGGCCCAGTTCGCCCGCCAGGGGCACGTGGGGCTGACTTACGAGCCGGCCCTGGCCGACGGGGCCCTGGCCAGCGCCCGCAAGGGCTCGGGCAACTTCCACATCGTGGTCCACGGCAAGGCGGCTCACGCCGGGCGCGACTTCGCCGCAGGCCGCAACGCGGTCATGGAGGCCGCGCGGATCGCCCAGGCCCTGCACGCCCTGAACGGGCTGCGCGACGGGGTGACCTGCAACATCGCCAAGATCGACGGCGGCTCGCCCCTGAACATGGTGCCCGACGTGGCCGTGGTGCGGTTCAACGTCCGCTTCCCGGCCGCCGAGGACGCGGCCTGGTTCGAGGGCGAGGTCGACAAGATCGTGGCCGCAACCGGGGAGGGGCTGCACGCCCACCTGCACGGCCGCATCACCCGCGGCGCCAAGCCGTTCAACGCCGCCCAGCAACGGCTGTTCGGGGCGGTGAAGGAGGCCGGGGCGCTGCTGGGCCAGGACATCGCCTGGAAGCCGTCCGGCGGGGTCTGCGAGGGCAACAACCTGTTCGCCTCGGGCCTGCCCAATGTCGACACCCTGGGGGTGCGCGGCGGCGACATCCACAGCGAGGCCGAACACGCCTGGCCCGACAGCTTCGTCGAGCGGGCCCAGCTGTCGGCCGTGATCCTGATGAAGCTGGCGAGCGGCGAGATCGACGGTCCCGCCCTGCGCGCCGCCATGACCGACCTCGCGGAGACCCATTGAGCATGCTTGTCGTCCGTCCCGCGCTGCCCGCCGATTTCGACAGCCTGATGGAGCTGGCCGTGCTGTCGGGCCGCGGCTTCACCAGCCTGCCGGAAGACGAGGTCACCCTGCGGGCCCGCCTGGAGCTGTCGCAGAAGAGCTTCCACTCCGAAGTCGCCGCGCCCGAGGCCTGGTACACCCTGATGCTCGAGGACCTGGAGGCCGGCGACATCGTCGGCGTGGCCGGGGTCAAGGCCGGGGTGGGGCTGAAGCGCCCGCATTTCTCGTTCCGCGTCGTGACCCTGGCCCAATCTTCTCCCACGCTGGACAAGCGGTTCGACCACCGGGCCCTGGTGCTGGTCAACGAATGCGCCGGGTGGTCCGAGGTGGGGTCGCTGTTCCTCAAGCCCGAGCGCCGCAAGGGCGGGGCGGGCAGGCTGCTGGCGCAGTCGCGCTACATGCTGATCGGCCTGGAGCCGCAGCGCTTCGCCGAGATGGTGCTCGCCGAGCTGCGCGGCTGGTTCGACGAGGACGGCAGCTGTCCGTTCTGGGACCACGTGGCCAGCAAGTTCTTCCGGCTGGAGTTCGACGAGGCCGACATGATGAGCGCCTCGACCGACGGCCAATTCATCCTCGACCTGGCCCCGCGCCATCCGATCTATGCCGAGCTGCTGCCCCAGGTGGCGTCCCAGACCATCGGCCGGGTGCACCGCGAGGGCGAGGCGGCGCGGGCCATGCTGGAGACCGAGGGCTTCCGCTTCTCGGGCCTGATCGACATCTTCGACGCCGGCCCGACCGTGGCGGCGCGACGAGACGACATCAAGACGGTGCGCGAGGGCCGGCGGCTCCGGGTCCGGCTGGGCGAGGACGCCTACGGCGAGGAGGCCCTGATCTGCTCGGGCGCGGTGGCCCGCTTCCGGGCGGTGCGCGCGCCGGTGCTGGTCGACGGCGAGAGCGCGATCATCGGCCGGGACGCCGCGGCGGCCCTGGGCGTCAAGGACGGCGAAATGGTGCGGGTGAAGGCATGAGCGGCGTGTTCATCGACGGCGTCTGGCGGACGGGCGCGGGTTCCGAGGCGACCTCGGTCGACCCCACCACCGGCGAGGTGATCTGGCGCCAGGCGACGGCGGGTCCGGCCGACGTGGCTTCGGCGGTCGCGGCGGCCCGCAAGGCCTTCCCGGCCTGGGCCGACCTGCCGCGCGAGGAGCGGATCGCGGTCCTGCGCCGCTACAAGGACGTGCTGGTGGCCCGCACGGCGACTTTCGCCGAGGCCCTGAGCCGCGAGACCGGCAAGGCGCTGTGGGAGACCAAGGCCGAGCTGGGCTCGATGGCCGGCAAGGTCGAGGCCTCGATCAAGGCCTATGACGAGCGCACCGGGGAGCACGCCAGCGACATGGCGTTCGGCCGCGCCGTGCTGCGCCATCGTCCCCACGGCGTGATGGCCGTGCTGGGCCCGTTCAACTTCCCCGGCCACCTGCCCAACGGCCACATCGTGCCGGCCCTGCTGGCGGGCGACACCGTGGTGTTCAAGCCGTCGGAAGAGACGCCCCTGGCCGGCCAGCTGCTGGTCGAGGCGCTGGAGGCGGCCGGCGTGCCGCCCGGCGTCGTCAACCTGGTGCAGGGCGGCCGCGAGGTGGGGCAGGCCCTGATCGACCAGGAGATCGACGGCCTGCTGTTCACCGGCTCGGCCGCCGCCGGGGCCTTCTTCCGCCGCCACTTCGCCGACCGCCCGGACGTGATCCTGGCGCTCGAGCTGGGCGGCAACAATCCGCTGGTGGTCTGGGACGCGGGCGACGCCGAGGCCGTGGCGGCCCTGGTGGTGCAGTCGGCCTATATCACCACGGGCCAACGCTGCTCGTGCGCCCGCCGGCTGATCGTGTCGGACGACGCGACGGGCCGGGCGGTGATCGACGCCGTGGCCGCCCTGTCGGAGCGCCTGGCGGTCGGTCCCTGGAACGGTCGCGAGGAGCCGTTCATGGGCCCGCTGATCTCGGACCGCGCCGCGGCCATGGCCTTGGCCGGCGCGAAGGCCATGCCCGGCCAAACCGTGCGGCCCATGACCGCCGTCGAAGGGCTGAGCGGGGCGTTCGTCTCGCCGGGCCTGGTCGATGTGACGGGCCAGACCGTGCCGGACGAGGAGCTGTTCGCGCCGCTGCTGCAGGTGCGCCGGGTCGGCTCGTTCGACGAGGCGATCGCCGCCGCCAACGCCACGCGCTACGGGCTGTCGGCCGGACTTGTCTCCAACGAAACAGGACGTTGGGACCACTTCCTCAAGCGCATCCGGGCCGGCGTGGTCAACTGGAACCGGCCGACCACGGGCGCCGCCGGGATCATGCCGTTCGGCGGCCTGGGCAACTCGGGCAACCACCGGCCCAGCGCCTATTACGCCGCCGACTACTGCGCCTATCCGGTGGCCAGTTTCGAGGCGCAAGCGGTGGCCAATACCCTGGGCGACATCAAGGGCCTGCGCGGATGAGTGCGCGGGCGGTCGAGGCCAATTGCGACGGGTTGGTGGGGCCCACCCACTCGTATGTCGGCCTGTCGCCCGGCAACATCGCCAGCCAGATCAACGCCGGCGAGGTCTCCAACCCGCGCGCCGCGGTGCTGGAGGGCCTGACCAAGATGCGCAAGCTGGCCGACTGGGGCGTGCCGCAGTTCGTGCTGCCGCCGCACGAGCGGCCGGACCTGGCGCTGCTGCGGGCCATCGGCTTCGCCGGAACCGACGCCGAGGTGCTGGGCAAGGCCTGGAAGGATGCGCCGGCCCTGGCCGCCGCCGCCTGTTCCGCCTCGCCGATGTGGGCCGCCAACGCCGCCACGGTCACGCCCAGCGCCGACACCGCCGACGGCCGCGTGCATTTCACCCCGGCCAACCTGCTGACCAACCTGCACCGCAGCCTGGAGGGGCCGCAGACCGCCCGCGCCCTGCGCCGGCTGTTCCCGGACATGGCCCGGTTCGCCGTGCACGACCCGCTGTCGGCCCAGTCCCATTTCGCCGACGAGGGCGCGGCCAACCATGTGCGGCTGTGCGCCGACCACGGCGATCCGGGCGTGAACCTGTTCGTCTGGGGCCGCGAGGCGTTCGAGCGCTGGGAAGGCCGCTATCCGGCCCGCCAGACCCTGGAGGCGTTCGAGGCCATCGAGCGCCGCCATGGCGCGGCGCGCGGCGTCTTCGCCCGCCAGGGCCGGGCGGCCATCGACGGCGGGGCGTTCCACAACGACGTGGTCTGCGTCGGCACGCGCGAGTGCCTGCTGTTCCACGAGCGGGCCTTCGAGGACGGCGCGGCGATGCAGGACGGGATCCGCCGCGCGGCCGACGGCCTGTTCGAGCCGGTCTTCGTCGAGGTCTCCGAGGCCGACCTGCCGATGGACGACCTGGTGAAGAGCTATCTCTTCAACTCCCAGCTCCTGGTCCTGCCGGGCGCGGACCGGCTGGTGCTGCTGGCGCCGGGCGAGACGCGGGACAACCCGCGCGCCCATGCGGTCGCCCAGGGCCTGGCCGGCTCGAACGGCCCGATCGGACGGGTCGAGTATGTCGACGTTCGCCAGAGCATGCGCAATGGCGGCGGCCCGGCCTGCCTGCGCCTGCGGGTCGTGCTGACCGACGCCGAGCTGGCGGCGACGAACCCGGGGCAGCGCTTCGACGCGGGCCTGCACGACCGCCTGAACGCCTGGGCCGGGCGCCGCTACCGCGATCGCCTGGCGCCCGCCGACCTGGCCGATCCGGCGCTGATCGTCGAGAGCCGCGAGGCGCTGGACGAACTGACCGCGATCCTCGACCTTGGCGGCGACTTCTATCCGTTCCAGCGAGCCGCCTGACCATGAGCGACTTCACCGTCCGGCCCGCGCGGCCCGAGGACGCGCCGGCCATCCTGGCCCTGCACCGCAAGGTCGCGGCCCAGCCGGGCGGCCTGGCGCGCCGGCCGGACGAGGTGACCGCCGACTATGTCGCCCACGCCATGGCGACGGCCGCCGACGGCGGGGTCAATCTGGTGGCGGTCGACGCCGGCGGCGGGATTTGCGGCGAACTGCATGTCGAGCGGATGAAGGTCGGCATCTTCACCCATGTGCTGACCGACCTGACCGTGGCCGTCGATCCGGACTGGCAGGGCAGGGGCGTCGGCTCGGCCCTGTTCCGCGTCCTGATCGACACGGCGCGGACCCTGACCCCGCCGGTCGGCCGCATCGAGCTGTGGACCGGCGCGAACAATCTCGGCGCCCAGAGGCTGTACGAGCGCCTAGGCTTCAAGATCGAAGGTCGCATGGTCGGGCGCGGCCGCTATCCCGACGGCCATGTCGAGGACGACATCGTCATGGGCCTGATGCTGGATTAACGGCGCAGGGCGGCCAGGGCCTGGGGGAAGCGGCGCGACAGCGGCGCCTCCACCGCGCCCAGCTCGATCGCGAAGTCGCCCGAGCCCCCGGGCCGGAGGCCCGTCACGCGGGCCGGATTGACCAGCCACGAACGATGGGTCCGCAGGAAGCCGTGCCGGGCCATGTCGGCCTCGAGCGCGCTCAGCGAGGACCGCATCAGGGGCCGCCGATCGTCGGCGAGCACGAACTCGGCGTAGTTCCCCGCCGAACGCACCGCCAGAATCTCGGACACCGGCACCCGCACCAGCCGGGCGCCGTCGCGGATGTCGAAGGTCGGCGCGGGCGCCGCCGTCTGCGTGTGGTCGGCGGCCTCGCGGGCGCTGCGCCTCAGCGACAGGTAATAGATGATCGAGGCCAGGCCGTAGGCCATCAGGTCCTTGCGAAACTCGTAGGGGAACTCGGTCGACAGCGGCCCGAACTGGTAGGGACCGCCCATGAAGGCCAGGTAGGCCAGCTTGCGCAGGGCCACGAAGCCGCTGACGTGGAGAACCGAGTAGAGCACGACCGCCGCCAGATGGACTGGCGCGGCGCGCCACCAGCGCGGCTTCTTGCGGAACGTCCAGACCGCGACCCCGGCGGGGATCGCGAAGATCAGCATGGTGATGAAGGCGCTGCTGCCTTCCCAGATCGCCGGCCCCAGGATTCCCAGGCGCGGCGCGTCGTGGCGGAGGGTCAGGACGTTGACCACGGCGATACAGGCGATGAGGCCCACGCCCAGCAGCCAGGCCTGGGCGACGCCCTGACGCTCTTCGCCGCTCATCCCGAAAAGCGCGCCGTTGGTCCCCGTGGGTTTTCCGTTCGTCCCTGCCGGCGGCCGCCCGTCCCCGGGCCCTTGGCTGCCGGCGGCCGCCCGGGTCACGACGTTCGCATCGTTTTTCAAGCCGGACGCCTCGTCATGCCTTCGCCCGTCATGTCTTCGCCAGTCATGTCTTCGACTGTCTCAATGCCCGATCGCCGCTACGACCTCGACTGGATTCGGGTCGGCGCGTTCTTCCTGCTGATCCTCTACCACGTCGGCATGTTCTATGTGCCCTGGGATTGGCACGTGAAGTCGCCGCATCCGGTGGAAGCGCTGGAACTGGCCATGTTCCTGACCAATCCCTGGCGGCTGACGCTGCTGTTCCTGGTCTCGGGCGCGGCCACCCGGTTCATGGCCGACAAGGTCTCGGTCGGCAAGCTGACCGGGGCGCGGGTGGCGCGCCTGCTGCCGCCGCTGCTGTTCGCCATGGCCGTGATCGTGCCGCCGCAGTCCTACTACCAGGTCGTCGAGTACATCGCGGCCCATCCGGGGACGTCGCTGACCGTCGACCACTTCTGGGTCCGCTACATCACCGCCTCGGGCCACTGGTGCAGCCCGGACGGCTGCCTGATCACTCCGACCTGGAACCACATGTGGTTCGTCGCCTACCTGCTGTTCTACACCCTGGTGCTGGCCGGGCTGTTGCTGGTCTGGCGCCGGCTGGGGGCGCACATCCAGGCGGCGGCCGAGACGGTGCTGCGGGGACCCGGCCTGATCCTGTGGCCGGTGCTCTTCCTGGGCCTGCTGCGCGCCACCCTCTACCCGCGCTTCGGCGAGACCCACGCCCTGGTCGGCGACCACTATGTCCACGCCGTGTCGGGTTCGGCCTTCCTGCTGGGCTTCGGCCTGGCCAAGTCGGATCTGCTGCGCCGGAGGCTGATCGCGGCGCGCTGGCCGGCCCTGGCCCTGGCGGTCGCCGGCTATCTGGGCTGGGCGAGCTACGCCTTCGTCTACCGCAACGACACGCCGATCCCGCCCGACGGGCTGCGGATGGCGATGCGCCTGGTCCATCCCCTGGACGCGTGGTGCTCGATCGTCGCCATCCTGGGTTTCGGCGCCAAGCACCTGAACCGCGGCGGACCGGCCCTGCGCTACCTGACGCTCGGGGTGTTCCCGTTCTACCTGGTCCACCAGACCCTGATCGTGGTGATGGCCCACAACCTGGCCAAGCTGGGCCTGCCCCAGCCGCTGGAGGCCACGATCCTGATCGTCCTGACCTTCGCCGGCTGCTTCGCCACCTACGAGATCGTCCGCCGGGTTCCCGGGGTGAGGATCCTGTTCGGCCTGAAAGGTCAGCCGGCCGCCGAGGCCAGCCGCCCGCCGGCCTTCGCATAGGCCTGGGTGCCGGCGGTGATCACCCGATCGCCGCCGGCGATCTCGGCGATGCCCAGGTCGCTGACCCCGGCCAGGCGCCCGTAGAGGGCCCCGAAGTCTTGCAGGGTCACCTCCTGCAGGGTCTGGATCGAGGGGATGACGAAATAGACCTGCTGGAAATCATCGATCCGGTAGGGTGTGCGCATCACCCGCTCCAGGTCGAAGCCGATGCGGTTGGGGGAGGGATCGTCGAGGGCGAAGATCGACTCCGTGCGCGAGGAGACGATGCCCGCGCCGTAGATCCGCAGCCCGGCCTTCGTCTCCATCAGGCCGAACTCGACCGTGTACCAGTAGAGCCGCGCCAGGTTGGTCAGCCGTCCCAGCCCCAAGGCCCGCTGGCCGCCCTGGCCGTAGGCCTGCATGTAGTCGGCGAAGGTGGGGTCGGTCAGCATCGGCACGTGGCCGAACACGTCGTGGAAGACGTCGGGCTCCTGCAGGTAGTCCAGCTCGTGCGGCTTGCGGATGAACTGGCCGGCCGGGAAGCGGCGGTTGGCCAGGTGGTCGAAGAACACGTCGTCGGGCACCAGGCCCGGCACGGCCACCACGCTCCAGCCGGTGAGGCGCTGGAGTTCCTCGTTGATCCGCTTGAAGTCCGGGATGCCCGAGCGATGCAGGTCCAGGGCGTCCAGGCCGCGCAGGAACTCGTCGCAGGCCCGGCCGGGCAGCAGGTCGGTCTGGCGCTCGTAGAGGGTGATCCAGACGTCGTGCTCGGCCTGGGAATAGGCCTCCCATCCCTGATCGATGGTCCAGTCGGCGGCCGCGCCGGGCGGGGGTTCGGGCAGGATGTGCAGAGCGTCCATGGCGACAGTCTAGGCCGCGCCGGAGAGTAAAACCTTCCGACCATGCCTCTTCAGAACGGTGTTTCGAGAAGGGTTTTGCGCGGCCGGCGACGCTGGAAGACGAAAGATGTCGCCTAAGGCGTTGCGCGCGGAGGTAGAGCTTACTAACGTCACCGTAGCACGCAACCTTGGGGGAGGAGCGCGATGCCATACGAGAGTCCGCTGGTCGAGGCGGCGAGGCAGTCCCACCGGCGAGCGCCCAGGCCCTGCGGCGCGCCGGCCGTCACCGCGCACATCGGCTTCTGGCACCGCCTGCCGGCCAGTTCGGGCGAGACGGCGGCCGAGCACATCCGCAACGGCGAAGCCGCTCTGGGCACGGCCTATGCGGACATCACCGAGGCGATCCATCGCTTTCAGCGCCTGCTGGGGATCCCGCCGGAACGCCACAAGCGCTTCGCCGACGGAGAGGGCATCGATCCTCTGGAGCCCTTCATCCCGATCGAATTCGAGTTCGGCGGCCTGATCGGCAGGGCGGTGTTCTCGCGCAACAACGAGACGGTCAGCGCCACCTTCATCGTCGATCTGTCGAAGGCGCCGGGCGACGAGCTGTACGCCTTGCCCGGAGGCTGGGTGAAGCCGGCCGCTGATCGGCTGAAGGCCGCCTTCGCCGACCTGAAGGCCATGCTGCCCGATCCGGACAACCCCGATCTTCTGCGGGGGCATGCCGACTATCTGTACGACGGCTTTTGGAACGAGTTCCTGAGGCACCTGCAGGTCGACGAGACCATCGCCCGCACCGAGGGCGGCTGGCAGAGGTTCGTCGATGTTCGCGGCGTGGTGCTGAACATCGGCGACGAGGACAACCTGCACTGCCTGAAGGACGTGGACCCGCTGCCCTACGACTTCCTCAACGTCGTGCCGCGTTTCGACGGCGCCGAACCGGCCGAGGCGCTGCACCGCGCCTGGCCGTTCGTCAAAGCCTCGCACGCCGAGGCCAGCGACGTCGAATTCGTGATGAGCAAGCTGATCCGCGGACGGGCGATCTTCGTGTCGGCCTTCGGGGACCTCGGCGTCGGCATCGCGCGCCGACGGGCGCCGCCGTCCCGCGCGCCGTCGGGTGTGGTCCGGTATCTGCTGATGACCAACGGACTGGGGGCCACCCGTCTTCGTCCCGGCAGTCGTGTCGACGTGCCGTTCAATCGCTGGCAGATCGGCCGACTGGTCTTCCGGATCCACGACTTGGCGTCGATGCGCATGACCGCGCTGAGGGACCTCCGGCTCATCAAGCAGGCCGGCGATCGGGCGCGGACCCTGGGCGGGCGATTGGACGAGATCTACCGCCACCAGACCCAGGGCGTGAGGGTCACGCGCGAGCAGATCAACGACCTGTTCCAGGCCTTGAACAGCCTGGGATCGGACGCTTCCGGCGGCCTTAGCTATCGGATCAACCGGGCCCGCCTCATGGCGCAGAGCTACAAGCAGGCGCTGACGGACCTGCAGATCGAAGAGATCGAGGGCTGCCAGTCGTACGACGAGTTCGTGCGGCGCCGCGTATTCCGCGAGTTCGATTCCATCGACAGGGTTGGGATCAGGGTCGAGCGCCTGTCGGCCCGGGCGACGACCCTGCTGTCGCTGGTCGACACCACCAACGAGCTGGAGAACGGTCGGAAGATCGCCGAACTGACGGCCGAGGTCGCCAAGGGGCAGGCGGTGATGGTCGACAGTCAGAGGTCGATGCTCGACAGCCAGAACCTGATCGCCGAGAGCGAGCGGAAGATCGAGCATCTTCAGGGCTCAGCCGAAATCTTGGTCTATATCGGCGCCGTCTACTACCTCGGCAGCATCTTCGTGAAGGTCAACGCCTTCGAGTTCTTCGCCACCTACAAGCCCGCCGTATTCGCCTGGATCAGCAGTCTGGCGCTCCTGAAGAACTGGAGCATCGTCGCGGTGCTTAGCCGAAAGGAGAGCGGGGTTTCCGTCTACGACGAGATTGTCAGCTACGCGTTCGCGGGCGTGTGGGTGGCCGGGCTCCTCATGGTGGTCAAGACCCTCCAATGGCTGAAGATGGTCTTGCCGGAGAAGCTGGCTCGGCGAGGACGGGGGCGACGGTCCGCCGCGATCTCCCGCTAGGCGCGCCTAGTGCGAGATCCGCGGCCGCAGCTTGTACGCCCCGTGGTCGAAGCTCTCGAAGATCACCGCCGTCTGGGGGTGGCCCACGGGCTCGCCGGTGTCGTCCGCCAGCAGGTTCTGCTCGGAGACGTAGGCGACGTAGGTGTTGTCGTCGTTCTCGGCCAGCAGGTGGTAGAACGGCTGGTCCTTGGTCGGCCGGATATCCTCGGGAATGGAGTTCCACCATTCCTCGGTGTTGGCGAACACCGGGTCGACATCGAACACCACGCCCCGGAAGGGGAAGATGCGATGTTTGACCACCTGGCCGATCGCGAATTTGGCGAGTCTCGGGTTCATGTCGCGCAGTTTACACGAGTCTCCTGACTAGAACCTGAACGTAGAGTTCCGTGGCCGGATAACAAGGCGAGGCCTTCCGGTGGGGGAATCCGGCCGCTATGCTCGCTCCCGAAGTGAGGCGGTTCGGCTCGAATCGCCTGCGAGACAAGGTGGAACGACCATGTCGGAGGCGCCGCGAGCGCCCGGCGCGCCTCAGCCTTCGGGCTCGGGCCGGCGCCGGCCGCCAGGCGAGCAGTCGTGCTATGCGGCGCTCGACCTGGGTACGAACAACTGCCGCCTGCTGGTGGCGACGCCTTCGCCGCGCGGCTTCCGCGTCGTCGAGGCCTACTCCCGGATCGTCCGGCTGGGCGAGGGGCTTTCCCAGACAGGACAGCTGTCCGACGAGGCCATGGACCGCTCGATGGCGGCCCTGAAGGTCTGCGCCGAGAAGATACGCCGCCGCAAGGTGGTGCGGGTCAAGGCCGTGGCCACCCAGGCCTGCCGGGGCGCGGCCAATGGTCCTGATTTCGTGCGCCGGGTCGCCGAGGAGACGGGCCTGCGGCTGCAGATCATCACGCCCAAGGAAGAGGCCCAGCTGTCGGTGGCCGGCTGCATGAGCCTGTTCGACCGCGACGCCGAGGCCGCCCTGGTGGTCGATGTCGGGGGCGGCTCGACCGAGCTGTCCTGGGTGGACCTCAAGGGCGAGGGGCTGGACAGCAAGCCCCGTCAGTTCGCGACCTGGAAGCTGCCGATCAAGGCCTGGCTGTCGATCCCGATCGGCGTGGTCACCCTGGCCGAGCGCTTCCCCGAGGGCGAGCGGGCGGAGGAAGGCTGGTTCCGGGCCATGGTCGACGCGGTCAAGGCGCGGATCGAAGCCTTCCCGCACGCCGAGCCGATGCGACGGCTGTTCGAGAGCGGCCGGGCCCACATGGTCGGCACCTCGGGCGCCATCACCAGCCTGGCCGGCCTGCACCTGGGCCTGCCGCGCTACGACCGCAACATCGTCGACGGCCTGTGGATGCAGCGCCAGGAATGCGAGGCGGCGGCCGACCGGCTGCTGGCCCTGACCGCGCGGGAGCGGGCCCTGGAGCCCTGCATCGGGGCCGATCGCGCCGACCTGGTGCTGGCCGGCGCGGCGATATTGCAGGCCGTCCAGGAGCTTTGGCCGTGTTCGCGCGTGCGTGTCGCCGACAGGGGGCTTAGAGAGGGGCTCCTGATGTCCCTGATGTCCGATCAGCAGAAGAAGCCGCGCCGGCGTCGGCGAGGCGGCGCCGGTCGGTCGTCCCGCCCCTCGACGGTGAACGCATGAACGACGAACCTCCCCGCAAGCGCATGGTCAAGCCGCCGGCCGGCGGCAACGAGAGCGGCCGCGCCAAGCCGGCGCGCCTGAAGACCGCCTTCGGCCGCACGCCCAGCCAGCAGGCCTGGCTGGAGCGCCAGATCAACGACCCGTTCTCGGCCAAGGCCCGGGCCCTGGGCTATCGCAGCCGCGCGGCGTTCAAGATCAGCGAGATCGACGACAAGTTCCATTTCTTCCGCAAGAACGCGCGGGTTATCGACCTGGGCTGCGCGCCCGGCGGCTGGCTGCAGATCGCCGTCGAGCGCGGCGTGACCCAGCTGGTCGGCGTCGACCTGCTGCCGGTCGACCCGGTGGCCCCGGCCCACATCCTGGAGATGGACTTCACCGACCCGTCCTGTCCGCCCAAGCTGATCGAGCTGCTGGGCGGCGCGCCCGACCTGGTGATGTCGGACATGGCCCCCAACACCGTCGGCCATCGCGAGACCGACCACCTGCGGATCGTCGGCCTGATCGAGATCGGCGCCGAGTTCGCCATCGAGGTGCTCAAGCCCGGCGGCGCCTTCGTGGCCAAGGCCTTCCAGGGCGGCGAGACGGCCGAGGTGATCGCCCGCCTGAAGAAGCACTTCGACAAGGTCGTGCACTTCAAGCCCAAGGCCAGTCGCAGCGACAGCTCCGAGGTCTTCCTGGTCGCGACCGGGTTCAAGGGCCGGTAAGCCCTCCAGGCCCGGCTAGGGTGTTCGACCGATTGCCGGGCGGCGCCGGCGGGCCTGTTCTCTGCGGCGCGCAGTCACGCGCAGTCGTGAGAGTAGCCCGATGTCCAAGTCTTTCAGCCTCGCCGTCGCCCTGGCCTTCGCCCTGTCGGCTTTCGGCTCGTCCGCCCTGGCCGACAAGCAGTGCCGCGACTCCAAGGGCAAGTTCATCAAATGCCCGGCGGCCGCTTCCGCGCCGGCCAAGCCCAAGCAGTGCAAGGACGCCAAGGGCAAGTTCGTCAAATGCGGCTCGCCCGGCGCCAAGCCGGTGAAGTAGGGTGCCTGGCGCTCGCGAACTTTCGTCCCATTTCTGCGGTCGGGCGGGTCGACAGGTCGTCGTCCCGACGCTATACCCGCGCCGCAAAATGGAGACTCCAATGGAGATTCGCGAAGGGCTCACCTTCGACGACGTTTTGCTCGAACCCGGTCCGTCAGACGTCATGCCCACCCAGGTGACGACCGAGACCAAGTTCACGCGTGAAATCAGTCTGAACATCCCGCTCGTGTCCGCCGCCATGGACACGGTCACCGAAAGCCGGCTCGCCATCGCCATGGCCCAGGCCGGCGGCATGGGCATCCTGCACCGCAACCTGACGGTGGAAGAGCAAGCCGACCACGTGCGCGAAGTGAAGCGCTACGAAAGCGGCATGGTCATCAACCCGCTGACCATCAATCCCGAAACCACCCTGGCCGAGATCCGCGAGATCAAGGCCCGGCGCAAGATCTCGGGCTTTCCCGTGGTGGAGGCCAAGAGCGGCAAGCTGGTCGGCATCCTGACCAACCGCGACATGCGGTTCGAGGGCGACGACAAGGTCCCGGCCTCGGCCCTGATGACCCGCGAGAACCTGATCACGGTCTCCGAAGGCATCGATCATCGCGAGGCGCGCGAGCTGCTGCGCAAGCACAAGATCGAGCGCCTGATCGTCGTCGACGACGCCTACCGCGCCGTCGGCTTGATCACCGTCAAGGACATCGAGAAGGCCCAGGCTCACCCCCTGGCCGCCAAGGACGACAAGGGCCGGTTGCTGGTCGGCGCAGCCTCGACCGTCGGCGACGCCGGCTTCGAGCGCTCGATGGGCTTGGTGGAGGCCGGCGTGGACGTCGTCGTCATCGACACCGCCCACGGCCACTCCAGCCAGGTGGCCCAGGCGGTCGCCCGCCTGAAGCGCGAAGCCAACCGCGTGCAGATCGTGGCCGGCAACATCGCCACCTACGACGCCGCCCGCGCCCTGATCGACGCCGGCGCCGACGCGGTGAAGGTCGGCATCGGTCCGGGCAGCATCTGCACCACCCGCATCGTCGCCGGTGTGGGCGTGCCCCAGCTGACCGCCATCGCCGAAGCCGTCCGCGCGGCCCGCGACAGCGGCACGCCGGTGATCGCCGACGGCGGCATCAAGTACTCGGGCGACCTGGCCAAGGCCATCGCGGCCGGGGCCTCGACCGCCATGATGGGCTCGATGTTCGCCGGCACCGAAGAGGCGCCCGGCGAGGTGTTCCTGTACCAGGGCCGCTCGTACAAGAGCTATCGCGGCATGGGTTCGGTGGGCGCCATGGCCCGCGGCTCGGCCGACCGCTACTTCCAGAAGGACATCACCGACAGCTTCAAGCTGGTGCCGGAAGGCATTGAAGGGCAAACGCCTTTCAAGGGCCCGATCGCCCCGGTGCTGCACCAGCTGGTCGGCGGCCTGCGAGCCGCCATGGGCTATGTCGGCGCGCCCGACATCCTCGAATTCCAGCGTCGAGCCCGCTTCGTGCGGATCACCGGCGCCGGCCTGCGTGAGAGCCACGTCCACGACGTGATGATCACCCGGGAAGCGCCGAACTATCCGAGCGCGGTCTAGGCCGTGCGGATGGCCCTCGAACTTCAGATGCTGGGCTGGGCCGTCGTGATCGGCCTGGTCCACCTGCTCTGGGCGGCCGCGGCCGCCCAGCCGCAGCGCGGCCTGAAGTGGAACGTGGGCCCCCGCGACACGCCGGTGGTGCTGACGGGAATGGCGGGGCGCCTGGAACGCGCCTTCGCCAATTTCCGCGAGACCTTCCCGTTCTTCGCCGCCGCCGTGCTGGTCGCCTATCTGGGCGGACGCCTCGGCATGCTCTCGGCCCATGGAGCGGTGCTCTATGTCGGGGCGCGGGCGGTCTACATCTTCCTCTACGCCTTCGGCGTGCCGGTCGTCCGGTCGCTGGTTTGGCTGGCTTCCCTGATCGGCATCGGCCTGATCCTGGCGGCCTTGGTGATCTGAAAGCAAAAATGCGCGACGGCGGCAGACTAGCAGCGGCGATCGAGGTCCTCACCGAGATCGAGACGCGTCATTTCCCCGTACGGATGGCGCTGAAGCGCTGGGGCGAGAGCGCCCGGTACGCCGGCTCCAAGGACCGCGCCTTCGTGTCGGGCCTGGCGCTGGACGCCCTGCGCCGCAAGCGCTCGCTGGGCTGGATGATGGGCGACGACAGCCCGCGCGGCGTGGTGCTGGGCGTGCTGGCCCACGACTGGAAATGGCCGGTCGACCGCATCGCCGAGGCGGCCGGCGAGGAGCACGGCCCCGGCGCCCTGACCGACGCCGAGCGCGAACGCGTCGCCTCGCCGCGCGCGCTGGACGACGCGCCGCCCGCCGTGGCCGGCGACTATTCCGACTGGATGGACGCCTCGCTGGCGCGGGGCCTGGGCGAGAACCGGGCCGCCGAGATGGCCGCCCTGTCCGAGCGCGCCCCGGTCGACCTGCGCATCAACCTGCTGAAGACCGACGTCGAACGCGGCGCCAAGGCCGTCGCCCTGATCGGCGCCGAACCGGCCGGGGTGCTGGACACCGCCTTCCGCATCCCCGCGCCCCAGGCCGCCGACCGCACGCCGTCGGTCGAGGCCGTGCCGGCCTTCTCCAAGGGCTGGTTCGAGGTCCAGGACCTGGGCTCGCAGATCGCCGCCGCCGTGGCGGGCGACGTCAAGGGCAAGCAGGTGCTGGACTTCTGCGCCGGGGGCGGGGGCAAGACCCTGGCCCTGGCCGCCGCCATGGACAATCGCGGCCAGATCTACGCCCACGACAGCGACGCCCGCCGCCTGGCCGACACCATCCGTCGCGGCCAGAGGGCAGGGGTCCGCAACCTGCAGATCCGTTCGCCGATCGAGGGCGCGCCGCTGAAGGGCCTGGAAGGCAAGCTGGACCTGGTGTTCGTCGACGCGCCCTGCACCGGCTCGGGCACCTGGCGCCGCCACCCCGACGCCAAGTGGCGCCTGTCGCCCGACCAGCTGGCCAAGCGCCAGATCGAGCAGGACGCCGTGCTGGCCGACGCCTCGGACTTCGTGAAGCCCGGCGGCCGCCTGATCTATGTCACCTGCTCGCTGCTGGCCGAGGAGAACGAGGACCGCGTGGCGGCCTTCGTCGAGCGCCATCCGGGCTTCTCGGTGAAGCCCATCACCCTGGCCGGCGTCGAGCAGCACCTGACGCCGGAAGGCTATCTGCGCCTGAGCCCGCATCGCGCCGGCACGGACGGCTTCTTCGCCGCCGTGATCGAGCGCGGGTCCTACGCGCCCTGAACCTGGATTGCTCCCGCAGGGGAGACCGAACCGAAACGACGAACGCTGGAGAGCCTGACCCTATGACCGCCGAACCCCATCACCAGCGCGTCCTGATCGTCGACTTCGGCAGCCAGGTGACCCAGCTGATCGCGCGCCGGGTGCGCGAGGCCGGCGTCTATTGCGAAATCCATCCGTTCGACAAGGCCGAGGCCCTGGTCGACGACTACAAGCCCTCGGCGATCATCCTGTCGGGCGGCCCCGCCAGCGTGCTGGAGGCCGACAGCCCGCGCATCGGGACCAAGCTGTTCGACCTGGGCGTGCCGATGCTGTGCGTCTGCTACGGCGAGCAGCTGCTGTGCGACGTGCTGGGCGGCAAGGTCGAGGGCGGCCACGCCGGCGAATTCGGCCGCGCCGAGCTGACCATCGGCAAGCAAAGCCCGCTGTTCCAGGGCCTGGCCGAGGTCGGCGGACTGGAAACCGTGTGGATGAGCCACGGCGACCGCGTCACCGCCATCCCGGAAGGCTTCGAGGTGATCGCCACCTCGACGGGCGCGCCCTTCGCCGCCATCGCCAACGACGCCCGCAAGATCTACGGCGTGCAGTTCCACCCCGAGGTGGTCCACACCGTCAACGGCGCCAAGATCTACAAGAACTTCCTGTTCAACATCGCCGGCCTGAAGGGCGACTGGACCATGGCGGCCTTCCGCCAGGAGATGGTCCAGAAGATCCGCGACCAGGTCGGCGACGGCAAGGTGATCTGCGGCCTGTCGGGCGGCGTCGACAGCTCGGTGGCCGCCGTCCTGATCCACGAGGCGATCGGCGCCCAGCTGACCTGCGTCTTCGTCGACACCGGTCTGCTGCGCAAGAACGAGGCCGAGCAGGTCGTGACCCTGTTCCGCGACCACTACAACATCCCGCTGATCCACGTGGACGCCGGCGACCTGTTCCTGGGCGAGCTGGCGGGCGTCTCCGACCCCGAGACCAAGCGCAAGACGATCGGCAAGCTGTTCATCGACGTCTTCGACAAGGAAGCCGCCAAGATCGAGGGCGCGGCGTTCCTGGCCCAGGGCACGCTCTATCCGGACGTGGTCGAGAGCGTCTCGGCGCGCGGCGGCCCCTCGGCGGTGATCAAGAGCCACCACAATGTCGGCGGCCTGCCGGATTACATGAAGCTGAAGCTGGTCGAGCCGCTGCGCGAGCTGTTCAAGGACGAGGTCCGCGCCCTGGGCGTCGAGCTGGGCCTGGCCCCGGCCTTCGTCGGCCGCCACCCGTTCCCCGGCCCGGGCCTGGCCATCCGCATTCCCGGCGACATCACGCCCGAGAAGGTCAAGGTCCTGCAGGACGCCGACGCCATCTATCTGGAAGAGATCCGCAACGCCGGCCTCTACGACAAGATCTGGCAGGCCTTCGCCGTACTCCTTCCCGTCAAGACGGTCGGGGTGATGGGCGACGCCCGTACCTACGAGAACGTCCTGGCCCTGCGCGCGGTCACTTCGACCGACGGCATGACCGCCGACTTCTTCGAATTCCCGTGGGACGTGCTGGGCAAGACCGCCACCCGGATCATCAACGAGGTCCGCGGCGTCAACCGCGTGGTCTACGACGTGACCTCCAAGCCGCCCGGCACGATCGAGTGGGAGTAGGCTTCCGGCCTTGACGCGCTTTCTTCACGCGAACCGGTTCCCACTTCGCTCGAAAGCGCTCTAGCCGGCCGCCTTCGGCTGGAACGGCGCCCAGGCCTCCACCAGCAGGCCTGGGACCGCGTTGTTCAGCGAGATGTGGCCGTTCACGAACTCCAGCCTCAGGCGCATGCCGGCCAGGCCGACGCCGGCCGTCGCCTGGGTGTTTTCGGGCAGGCCGACGCCGTAGTCGCGGATCGACAGCAGAACCATCTCGCCCGCCTGGCGCAGGCCGATGGTCGCGCGGGGGCTGCCGGCGTGGCGATGCACGTTGGCCAGGGCTTCCTGGGCGACGCGATAGAGCGCCACCTCGATCGACCGGGCCATCTTGGGGAAGTCGTCGGCGATATCGATCTGCAGGGCCAGGCCGGTGCGGCGGGCGAAGCCTTCCGCCATCTGCCGGATGGCCGGCCCCAACCCCATCTCCTCCAGGCCCGGGGGATGCAGCACGTAGGACAGGCTGCGGATTTCCTCCAGCGCGTTGGCGAGCAGGGCCTCGACCTCGACGCGGGTCTTCTCGGCGCGGCCTTCGGCCTTCATCGCGCCCAGCATGAGCTTGGCGCCGGTCAGGTATTGGGCCGTGCCGTCGTGGAGTTCGCGCGCGATCCGCCGGCGCTCGTCGTCCTCGGCGTGGAGCAGGGCGGCGGTGGCGCGTCCCAGCGCGGCCTGGGTGTGGCGCTGGACCGTGATGTCCTCGTGCGCCAGGACGATCAGGGTCCGATCGTCGCGCGAAATCCGCGTCGCGGTCAGCCGGGTCCACAGCGGGCCGTTGTCCAGGAAGATCTGGTATTCAAAGCGCAGGGGACCAGGCTCGCCGGCAAGCAGATCGCGCAGACCCTGTCTGGCTTCCGCTGCGTCAGGCGCGTCGAGGCTCTCGCAGAACGAGATATAGTCGAGGCCTAGTCCATAGTTTTCCACAGGCAATTCGTGAAACTCGGCGAACTGCATCCAGGCGTCATTAACCGCGATGATTTCGCCCTGGTCGTTCAGGATCGCAACATTCGCGGCAACGGCGTCGAGTATGGATTCGTGCAAGCTAAACGCGGACCATTCGCTCATCTCGTGAGCCGTATGCATTTCGGTATTTAGCCCTGTGTTTTGATTGTTCGTCTCACGCAAGCCACTGTCCAGGATTCGCGCGACGAGGCACGCGAAGAGAACGCATATATTTCATCGCCGCGCATCCGGAGTTTCGGATTTATATTTCAACCGGCGCGATCAGACGTGTGCGGAACACCCGTCGCGAAATGCGGGCGAAAGCCATCGGTTCCTGAAACGCCCGGAAGCGAAGGTTCGCCCCGCCGCGTACGGGAAATACCGGCGCGTGAGATCGGAAGCCTAGGGTTCCAGGCCGTTATAGACCGTCGAGCCGGGACCGCCGGGCTGGCGCAAGACCTGCTGGCGCAGCCTGGGATCGAAGCTGATGTGCACGCAGCGGCTCTTCTCGTAGATCAGCTGGTCGAACTTCAGCCCGCTGTCGCGGATGGTCTTGGCGGCTTCCAGATCGGTGAGGCCGTCGACATGGAAGTCGGCGGCGTGGCCCAGGGCGTGGGCCGAGTTGGGCACGCCCCCGACCGCGGCGTTCACCTGGGGATTGCGATAGGCGCTGGTGATCTCGATCGGCCGGTTGAACAGCGCCCGGACCCCCTCCATCCGCTCGGCCAGCCGCTTGAGGTTCTCCAGATGCGCGGGCGTCGGGTCGTTCTTCACGCCCATCGACAGGGCCTTGCTGGAGATCGTGAATTCCTCGAGCGAGAAATGCGCGCTGAGTTTCATGAGCGCCCCTCCTGGTGCCGTCAGAGGTTAGCGTTTACGCGACACAATCCAAGCGGGAATTTCTGAAGGGGCGCCTACTGAATGTGGCCGTAGTGGCGGGCGACGTAGATCACGAAATAGATCAGGGCGCCGCCGGCGAAGAGCGTGTGGAAGCGCAGGTTGCGGATGAAGCAGCCGGCCAGGCTGAGCCCGACCATCAGGGCGATGCGGATCGGATATTCCGGGCTGAGGCTCAGGAAGTGCGCCACGCCCTTCAGCAGGGTGTCCAGGACGTCCATCAACAGGCTGACGATCAGCAGGCCGAAGAACCAGGCCCGCCGCGACATGAAGTAGTCGCCGTAGCCGTCGTACTCGCTGATCTCGGTGGGGAAGATCACACTGCACAGCAGGAAGATCATCGCCGCTTCCGAGATCAGGAAGAGATAGGTCTCGAAGGTGAGGGCCCGCAGTTCGGTCAGCTGGAACTGCCACCACCAGAAGGCGGTGATCGAGACCATCATGTAGAGCACCCAGCACAGGTGGGGCCACCACAGGTGCTCCTTCTTGGGGTGCTGGATCAGGCCGGCGACGCCGTTCAGCAGCCGCGCCAGGCTGAGGCCCATGATGATGCTGATCATCGTGCGGGCGTGGACCAGGAGATCGTGGGTGGGCGGGGCGACCTGCATGCCGCAAGATGACCACTCGGCGCGGTTGTGCGCTAGCCCCTGGTTTCGCGTGTTGGGAGGTCGTGGCGCCGGTCCCGGAATCCGGGCAGGGTGCGGGGGTGTCCGACCAGTTCTCCCTCTTCGACGCGCCGCCGGCCACCGACCGGCTGTTCTTCGCGATCTTTCCCGACCCGGCGACGGCGGCCGACATCGCCCGGCGGGCCGATGCGCTGCGCACGGCGCACCGGCTGAGCGGCCGGCCGCTGGCGGCCGAGCGCTTCCACATCACGCTGCACCATCTGGGCGACCATGCCGGCGTGCGGCGCGACATCGTGGCCATGGCCGGCGAGGCGGCTCAGGCGATCGCGACCGCGCCCTTCGAGGTGGCCTTCGACCGCGCCGCCAGCTTCCACAACGGCGGCAACAATCCCTTCGTCCTGCAGGGCGGCGACGGGCTGGAGGCGCTGAAGGCCTTCCAGCGCGACCTGGGCCTGGCGATGGCGAGAGCCGGCGGCGGCAAGTGGGTGGACAAGACCTTCACCCCGCACGTGACGATGCTCTACGACCGGCAGTTGATCGGCGAGCAGGCGATCGAGCCCGTCCGATGGACCGTGGGCGGCTTCACCCTGATCCACAGCCTGCTGGGGCGGACCGAGCACATTCCGCTGGCGCGGTGGACGCTGGGCTGAGCCCGCTAAGGAAATTCGCGTCCAAGCTGAACCAATCGCCGTTTCGCGCATTGTCCAGCTGTATCCCCCCTTGATTTGAACTGACCCCGGCGCCGTCAGGCTCCGGGGTTTTTGTTGGTTCAGACGATCGCGGTCGGCTTCAGCAGGGCCGCGACATTGCCCAAGGCCTCGCGCAGCTGCGCCGCTTTGGCCGGACCGCCCAGCGAAATGCGCAGGCCGCCGGGGGCGTCGGGCGTCGCGGCGAAGGCGTCGGCCGTGACCAGGGCCAGGCCGCGCGCCGCCGCCAGGGCGCGAAGCCCGGCCGGGTCGACGCCGGCGGGCAGGTCCAGCCAGACGTGGAGGCTCTCGGCGTCGCCGCGCGCCGCGGGCAGGACCTCGGCGGCGATGGCGCGGCGGGCGCGGGCCTCCAGCCGCACGCCCGCCAGGATGCGGTCGGCGAGACCGTCGCGGATCCAGCGGACGGCGACGGCCGTGGTCAGGGGCGAGCCCATCAGGGCGGTGGCGCGCAGCGCCTCGGCCACCCGCGCGGCCATCGGGCCGGGCGGCGCCGCCAGGAACGCGGTCCGCAGGCCGGGCGTCAGGGTCTTCGACAGGGTGGCGATGTGCAGGGTGTGTTCGGGCGCCAGGGCGGCCAGGGCAGGCAGGGGGCTGTCGAACAGCCGGCTGTAGGGATCGTCCTCGATCAGCCAGGCGTCGCTGGCCCCGACGATGGCCGCGATCGCCCGGCGCCGCGCCAGGCCCATGGTCGTGGCGACCGGATTGCGGGTGGTCGGGACCAGATAGATGGCGGCCGGCCGTTCCTCGGCGCAGAGTCGCTCCAGCGCCTCGGGCAGGAATCCTTCGTCGTCGACCGGGCAGGGGACGAGCCTCACGCCCAGGCGCTCGGCCAGGGCGATGATCCCGGGATAGGTCAGGGGCTCGACGACGATGCGGTCGCCGGGCTTGGCGAGGGTGGTCAGGACGGCGGTCAAGGCCGACTGGGCGCCGGGACAGACCACGATCCGCTCGGGGCCGATCTCGCCCAGCACCGGCGCCAGCCAGGCCGCGCCGGCGGCCCGCTGGCCCGGCGCACCGGCCCCGGCGTGATAGGCCATCAGGGTCGCCACGTCGGTGCGCTCGAGGACCGCGGCGGTCGTCTCCTTGAGCAGGGCGGCCAGCGACACGCCCTGGGGCGGGGGCGGCAGGTTCATGCTCAGGTCGACCAGGCCGGCCTCGTCGTCCACGGCGCGGCGACGCACGAAGGTGCCGCGCCCCACCGCGCCCTCGACCAGTCCGCGCGCCCGGGCGGCGCCGTAGGCGCGAGTCACCGTGGTGAAATCGACGCCCAGCTGGTCGGCCACGGCGCGCTGGGGCGGCAACTGGTCGCCGGGCTGCAGCTCGCCCTCGCGGACGGCGGTTTCCAGGGCCTCGACCAGGGCCAGGTAGATCGGTCGGCCGCCGCCCGTGGCGACGTGCCTCAGCCAGCCGGCCGTGGGCCGGTCGCGGGTCATGGTTGCTTTTCCATGGTGCGATACATACATTCTATTGGGAATGTATGCAACAAGGCGCGCATTGTATGGACCGGCCCCTTCTCACCCACTATGACAACCCCACCAGCCTGCAGGCGGGGCTGACGTGCCGCTGCCCCCGCTGCGGCGAAGGCAAGCTGTTCGCGGGCTTCCTGCGGCTGGCCAAGTGTTGTGACCGCTGCGGCCAGGACTTCAGCTTCGCCGATCCGGCCGACGGCCCGGCCTTCTTCGTCATGACCGGCGTCGGCATCGTGGTGATCGCGATCTGGGCCTGGGCGGTCGTCGCCTGGAACCCGCCGCTGTGGGTGCAGTTCGCGACCGTGTTCCCGGCCCTGCTGGCCGGCTGCCTGGGCACGCTGCGCCCCGTGAAGGCCTGGCTGGTGGCCGAGCAGTACATCCACAAGGCCAGCGAGGGCGGCGCCTCCAGCGTCGAGCAACGCTAGGAACGGCAAGGGGAGGAGACGCCCGCGGCGGGGGCGGTGCGGACATCCCCTCCGTCGCGCCGCGCGAAGGCGGCGCGCGATCCCGTCCGGCAAGCGGACGGGACATGCGGGATCACCAGTTGAACAGGGTGCCGTCCTCGAGGCGGTTCACCGGCAGACTGGCGGGGCGATAGGGGAATTGGGCGGCCAGGTCCTCGTCGATGTCCACGCCATGGCCGGGCGCTTCGCCGGGATGCAGCTCGCCGTCCTTGAAGGTGTAGGCGTGCGGGAACACCCGGTCGGTATCGGCGGTGTGGCGCATGTATTCCTGGATGCCGAAGTTCGGGACCCACAGGTCGAAGTGCAGGGCCGCGCCCATGCACACCGGCGACAGGTCCGTGGCGCCGTGGAAGCCGGTGCGCACATTGTTGATCTCGGCCAGGCCGGCGATGCGCCTCAGATGCGAGATCCCGCCGGCGTGGACGATGGTCGTGCGGATGTAGTCGATCAGCTGCTCGTCGATCAGCTGCTTGCAGTCCCAGATCGAGCTGAACACCTCGCCCACGGCCAGGGGCGTGGTGGTGTGCTGGCGGATCAGGCGGAAGCTGGCCTGGTTCTCGGCCGGGGTGACGTCCTCCAGCCAGAACGGACGGTAGGGCTCCAGGTCCTTGCCCAGACGGCCGGCCTCGATGGGCGTGAGGCGGTGATGGCTGTCGTGCAGCAGGTGCACTTCCTCGCCAAGCGCCTTGCGCGCCGCCTCGAACAGCTTGGGCACGGTGGGCAGGTACTTGCTGGTCGACCAGACGTTCTCGGTGGGCAGGGCCGCGTCGGCCGGCTCGTAGAACAGCTTGTCGCCAGAGACGCCGTAGGTGCTGGCCAGGCCCGGCACGCCCGTCTGCAGGCGGATCGCCTTGTAGCCCATGGCCTTGTAGTTCAGCGCCTCGTTGATCGTGTCCTCGATTGTGGCGCCGTTGGCGTGGCCGTAGACCATCACGCCGGTGCGGCTGGCGCCGCCCAGCAGCTGGTACAGCGGCAGGCCCGCGACCTTGGCCTTGATGTCCCACAGGGCCACGTCGACGGCGGCGACGGCCGACATCGTCACCGGGCCCCGCCGCCAGTAGGCGCCGCGGTAGAGGAACTGCCAGATGTCCTCGATCTGGTGGGCGTCGCGGCCGATCAGGCAGGGGATGACATGGTCGGTCAGATAGCTGGCCACGGCCAGTTCGCGCCCGTTCAGGGTGGCGTCGCCGATGCCGTACACGCCGTCGGAGGTCGTGATCTTCAGGGTGACGAAGTTGCGTCCCGGACAGGTGACGATGACCTTGGCGTCGATGATCTTCAGCATGCGGGCCTTCCGTAAATCCTGACTGGCGCGCGCGGCGTGCAGGGCCGCGCCGCGCTCCCGCGAGCCCCCGAGGATTCGCGAAAGAGTTCAAAAGTGGCCTGGCCAATTGCGTCGTTTCCACCCCTGGTGTCAAGCGAGCGCCGCCCGACGCGTCTTGAATCCCTGCACCTCTCGAACACTTTCCTCCGAAGATTCATCAAATATAACGGTCACATGGCCAGAATCGCGAAAATTTCGGAAACCGGTGTCATCGAATTTGGAAGAGAGGCCAGGGGAATATCTTGAAAGTGTCCTGGCCACTTGTTAGGTTCCCGACCATCGACACGGCGAACAAGCCACCAAACGAGTCGAGAAGAGGGGAAATTCATGAAGCGGCTGCTCTGCTGCGCGTCCACGCCCGCGCTCCTGCTGGCCATGTCCACCACGGCCTTCGCCCAGGCGGCGCCCGACGCCATCGCGCTGGACGAGGTGGTCGTCACCGCCCAGAAGCGCGCCGAGAACGTCCAGAACGTGCCCCTGGCCGTTTCGGTCGTCACCGCCCGTCAGCTGGAAAGCGCCGGCGTCAAGGAATTCACCGACGTCTCGCGCGTCGCCCCGTCCCTGACCATCCGCCAGGCCGACCAGCCGATCAACGCCTCGGTGGCGCTGCGCGGCATCGGCACCTTCGCCTACGGCATCGGCGTCGAGCCCAGCGTCGCGGTCCAGCTGGACGACGTGCCGGTCTCGTTCCAGGCCCGGGCCTTCTCCGACCTGACCGACGTCGAGCGCGTGGAAGTGCTGCGCGGTCCGCAGAGCACCCTCTACGGCAAGAGCGCCTCGGCCGGCCTGATCAACATCACCACCCGCGACCCGACCCCGCAGTTCAGCGTCCTGGCCAACGCCCTGGCCACCGACGACCACGAATACCGCGGCGCGGTCAGCCTGTCGGGCCCGATCGGCGAGACCCTGGGCTTCCGCCTCAGCGCCAGCCGCAGCGAGTACGACGGCAACGTCAAGAATCTGTACGACGGCAAGAAGGTCAACGGCCGCGACGAGACATCGGTCCGCGGCAAGCTGGTCTGGCGGCCGATCGAGGACCTGAAGGTCACGCTGGGCGCCAGCTATATCGACGGCGTCGCCACCTCGAACGCGACGATGCGGGTCTATACGCCGGGCGCCACCCTGCGCGGCACGCCGGGCCTGACCGCGAACGTCACCATGCCGGGCGTCGTGCCGGGCGAGGAGAACCTGACGGTCAGCAACGACACGCCGCCCTACGCCAAGAGCGAAGGTTTCGGTCAGTCGCTCAAGGTCGAGTACGACCTGCCCCAGGACTTCACCCTGGTCTCGATCACCTCGCACGACCAGTTCCGCCTGGACGACCAGCTGGACTCCGACCGGACGTCCTATGCCGGGATCAAGAACTCCCAGGGCGGGTACTTCAAGGCCAAGGCCAACACCCAGGAGTTCCGCCTGCTGTCGCCGGGCGACGGGCCGTTCCGCTACACCCTGGGCCTGTTCTACGGCGACAACGACCTGCGCCGCAGCTTCAAGCGGGGCCCGGTCTTCTCGCTGGCCCAGTGGTACGCCATGGCCACTTCGGAGAACAAGGCGGCGTTCGGCCAGGCTGAATGGACCTTCCTGCCCAAGACCACGGCGATCGTCGGCCTGCGCTACCAGAAGGAAGACATCGGCTACTATTTCAACGACATCCAGAACGGCAACGCCAAGTTCTCGGGCGGCGACAGCGACAAGTCGGCGACCTATCGCCTGGGCCTGCGCCACCAGCTGACCGACGACGTCATGCTGTTCGGTTCGTACGCCACAGGCCACAAGGGCCAGACCTACGACCTGACGACCGGCTTCAACCAGGCCCGCGCCGACGTTGGTCCAATCGCGCCGGAAGAGTCCAAGTCGTTCGAGGTCGGGGTGAAGAGCCAGCTGCTCGATCACCGGGTGATGCTGAACGCCACCGCCTTCCACGTGAAGTACGACGACTACCAGGCCCAGGGCATCGACACGATCGGCGGCACCCAGAACTTCCGCCTGACCAACGTCGGCAAGGTGCTGACCAAGGGCGTGGAGGTCGAGGCGACGGCGATCGTCACCCGCGAGCTGCGGTTCAACGCCTCGGCCGCCTATGTCGACGCCAAGATCACCTCGTTCCCGAAGGCGGCCTGCTGGCCGGGCCAGACCGCGGCCCAGGGCTGCGTCGCCGGCTCGCCCTCGTTCCAGGACCTGAAGGGCGCGACCCTGCCCAACGCGCCCAAGTGGAAGCTGAACGCCGGCATGGACTTCACCCAGCCGCTCGGCAGCTACGAAATGCTGTTCTCGGCGGCCTACGCCTATCAGACCAAGGTCAACTTCTCGCTGAACACCGACCCGGGCACGGTCCAGAAGGCCTACGGCGTGGTCAACGTCTCGGGCGGCTTCCGCAAGCCGGACGACGGCTGGCAGGTCGTGGCCTTCGTCAACAACGTGTTCGACAAGAGCTACGGCGTGAACGGCGCCAACCAGTACGGCAACTTCGGCAGCCAGACGGTCACCGAACTGCAGCCGGCGCGCGACTTCCACCGCTATGCGGGCGTGCGCCTTTCTCTGAATTACTAGGGGCGCTGAACTACTAGGACTTTCTCCCGGGGTCCTCGAGCGGCGGGCTTCGGCCCGCCGCCTTTCTTCTTTCTGGTCCTGGCGGCGGGATTCGCCGCTAGGTTCGACTTCAAAAGACGTTTCAACAGGCGAGGGCGTACGGATGGCTGACAATTCGCGCAAAGACGGCGGCGAGGCCCCGCGGGGTCAGGTCACCCGCAGGAGCATGGTCGGCGTGTCGGGCGGCATGGTGCTGGCCGGTGCGGCGGCCGGCGCCACCCAGGCCCAGGCGCGGGCGGCCAAGCCGGGTCCGGCCGTGGGCGCCCCCAGCATCCTCTATCCCCACGAAAGCGCCACGCGGTCGACCAAGAGCCTGGCGGCCACCTGGCGCTTCCGCACCGATCCCAAGGACGTCGGCGAGGCCGAGGGTTGGCAGAAGGGGCTGAAGGACTTCCGGCTGATCCCGGTTCCGGCCAGTTGGAACGACATCTTCGATGACGTGCGCAACTATGTCGGCTCGGCCTGGTACGAGACCGACTTCCGCGTCGACAAGGGCTGGGCCGGCCAGCGCATCCACCTACGCTTCGGCTCCGTGAACTACACCGCCAAGGTCTGGCTGAACGGCAAGCCGCTGGGCGGCCACGTCGGCGGCCACCTGCCGTTCGCCTTCGACATCACGGACGCGGTGTCGCTGGACGGCGAGAACCTGCTGACCGTGCTGGTCGAGAACAAGATCCAGCTGGATCGCGTGCCCGCCACGCCCGACCGCGCGCGCTGGCACATGCACACCGTCCACTTCCCGCAGACGGCCTACGACTTCTTCCCCTATTCGGGCATCCATCGCTCGGTGCTGCTGTTCACGACGCCCGACGTCCACCTGAAGGACGTGACGGTGAAGACCAGCCTGGACGGCAAGGTCTCGATCGACCTGGAAACCAGCGCCCCGTGGTCGGGCAAGGCCAGCGTGACGATCTCCGACGACAAGGGCGAACAGAAGGGTTCGGTCGCGCTCGGCGGCGGCAAGGGCTCGACCGTCGTGTCGCTGAAGACCCCGCGTCCCTGGAGCCCCGAGGACCCGCACCTCTACACCCTGACCATCCGCCTCGAGAACGGCGCGGCGTCCGACGAATACGCCTTCAAGATCGGCGTGCGCACCATCGAGGCCAAGGGCGACAAGCTGCTGCTGAACGGCAAGCCGGTGTTCCTGCGCGGCTTCGGCAAGCACGAGGACTTCCCGATCCACGGCCGCGGCCTGGACGTGCCCTCGATCATCCGCGACTTCGAGCTGCTGAAATGGATCGGCGGCAACAGCTTCCGCACCTCGCACTATCCCTACAGCGAGGAAGCGATGATGCTGGCCGACGAGCACGGCCTGCTGGTCATCGACGAGACCCCCGCCGTCAGCCTGGTGTTCGCCGATCCGCCGGAGATCCAGGCGGCGCGGTCCAAGCAGCTTCGGCAGGACATCGTCGATCTGGTCCGTCGCGACAAGAACCACCCCTGCGTGATCATGTGGTCGCTGGCCAACGAGCCGCTGGTGAAACCCTTCCACACGACCGATCCCGAGCCGCCCGGCGGCAACGAGACCGGCCTGAAGTTCTTCTCGCCGCTGTTCGACCTGACCCGCCAGCTGGACTCCACCCGGCCGGTGACCATCGTCAGCGTCCAGGGCGGCTCGACCGACTGGCAGGCCCTGGGCGACGTGATCTGCACCAACTCCTACCAGGGCTGGTACTCGCTGTCGGGCCAGCTGGACTTGGCCGAGGAGGCGCTGAAGAACGACGTCGCCAAGCTGCGCGCCCGCCACCCGAACAAGCCGATCATGTTCACGGAGTTCGGCGCCGACGCGGTGGCCGGCATGCACGCCCATCCGCCCGAGATGTGGACCGAGGAATACCAGGCCGACATGGTCGAGATGTATATCCGGGTGTTGGGCGAATACCCGTTCATCTTCGGCACCCACCCCTGGGCCTTCGCCGACTTCCGCACCTCGCAGAGCATCATGCGGATCGGGGCGCTGAACCACAAAGGCTTCTTCACCCGCGAGCGGAAGCCCAAGCTGGTGGCCCATCGCGCCCGCGCGCTGTGGAGCAAGCCGGCCAAGGTCTGATCCCGCCGTGGCCGAGCCCGTCGCCGACTCGCGGAAGCTGCGTCAGCACATCGCCAACCTGATCGCGGCCTCGATCCGCGACGGGCGCTGGGCGACGGGCGAGCGGCTTCCGTCCGAGCGCGACCTGGCCGACGACCACAAGGTCAGCCGGCCGACCATCCGCGAGGCGATGATCATCCTGGAGGCGCGGGGCCTGGTCGAGGCGCGGCACGGGGCGGGGGTCTATGTGGCCGACGCCCCGCGCCCCGAGGTCTCCGCGCCCCGGCTCGAGGTCGGCGCCTTCGAGCTGGTCGAGGCCCGGCGGCTGATCGAAGGCGACGCCTGCGCCCTGGCGGCGGCGGTGATGACCGACGACCAGCTCGACGAGCTGACGGTCATCCTGCACGACATGGCCGAGGAGCATGACTTCGGGGCGCTGGCCGACCTGGCGGACCGGCGCTTCCACGTCGCCATCGCCAAGGCCAGCCGCAACGGCGTGCTGGTGGCCATGGTCGAGAACCTGTGGGACCTGCGCTACCAGCCGGCCTGCCGCGAGCTGCTGGAGCGGGCGGGAAGGATGCGGGCCCAGCCCCTGGTCAACGACCACCAGGAGATCCTCGACGCCCTGAAGGCCCGCGATCCGGTCGCGGCCCGCACGGCGATGCGCGAGCATCTGGGGCGGGTGATCGACAACCTGATGACCGTGGTCGAGGCCGACGCGCTGGAGGAGGCGAGGGCGCGGATCCGCGCCCGCCGCAGCGAGGTGGCGCGCCGGGCCGGCGTCTAGCGGAAGCGGGGCGGCCCCGAGCAGAGCGGCGCGGCGACGATCTCGGCCAGCACCGTGCGGTCGTGGGCCAGGGCCCGCTGGCGATAGTGCTCGAGGTGTTGCGGGACAAGGACGGCCAGGGCCGTGGCGGCGCCGCCGGCGACGATCGCCATCGGCCACGCGCCCAGCAGCGCCCGCAGGCCGCGCGCCGAGGCCCCGGTCAGAACGGCCAGCAGTCCCAGCGCGCAGCACAGCATGGCGGACGCCTAGGCCGGGATCGCTTCGGCGTGGCAGGCCTTGGCGGGTTCGGCGTCCTCGTACTCGTCATGGCGACGCATCCAGTCGCCCATGTTGCCGGACTCGTTGCGGCCCAAGGGCGCGCGATCAAGGATCATGTAGGTCCCGATCAGCTCCTCGCCGCCGCGGCCGTAGCTGGAATAGGTGTGGAACACCTGGCCGGTCTCGTCCTTGAAGAACGAGCTCATGCCCGGGGCTTCGCCCGAATCCGGGCTGGCGGGCTCGAAGTTGTAGGTGGCGCCGGCCGCGATGGTCTCCGGCGTGAAGGAGACGCCGAAGTCGTAGTTGAACTCGCCGCCGAACGACGAGACCCAGGGGAATTTCCAGCCCATCCGCGCCTTGTAGGCGGCGACCTTGTCCAGCGGCGCGCGCGACACGGCGATCAGGGTCACGTCGTGATGGTTCAGGTGGGGCAGGGTCCCGTCCAGATGGTCGACCAGGAACGAGCAGCCTGGACAGCCGGCCTCCCATTCGGGCGGCAGCATGAAGTGGTAGACCACCAGCTGGCTGCGCCCGTCGAACAGCTGGTCCAGGGTCTTGCGGCCGGTCGGGGTGTCGAACGTGTAGGTCTTGTCGATCTTGACCCAGGGCAGGGCCAGGCGCTCGGCGGCGTTGCGGTCGCGCAGCCGCGTCTCTTCCTTTTCATGGACCAGCAGCGCCTTGCGCGCTTCCAGCCATTCCTCTCGCGACGCGACCTTCGGGTTCGCCATCGTCCTTCTCCCTGTTCGTGAGCCCGCCCGGCCTCCGGCCTTGACAGATAACGTTGATATCAACATAATTAGACCGTGTCAAAGCCCCTGCAGGTCCCGTACGCCGCCACCCTCCACGTGAAGGACACCTGTTTGTGCCTGCACGCCCAGCGCGCGGCGCGGGCCCTGGCGCGGCGCTTCGACGACGCCTTGCGCCCGTTCGAGCTGACCAGCGGCCAGTTCTCGCTGCTGATGTCGCTGAACCGGCCCGAGCCCCCGACCATCGGTTCGGTGGCCGGCCTGCTGGCCATGGACCGCACCACCCTGACCGCCAATCTCAAGCCGCTGGAGCGACGCGGCCTGCTGACGGTGGCCATCGACCCCAAGGACCGCCGCAACCGCCGGCTGGCCCTGACTCCAGCGGGCATGTCGGTGCTGGCGCGCGCCTTGCCGGTCTGGACCTCGACCCACGCCGAGGTCGAGGCGGGACTGCCGCAAGGCGGCGACGCCCTGCGCGCGGGGCTTCTGGCCCTGGCCTGACCCGGATCGGGACGCCCGGGGTGTTCACCCAGGTCTTTTTCCGTTTTGCCCGATGGCGCGCGAACTCTAGGCTGTCAGACTCGAGAATCTGACGCGCACGGAGCAATCAGGCGTGACGACCACGATCTACGGCATCAAGGCCTGCGACACGATGAAGAAGGCGCGGGACTGGCTGGACGGTCACGGCGTGGCCTACGCCTTCCATGACTACAAGACGACGGGGATCGACCGTCCGCGCCTGGAGGCCTGGAGCAAGGCCGTGGGCTGGGAAACCCTGCTCAACAAGGCCGGCACCACCTTCCGCAAGCTGCCGGACGCCGACAAGCAGGGCATCGATCAGGCCAAGGCCATCGACCTGATGCTGGCCCATCCGTCGATGATCAAGCGGCCGGTTCTTGCGACGGGCGATCAACTGCTGGTCGGATTCAAGCCAGACGTGTATGGTCGCGCCATGGGTTCGGGGGGCTGAATGGACGCCCAGATCGATCTGGTCATCTTCGATTTCGACGGCACGCTGGCCGACAGCACGGCCTGGGCCATCCGCGCCGTACGGCCGCTCGCCGAGCGCTTCAAGTTCAAGGCGGTCACCGAGGACGAGATCGCCATGCTCCGCGGCCGCACCAGCCGGGAGATCATGGCCTATCTGGGCCTGCCGCTGTGGAAGGTCCCGCTGGTCGCGGCCCACGGCAAGAAGATGATGGCCGCCGAAGCCCACGCCATCCCGCTGTTCTCCGGCACCGGCGACCTGCTGCGCGCCCTGTCGGCCGCCGGGCTGCGGCTGGCGATCGTCAGCTCCAATTCCGAGACCACGATCCGCTCGATCCTGGGCGCCGAGCTGGCGGGCCTGGTCGACCACTACGGCTGCGGGGCCGCGATCTTCGGCAAGGCCGCCAAGTTCAAGGCCGTGGTCAAGGCCGCGCGCATCCCCAAGGACCGGGTGCTGTGCATCGGCGACGAGACGCGCGACATCGAGGCCGCGCGCGAAGCGGGCCTAGCCTGCGGGGCCGTCGAATGGGGCTACGCCACGCGTCGCGCCCTGGCCGACCACGGCCCGACCATGATGTTCTCGGCCATGGACGAAATTATTTCGCGGGTCGCCGCATCCAATCAGCAGGTCGGCGCCGACTAGTCTTCAGAAACGGCGCGAAGGGTCGCGTCGATCTGGAGATGAGACCGATGGAAGAGCTGTTCCGCTCTTATTGGTGGCTGGTGTTCCCCTTGAGCTGGATCGCGTTCGGGGCCTTCCAAAGCTGGCTGGCCTATCGCGCGCGCCGCGACACCATGGCCCTGCTGAAATCCTACGCCGAGGCCGGCCGGGAGCCGCCCGCCGAGCTGGTGGCGCGCCTGCGCGTCCGCGGCGCCTGCTGAACCTGAAGGCGTCCGGGACGCCTGGAGACCAAGACCATGGAAGAACTCTTTCGATCCTACTGGTGGCTGATCTTTCCGCTGAGCTGGTTCGTGTTCGGCGCCTATCAGAGCTGGCTGTCCTACAAGGCCAACCGCGACACGCTGGACCTGATCAAGACCTACGCACAGTCGGGACGCGAGCCGCCGCCGGAACTGCTGGCCAAGCTCAGCAAGCGCTGGAACGACGGCAACGGGCTGGGCGAAGCGGACGACGACAACGACGATCGCGGGCATCGCCGCTACCACCGTCGCCGCTACCGCCGCTATCACGGGTGGTCCCGTGTGGCGCTCTTCGGTTGCCTCTGCGCCGGCTTCACCTTCGCGTCGTTGACTGGCTTCTACGGGGAGGCGGGCCCGGCCTTCATCATCGTCGCCTTCGTGATGGGCGCCCTGGCCGTGTCGTCGGTGGTGTCGATCCTGGTGGATCGAGGGCCGCGCGTCTGATGGACGCGCCGCTGGTCCGGGCCGCGCGGGGCGGGTCGCAATCCGCCTTCGCCCGCCTGGTGGCGGCGCACGAGCGATCCTTGCGCGGCTTCCTGCGCAAGAGCGGCTTCGGCGACGCCGACGACATCGCCCAGGAAGCCTTCCTGGCGGCCTGGTCCGGGCTCAACCGGTTGCGCGACGACGAGGGCTTCCGGGCCTGGCTGTTCGGCATCGCCTGGCGCAAGGCCCTGGACCACAGCCGCTCGGTCCGCCGCGCCGCCCGCCGCGACGAGGCCTGGCGCGGGGACCAGGCCGGGGAGGCCCCACGACAGGCCGATCCGGCCGACCGCATGGCCCTGGAGGCGGCCCTGGCCGACCTGCCGCCGGATCAAAGGGCCTGCGTCACCCTGTGCCTGGGCCAGGGCTGGTCGCACGGCGAGGCGGCCGAGGTGCTGAACCTGCCCCTGGGCACGGTGAAGTCGCATGTGAACCGAGGACGTGAGAGACTGTTGTCAGTACTGGGAGACGCGTCATGACCCCCGACGAACGCCTGGCCGCCTTTTTGTCCGAGGACGCCGCTCCGGCCCAATCCGGTTCGGCGCGCCCATCGGTCGACGCGATGTTCGTCGCCGAGGTGATGCAGGCCGTGGGCCGGCGCGAGCTGCGGATCAAGCTGGCCTCGGCCGCCGTGACCGCCGTGGCCGCCGGCGCGGTGCTGTGGGCCTGCGCCCCGGTCCTGGACCTGGCGGTCCAGATCCTGGCGCCCGTCCTGCTTCCGGTCGCCGGGATCCTGACCGTGGCGGCGGCGGTCGTCGTCGCCCTGGGCGGCCAGGGCCTGGCGCGCCGCTAGACGCTGGATTTCCCCGGGAATCGGCCGAAACCTTCGAAAGGCGCAGCCTTACGAAAGTTTCATCCGACCCGGCGCCTCCAATCGGCATGGCCCAGGTCTCTTACCTACAGAAGGCGAGGGCAGACGCTCCCGCCACACATTCGAGGGGACTTAGGTCATGGACCTTGGAATTCTGATCCCGCTGGCGCCGTTCCTGATGGTCGCGGCCATCGTGATCGTGCCGGCCTGGCTGCGGACGCGCGAGCGCCGCGAGATGCAGGCGACCGTCCGGGCCGCCATCGAGAAGGGGCAGCCGCTGCCTCCGGAACTGGTCGAGGCCCTTTCCAAGGACGTTCGTCCGCGGATCGTCTCGTCGGCGCACCGCGACATGCGGATCGGCGTGATCCTGCTGTTCGTCGCCGGCGGCGTCGCCCTGACCGCCCTGGCGCTGGGCCAGATCAACGACTACGCGATGTACGGCACGCTGGCCGGCTCGGCCATTCCCGGCGCCATCGGCTTGGCCTTCGTGATCCTCAGCTTCTTCAACCCCAACAAGCGTCCGCCGCAAGACTGACGATCGCGGGGAAGAGGGGACCAAACCAATGGGCACTGAACGCCCACCCACCGGCCACGACGTCGAACTGGCCGCCCTGGCGGCGGCCGGCGACCGGCGGGCCTTCGGCGAGCTGGTGCGCCGCCACGGCTCGGCCGTGCGGGGCCTGCTGCGCCGGCTGGGGGCCGATCCGGCCACGGCCGACGACGTCGCCCAGGACGCGTTCCTGGTCGGCTACGAGCAGATCGCCGAATATCGCGGGGAGGGGGCCTTCGCGGGCTGGATCAAGAAGATCGCCGCGCGGCTCTATCTGCGGAAGGTCAAGCGCGAGGCCCGCCTGGTGCTGACCGAGACTCCCGAGGAGGAGGCTCCGGTCGGGCCCGACGGCTCCGCCGCGACGGCCGACCGCCTCGATCTGGACGAAGCCCTCAAGTCGTTGTCGAAGGCCGAGCGGCTCTGCGTTTCCCTGTGCTACGGGGCCGACTGGTCGCACGCCGAGGCGGCCGAGGTCTTGAACATCCCCCTTGGGACGGTCAAATCCCATGTCAAACGTGGTCTGGATAAACTCAGGGCCCGGATGGCCGCGCCGTCCGGGAGCGCATCGAACGACTCCGCCAGGAGAGAAAGCCATGGCTGACCTGGATTTCGAAACCCAGCTGGCGCGCCTCTACGGCCAGGCTCCGGCGTTCCGCGACGCCGACCTGTTCGCGCAGCAGGTCACAGACCGGCTGGATCGGGGCTGGGCGCTGCGCCGCGTGCTGATCGGCGCCACCGGCGTCGTGGCCGGCGTGGCGGCGGCCGCGCAGCTGGTCAGCGCGCGATTCTCCACCGAGTTCTCGGAGATGTCGCACGAGGGCGCGCAGCAGCTGGGCAAGTTGACCCAGCGCTACGACCAACTGTTCACCCTGGGCGGATCGGAGACCCTGTGGCTGGCGGTCGCCCTGGCCGGCCTGGCCCTGGCGTTCGCCGTCACCCGGCTGATGGACGAGGTCTAGGCTCCGCTTCCGGCGCGGTTTCGGTCAAGTTTCCAACGATCATGTTGCGGCGCCGAACATTCTGGCGGAAAACGGCACGCTTTTTTCCGCTGGAGTGCCCGTCCTGTCCGCCCACCGTGAAGAGAAGGTCCGTCGCCTGGCGGCGCCCGACATCGCCGCGCGCAAGGGCGGCGAGCCCATCGTCTGCCTGACGGCCTACACCGCGCCGATCGCCGCGGCGCTGGACGAGTCGTGCGACCTGCTGCTGGTCGGCGACTCGCTGGGCATGGTGGTCCACGGCCTGCCCAACACCGTGGGCGTGACCATGGAGATGATGATCCTGCACGGCCAGGCGGTGATGCGTGGCTCGCGCAAGGCGATGGTGGTGGTCGACATGCCGTTCGGCTCGTACGAGGGCGCGCCCGAGGAGGCGTACGCCAACGCCGTGCGGATCATGAAGGAGACCGGCTGCCAGGCGGTGAAGGTCGAGAGCGGCTCCACCGTGCCCGCCACGATCGCCTATCTGGTCCAGCGCGGCATCCCGGTGATGGGCCATATCGGCCTGCGCCCCCAGGCGGTGCTGGTGGACGGCGGCTTCAAGGCCAAGGGCAAGGACGAGGCCGGCCGGCTGAAGGTGCTGGAGGAGGCCCGCGCCACGGCCGAGGCCGGCTGCTTCGCGATCGTGGTCGAGGGCGTGGCCGAGGGCCTGGCCCGCGAAGTGACCGCCGCCGTCTCGGTTCCGACCATCGGCATCGGCGCCTCGGCCGGCTGCGACGGCCAGGTGCTGGTTGTCGACGACATGCTGGGCCTGTTCGACTGGACCCCCAAGTTCGTGCGCCGCTACGCCGACCTGAAGGGCGAGATCGAGCGGGCCGCCGCCGACTACGCCCGCGACGTCAGGGCCCGCACCTTCCCGGGCGAGGCCGAGACCTACTACGCGAAGAAGACCTAGGCAGCTCGCGCGCCGGTTCCGCCCCGTTGCGGCTGGCGTGGACACGCTATAGGTTCGCCGCCTCGGTGGGTTTCGCCCGCCATGGTTTTCATTTCGCGTGTCGATTCCGGAGCGATCCGGCGTCGACGCCTCAGGGCGCAGTTTCGCCCCTACCGGAGCCTCGTTCGTGGTCGATGTGTTTGACGAGGTCGAAGAGCAGCTGCGCTCCGACCGCTACAAGTCCCTCGCGCTGAAGTCGCTGCCCTGGGTGGGCGCGCTGGCCGCGGTGGCGATTCTGGGCACGGGCGGCTGGCTGGGCTGGACCAACTACCAGCAGAACCAGACCAACAAGGCCACGGAAGCCTATCAGGCGGCCCTGACCACCGGCCAGAAGCAGGGTCCGGTCGCGGCCTTCCCGGCGTTCGAGGCGATCTCCAAGACCGGCACGCCGGCCTATAAGACCCTGGCCCTGCTGCAGATGGGCGGCGTGCGCCTGGAACAGAACAAAACGGCCGAAGCGGTGGCTTATTTCGACCAAGCGGCCAAGCTTGCGCCCAATCCGGTGCTCGGCGACCTCGCCGGCCTCAATTCCGCCTTGGCGCTCCTCGACACGGCTTCCTACAAGGACGTCGAGGCGAGGCTGACCCCGTTGATGGGCGAGAAGAGTCCATATCGTGTGCAGGCCAAGGAAGCCCTGGCCTTCGCCAAGCTGCGGGCCGGCGACCTGGCCGGCGCGCGCGCCGACTTCCTGGTGCTGTCCAACTCGCTCGACAACTCCTCGGACGAGATCCGCGAGCGGGCGCAAGGCGCCATGGCCATGATCGATTCCGGCTCGGCCAAGGACCTGCCGGCCATCGCCAAGGCCGCCGCGGCCCTGCCGCCTCTCTCCGCCCTGCCGCCCGGCGCGCCCATCGACGTCGCCCCCGCTACCGCCCAATGAGCCGCCGCCCCATGACGACCAAGCGCTATCTGCTTCTCACCGCGATGATGACCGCCGCGGTGTCGGTGGCCGGGTGTTCGACGATCTCGAAGATCAATCCCTTCGACAAGAAGGAAGCCAACAAGACCCTGGCCACCCAGGGCCAGCGGATTTCGGTCATCGCCTTCGACCAGAAGGTCGAGGCGTCCGAAGCCCTGAAGGGCTCCGACTTCTTCCTGCCCGAGCCGGCGCCCCAGGCCGACTGGCCGCTGCCGGGCGGCAACGCCGAGCAGTCGGTCGAGCACGTGGCCGCCGCCGCCAACTTCGACATCGCCTGGCGCAAGGGCTTCGGCCAGAAGGCCAACCGCAAGTACCACGTCACCGCCCCGCCCGTGGCCGCCGACGGCAAAATCTTCGTCATGGACGGCGAGGCCACCGTCGTCGCCATCGACGCCCGCAGCGGCTCGACCGTCTGGAAGAAGGACCTGCGTCCGGCCAAGGCCCCGGGCAAGAAGCACGGCTTCATGGGCCTGGGCGGCAGCGCCGGCGATCGCACCGGTTTCGGCGGCGGCGTCGCCTACGCCAACGGCAAGCTGTACGTCTCGTCGGGCTTCCGCTTCGTGGCCCAGCTCGACGCGGCCACCGGCGCCGAGGCCTGGCGCCAGCAGACCAGCACGCCCATCCACGCCGCGCCGACCGTCGCCGACGGCCGGGTGTTCGTGATCTCCACCGACAACGAACTGCTGACCTTCAACGCCGCCGACGGCGCGCCGGGCTGGACCTATCAGGCCCTGATCGAGCCGGCCCGCATCCTGGCGGCCACCAGCCCCGCGATCAGCGGCGACACGGTGGTGGCCGGCTTCGCCTCGGGCGAACTGGTGGCCCTGCGCGCCACCAACGGCAACGACCTGTGGAGCGAAGCCCTCAGCCGCGCCAGCCGCACCAACGCCCTGTCGGAAATCCGCGACATCGCCGGCCGTCCGGTGATCTTCAAGGGCGACGTCTTCGCCGTCAGCCACTCGGGCGTGTTCGCCGCCACCGACCTGCGCACGGGCCAGGCCCGCTGGAGCCTGCCGGTGACCGCCATCACCAGCCCCTGGGCCGCCGGCGACGTGGTCTATGTGGTCGACAAGAGCGGCCAGGTGATCTGCGTGTCGCGCGAGGCCGGCCAAGTCTATTGGATCCGCGACCTCAACAACACCGAACAGCTGAGCAAGAAGCAGAAGAAGAAGCGCGCCAAGCACCCGCTGCTGTGGTCGTCGCCGATCCTGGCTTCGGGCCGCCTGATCACCGTGTCGAGCGAAGGCCAGGCCGTCGCCCTGAACCCCAAGACCGGCGAGACCCTGAAGACCCTGAAGATCGGCCAGCGCACGCTGCTGGGCCCGATCGCCATGGGCGACACGGTCTATGTGGCCACCGACGAAGCGGACCTGATCGCCATCCGCTAGGCGTCCCCGAGCCTCGCTCGGACCCACAATCCAAGCCATGCGAACCCGGGCCAGCCTCAGCTGGTCCGGGTTTGTCGCTTTTGTCCCAGAAATCGACTAATCACAGCCCATGCCTTTGAAACTCGCCATCGTCGGTCGCCCCAATGTGGGCAAGTCGACCCTGTTCAACCGTCTGGCCGGCCGCAAGCTGGCCCTGGTCGACGACCAGCCCGGCGTCACCCGCGACCGCCGCTTCGCCCACGGCCGCCTCGGCGACCTGGACCTGGAGCTGATCGACACCGCCGGCTTCGAGGACGTCACCGACGAGAGCCTGGAAGCGCGCATGCGCGCCCAGACCGAGCTGGCGATCGAGGAGGCGGATGTCAGCCTGCTGGTCTACGACGCCCGCGAGGGCCTGACGCCGCTCGACAAGATCTTCGCCGAGATCCTGCGCCGCCGGAACAAGCCGGTGCTGGTGGCGGCCAACAAGTCCGAAGGCAAGGCGGGCGACCACGGCGCGGCCGAGGGCAACGTCCTGGGCCTGGGCGAGCCGATCCAGATCAGCGGCGAGCACGGCGAAGGCATGGCCGAGCTGTACGCCGCCCTGCTGGCCGTCGCGCCCGAGGAGCTGCAGAGCGACCACGACGAGCTCGACGACGAGAACCCGATCAAGATCGCCATCGTCGGCCGCCCCAACGCCGGCAAGTCGACCCTGATCAACCGCCTGATCGGCGAGCAGCGCCTGCTGACCGGCCCCGAGGCCGGCATCACCCGCGACTCCATCTCGGTCGACTGGGACTGGGGCGGGCGCAAGGTCCGGCTGGTCGACACCGCCGGCCTGCGCAAGAAGGCCAAGGTCAACGAGAAGCTGGAGAAGCTCTCGACCCAGGACACCATCCGCTCGCTGACCTTCGCCGAGGTCGTGCTGCTGGTGATGGACGCCACCCATCCGTTCGAGACCCAGGACCTGCAGATCGCCGACCTGGCCGAGCGGGAAGGGCGCTGCGTGGTCTTCGTCCTGGCCAAGTGGGACCTGATCGAGGACCCCGGCCAGATCCTCAAGGAGTTCAACGAGCACGCCGAGCGCATGCTGCCCCAACTGCGCGGCGCGCCGGTGGTGGCGCTGTCGGGCGAAACCGGCCGGGGCGTCGAACGCCTGATGCCCGCGGTGCTGAAGAGCCACAAGGACTGGTCGACCAAGGTCAAGACCCGCGACCTGAACGACTGGCTGCAGATGGCCATGCAGCGCCACCCGCCGCCCAGCGTCGGGGGCAAGCGCATCAAGCCCAAGTACATGGCCCAGACCAAGGCCCGTCCGCCGACCTTCGTGCTGTTCTCCAGCCGCGCCGACCAGATGCCCGAGCAGTACCGGCGCTACCTGATCAACAGCCTGCGCGAGAGCTTCGACCTGCCGGGCGTGCCGTTGCGCATCACCCTGAAGTCGGGCGCCAACCCCTATGCCGAGGGCGAGGCCAAGGGCCACTCGGGCAAGGGCAAGCGGGAGTTCGAGCGCAAGGAGCGCGAGAAGGAGCGGATCCGGGCCTCGCGCAACACCGTCAAGAAGTCGGTGCGCGTGGCCGAGGCGGCCGCGGCCGCCGCGGCCGAAGCCGCTGGCCTGCCCCCGCCGGCCAAGAGCGCCGGCAAGCCCGCCTCGAAGGCCTCCAAGGCGCCCAAGCCGGCCGAGATCGCCGCCGCTCCGGCGGTCGAGCCCGGCAAGGCGGCGGTGAAGTCGGTCAAGAAGCAGGGCCCCAAGGTCCAGAAGAAGTCGGCCACGCCCAGCTACAAGGTCGGCTTCAAGGCCGCCGGCGGCAAGGCGGCGGGCTCCAGGACCGCCGTCCGCCGCCCCGTGGCCGGGGCCCGCACCGTGCGCGGCAACAAGGCGCCGCCGAAGGGGCGCTAGCCGCCCTTGAGCCGATTGTGCATGGCCGTCGCGGCGATCGCCGCTTCCCCCTGCGCCGTGGTGATCTGGTTGAGGCCGCGCACCATGTCGCCGGCCGCGTAGAGACCCGGGATCGAAGTCTGCTGGTGGTCGTCGACCACCAGGCGTCCCTGGTCGTCATGGCGCGCGCCGGCCGCCAGGGCCAAACCCGTCCGGGGCGTCACGCCCAGGGCGCTGTAGAGCGCGTCGAATTCGACGCGGCCCGCACCCGAGAAGCACAGGGCGCGAGGCCGGTCGGGCTGAAGCTCGACGTCCTCGATCGGCGCCTCGATCACCGCCACCCCGGCCTGGGCCAGCAGGGCCCGTTCCTCGGCGGGCAGGGCTTCGGGCGCGGCGATGTGGATCAGCGTCAGTCGGTCTGCATAGGTCCGCAGGAACAGCGCCTCGCGCGCCCCCAGCGCCCCGTGGCCGATCACTCCGACCCGTTGGCCCGTGACCTCGAAGCCGTCGCAGATGGGACAGATGCGCAGCAGGGTCCGGCGCACGGACTCGTCGACCTGGGGCAGGTCCGGCGCGTTGTCCTCCACGCCGCAGGCCAGCAGGACGGTGGGCGCTCGCAGGGGCCGGCCGTCCAGCGCCAGCTCGAAACCGTCGTCCACGACCGTCAGGCCTTCGACAGCGCCCTGTTGGATGACCGCGCCGTAGCGCAGCGCGTGGTCCCTCTGCAGCGCCAGCAGCGCCGTTCCGGCCACGCCGTCCGGAAAGCCCGGATGGTTGTGGGTGATGGGAATCCAGGCGGCCCGGCTGTCGCCGCCGTCGACGACCAAGACCCGTCGCCGGAAGCGGCCCAGATAGAGGGCGGCGGTCAGGCCGGCGGGACCGGCCCCGACGACGATCGCGTCCAGGCGTTCAGGGTTCATGATCGGCCATCGGGCGCCTCCGCCGGCCATAGACGCGCCAGACCGCCAACGGTTGCACTGGAACGCGGGGCCGACCGACGCCATTTGCCGTGACATGGACGCGCGCCAAGCCAGCCTGTTCGACGATCCGGCGCCGGGACCGCCGGGTTTCGTCTATCGACCCGACGCGATCACGCGGGCGGAGGAGGCGGCCCTGGCCAAGGCGGTCGGCCGGCTGGACCTGCGCGCCTTCGAGATGCGCGGCTACAGCGCCCGCCGCCGCGTGGCCTATTTCGGCCGCCGCTACGACGACGGCGCGCGCGGACTGACCGACGGCCCGCCGATCCCGGATTTCCTGCAGGCCTTGCGAGAGAAGGCCGCCGACCTGGCGGGCGTGACGCCGGACGCCCTGGTCCACGCGCTGATCAACGAATACCCGCCCGGCGCGCCGATCGGTTGGCATCGCGACCGGCCCGCGTTCGGCCAGGTGGTCGGCTTCTCGCTGCTGTCGCCGGCCGTGATGCGCTTTCGCCGGGCGCGGGAGGGCGGCGGCTGGGAGCGGCGGTCCCTGACGCTCGAGCCCCGCTCAGCCTACGGACTGGCTGGAGAGGCCCGCTCGGTCTGGGAGCACAGCATCCCGCCGGTGGCGGCGCTGCGCTACTCGATCACCTTCCGGACCCTGGCCTAGAACTCTTCCCACTCCGGCGCGACTGCGGCGTTCGAGCCCGGACGCATCTGGGGCACGGGGCGCGCCGCGGGACGAGGCGTTTCGGCGGCGGCGCGCGGACGAGCAGCCGGCGCGGCGCGACGGTGCACAGCCTCGCCGGTGTGGAAACGCGACACCAGCTCGGCCAGGCCGACGGATTCGGTCCGCAGGTTGGCGGCGGCGGCGGTGGCCTGCTCGACCATCGCCGCGTTCTGCTGGGTGACCTGGTCCATCTGGTTGATCGCCGAATTCACCTGGTTCAGGCCCGTGGCCTGTTCCTGCGAGGACTGGGCGATCTCGGAGATCAGGGTGTCGATCTCGGCGACCTTGCCGACGATGCCGCTCAGCGCCTGGCCGGTGTCGCCGACCAGCTGCACGCCGCGCGCCACCTGAGAGGTCGAGTTGGCGATCAGGGTCTTGATCTCCTTGGCCGCCTCGGCCGAGCGCTGGGCCAGGGCCCGGACTTCCTGCGCGACGACGGCGAAGCCGCGACCAGCCTCGCCGGCCCGGGCGGCTTCGACGCCCGCGTTCAGGGCCAGCAGATTGGTCTGGAAGGCGATCTCGTCGATCACGCCGATGATCTGGGTGATCTGGCCCGAGCTCTGCTCGATCTCGCCCATGGCGGCGACGGCGTCGCGCACGACCTCGCCCGATCGCGCCGCCTCTTGCCGGGCCCCGGACGCGGCGTCGGACGCTTCCTTGGCGCCGACGGCGCTGCGGCGGACGGTGGCGGTGATCTCGTCCAGGGCGGCGGCGGTCTCCTCGAGGCTGGCGGCCTGCTGCTCGGTGCGGCGCGACAGGTCGTCGGAGGCGGCCGAGATCTCGTCGGCGCCGCCGCGCAGGCCATCGGTCGAATCGACGATCTGGCCGATGGCCGCGCGCAGGGCGTCCACGGCGGCGTTGTAGTCTTCCTTGATGGGCAGGAAGCGGCCTTCGAAGGTCTCGGTGATCCGGGCGGTCAGGTCGCCGCCGGCCAGGCGCTTCAGATAGCCGGCCAGCGAGCAGACGACGGCGCTCTGCTCTTCCTCGGCCTTGCGGCGCTTCTCGTTCTCGATGCGCTCGTGCTCGACCCCGGTGATATCGACCGCGAACTTGATGACCTTGGAGGGCTTTCCGGCGGCGTCGAAGATCGGGTTGTAGTTGCCCTGGATCCAGACGTCCTTGCCGCCCTTGCCGACCCGCTGGAACTTGTCGGAGAAGAACTCGCCGCGGCCCAGATTGGCCCAGAAGGCCTTGTAGTCGGCGCTGGCGCCGTAGGTCGGATCGACGAACATGCTGTGGTGGCGGCCGACGATCTCGTCCAGCCTGTAGCCCACGGTGTCCAGGAAATTCTTGTTGGCGGTGATGATCGTGCCGTCCAGCTTGAACTCGATCATCGCCTGCGAACGGTCGATGGCGGCGACGGTGGCCTCAAGGTCCGCGAGGCGTTCAGTCGCCTTCGGGTCCGGACGTTTGGGCGAAAAAAGCGACATCAATGAACTCCCCCGCGCGCGACCGCACCGGGGGTCGCACTACACGGCAAGCGTGCGTCGCCTGGGTTGAGGAGGCGTTAACGCTGACGCCGAACGCAGCCTTCCTCGGCGCGACAGTTTGGCGCAACACCTCGTGATCCGATGAAATTGTCGAATTCCAAGAGGTTGAATTCATTAGATTTGTCGACTTATCGACTTTCGACGCTCCGGCTGACCGCCAAAAGGAGGCGCCGCCAGGGGCGCTGCCTACGGGTTAACAGCGATCACTGATCGCCCACGGGCCGTTCAACCGATGCTGGCCGATTCCTGGCCGCGGTCCTTGAACTTCACGACGCCCTTGGGCGGCTCGCGGTCGGGGCGGGCCAGGTCGACGATCAGCGGGACGATGGTGTCCGGCGCGGGCACGGTCTGCGGATCCTCGCCCGGGAAGGCGCCGGCCCGCATGCGGGTGCGCATGGCGCCGGGATCGACGCAGACGGCGCGTACGGAGGTGTTCTCCATCTCGTCGTCATAGCAGGCCACGACGGCCTCCAGCCCGGCCTTGGAAGCCGCGTAGCCGCCCCAGAAGGCGCGATGGGTCTTGGCGACGCTGCTGGTCAGGAAGACGGCCCGGCCGGCCTCCGAACGGCGCAGCAGCGGGTCCATGGCCCGGATCAGGCGCCAGTTGGCCGTCAGGTTGGTGGCCATGATCATGTCCCAGCCCTTGGGGTCCAGGTGGCCCACCGGGGTCAGGGCGCCCAGCACGCCGGCCGCGCCCACCAGGATGTCCAGCTTGCCGAACCGCTCGTAGAGGGCCGCGCCCAGCTGGTCCAGGCCGTCGGGCTCGCGCAGGTCCAGCGGGACCAGGGTGGCGTGCTCGCCGGTGGCGCCGAAGATCGCGTCGTCCAGGGCTTCCAGCGCCCCCTGGGTGCGGCCCAGGGCGATGACGTGGGCGCCCGCCTGGGCCAGGCCCAGGGCGATGGCTTCGCCGATGCCGCGGGTGGCGCCGGTGACGAGGGCGATGCGGCCGGCCAGCGGCTTTTCGGAGTCGGAAGTCATGGGCGGGTTCTAGTGGCTAAGCCGCCAAATGGGAACCGGAACCGCCCCTTAAGCAGCCCGGTCGCGTCAGGCCTCGTCGGCCGGCCGCGCGCCGTAGCGCTGGGCGATCACCGAGCAGGCCATCAACTGGATCTGGTGGAACAGCATCAGCGGCAGGACCAGGATGCCGGCCGTCGCGCCGGGGAACAGGATGCCGGCCATCGGCACGCCGGTGGCCAGGCTCTTCTTGGAGCCGCAGAACACGATGGCCACCTCGTCGGGCTTGGAGAAGCCCAGGGCGCGGGCGCCGAACACGGTGGCCAGCATCACCACGGCCAGCAGGACGCAGCAGACCGCCAGCAGCAGGAAGAGCTCGGGAATCGAGACGATCTTCCAGATGCCGCCGACCACGGCGGCGCTGAACGCCGAATAGACCACCAGCAGGATCGAGCCGCGATCGACCTGGCCGACCAGGGCCTTGTGCTTCTCGATCCAGCCCTTGACCCACGGGCGGACGATCTGGCCGGCCACGAACGGGACCAGCAGCTGGACGACGATCGACTGGATCGAATCCCAGCCCCCCACGTCGCCGTGGGCGTGCATCAGCAGGCCCACCAGCACCGGCGTCAGGAAGATGCCCAGCAGGTTCGAGGCCGAGGCCGCGCAGACGGCGGCGGCGATGTTGCCCCGGCCGATCGAGGTGAAGGCGATCGACGATTGGACGGTCGAGGGCAGGCAGCACAGGAACAGCATGCCGGCCGACAGGGTGGGGGACAGCGCGCCCGACTTGCTGATCGCCAGGCCCAGGGCCGGGAACAGCACGAAGGTGAAAGCCAGGATCGTCAGGTGCAGCCGCCAGTGGGTCAGACCCGCGACCACGGCCTCGCGCGACAGCTTGGCGCCGTGCAGGAAGAACAGCACCGCGATGGCGATCTTGACCACCCAGGCGACGACGGTCGCCGCCTCGCCGCGCACCGGCAGGATCGAGGCCAGCACCACCATGCCGAACAGGGCCAGGATGTAGCCGTCGATCTTCAGCTTGGCGAGCAGGGCGGAAACGGGATTGGCCAAGGCGCAACTCTCTCGAACGTCGTCGCCCTCGGGCGACCCGGGCGGCGGACCGGGTTAGCCCAGCTTGGGGTCCCCGAACAAGTCGGGGACGACGATGGCGGGCGGGTAGCCTAGGCGCTGAGCAGCGACAGCTGCTTCTCGGCCTGGTCGTTGCGGCCCTCGGCGATCTCGCGATCGGTCAGGCGCGTGGGATAGTCGCCGGTGAAGTAGTGGTCGGTGAACTGCGGCTGGGCCGGGTCGCGCGGACCGGCTTCCAGAGCCTGATACAGGCCGTCGACGGACAGGAAGCCCAGGCTGTCGACCTCCAGGAACCGCGCCATCTCCTCCAGCGACTTGTTGGCCGCCAGCAGCTGGTCGCGCTCGGGCATGTCGATGCCGTAGAAGTCGGGCCACTTGATCGGCGGGCTGGCCGAGCGGAGGTGGACCTCCTTGGCGCCGGCCTCGCGGACCATGCGGACGATCTTCAGCGAGGTGGTGCCGCGCACGATCGAGTCGTCGATCAGGATGACGCGCTTGCCTTCCAGCACGGCGCGGTTGGGGCTGTGCTTCATGCGCACGCCCAGTTCGCGCACGCCCTGGGTGGGCTGGATGAAGGTGCGGCCCACATAGTGGTTGCGGATGATGCCCAGGTCGAAGGGCAGGCCGCTCTGCTGGGCGAAGCCGATGGCGGCCGGCACGCCGCTGTCGGGCACCGGCACCACGACGTCGGCCTCGACGCCGGTCTCGATGGCCAGGCGCTGGCCCATGCGCTTGCGCACGTCGTAGACCGAGCGGCCGTTCACGACGCTGTCGGGGCGGGCGAAGTAGACGTATTCGAACACGCAGGGGCGGGCGGCGACGTTCTGGAACGGACGCAGCGACTTCACGCCGGTCTCCGAGATCACCACCATCTCGCCGTGCTCGACGTCGCGCACGAAGCGGGCGCCGATCATGTCCAGGGCGCAGGTTTCCGACGCCAGGATCGGCTGGCCGTCCAGGTCGCCCAGCACCAGCGGGCGGATGCCCAGCGGGTCGCGCAGGCCGATCATCTTCTTGTTGGTGATGGCCACGATGGCGTAGCCGCCCTCGATCTGGCCGACGGCGTCGATGAAGCGGTCGACGATGCGGGCCTTCCGCGAGCGGGCGATCAGGTGGAGGATCACCTCGCTGTCGCTGGTCGACTGGAAGATCGCGCCTTCCTGCACCAGCCGCTCGCGCAGGGTCAGGAAGTTGGTCAGGTTGCCGTTGTGGGCGATGGCCACGCCGCCGGTCTCGAGGTCGGCGAACATCGGCTGGACGTTGCGGATGCCGCTGCCGCCGGCCGTGGAATAGCGGGTGTGGCCGATGGCCATGTTGCCGGGCAGGCGCTGGACCAGGTCGTTGCCGGTGAAGGCGTCGCCGACATGGCCCATGTGGCGTTCGGTGTGGAAGCGCTGGCCGTCGAAGGCGGCGATGCCGCAGGCTTCCTGGCCGCGGTGCTGCAGGGCGTGCAGGCCCAGGGCGGTGACCGCGGCGGCGTCGCGCACGCCGTAGACGCCGAAGACGCCGCATTCGAGGCGCAGGGTGTCGTCTTCCGGATCACGCCAAGGCTTGGACGAGAAGCGGTCGGTCGACTGGCCGAAGGACGTCATCGCGATTTCTCCACCAGCTCGTCGACGGAGCGACGCTGGTCCTTATCATAACCCGGATCGCCCGACTTGCGTTCGGACGGTTTGTCGCTGGCGCCGTCATGGACGGCGTCCTCGATGGCGGGGGCCAGCTTGCCGGCCAGGCCCGCGCCCTTTGGGGCGAACACCTTCAGCACCCGGCCGGCGGCGTTGGACAGCGGATACAGCGCCGACTTCGACATCCAGTGCGGGACGCGGTCGGGCGGGGTGGCCATGTGGAACACCAGGCTGAACACGCCCAGCACGACCAGGCCGCGCAGCAGGCCGAACGCCAGGCCCATCAGGCGGTCCAGCGTGCCCAGGGCGCCGTCGGCGTGCAGGGTCTTGGTGATCTGGGCGCCCACCAGGCGCAGCAGCACGAAGATGATGACGAAGCCGACCAGGATGGCGGCCGCCGTGGCCGCCCAGTCCGGGTCCATCATCCCCCGGAACAGCGGGCCGGTGAACCGCAAGGCCAGCAGGGCCAGCAGAGCGGCGACGATGAAGGCCAAGGCCGAGGTCAGTTCCCGCGACGCGCCGCGCGCGAAGCCGACGACGCACGAAACTAGGAGGATCACGCCGAAGATGATGTCGAAAGGCGTCACGTCAGCTGGCCCCAGATCTCGTCGCCGATGCGGCGCACCGCGTCGGCCAGCCGGGCCACGCCCGCGACGGGCAGGGCTCCGCCGCCTTCGGGAAGGCCCGACAGCGGTCCCAGAGCTCGACCAAAGCCGAGTTTCGCGGCCTCTTTCAAACGTGTCTCCATACGGCTCACGGGCCGCACTTCACCGGACAGGCTGACCTCGCCGAAGACGACGCAGTCCTGCGGCAGGGCGATGTCGAGGGCCGAGGAGGCCAGAGCCGCCGCCGCAGCCAAGTCCGCCGCCGGCTCGGTGATCCGCAGGCCGCCAGCGACGTTCAGATAGACGTCCTTGTTGCCAAAACCAAGGCCGCAGCGTGATTCCAGCACAGCCAAAACCATGGCCAGCCGCCCGGAGTCCCATCCAACGACGGCCCGCCGGGGCGTTCCGTACGCGGACGGGGCGACCAGGGCCTGGAACTCGACCAGGACGGGTCGCGAGCCCTCGATGCCGGCGAACACCGCCGCGCCGGCCGCCCGCTCGCCGCCCTCGTTGAGGAACAGGGCCGAGGGGTTCTTGACCTCGCGCAGGCCGGCGTCGCCCATCTCGAACACCCCGATCTCGTCGGTAGCCCCGAAACGGTTCTTGGCCCCGCGCAGCACGCGGAACGGATAGCCGCGCTCGCCCTCGAAGCTGAGCACGGCGTCGACCAGGTGCTCGACCACCCGCGGGCCGGCGATCTGGCCGTCCTTGGTGACGTGGCCGACCATCAGGATGGCCACGCCCTGCTTCTTGGCCAGGCGCACCAGCTCGCTGGCGCAGGCGCGCACCTGGGTGACCGTGCCGGGGCCGGCCTCGTGGGCGTCGCTCCACAGGGTCTGGATCGAATCGATGACCACCAGGTCGAACTTCTCGCGCTTCAGCCCGTCCAGTATGTCGCGCAGGCTGCTTTCGGCGGCCAGCTGCACCGGGGCCTGGGCGAAGCCCATGCGGTCGGCCCGGCCGCGGATCTGGGCCACGGCCTCCTCGCCCGAGATGTAGGCGCAGTTGACGCCGGCCAGGCTGGCCTTGGCCATCACCTCCAGCAGCAGGGTCGATTTGCCCACGCCCGGGTCGCCGCCGATCAGGATGGCCGAGCCGGGCACAACGCCGCCGCCGCAGACCCGGTCGAACTCGTCGACGCCGGTGATGATGCGGGGCGGGGCGGGGGTGTCGCTCTCCAGGCCCGTGAACTGCAGCCCGCGCACGCGCGTGGCCTTGGTGCTGGACAGGGCGCCGGGCGCGCGCGTCCCGACCTCCTCGACCAGGCTGTTCCAGCTCTGGCAGGCCGAGCACTGCCCCGACCACTTGGTCGAGACCGCGCCGCAGGACTGGCAAGCATAGACGGCGCCGTCGCGGGCCATGGGAACTCCTGATTCGAGCGTGACTGGAGACTACAGCCTGGGCGCCGGGTGCGCCAAAGCCGGACGCATCGTCGCCGCGCCTTCGTCAAGGAACGCTGTTCTCAATGTCACGAAGCCGTGGCAGACAACTCACCGCGCCGGGGGGTGTTCAGGATTCGCCAGAGGAGAGCGCATGACTGTCATCGAACCCGGGTCCACGTCGTCCGATCTCGTCGGCCGCGTCAAACGCCTGTTGCTGTCCCCGTCGGCCGAGTGGGAGCGCATCGACGCCGAGCCGGCGACGATCAAGGGCCTCTATGTCGGCTATGTCTGCATTCTGGCCGCCATCCCGCCGCTGGCCGGCCTGATCGGCGGCCAGGTGTTCGGCGTCGGGGCGCTCGGCTTCTCGTTCAAGCCGTCACTGGTGTCCGCGCTTGTCACCGCCGTTGTCAGCTATGGGCTGAACCTGCTGTCGGTGTTCCTGGTCGCCCTGATCATCGACGCCCTGGCGCCCAGCTTCGACGGCCAGAAGGACCGCGTTCAGGCCTTCAAGGTCGCCGCCTACAGCTACACCGCCGCATGGGTCTTCGGCGTCCTGGGGATCTTCCCGCCGCTGGGCGCGATCGCCGCCCTGATCAGCCTCTACGGTTTCTATCTGCTGTATCTGGGGCTGCCGCGACTGATGAAGGCCCCGAAGGAGAAGGCGGTGGGCTACACCGTCGTCACGGTCATCTGCGCCATCGTCCTGTCGATCATCATCGGCGCCGTCACCGGCGCGATCGCGGGCGCGGCGATGTTCGGGGCGGCCAACCGCGTCGCCGGCGCCGGTCACGCCTCGGGCACGATGGAGATCAACGGCGCCAAGGTCGACATGGGCAAGCTGAAAGCGGCCAGCAGGCAGATGGAGGCCGCCTCCAAGCAGATGAATTCGGGCAAACCGGTTCCCACCGTGCCGGCCGACACCCTGAAGGGCCTGCTGCCGGGCGGCGTGGCGGGCTACTCGCGCATCAGCCTGGAAGGCCAGTCGGGCGGCGCGGCGGGCATGTCGATGAGCTCGGCGCGCGGCGAGTACACCAAGGGCGACGCCAACTTCACCCTGGCGGTCACGGACCTGGGCGCGATGGCGGGCATGGCCGCCATGGCCGGCGCGGTGGACGCCCAGTCCTCCGAAGAGACCGCCCACGGCTACAAGAAGGTCGGCAAGGTCGGCGGCCGGATGACCACCGAGGAGTGGGACCGTGAAAGCAAGTACGGCCAATACAGCGTGCTGGTGGGCGACCGCTTCACGGTCGAGGCCAACGGCACGGCCGACAGCATCGACTCGCTGAAGCAGGCGGTGGCCGCGGTCGACATGGGCCGGCTGGAAGGCCTGGCCCGCTAGTCGGCGGCGTCAGCCGCCCGTGACGGTCCGTCGGGCGCGGGGCGCGATGCGGGTCAGGAGCTCGTAGGCCGTCGTGCCGGCCGCCGCCGCCGCATCGTCGATGGGCAGGTCCGGGCCGATGATCTGCATCATCGCGCCCGGGCGGGCGGCGTCGCAGTCGGTGATGTCGACGGCGATCAGGTCCATCGACACCCGGCCCAGGATCGGCCGCCGGGCGCCGTCGAACCACACCGCGCCGCGCGGATGGGCCGCGCGCGGCACGCCGTCGGCGTAGCCCGCCGCCAGGATGGCGACGCGGGTGGTGTCCTCCGCCGTGAAGGCCGCGCCGTAGCCGATGCTCTCGCCCCGCGGCACCACCCGGGCCTGGAGGATCGGGGCCTCCAGCGTGGCCACGGCCTTGATCCGCGCGTCGGGCACGTCGCGCGGGCCGCCGCCATAGAGGCTGATACCCGGCCGGCACTGGTCGAAATGGTAGTCGCCGCCCAGGAAGATCCCGCCCGAATTGGCCAGGCTGCGGCGTGCGTTCGGGAACAGGGCGGCGGCCTCGGTGAAGCGGGCCAGCTGTCGGGCGTTCAGCGGGTGGTCGGGCTCGCCGGCGCAGGCCAGGTGGCTGATCACCAGGCCGATGTTCAGGAACTTCAGCCGGTCCATGGCCCCGGTCAGGACCACGGCCTCCTCGGGACGCAGGCCCAGGCGGTTCATGCCGGTGTCGATGTGCAGGGCGGCGTCCAGCACCCGGCCGCGGGCGTGGCTGTTCCAGGCCTCGATCTGCGGCAGGCTGTTGAGCACCGGCGTCAGCCGGGCCGCCTCGATGGCGGGCGCCGAGCCGGGGGTCACGCCGTCCAGCAGGTAGATCGTCGCCTTGCGGTCGCCCAGGGCCCGACGCAGGGCGAGGCCTTCCGACAGCCGGGCCACGTAGAAGGCGCGCGCGCCGTCGTCCCACAGGAAACCGGCCACCAGGGCCGCGCCCAGGCCATAGCCGTCGGCCTTGACGGCCGGCGCGATCTCGCCGCCGCCGGCGGCGGCCTTGAGCACGGCGTGGTTGGACGCCAGGGCGTCGAGGTCGAGGGTGAGGAGGCTGGCTTCGGTCACGGGGCGGCTCTAGCACCCTTGCGACCTTCGGGAGAAGTGTGTTTGCCGTGCAGGACTCGTCCTTCACCTGAGGTTGCGCTAGCCATGACGCAGCCGACTCGTCTCGAGCCGGCGGGTATCGGGGCTGTCGGATGAAGAAGTTGCTGGGCTTGGCCGTGGCGTGGACCGTCGCGGGCACGGGGGTCGCTGCGGCCCAGCAAGGCGCGCCGCCCCTCTGGTCCGGCGCCTCCGGGACGGAAGTCGTGGCGGGGTCGGCGCAGAACAAGCTGGGACTGATCCAGCCGGGCGAGGTCTTCGCCCGCCAGGTCCGCCAACCGATCCGCAGAGGCGTTCTCGCTAAGGATTTCCCGTTCGGCCAGGGCAGATATGCCGGCGTGGTCAAGGCCGGCGCACCGCTCTATGGCGAGGTGTTCCTGACCATTCCGCGCGTCGGGGAGAACCTGCCGCCCCGCCGCAAGGACGATCTGGTCTGGTGCGTGGCGGGCGCCGCGCCGGTCCTGTGCTTCCGCTGGAACGGTCCCAACGACACGGAATATGCCGGCGTGATCGGCGGCTTGATGTTCGATCGGGCGCCCTTCGGCAATTGGCACGCCGCGCCGGGCCTCGAGATCCGCGAAGACCCCGCGCCCCTGAATCCGCCCTATGAGGAACTGATGGTCCTGAAGGTGGTCGGCGAGACCGGTTTCGTGGTCAGCAAGGTCGAGCAGATGGGCGACCGGAAGCATGTCACCGACGAGACCCACTACTGGGACGACCCCGTCGAACGCGACGCCAAGCTCAAGCTGCGCTTCAGCCCGGTGAAGAACGCCAAGGGCGAGGTCGTCGCGGCGAGGGCGACGCCCGCGCCCTGACGACTCAGCGCCCGGCCAGGAACTGGGCGACCAGGGCCTCCACGCCGCTGGCGACGATCTGCACCCCGATGCACATCAGCAGGAACGCCATCAGCCGCGACATCACCCGCGCGCCGTTGACGCCCAGGAAGGCCAGCACCTTGTCCGAGGCGCGGTAGAAGCCCCAGACCATCAGGGCGATGACCACCACGGCCAGGCTGGCGCCCAGGAAGAACGGGATCACCGAGTGGCCCTGGGCGGGCCGCTGGGAGGAGAGGGCGATGGCCACCGAGATCGCGCCGGGCCCGGTCGTGAACGGCATGGTCAGCGGGAAGAAGGCCATGTCCTCGGCCCGGCTCTTCAGCGGCGCGGCCTGGTCGGCCTTGCGGTCCTCGTGCTCTTCCGGGGTCATCAGCAGGGCCCAGGCCCGGATGGCCACCACCAGGCCGCCGGCCACGCGCAGCGCGCCCAGGCTGACGCCGAAGAAGTTCAGCACGTAGCCGCCCAGCAGCAGCGAGCCCAGCAGGATGAAGAAGGCGTAGAGCGCGATCGTCGGGGCCAGCCGCCTGCGGGTCTCGGCCGGGTGGTCGACCAGCATCTGGTGGAAGATCAGCGCCGCCCCGACCGGATTGACGATCGAGAACAGGGCCGGGAAGGCCAGCAGGAAGGCGCCGACCAGGGTCGACACCGGCAGGGGGCTGAACTCCATCAGGCGGTCTCGTGGTCGGCGAAAGGGAAGGGGCACCCTGGCCCGATCCGTCCGCCCGCGTCAAACCGAAGGCGGCTACTCGTCGTCGCCGCTGCGCATCTGGTGGAAGTAGTGGTCGCGGGCCAGGTTGCCGAAGCGCGTGGTGTCGCTGTTGAACGACAGGCGCACCGTGCCGATGGGACCGTGACGCTGCTTGGCGATGATCACCTCGGCCAGGCCCTGCAGGCGGTCCATGTCCTCCTGCCACTGCAGGTGCTCGGGCGTGCCTTCGCGCGGCTCGGAGCGGCCGACATAGTAGCTTTCGCGATAGACGAACCAGACCATGTCGGCGTCCTGCTCGATCGAGCCCGATTCACGAAGGTCGGACAGCTGCGGACGCTTGTCCTCGCGCTGCTCGACCTGACGCGACAGCTGCGACAGGGCGATGACCGGGCAGGCCAGTTCCTTGGCCAGGGCCTTCAGGCCCATGGTGATCTGCGAGACTTCCTGCACGCGGCTGGCGTTGGACGACAGGTCCGAGCCGGTGACCAGCTGCAGGTAGTCGACCACGATCAGGTCCAGGCCGACCTGGCGCTTCAGACGGCGTGCCCGGGCGGTCAGCTTGGCGATGGAGATGCCGCCGGTGGCGTCGATGTAGAGCGGGGCTTCCTGCAGCTCGATGGCCGCGTCGCGCACCCGGCCGAACTCCGAAGCGTCGATCTCGCCCTTACGGAGCTTGTCGCCCGACACGCCCGAGGCGTCGGCCAGCATACGCAGGGCCAGCTGCTCGGCGCTCATTTCCAGCGAGTAGAAGGCCACCACGCCGCCGCTGACGGTCTTCTTGGTGCCGTCCGGCTGGGGCTCCCAGGCGTACTTCTTGGCGATGTTGAAGGCGATGTTGGTGGCCAGCGCCGTCTTGCCCATCGACGGACGGCCGGCGAGCACGATCAAGTCCGACGGGTGCAGGCCGCCGATCTTGGTGTCCAGGTCGATCAGGTCGGTCGAGACGCCCGACATGCCGCCGTCGCGGCTGTAGGCCTCGGCGGTCATCTCCACGGCGCCGCGCAGGGCGTCGCCGAAGCTGACGAAGCCGGACGACGCGGTGCCGCTTTCGGCCAGGGTGTAGAGCTGCTGTTCGGCCGCCTCGATCTGGTCGCGGGCCGGCAGCTTGACATCGTCCTTGCCGGTCCCGCCGTGGGCGGTGGCGGCGATCTCGCCGCCGATGCGGATCAGGTCGCGGCGCAGGGCCAGATCGAAGACGGCCCGGGCGTAGTCGCCGACATTGGCGGCGGGCGGGGCGCGGTCGACCAGGTCGGCCAGGTAGCGCAGGCCGCCCAGCTCGTCGAAGGCCGGATCGTGCTTGAACTCGTCGGCCAGCAGGATCGGCTCGGCCAGTTGGCCCTTGCGGATGTGGGTCTCGATCGAGCCGAACAGCCGCTGGTGGAAGGGCTCGTAGAAATGGCGGCCCTGCAGGCTGTCGGTCAGGCGCTCATAGGCCGCGTTGTCGTACAGCAGCACGCCCAGCAGGGCCTGTTCGGCCTCCAGGTTGTGAGGCGCGACGGCGACGACGATTTCGCCCGAAGACGGCGGGCGGAGGTCTAGAGCAGGAACGAGGGACATCGGCGGAAGTTAACGCGAACGGTTGTTGGGCGCGACCGGCCCCGCTTCAGATGAACGGGGATGTTTTATGTATGTTCTATAGGATCACGACCCGTCAAAAGCGGACGTAGGAAGGGCGCGGCGATCGCTCGCCGCGCCCCTGGAACGCTTAGTCGAAGCCGGTCAAGGACTTACCAGCTGTAGCTCAGACGCGTGTAGAGGAAGCGCCCGTTGAAGCCGAACGGCGAGTAGCTGGGGAAGCCCACCACGCCGGTCGTGTTGACCGGGGCCGGCGCCTGGTTGGGATACTCGTCGAACAGGTTGTTCACGCCCACGGCCCAGGTGATGTCCTTCAGGAACGTGTAGCGCGCCTCGGCGTCCCAGACGGTCTTGGCGCCCGACTTGTAGTCCAGCGCCGGGGTGGCGTTGGGGATCAGCACCGAGCCGTAGGCCGTGCCCCGCAGGGTGGCGCCCCACGGGCCGTTGCTCCAGTCGCCGCTGGCCACGAACTTGTGGTCGGGCGTGCCTTGCTCGTAGGTCAGGACGTTGACCCGGGCGAACAGGGGCGGGGGCACGGGCAGGCCGGACAGGGTGCTGGTGGTCGGCACCTTGTTGACGTCGGTCTGATTGTAGTTGGCCGCCAGGGTCAGGTCGAAGCGACCGGCCGCGTCGGCGTCCAGGCGGTAGCGCGCCACCACGTCGACGCCCTTGCTGGTGGTGTCCACGCCGTTGACGAAGAACCGCGCCGTGGTCACGCCGAACGGCTGCAGCAGGTTGTAGATCGCCTGCTGGGTGGGCGTGCCGCCGTTCACGCCCTGGATGTTCTCCGAGAGCACGATGCGGTTGTCGATGTCGATCTGGTAGGCGTCGACCGTCAGCTCGAACGGGCCCTTGTGATAGACCGCGCCCAGCGAATAGTTCTTCGACTTCTCGGGCTCCAGCGGCTTGGCGCCCAGGGCGGCGGCCGTGGCGCTGGTGGCCGGGAAGGTGCCCACGTCCACCGCCGCGCCGCCGGCGATGATGTTGATCGAAGTGGTGGTGAAGTACTGCTGCTGCAGGGCCGGGGCCCGGAAGCCGCTGGAGAAGGCGCCGCGCAGGGCGAAGCTGTCGGTGAAGTCGTAGCGCGCCGCGATCTTGCCGGTCGTGGTCGAGCCGAAGTCGGAATAGTCCTCGTAGCGGGCGGCCAGGTCGACATCCAGCTTGTCGGTGATCTGGTTGTCCAGGTCGACATAGAGGCTGGTGGCGTTGCGGCTGACGTCGACCTCGTTGGCGGGGCGGAAGCCCGGGAAGCCCTGGGCGCCGGCGCCCTTGCCGTTGCCGCCGTTGACCCACGAGGCGGTCTCGCCGGCTTTGATCCTGTAGCTCTCGTCTCGGTACTCGATCCCGAACGCCAGGGTGCTGGGCTTGGCGAAGCCGAACAGCTCCAGCGGCCGGTTGACGTCGATGGCCGCCACCGTCTGCTCGTAGCGCATCGAGCCGTCCTTGAAGCGGGTCGGCGAGCTCGGGCCCAGCGAGGCGTTCAGCGAGTTGATCGTGCCGTACTCGACCTTGTTGGCGCCGTTGGTGACGCTGGCGTCGACATTGAAGCCGGCGATCACGCCCTTGGCCCCGAAGGCCAGGTTGTAGTCGTCGATGTCGGTGGTGATCCGCGGCACGTAGCCGGTCGGATAGACGCTGACATAGTTGTTGGCGTTGTCGGCCAGGCGCGGGAAGGCCGAGCTCTCGCCCTTGCGGTTCTGATAGCCGGCCAGGCCGTACAGGCTCCAGTCCTCGTTCAGCGGCAGGCCGAAGTTGGCGTAGATCGTCTTGGTCTCGACCTGCGGGTCGCCGTAGACGCCGGTCACCTTGCTGGGCGTGACGCGGGGATCGTAGTCGGCGCGGTTGGTCGGGTTGCGGAACGAATACTCGCCCGTGACGGTCAGATAGCCGTCGTTGGGCAGGGCGAAGCCTTGCCACAGCGAGGCGCTGTAGGTCGGGCCGTCGTGCGCCGTGCGGCCGTCCTGGTTCCGCGTGGTCTTCACGTCGGTGTTGTAGATCCCGTAGGTGGCGCTGGCGCCGCCGCCGTGGCTGGCCTGGCGCAGGCGCAGGTTGATCACCCCGGCGATGGCGTCCGAGCCGTACTGGGCGGCCGCGCCTTCACGCAGGATCTCGACGGTCTCGAGGGCCGCGGTCGGGATGGTGTTGAGGTCGAACGGGGCCGAGCCGCGGCCGATCGAGCCGTTGATGTTGACCAGGGCGGCGGTGTGGGCGCGGTGCCCGTTCAGCAGCACCAGGGTCTGGTCGGGCGACAGGCCGCGCAGGGTGGCCGGACGCACCGAGTCGGTGCCGTCGGTGACCGCCGGGCGGGGAAAGTCGATCGACGGCGCCAGATTGGCCAGGGCCTGGGCCAGTTCCGGCGTGCCTTGGCGGCTCAGGGCCTTGTTGTCGACGACGTCGACCGGCGAGACCGTGTCGAGCCGCGAACGGGCGACCCGGGTGCCGGTGACCACGACCTGGTCGACCGCGGTCGACTCGTCGGCGGCGGGCGCGGCGGCGTCCTGGGCATGGGCGACGCCGGCCACGGCCACGATCGACGTGGCGGCCAGCAGGAAGTTTCTGAAGCGCATAGCGAATCCCCTCGCTTGGCTTCCGGCGGCGATCGACGCCTTGTCCGGAAGCGGAGGAGCCTGTCTCCCCCATATCGAAAGGATGGGAATGCGTGCGTTCGCCCGCAAGCTGAGCAATTCTTGACGAACGCGCAGAAAAAAACGGCGCGGATTTCTCCGCGCCGTTCTTCCAGTTTTTCTAGACGCTACTAAGCCGGATTAGGCTTCGTAGTGGTCGCCTTCGAACGAACCGGCGCCGCCTTCGGCCATGTCTTGGGCGGCTTCGGCGTCAGCGGCGCGGTCTTCCTCGAACTGAGCGGCGATGACGTTCTCGCCGCGCGCTTGGCGGTCGGCTTCGTCTTGGCTGCGCGCGATGTTGAGGGTGACCGTGACGGTCACTTCAGCGTGCAGCTTCACCTTCACTTCGTGGACGCCCAGCGTCTTGATCGGCTTGTCGAGGACGATCATCGAGCGATCGACCTTGCCGCCTTCGGCCTTGATGGCGTCGGCGACGTCGCGACCCGCGACCGAACCATACAGCTGGCCGCTTTCGCCGGCCTGACGGATCATCACGTACTGATGGCCGTCGATGCCTTCACCGGCCTTGCCGGCGTTCTCGCGGTTCTTGACGTTGCGAGCTTCGATCTCAGCGCGCTGAGCTTCGAAGGTCTTCAGGTTGGCCGAGTTGGCGCGCAGGGCCTTGGAACGCGGCAGCAGGAAGTTACGGGCGAAGCCGTCCTTCACGGTGACCACGTCGCCGAGGACGCCGGTGCCTTCGACGCGTTCGAGCAGAATGACTTTCATCGTGGTGTCTCCCTTACTTCACGACGTAGGGGAGCAGAGCCAGGAAGCGGGCGCGCTTGATGGCCTTGGCCAGTTCGCGTTGCTTCTTGGCCGACACCGCGGTGATGCGCGACGGCACGATCTTGCCGCGCTCGGAGACGTAACGCTGCAGCAGCTTCACGTCCTTGTAGTCGATCTTCGGCGCGTTGGCGCCCGAGAACGGGCAAACCTTGCGGCGACGGAAGAAGGGGCGGCGGGCGCCGCCACCGGCGGCGGGAGCGCCGGCTTCGGGAGCAGTGGTATCGGTCATGATCTCTCTTCTCCCTTACGCTTGCGGCGCGAAGTCGTCGCGCGGGCGCTCGCTGCGCTCGCCACGTTCGCGGTCGCGACGGGCCAGAACCGGCGACAGTTCCAGGTCCAGCTCTTCGACGCGGATGGTCATGAAGCGCAGGACGTCTTCATTGATCAGCAGCTGACGTTCCATCTCCTTCACGGCCGCGGCCGGAGCGTCGATGGCGAGCAGGGAGTAGTGGCCCTTGCGGTTCTTCTTGATGCGGTAGGTGAGGTTACGGAGGCCCCAGTACTCGATCTTGGCGATGTGACCGCCATTCTCTTCCAGGAGAGCCTTGAGTTGCTCGTTCAGAGCTTCGGCCTGTTGCGGCGAGATGTCCTGCCGCGCGATGACCACGTGTTCGTAGAACGCCATGTTTTCCTTCTTCCGGCTTGGAAGGCGGCGCGGGCGACGGCGGAAGTCCGTCGACCACGATGGATCCTGCATGCCGAGCGGGAAATCCCGACCCAAAGGGCTGCGCGCAAGACCGCCATCCGTGAGAGCGCGCGCTATTACAGGAAAGGCCGCGCCAAGGCAAGGAAACCCTGCGGATTCGGGCGAAGGCGACGCCCGGCCCGCGATCGCGCCCCGCGCGAACCGCCCGAAAACCGGGCGCTCGAACAACTGTCATACAAAATTGGCGGACAGGTGCTTTGGACGCGCAAAGGCTTGTGCTATCGGGGGTTCATGGGGTTTCGCACGCTCGCTTCCTTGATCGCGGTCACGGCCGCGACCGCGGTCCTCGCCGATCCGGCGGCGGCCCGCGAGGTGATCCGCAAGCCCGACCTGTCGGTCTGGGGCTCGGACGGCCACTTCCAGGGCTATTCCGCCGCCCAGACCCTGGACCTGTCCAGCGACGTCGAGAACGCCACCTTCACCGCCAAGGTGGCCGGCTCCATCGACGATCCGACCTATAATTTCGAGCTGAACCTGAACCAGAAGCCCGACGAGCAGGTCGCCGCGAACCGCGCCCTGGGCGTCGGCGCGTCCTGGAACGCCCGGGAGGCGGCGATCCGCTCGTCCCTGGCCCGCTCGTTCGGCTTCGGCCTGCTGCCCAAGGCCAACTATGTCCGCCTGTCGATGGACATGAACGCCACCCAGCCGGTCTATGTGCGCGGCCGCATGCCCGAGACCCGGGCCAACGTGCGGTCCGAACTGACCCTGGACGGCCGCCCGGTCGCCTCGATCGCCGTCGGCGGCGGCACCACCGGCCAGGAGGGCGTCGACTTCAGCCTGACCCGGCCGTTCGACATCCCCGCCGAGTTCACCGTCAGCCTGCGCGCCGCCGACGAGCGGGTCCAGGACGGGCGGCTGATGGTCAAGCTGGTCCGCTCGACCTGGTAGGGCTCAGGCCGCCTCCGCCATCACCTCGCGCCCCGGACGGCGCACGGCCGCCGCGAACCGTTCCAGGTAGCGCGGGTTCTCGGTGCCCATCCATTTGTCCCACCAGGTGAAATAGAGCCCGTAGTTCCAGCCCGCCTGGGCGTGGTGCAGGTCGTGGTGGGTCACCGTCGTCAGCCAGGGCAACAGCGGGCGGCCGTCGCGGGTGGCCGGGAACAGCTCGTAGCCGCTGTGCCCCAGGGTGTTGCGGACGATCTGGTGCAGCATGAACAGGCCCGCGACCGGCCACTGGGTGGGGACCAGCAGCATCCACAGCGGCACGAACAGCGCGTTGATCGCCGCCTCGCCCAGGTCGAAGCTGTAGGCGGTGAACGGCGAGGGGCTGTTGGACCGATGGTGGCGGCGGTGGAAGGTCCGAAACAGCCGCCGGTCGTGGATCAGCCGGTGCGTCCAGTAGAACCAGGCGTCGTGGGCCACGACCATCAGGACCAGGCTGGTCCAGAACCAGACCGGGCCCAGGCCCCGGGCGATGTACGGGCCGGGCATCAGGCCGGCGCGGAAAAGGGCGAAACTGATCAGGCCGACCGTCGAGAAGATCATGATCGAGCGGATCGAGCAGGCGAACTCGACCAGCAGCTGGCGCGCCGGCGGCCGGCCCTCGCGGATCTTGCGCCCGGCCAGGGGCGCGGCCAGCACGACCCACAGGGTCAGCCAGACGCCGACCGCGAAGGTCACGTAGCGGCTGACGTCGGTGAAGGCGGCGTGCAGCCAGTTGTCCGCCATCGCGGCGAGATAGGAGAGCATCGGACTTCCTCGGTTGGACGATGACCCGAGGAAAGAACGGCGCGGCCGGTTCGTCGCGCCGATCGCGAAATCAGGCGGACTTGTCGGCTTTCGGCGAAGGATCGCCGCTTTCGACCAGCCGCAGGCGGGCCGGGGCCGGGGTGTTGGCGGTCCGCCATTCGGTGGGGGTGACGCCGGTGGCGGCCCGGAAGGCGCGGTTGAACGGCCCCAGCGAGGCGAAGCCCAGGTCGTAGGCGATGGTCGAGATCGACTTCAGGGCCAGGTCAGGAGCGGCGAGGGCGGTCTTGGCCGCCTCGATCCGCCGGCCGTTGACGTAGTCGGCGAAGTTGCGATGGCCCAGCACGCCGTTGATCAGCCGGCGCAGGCGATGCTCAGGCGCACCGACCAGGGCCGCCAGGGCGGTGATCGACAGGTCCTCGCCGCGCCAGACCTCGTCATCGTCCATGGCCGTCTCCAGCCGCGACAGCACCAGCCGGTCGGCGGGCGACAGGTCGTGGTCGGCCAGGGGCGCGGCGCGAGGCGGCCGGTCCTCGGCCTCGGGGACGGCGGCCAGGGCGGGTTCGGCCCGCAGCAGGGCGACCGATCCGGCCAGGGCCAGGACGGCCAGCACCAGGGCCTGGGCCAGGCGCCCGTGGCCGAAGCCCGACAGCCCGGCGTTGGCGGCCAGGTTCTGGACGCTGAGCAGCAGGATGTAGCCCGCGGCGGCCAGCATGATCGGCCCGCGCATCCGCCGGCGCTCGGCCACCAGGTCGCCGCGCCAGCCGCGCCAGATCACCAGCAGGGCGTGCAGCACGATCCCGGCCGAAGCCAGGTTGAAGACCAGCCAGAAGGGCTCGCAGATCGGCGGCGGCAGGGAACGCGCCAGCAGCCACCAGGCCGCCAGGCCCACGGCCGGCCACAGGCGGTGGAGCGAAAAGCGCCGCTCGTCGGCGAACAGGGCGTAGGCCAGGGTCCAGAACAGGCCCGTGGTCGCCACCGACATCAGGCACAGCGGCAGCCAGGCCACGAGCACGCCGCCCGGCCGGTAACCCTCGACGACATGGGCGGCCGCGCACAGGAAGAACAGCGCCCCCACCCAGCGGACGGGCGAGGGGCGGCGGTCCACGGCCAGGCCCAGCCCGGTGGCGGCGAACCCGCCGATAGCCACGCCGCGCGCGAGAGTCTCGAGAAGGATCGTGTCGACCATGGCCGTGATCCTAGGATCAGGCGGGCGGGACCGCGCTGGTCCCGCCGCGCCGATTTCGGAAGAGTCTGGCCGAAAGCCGGCCTATTTGTGCTTTCCGGCCTTGTAGGCCTTCACCGCGTCCATGGTCTGGGTCACGTGGCCCTGGAAGTTCAGGTCGCTGTAGGCCAGCAGGATCTTGCCGCTGGGGGCGATGACGTAGGAGGTGCGGTTGGACAGGTTGTCCTTCATCGGCAGCACCACGTCGTAGGTCTTGATCAGGGCCGGATTGGCGGCGGCCACCGCGAACTTGTCGCGGCAGTGCTCCTTGGAGAAGTCCTTGATGCGGTCGACATTGCCGGCCGTCACGCCGATCACCGTCGCGCCCAGCTTCTCGAACTCGGGCGTCGCCTCGGCGAATTCGTGGGCCTCGGCCGTGCAGCCCGACGTGTAGGCGGCGGGGAAGAAGTACAGCACCACCGGCCCCTTCTTCAGCGCCTTGGACAGGGTGAAGCTGAAATCGTTGCCGGCCAGGGCGGCCGGGGCGGTGAAGTCCGGCGCCTTTTCGCCGACCTTGAGGGCGGCCAGGGCGGGAGAGGCGGCCAGCAGGGCGCCGCAGAGGGCGAGACCGGTGAGCAGGCGTTGCATGCGGGAGGCTCCGAGGGAAGGCGAGGCGCAGCCAAGTGCGTCGTCGATTCAATAACCCCATTCTCGCGCCTTCCAAACGCCGACCTTCGTCGAGGCGGCGGATGCTTCGGCCGTCGCGTTCGGCCTCGCGCCATGGTAGAGATGAGCGACAGACGGAGGCGGCTCGAATGCGCGGCGCGATCCTTTCCCCGGCGGTGCTTTCCATAGCGGTGCTGGCGGCCGCCGCGACGACCCTGGCCCAGGCGGAGACGCCGACGATCCGATCGTTCCGCGCGGTCTCGTCGTCCCGAGTCGCGATCCCGGCCACGCCGCGCCCGCCGATGACGCCTTCGGTCATGCCCAGGGCGATCCCGGCCGCCACGCCGCCGCACTGTCCGCCGCCCAAGCCGCCGCTGTCGGTCAGCATCCCCAAGCCCGACTACAACAAGCGGACCATGGCGCTGATCCAGCAGAACATCGTCATGATGGCCGCCATGCGGGCCGCCGAGACGCCGCGCCCCTGCGACCCGTCCTGGAGCGCCAAGAAGCTGGCCCGCAAGGGCTGCCCGCCGGTCCAGCTCTCGCCCGAGATGATCGTGGCGAACGCGCACGAGGCCGCGTTCGACCCCGTTCCCGGTCAAAACTGATCCTTGCCCGTGGCGCGGTGATCCCATAACCCTCCCGCCCTTGGATTTGTAACGACGGAGCGGGCCCATGAGCATCGCCTTCATCTTCCCGGGACAGGGCAGCCAGACGGTCGGCATGGGCGCCGATCTCGCCCAGGCCTTCGCCGCCGCCCGCGAGGTCTTCCAGGAAGTCGACGACGCCCTGAACCAGAAGCTGTTCCAGCTGATGACCGAGGGTCCCGACGGCGACCTGACCCTGACCGAGAACGCCCAGCCGGCCCTGATGGCCGTCAGCCTGGCCGTGACCCGCACGCTGGAGAAGGAATTCGGCGTCGGGATCGACCGCGCCGCCTTTGTGGCCGGCCACAGCCTGGGCGAATACAGCGCCCTGGCCGCCGCCGGCGCGATCACCCTGGCCGACACCGCGCGCCTCCTGAAGCTGCGCGGCCAGGCCATGCAGCGCGCCGTGCCGGTGGGCGAGGGCGCCATGGCTTCGCTGATCGGCCCCAAGACCGACCTGGCCCTGGCCGAGGCCGCCGCCGCGGCCGGTTCGGAAGTCGGCGTCTGCGTCGTGGCCAACGACAACAACAACGGCAACGTGGTGATCTCCGGCGCCAAGGCCGCCGTGGACAAGGCCATCGAGAAGGCCAAGGAGCTGGGCGCGCGGGCCATCCCGCTGAACGTCTCGGCACCGTTCCACTGCCCGCTGATGCAGCCGGCCGCCGACGAGATGGCCGAGGCCCTGGCCAAGACCACGATCGTCTCGCCCCGCGCCCCGCTGGTGGCCAACGTCACCGCCGCGCCGGTCCACGATCCCGACGTCATCCGCAAGCTGCTGGTCGAGCAGGTCACCGGCCGCGTCCGCTGGCGCGAAAGCATGACCTGGCTGGCGGGCGAGGGCGGCGTCACCCGCTTCGCCGAGGCCGGCGCCGGCAAGGTGCTGTCGGGCATGGCCAAGCGGATCGCTCCGGACGCCGAAGCCGTTCCCCTGAACAGCCCGGCCGACCTCGAAGCCTTCGCCAAGTCGCTCTAATTCCAGGATATCAGATCATGTTCGATCTCACCGGCAAGACCGCCCTCGTCACCGGCGCCACGGGCGGCATCGGCGGGGCCATCGCCAAGGCCCTGCATGAGCAAGGCGCCCATGTCGTGCTCTCGGGCACCCGCGAATCGGCCCTGGCCGAGCTGAAGGCCCAGTTCGGCGAGCGCGTCTCGACCGTGGCGGCGAATCTCTCGGACGCCGAACAGGTCGACGGCCTGGTCGCCAAGGCCGAGGAAGCCGCCGGCGCGCCGCTGGACATCGTGATCGCCAACGCCGGAATCACTCGCGACGGCCTGATCGTCCGCATGAAGGACGAGGACTGGGACACCGTGATCAAGGTGAACCTGGAAGGCTATTTCCGCCTGGCCCGCGCGGCCGCCAAGGGCATGATGAAGCGCCGTTCGGGCCGGATCATCGGCATCACCTCGATCGTCGGTGTCACGGGCAATCCCGGCCAGACCAACTACGCCGCCTCCAAGGCCGGCATGATCGGCTTCTCCAAGGCCCTGGCCCAGGAACTGGCCAGCCGGAACGTGACGGTCAACTGCGTGGCTCCCGGCTTCATCGCCAGCCCCATGACCGACGCCCTGAACGAGCAGCAGAAGGCCGGCATCCTGTCGACCATCCCCGCCGGACGTCTGGGCGAGGGGAGCGATATCGCCGCTGCGTGCGTTTACCTCGCCAGTGACCAGGGCGGTTACGTCACGGGTCAGACCTTGCACGTCAACGGCGGCATGGCCATGATCTAGACGGGCCGTCTTTTCCTGGGCTCCGCGCCTTTCTGCTTGGAAAGACGAAAGCCCACATTTCTAATCGGACGTGCCGCTAGTCACTCGAAAAGGAACGTGATAGGCGGTGGCCCGACAATTCCCGTGGGGGCGAGGTTCGTCCGAGCCTCCCGCGGTACTGCAAGATTCAAAACGAGGGACTAACAGAATGTCCGACATTCTCGAGCGCGTGCGTAAGATCGTCATCGAGCACCTGGACGCCGATCCGGAAAAGGTCACCGAAAAGGCCAGCTTCATCGACGACCTGGGCGCCGACAGCCTCGACAACGTCGAGCTGGTCATGGCGTTCGAAGAAGAATTCGACATCGAAATTCCGGATGACGCCGCCGAGCACATCCAGACCGTCGGTGACGCCGTGAAGTTCATCACGGAAAAGACCGGCGCCTAAGGCGTCGGGTTCGCGTATTTCAGCGAACGGGACTATCAACCGCCGCGTCGCACGGGCTCTTGCCATCGTGCGCGCGGCGGTTTTCGTATGTGGCCGAGATTCGAGGTCGGGGGGCTGTCCGAGTCGTCAGCATCCCCATATGACCGCGATGCGAAGGTTGGGAGTGATCCATGCGTAGAGTTGTCGTCACCGGGCTTGGCCTCCTGACCCCTCTGGGTCAGGGCGTCGATGTCACCTGGAAGAACATCCTGGCCGGCAAGTCCGGCGCGAACAGGATCTCGGCCTTCGATCCGACGGAATACGCCTGCCAGGTGGCCTGCGAGGTTCCGCGCGTCGACGGCCGCGGCGGCGGCGGTCCGGACGTCGAGGGATCGTTCAACCCCGACCTGACCATGAGCCCGCGCGACCAGAAGCGCGTCGACGACTTCATCCTGTACGGCATCGCCGCCGCGGACGAGGCCGTGAAGGACTCGGGCTGGGTCCCGGAAACGGAAGAAGACAAGTACCGCACCGGCGTGATACTCGGCTCGGGCATCGGCGGCCTGTCGACGATCGCCGACACGGCTCTCGAGCTGGAAGCCAAGGGGCCGCGCCGCGTCAGCCCGTTCTTCATCTCCTCGGCCCTGATCAACCTGATCTCGGGCCAGGTCTCGATCCGCTACGGCTTCAAGGGTCCCAACCACGCCGTGGTCACCGCCTGCGCCACCGGCGCCCACGCCATCGGCGACGCCACGCGCCTGATCAAGTACGGCGACGCCGACGTGATGATCGCCGGCGGCGCCGAAGCGGCCGTCTGCAAGGTCGGCATGGCCGGCTTCATCGCCTGCCGCGCCGTGGCCACCGCCTTCAACGACACGCCGGAAAAGGCCTCGCGTCCCTATGACAAGGACCGCGACGGCTTCGTGATGGGCGAGGGCGCCGGCGTCGTGGTGCTGGAAGAGTACGAACACGCCAAGGCGCGCGGGGCCAAGATCTACGCCGAGGTCATCGGCTACGGCCTGTCGGGCGACGCCTATCACATCACCGCCCCGTCGGAAGACGGCGACGGCGGCTTCCGGGCCCTGTCGGCGGCCGTGAAGGACGCCGGCCTGGCGCCGTCGGACATCGACTACGTCAACGCCCACGGCACCTCGACCATGGCCGACGGCATCGAGGCCGGGGCCGTCGAGCGCTTCCTGGGCGACCACGCCAAGAACGTGGTGATGTCGTCGACCAAGTCGATGACCGGCCACCTGCTGGGCGCGGCCGGCGCGATCGAGGCGATCTTCTCGGTCCTGGCGATCCGCGACCAGATCGCCCCGCCGACCATCAACCTGGACAATCCGGACGTGAGCGTCGCCATGAACCTGGCGCCGAACAAGGCCGTGCCGCACAAGATCGACGTGGCCGTGTCCAACAGCTTCGGCTTCGGCGGCACCAACGCCTCCGTCGTGTTCCGCAAAGTCTCGTGAGCCGGAAGCCCTCGCCGCAACGCCGGACCCCGCGGCCGGCGCCGAAGACGGGGGCTCCCCGCAAGGCCAATCCGCGCCGGCGCGAAACCGCGCCGGTCGGACGCCGCATCGCCGCCACGGGCGCGGGCCTGCTGACCATGCTGGGCCTGGCCGCGATGGTGGTGGTGCTGGCCGCCGTGTGGATCTACCAGGGCCCGGGGCCGGCCGCCCGTTCGGGCGACGTCACCACCGTCGTCCTGCGGCGCGGCGCCAGCCTGCCCGAGATCGCCTCCAGCCTGGAGCAGGCCGGGGTGATCCGCTCGTCGTCGCTGTTCCTGACCGCCGCCCAGACCACCGGCGCGGCCCGCAAGCTGAAGGCCGGCGAATACGAGTTCGCCTCCAGGGCCTCGCTCAGCCAGGTCCTGGCCAAGATCCGCGACGGCAAGATCGTCCGCCACCAGGTGACCATCGCCGAAGGCCTGACCTCGGACATGGTGGTCGACATCCTGATGCGGGCGCCCGAGCTGACCGGTACGGTCGCGACTCCGCCCGAAGGCTCCATCCTGCCCGAGACCTATCAGGTCCAGCGCGGCGAGGACCGTTCGGCGGTGCTGCAGCGGATGATGGACGACCGCGACGCCCTGCTCGACAAGCTGTGGGCCGCGCGCCAGCCGGGCCTGCCGTTCGAGACCAAGGACCAGGCCGTGACCATGGCCTCGATCGTCGAGAAGGAAACCGGCCTGGCCCGCGAGCGCCCGCACGTGGCGGCGGTGTTCATCAACCGCCTGCGCCAGGGCATCCGCCTGGGCAGCGACCCGACGATCATCTACGGCCTGACGCGCGGACGGCCGCTGGGCCGGGGCATCCTGCAGTCGGAACTGCAGCGCGAGACGCCGTACAACACCTATCTGATCACCGGCCTGCCGCCGACGCCGATCGCCAATCCGGGCAAGGCCGCCCTGGAAGCCGTGCTCAACCCGATGAAGAGCGACGACCTCTATTTCGTCGCCGACGGCACCGGCGGCCACGTCTTCGCCTCGACCTACGAGGAACACGAGCGCAATGTCGCCAAGTGGCGGCAGATCGAGCGGTCCAAGGCCGCGGCCCAGGAGGGCGCGAAGACCCCGCTCGCGGGAGGGTAGGATGGCGCTGTCGGGCATGACCGGCTTCGCCCGCGTCGAGGGCTCGCACGGGGCCTGGTCGTGGGCGGTGGAGGCGCGCAGCGTCAACGGCCGCAACCTCGAGACCCGCTTCCGCGGCCCGCCGGGCTTCGAGGGCCTGGATCGCGCGGCCCGCGACGGCGCCCAGGCCCGCTTCCAGCGCGGCCAGCTGACCGTCAACCTGCAGGCCAAGCGCATCGAGGCCCAGGCCGCGGTGCAGATCAATGTCGAGGCGCTGGAGCGCTATCTGAAGGCCGGCGCGCCCTATGTGGCCACCGGCATGGTCGCCAAGCCCACCCTGGACGGCCTGCTGGCCCTGCGCGGCGTGATCGACGCCCGCGACGAGGACGACGCCGCCGAGGACCGCGCCGAGGTCGAGGCCGCCATGTCCGCCACGATCGCCCAGGCCCTGGACGGGCTGAAGGCCGCGCGGCTGGAGGAGGGAGCCGCCCTGGCCCCGATCCTGACCGGCGCCGTCGACCGCATCGAAGCCCTGACCGTCCTGGCCTCGCAGGAGGCCGCCGGTCAGCCGGCCGTGCTCAAGGAGCGCTACGCCCGCAAGCTGACCGAGCTGATCGGCGAGGCCGCCTCGGAGGAGCGCATCGTCCAGGAAGCCGCCGCCATGGCCGTGAAGGCCGACGTGCGCGAGGAGCTGGACCGCCTGGCCAGCCACGTGACCGCCGCACGCGCCCTGCTGGCCGCCGACGCGGCCGCCGGCCGTCGCCTGGATTTCCTCTCGCAGGAGTTCATGCGCGAGGCCAACACCCTTTGCAGCAAGTCGGCCCTGACCGCCTTGACCGCCCACGGCCTGGATCTGAAGGCCACGATCGAGCAATTCCGGGAACAGGTTCAGAATGTCGAATAACCCGCATGGACGCACGCGCGGCCTGCTGATGATGGTCGTGGCCCCGTCGGGCGTGGGCAAGACCTCGCTGACCCGCCGCCTGGTGGCCGACCACAACGACCTGCACCTGTCGATCAGCGCCACCACCCGCGACCCGCGCCCGGGCGAGCACGACGGCCGCGACTACCACTTCGTCACCCGCGACAAATTCCAGGTGATGATCCAGGACGACGCCTTCCTGGAATGGGCCGAGGTCTACGGCAACCACTACGGCAGCCCGCGCGGGCCCGTCGTCGAGGCGCTGGAGCGCGGCGAGAGCGTGCTGTTCGACATCGACTTCCAGGGCGCGATGAAGGTCCACGCCCAGCTGCCGGACGACTCGGTCCTGATCTACGTCCTGCCGCCGTCGCTGGCCGAGATGAGCCGCCGCCTGCACGCCCGCAGCCAGGACAGCGAGGAGGTCATCGCCCGCCGCCTGTCGCGCGCCAAGGACGAGGTCGCCGACTGGGAGCGGTTCGACTACGTCATCCTCAACGACGACTTCGACAAGGCCTATTCGGACCTGGCCCACATCTACCACGCCGAACGCCAGAAGCGGGCCCGCAACCCGTGGATCGGCAACCTGGTGGCCGACCTGCTGAAGGAAGAGGTCTAGAGGGCTCGGCAAGCGTTGCCTTAAGTTCGCGCGTGGGTAGCATGCGAACATGAAAGCGCTTCGAACAATGCTCGCCGCCGCCGCGTTCGCCCTGGTCGCAGCCGGGGCCTGGGCGCAGGGCTTCGACTACGACGCCTTCCAGCCGACGACGCTATCGAAGGCCCGGGCCGAATTCGTCGAGGTCGCGAGCCAGCCCATCCCGGGCCGGCCGGGCGCGTTCCTGACCAGCTACTTCAATCAGGGCGGCCAACGTTGGCGGACCCCGGCGACCTATACCGGGCAATCACGTCCCCTCGACGCGGAAGAGCTGAAGTTCATCCGAGATTGGCTGAACAGCAGCCAGCACGAGAACCTCGCCGGCATTTTCACCGACAGCTATCTCTTCACCCTGGACGGCGCGGAGTACTGGCTGCCGGTCCAGGCTCCGGTCGCGACGTTTTTCCCGAAGGAACTCAGGGCTGGGGACAAGATCGACCTCTATCTGGTCGAGATCGGCGGTACGCGGCGCGGCGATCGCTGGCTCTGGCTGCCCCTGGTCTCCGAATTCCGGGCGATCGAGGAGGGGCGCTAGCCCGCCGATCAGGCCTCCAGCAACGCGCGCGCCAGGTCCTGGAACCCGGCCACGTCGATCGTCTCGGCCCGGGCGTCGGGATTGATCCCGGCCTTTTCGCACAGCGCCGCGCCGCCCAGGCCCTTGAGGCTGGAGCGCAGCATCTTGCGGCGCTGGCCGAAGGCGGCGGCGGTGATCTTCTCCAGGGCCGCGACCAGGGCCTTGTCGGGCGCCGGCTCCAGCGGGACCAGGCGCACCACGGCCGAGGCCACCTTGGGCGGCGGGGTGAAGGCGCGGGCCGGCAGGTCCATGACCACCTTGGCGCTGCAGACGGTCTGTGACACCACGGCCAGGCGGCCATAGGCGTCGTCATCCGTATCGGCGGCGATGCGGTCGGCGACCTCCTTCTGGAACATCAGGGTCATCGACAGCGGCCGATACGGGCCCGTCAGCCAGTTGATCAGCAGCGGCGTGCCGACATTGTAGGGAAGGTTGGAGACCATGTGGGCCGGGCCGCCGGCGATGGCGGCCATGTCGACCTTCAGGGCGTCGCCCTGGACGATGGTCAGGCGGCCGTCCGCCGCGGCGCCCAACTCCTCCAGCAGCGGGGTGAACCGCTTGTCCATCTCCACCGCCACGACGCGGGCGCCGGTCTCCAGCAGGGCGCGGGTCAGGCCGCCGGGACCGGGGCCGACCTCGATCACCACGTCGCCTTCGCCCACCTCGGACAGGCGGGCGATCTTGCGGGTGATGTTCAGGTCCAGCAGGAAGTGCTGGCCGAAGCTCTTGTTGGCCAGCAGGTCATGCTCGGCGAGAACCTCGCGGAGCGGCGGCAGGTCGGCGAGGCTCATCGGGACTCGAGGGTTCTAGCGGCTCAGATATCTGGAGACTCAGGCGATCGAGCGCCGGTCGGCGATCTCGGCGGCCAGGCGGATGGCGGCGATCAGGCTGTCGGCCCGGGCCAGGCCCCGACCGGCGATGTCGAAACCCGTACCATGATCGGGCGAGGTGCGCACGATCGGCAGGCCCAGGGTGACGTTCACCCCGGCCCAGAAGTCCAGCATCTTGACCGGGATCAGGGCCTGGTCGTGGTACATGCACAGCACCGCGTCGTAGGTGGCGCGGGCCTCGGCGTGGAACAGGGTGTCGGCGGGGGCGGGGCCCTTGACCTGCACGCCCTGCGCGCGAAGGGCCTGGACCGCCGGCTCGATGATCGCCGCCTCCTCGCCGCCCAGCGCGCCGCCTTCGCCGGCGTGGGGGTTCAGGGCCGCCACCGCCAGGCGGGGGACGGCGATGCCGAAGTCCTTGCGCAGGGCCTCGACCGTCACCAGGCCGGCGTTGACGATCGCCTCGACCGACAGGGCGGCGGGCACGGCCGACAACGGGGTGTGGATCGTCACGAGGGTGGCGCGCAGGTCGCGGGCCGCCAGCATCATGATCGGCCCGTGCGGCGGCTGGCGCTCGCCCACATGGGTCAGCTCGGCCAGGAACTCGGTGTGACCCGGAAAGGCGAAGCCGGCGTCGTAGAGCGGGGCCTTGGCGATGGGGGCGGTGACCAGGCCGGCGACGGCGCCGGACAGGGCCAGGCCGGCCCCGGTCTCGATCCAGCGGATCACCTGGGGCGCGTGGGCGCTGGACGGCTGGCCGGCCACGACGGGCGCCTGCAGCGGGATGTCGAGGACGGGTAGGGCCTCGCCGAACACCTTGATCGCCTCGACCGGTCCGGTGACGGGACGGACCTTCACCCCGCCGCCGGCCGAGGCCAGCAGCTGGGCGTCGCCCACCACCATGAACGTCGGCCCTTCGGCGCGCAGCACCGACCAGGCCTTGGCGATGATCTCCGGCCCGATGCCGGCCGGATCGCCCGCGCTCAGGGCAAGGGCGGTCGTCTTCACCGGGTCTCGATGGTCGCCGAGTTGCGCAGGTCTCGCAGATAACGTTTGGAGATCAGCGCAAGCTGTTGGCCGCGCAGGCGATTTTCGATCTGATCGTGGGTCGGGGCCTGGGCGCCGGACTGGCGCTTGCCGCAGACGGCGATCAGGTGGAGGCCCGCGTCGGTACGGATCGGGTCGGAGACCTGGCCGACCTTGAGGCTGTTGGCGGCTTCCTGGAAGGCGGGCGCCAGATCGGTGATCTCGGCTTCGCCCAGGTCGCCGGCGACCGCGCCGTCGACCTTGCCGGCCGTGGCTTCCAGGGTCTCGCAGCTGGTGATCTTCGGCTTCAGGTCGACCAGCAGCTTGTTGGCGGCGTCGACCTGGGCCTGGGGCGCGTCCTTGGGCAGGGCCACGGCCACCTGCTTGAGGTCGACCAGGGCCGTCTTCGCGCCCGAGCGCTTGTCGCGCAGATACAGGATGTAGACGCCGTCGCGCACCGGGATCGGGGCCGACAGCTGGCCGGGACGCAGCTGATCCAGCGCCGCATCGACCTCGGGCGGCATCTCGCCGGGGCTGACCCAACCGGCGTCGCCGCCGTTGGCCGCGGTCGGCGAGGCCGAGAACTGACGGGCCACGGCCGGGAAGGGGGCGCCCTGCTGCATCTGGGAGATCAGCTGCTTGGCGCCGTTCTCGGCCACTTCCATGCCGCCCACGCGCTGGGCGTCGATGAACACTTCGCTGACCTGGTACTGCGGCTTGCTGGCGGCTTCCGCCTGGCGGCGCTCGAAGGCCTTGATCTGGTCGTCGCCGATGCGCAGGCGCGAGCCGTAGCGGCCGCTGATCCAGGCCTGCCAGCTGCTGTCGGCGCGGATTTGCGCCTTCCAGGTGTCGATGCCGACACCTTGGGCGGCCAGCTGCTGGGTCAGCTGGTCGGCCGTCATGTTGTTGCCCTTGGCGATGTCCTGGATCTGCTCCGCGACCTCCTGGTCGGTGGAGATGATCGTGATCTTCTGAGCCTTCTCGACCCGACGCAGCTCCTGCATCTGGACGTGCTCGTCGATCAGCGAGCGCAGGGCTTCCTGCTCCAGCTGGGGCAGGTTCTCCTGGGTCGGCTGCATGCCCGAGGTCACCATCAGCAGGCGCATGCGCTGCATCAGGTCGTAGCTGGAGATGATGTCGTCGTTGACGACGGCGGCGACGCTTTCCGACAGCGGGTTGGCGCGCGGCGCGGCGGCCGCGGCGGGGGCGTCCGCCGACGGAGGCGCGGCCTCCTGGGCCTGGACCGCCGAACCAAGGCTCGCCACGGTCAAGGCGAGGATGGAAGCGGTGCAGGCCGCCAGTTTCGTCACGCTACGCGCAGACCGCATCGGTATTGTCGTTCCTCTAGACGCGTCCAAAGGAAGGCGCGCGCTTAATCGCGCGTCCCCCGACGCGGTGACATTCTAATCGCTGTACAGTGTGTCGCCCAATGTGGCGAGCGTTAGGCGCAGGACCACGGATTGATCCGCCCTCAGTTTCAGGCCGGCATTGGACGTCTGGGTGTAGCGATCCTCGTTCTGGTAGATCACATCCAGCCGGATGCAGTCGTCCTTGTAGTAGACGCCCAGGTCCCGCCGGGTCCACGACCACTTGCTGGCGTTGGCCGAAAGACCGAAGGCGCGGGCGTCCTGATAGGCGAGACGTCCGAGGGCGGTCACGCCCCAGTGCTCGCTGACCATGTAGTCGCCGATGAAGTCCAGGTTCTCCTGGCGCAGGCCCGAGGTGTCCTTGTTGTCCTTCAGGTAGCGCAAGGAGGCGAAACCTTTCGCGCCGGAATAGTCGAGGCCGGCCTCGAGGCGGTTGAGCTTGCTGGTGTCGTCGTCGAAACGCGCGCGGGTGAAGGCCGTGACGCCTCGGATCGGGGTGACGGTAGCCGCCACGATCCAGTCGGACGCCTTCTGGTCGAGGCCCGCGCGGGTGGGCATCAGCGGATCGACCTTGGTGCGCAGGCTGCGCCCGACCAGGACGCTGCCGCCGCGACCGTCGGCGAACTTCACCGTGGCGCGGCCGCCGAGGTTCATCCGCGTGCCGCCTTCGTAGAGGTCGAAGCCGGGCGACTTGTTGACGTCGAACAGGTTGGTTTCGTCGAGCTCGAAGTTGGTGCTGTCTTCGTTGAAGTAGATCGGATTGCCGGCTGGATCGCGCGCCACGACGATCGGCACGCGCGAGCTGTCGGAGCCGGTGGCCAATTGGGCCAGAGGTTCGAGGACGATGCTGCCGCCACCCTTCAGGGGCTTGAAGAAGGGCATGCTCAAGTCAACGCCGGCGACGCCCAGGCCGCGCGAGTAGTTGATGTTGGTCGTCGTGTCGCCCGCGGCCAAGGCGCTGGGCGGCAGGAAGACGTCGCGGACGCGGTAGCTGTCGCCGCGCGCCTGCGCGAAGGGCTCCACGCGCACGCCCGGTCCCACGACGACGCTGGCGCGCCAATCGCCCTCGATCGTGCCGCGCGCCGAGTCGACGCCGTCCTGGCCCTTGTAGGCCGCATAGGCGTAGGGCGGCTCCCCGAACTGGGATTCCGAACGGGTCAGGACCACGCCCGAGCCCTGGACGCGCAGGCGTCCGCCCAAAACGGGCGACTCCGGCTCCCAGCGCCCTTCCACCAGCGGGCCGATCAGGGGGAAGGCCCCGCTGTTCTCGAACTGGTTCGCCAGGCCGGTGGAGCTGACCTGCACGACGCGCAGCCCCTGGACGGACACCATCGAGGCCGAGAACCAGGACCGGTCCGACTGACGCGTGGCGTAGATCTGCGACATCAGGCGATGGTCGTCGCCCGTGAACATGCCGCGCTGCTGGTAGACGTCGCCGATGTCGTAGTCGTCGAAGATCAGCGCCTGCGAGGCCCGCTCGGCGGTGAAGCCCCACTTCCACTTCTCGTCGATGTCGAACGCGCCCTTGGCCAGGATGTAGCTCTTGGCCGTGGCCTCGCCGAAGCGGTCGCCGTGGTTGTCGAAGTCCTTGTCGTAGGTGGCGCCGACCCGCGCCTCGACGTAGCCCGAGTAGAAGCGCTTGCGGTAAGTCGCGTTCAGGAAAGGATTAACTTTCGTGTTGATTTGGGGACTTACGACCAAATCCTGAGACGGCGAGATCACGAACAGATAGGGTTGCTGGTAGACCAGGCCGCGCTTCTTCGAGACGCCGATCTTGGGCACCAGGAAGCCGGAGCGCCGCTCGGTCTCGGGATCCGGGTGCCAGAACACCGGCAGGTACATCAGGGGCGCGCCCCACATGCGGATCGTCGCGCCGTGGTAGTAGACTAGGTGCTTGGTCTTGTCCTGGACCACCTTGTCGGCCTGGATGCTCCAGGTCGGCTTCGGCTTTTCGGCGCACACCTCGCAGGGCGTGTAGATCGCCTTGTTCAGTTCGGTGATCTGGTCGTTGCGACGCACGGCGCTGTCGGCCGCGATCTTGATGTTCTTGTCCAGGCGGGCCGACACGTGGCGGGCGAAGCCGGCCTTCATGTCCTTGTCCATGGTCATGTCGTCGGCGAACTGGGCGGTGCCGTCGGCGTTGATCAGGGTCACGTGGCCGTGGGCGGTGATCACCTCGCTCTTGGTGTCGTAGACCACCTCGTCGGCGCGCAGGGTGCGCCCCTGGTAGCGGGCCTCGACGTCGCCGCGGGCGATCATCTTCTGATTGGCGTCGTCGCGGATCAGAAGGTCCGATTCCAGGTAGTAGCCGGTGTCGCCCAGGCCGTCGTCCACGGCCGGGGGCGGCGCGGGCGCGGCCGGGATCGTGGCGAGCGACTGCTGCGCCTGCGCCGAGCCGCTCAGGGCGAGCCAGGCCGCACCGGCCAGCAGGACCGCGCGGCTCTTCTCTTTCGCCCCCCAGCGAAGCTCCAACATCAACGACCTCGATCCCGACACAGACTCAACCATCCTCGGTATAGCAAAGCAGAGTCAGACCCGCCAAAAGCGCCACCACCGGCGGCGTCCAGGCGGCCATGACCGGCGTCAGCACGTCGGCCTTGCCCAATGCGCCACACAGCTCGTTAAAGAAGAAGAAACCAAAGCCCAGCGTCACGCCAGCCCCGGCCAGTCCCGCCAGCCCGCCCAGCCGCATCAGCCGCAGCGAGAAGGCGGCCGCCAGCACCGACATCGCCGCGAACAGCAGCGGCGTGGCCAGGACCTGCTGCAGCCGCAGACGGAAGGGGATCGACGAGAAACCCGCCGCTTCCGTGCGCTTGATCGTGTCGGGCAGCCGCCAGACGGCGATGGCCTGCGGGTTGTTGAACCGCTCGGACGCCGTGCGGTCGTCCAGGTCGGACGGCATGGTGTAGGTCTCGGAACGGATCGCGCCGGCGCCCGGCATGGCCACCCGCACCCCCGACAGCTGCCAGAAGCCCGGCTCCAGCCGCGCCTCGTCCGCCTCGATGCGGCGGGAGAACTGCAAGGTGCCGTCCGGCTGCACCGCGTATTCGAACAGCGAGACGCCGCGCAGGCGGACGCTGCCGTCGACCTGATCCCGGGCCCGCGCCCGGATGACCACTTGGGTCTTCTCGTTGCCCTGGCGCAGCCACAACCCCTTGGGCGCGGCCTTCAGGTAGGTCTCCATCAGCGCGTCGCGGGAGGCCTCGAACTGAGCGCTCATCGCCGAGGTCAGCGGGTTGAGCAGGGTCAGGGTCACCAGGCCCATCACGAAGGCGGCGACGGCGGCGGGCATGATGAAGCGCCAGGCCGACACCCCGGCCGCCCGCATGGCGATCAGCTCGCTGCGCCGGTTCAGGCCGACGAAGGCGCCCAGGGTCCCGAACAGGAAGATGAACGGCGTCAGCACCAGGATCGTGGCCGGCGCCTGCAGCACGGTCAGGAACAGCAGCTGGGCGAAGCCCACCTCGGCCCGGGTGCCGACGTTCTTGGAGATGTCGACGAAGGCGATCAGCATGACCAGCACGCTGACGACCGCCAGGGCGGCGGCCAGTCCCCCCAGGGTCTTGCGGAGCACATAGCGCTCGATCATGCCGATGCCGATCATCCGACCCCCAGCGGCTGGAGATCTTCGTGCGCCCCGATCGCGATGTAGCGCTTGACCTTCTGGCGGAAGATCTGGGCCAGCCCCCACCAGATCGCGGCCAGAGGCACGGCGTACTGCAGCGGGTTGAGCCAGAGGTCGTTGTCGCAGGCGGCCTTCACGCCGAAGCCCAGGATCTGGACCATGGCGGCGGCCGCGCCGACCAGGGCGATCCGCTTGCCGTAGCCCATGCGGCTGAACGAACCGCCGATCACCGCCGCCACGGCCATGGACATCATGGCCAGGTTGTAGAGCGGGCTGGCCAGCCGCCAGTGGCCTTCCGACAGCAGCTTCTCGCGGTTCTGCTTCTCCCAGTCCTGGGTGAGGTCGGGGAAGAACAGCTCGTGCGGATAGCGGTCGCCGATCTTGTAGTGCAGCAGCTCGTCGCTCTGGAACAGCGAGCTGAGGTCGAAGGTGTATTCGTCCCAGGACAGGTACTGCAGCACGCCCGCGCTGGAGAACTCCTGGTTGGAGCCCTTGCGCAGGATCAGCACCGGCAGGCCCTTGCGTTCGGCGATGACGCCTTCGCGGGCGGTGTAGGTGACGGCGCCGCCGTTGGCTTTTTCCTGGTGGATGAAAAGGTTGTGGATGATCTGGTCGCGGTCGATCGTCTGGGCGTAGACGGTCAGGCCCGGGCCCGGCTCGGTGAACTCGCCCGGACGCACCAGAGTCGAGGCCAGGTCGGACTTGATGTCGAAGAAGGTCTCGCGAATCGCCCGCGAGCTCCACGGCGCCGCCCACAGGCTCATGACCAGCGAGATCAGGGTCGCGAACACGGCCAGCCGCATGGCCGGCGAGATCACCCGCCAGCGGCTCATGCCGCCCGCGAAACAGACCACGATCTCTTGCTCGGTATGCAGACGATTCAGCGCCACCAGGGTGGCCACGAACAGGGCGATCGGCAGAATCATCGACAGCAGCTGGGGCAGGGCCAGGGCGATGATCTTCAGGAAGACCGTCGCGCTCTGGCGCTGCTCGATCAGGACGTCGAACTCCGACAGGCTGCGCGCCAACAGGGCGAGCGCCACCAGGGCCAGGGTCGCCAACAGCGTCGGGCCCAGCAGCTGGCGGAAAAGATAGCGTTCGATCAGGCGCATCGACGTTGGGGCAGGGGACCGGCTCGAAGGGGGACGACTGGGGCGGGAAAGACGGAGTCGCGCGGCGCGCCCCCAGGACGGGTCCCTTCTACACGGCGTGTTCGCGTGCGCACAACCGCTCAAGTCAGGCGAGAAAGCGGCGTTCGTTGCCATTCGGCGCCCGCCGCGCCGACGAGCCCGACGATTGGTGCTTTTCTTCGGTTCGGGTTTGCGTCAATCCAACGGCTGAAGGTCCCGCCAGGGCTCCATCGGTTTTCAGGAGCGCGCCATGCGTATCGAGTTCGTCACCGCCGACACCCAAGCCGGCGCCAACGCCGCCCTGGCGGTCCTGGCCTACGAGGCCGCCGCCCTGTCGCCGGAGGCCAAGGCCGTCAACGAGGCCACGGGCGGCGCCCTGGCCCGCGCGATCGCCGGCGGGCGCTTCACCGGCGCCAAGGGCCAGACCCTGGACCTGATCGCCCCCGCCGGCCTGGACGCCGCCCGCGTGCTGCTGGTCGGCGTCGACGGCGACGGCGCGGTCGAGCCCGAAACGGTCGAGGTCGCCGCCGGCCACGCCTTCCAGGCGCTGAAGGCCTCGGGCGTCACCGAGCTGGTGCTGAAGCTGGGCGGCGACGCGGAGACGGCGGCCCGCGCCGCCTTCGGCGTCAAGCTGGCGGCCTATCGCTTCGACAAGTACCGCACCACCGAGAAGGCCGAGAAGAAGCCCTCGGTCGGGGTGGTCAAGGTGGCCGCCGCCGATCCGGCCAAGGCCCAGAAGGCGTTCGCCGGCCTGGAAGCCCTGGCCGACGCCGTCCTGTTCAGCCGCGACCTGGTCTCCGAGCCGGCCAACATCCTGCACCCCGAGGAATTCGCCGCCCGCGTGAAGGGCCTCGAAAAGCTGGGTCTCGAGGTCGAGGTCCTGGGCGAGGCCGAGATGGCCAAGCTGGGCATGGGCTCGCTGCTGGGCGTGGGGCAGGGCAGCGTCCGCGAGAGCCAGCTGGTGGTGATCAAGTGGCTGGGCGCCTCCGACAAGTCGGCCCAGCCGGTGGCCTTCGTCGGCAAGGGCGTCTGCTTCGACACCGGCGGCATCTCGATCAAGCCGGCCGACGGCATGGAGGACATGAAGTGGGACATGGGCGGCGCGGCCGCCGTGGCCGGCGTCATGCACGCCCTGGCCGGCCGCAAGGCCAAGGTCAACGCCATCGGGATCCTCGGCCTGGTCGAGAACATGCCCGACGGCAACGCCCAGCGCCCCGGCGACGTGGTCACCTCGATGTCGGGCCAGACCATCGAGGTCATCAACACCGACGCCGAAGGCCGCCTCGTCCTGGCCGACGCCCTCTGGTACTGCCAGGACCGCTTCAAGCCCAAGTTCATGATCGACTTGGCCACCCTGACCGGCGCGATCATCATCTCGCTGGGTAACGACCTGGGCGGTTTGTTCAGCAATAACGACGGCTTGTCGGAAAAACTTCTCGCCGCCGGCAAGGCCGAGCGCGAGCCGCTGTGGCGCCTGCCCATGCCGGCCGCCTACGAGAAGCAGATCGAAAGCCCGATCGCCGACATGAAGAACATCGGCGGTCGCCCGGCCGGTTCGATCACCGCCGCCCTGTTCCTGCAGAAGTTCGTCAACGGCCTGCCGTGGGCCCACCTGGACATCGCCTCGGTGGCCTGGAAGAAGCCCTCGACCGACCCGACCGTCCCGGACGGCGCCGTGGGCTTCGGCGTGCGCCTGCTGAACCGCCTGGTGGCGGACTCCTACGAAGGCTGACCTTGACCGACGCGTCCTGCGACATCTGGTTCTACCACCTCGAGCGCAGCCCCTTGGAAGAGGTGCTGCCCGGGCTGCTGGAGAAGACGCTGGGACGCGGCTGGCGGGCCCTGGTGCGCGGCGGCGACCCCGCCCGCCTGCGCGCCCTGGACGCCCATCTCTGGACGTTCCGCGACGACAGCTTCCTGCCGCACGGCCTGGACGACGAGCCGATGGCCGACCGCCAGCCGGTGCTGCTGACCGACAAGCTGGACAACCCGAACGGCGGTCAGGCGTTGTTCCTGCTCGACGGGGCCGAGCCGGGCGATCTTTCGGCGTTCGAACGCTGCATCCTGCTGTTCGACGGTCGTGACGAGGAGGCCCTGCGCCTGGCGCGGGGTCGGTGGAAGGCCTTCAAGGGCGCGGGGCATCCCGTGTCCTACTGGCGCCAGGGCGCCGAGCGCGGATGGGAGAAGCAGGCATGAAGCGTTTCGCGTTGGGTGGCGTCATCCTGATCCTGGCCGCCTGCTCCAGCGCGCCGCCGCCGCCCGCACCCATGCCGCCGCCGGCCACCCCGACCGCGCCGCCGGCCATCGCGTTGCCCAAGCCGCCCGAGCCCGAGAAGGACCAGTGCGGCCTCAAGGACGCCCAGGCCTTCGTCGGCAAGAACCGCACCGAGCTGCCCGCGCCGGTCGATCCCTCGCGCTGGCGCGTGGCCTGCACCACCTGCCCGGTGACCATGGACTACCGGCCCGACCGGCTGAACATCCTGTTCAACCCGGACACCGGCGTCGTCCAGCAGGTGAAGTGCGGCTAGGACCGCCACGCTTTCAATCAAGGGCCGTTCGCGACGCCAGGCGTGGGGCTAGACCCTAGGGTACGTGGGTGTTTCGCCCGATGGCTCAGCCCCGGGTGAAGTGGCAGCGTGGCCGTTATGGGCTTCGCGTTCCGTCATCTCCTGTGGCTTCCGCTCGCGGCGATCGCGGGCGCATCCCCCGCCTTGGCGGAGATCGATCAGGACATCCTGGCGGTGCGGACCGAGGTCCGCCCGCAATGCCGGGTCCAGGCCGGCGACCTGGACCTGGGCCTCTACCATCCCGACCAGCCCTCGCGGGCCACGTCCTCGATCGAGCTGCAATGCACGCCGGGCGTGGCCGCGCGGATCGCCCTGAGCGGGGGGCAGACCGGCGATCCGATGAACCGCGCCATGCAGGCCAAGGGCCAGCTGCACTACCAGCTCTACAAGGACGAGGCGCGCACCCAGGTGTTCGCCGATCGCAACAGGACCGAGATGCAGGACCTGAAGACGACGGGCCTGCCGCAGCGCGTCCTGGTCCACGGCGAGGCGCCGGCCGGACAGCCGGTCCCAGAAGGGACCTACGTGGACATCGTCGTCGTCACGGTCACCTATTGAAAGGACATGCCATGCGATCCCTGACCCTGCCGGCGTTCCTGGCCATGGTCCTGAGCATCCTGGGCCTGCTGCTGGGCGCCCGCCAGGCGGCGGCCCAGACCGCCACCGACACCTTCCAGGTCAGGGCCCAGGTCACCAAGACCTGCACGGTCGTGGCCAACGACCTGGACTTCGGCATCTACAATTCCTCGCAGCAGAGCCGCGCCTCGTCCGACATGACGGTGCAGTGCACCCCGCTGACGCCCTTCGCGGTCGAGGTCGGCGCCGGCGGTTCCGGCAACCGCAACGACCGCTGGATGAACGGTCCCGGCGTCAACCGGCTGCGCTACGGTCTCTACAAGGACGGCGGCTACACCCAGCCGATGATGACCACGGGGTCCGACTTCACCGGCCAGTCCGATCCCCAGGGCACCCCGATCCGGTACCAGATCTACGGCCAGATCGTGGCCAACCAGAGCGTTCCGGCCGGTGACTATCTCGACACCGTGACCGTGACCGTCACCTACTGAGGGAGAAGGGCGATGAAGGCATTTTGGGCTGGCGCCGCCGCGGTCGCCCTGTTCGCCTCGACCCTGGCGGCCGCGCCCCCGGCCGCCCTGGCGGGCTCTGTCGAACTGTCGCCGATCACCCTCCAGATGGTGGGCAAGGAGCGCACCACGACCTTGCGGGTGCGCAACACCGAGGCCCAGCCGATCACGCTTCAGCTGCGCGCGGTGGACTGGGATCAGCCGAAGGGCGAAGACGCCTACACCCGGTCCCAGACCCTGGCGGTCAGCCCGCCGGTGTTCACCCTCAAGCCCGGCGAGACCCAAACGGTGCGCGTCGTCGTCGAGGGGGTGGACTCGGTCAAGACCGAGAAGGCCTATCGCCTGATCCTGGACCAGATCCCGGAGAGCCACCTCAAGGGCGACGCGGGGGTCGTCGTGCCGATCCGCGTGCTGCTGCCGGTGTTCCTCACCCCGTCGGCCAGCTCGCGACCCAAGCTGTCCTGGTCGCTCAGCGCCTCGCCCTCGGGCGGCGTGCTGACCGCGAAGAACACCGGCGACGCCCGCGAACGGCTGGTCGGCCTGAAGGTGACCAGCGGCGCGACGGAGATCTCGAACGAGCAGGGCCTGAGCGGCTACGTCCTGGCCGGCTCCAGCCGGACCTGGCCCTTGAGCGGGGCGGGGGCGGGGACGGCCAAGGTCTCGGTCACCGGAGAGGGTCTCTTCGAGCCGATCAAGGCCGACGTCTCGCCCTAAGCCGCACCGATGGGATCGTGGCGGCGCGGGGCCTTGGCGATGAGCTTGTGGGCGGTCGCCGCCGTCGCTGGGCGGGCCCAGGTTCCGCCCCAGCTTCCGCCGACCTCGGCGATCCCGGAGGCGACGATCGATCCCAACGCGCCGATGACCTACTATCTCGACGTGCGGATCAACGACTGGCCCATGCGGCTGGTGGCCAGGTTCCGGGACGAGAAAGGCCGTCTTTCCCTGCCCGCCGACCAGTTCGAGGGCCTGGGCTTCCGCCTCGACGAGGCCTGGGTGACCCGGGAGGGCGAGGCGCGGCGCGTCTATCTCGACCAGGTTCCCAACCTGTCCTGGCGGGTCGATTCCAAGGCCCAGACCATCGCGATCGCCGCGCCGTTCGAAATTCTGTCGCCCGAAAAGCTCGCCGTCGCGCCCGCCCCCCAGCACGTCCAGGCGCAATCGGGACGCGGCGCGCTTCTCAGCTACGACCTGTACGGCGAATGGGCCGCCAAGCCCAACGAGGGCAGCTATGGCCGCAGCCTGAGCTCGGCCCTGGAGGCGCGCCTGTTCTCCTCGCGCTACACCCTGGTCTCGACGGGCGCCGTCAGTTGGTCGGAAGCCGCCGCCCAGGCCATCCGCTACGAAAGCTACCTGGCCTTCGACGACCAGGACCGGGCGCGCACCCTGCGGATCGGCGACGGCACAAGCCGCGCCCTGAACTGGAGCCGGAACCTGCGTTTCGGCGGCGTCCAGTATCAGCGCAACTACGGCCTCCGCCCGGACCTCGTCATGACGCCGCTGCCGGAGTTCACCAGCGGCGTGACGACGCCGTCGACGCTGGACCTCTACATCAACGGCGTGAAGCGCTATTCCGGCAACGTGCGGCCGGGCGCCTTTCAGCTGGGCCAGCTGCCGGTCCTGACCGGCGCCAACAGCGTCACGGTCGTCGTCACGGACGTCGACGGGCGCGAGCGCGCCGTGAACCTTCCGTTCTACATGAACACCCAGATGCTGGGGCGGGGGATCACCGACTTCAGCTTCGAGGCCGGAGCGGTGCGCGAGGACTTCGGCATCGCGAGCGGACACTACGGCCAGACCTTCGCCTCGGGCGTCTGGCGACGGGGCCTGTCCGACGCCCTCACCCTGGAGCTCCACGGCGAGGCCGCCAAGGGGCTGGCCATGGGCGGCCTTTCGTTCGGCGGAGCCGTGCGGGACCTGTTCGCGGTCGGCGGATCGTTCGCGGTCAGCCACAGCCCGGACGGCGACGGGACCCTGTGGGCCATCGGCTTCGACCGCACGACCCCCAGGTTCAGCTTCATCGGCCGCCACGAAGAGGCCTCGGCCGGCTTCAAGGACATCGCCGCCGTCGCGGACGAACCGCACACGCGCAAGCGCGACAGCGCGGCCATCGGCCTGACCCTGGGCAGGAGCGGGACGCTCAACGTCGCCTATGTCTCCGAGACCCGGGCCGACGGCGTGAAGACGCCCGTGGCCACCGCCAGCTACTCCGCCGACCTGTTCCATCGCCGCGCCCGCCTGATGGTCACCGGCTACGGCGTCCTCGACGAGCACGACCAGTGGGGCGTCGGGGTGACGCTGTCGGTGCCCCTGGGCCAGCGGGGCCTGCTCACCGCCGGCGCGCACGAGCGACCGGAAGGCCGGTCCTACGAACTGGAGGCGCGGGGCACGACGATGGACGACCGCCTGATCTGGCAGGTGCGCGACGTGGAGGGGCCGGCCCCGAACCGCTCGGCGGAGCTGCGCTGGGACGGCTCGACCCTCGACGGCCAGGTGCGGGTCCGCAACGACGAGGTCACCACCACCCTGCAGGTCGAGGCGGCCCAGTCCCTGGTGCTGTTCGACGGCCGCGTGTTCGTGGCCGATCGGGTCGATGACGCGTTCGCGGTCGTGCGGGTGGGGAAGAACGGCGGCGTCGAGGTGTTCCGCGAGAACCAGCCGGTCGGCCGCACCGACGCGAGCGGCCGGCTGTTCGTGAACCATCTGCGCGCCTACGAGAGCAACGGCCTGTCGATCGATCCCGCCGGCCTGCCGCTGGACGCGGTCCCGAAGACCACCAGCAAGACGGTGGCGCCCCGCCGCGGCGCCGGCGCGCCGTTGGTCTTCGAGGTCGTCGAGGAACGCTCGGCCCTGGTGACCCTGATGACCAAGAGCGGATCCGCGCCGCCGGCCGGCGCCGAGGTCTATCTGGGCGACCGCATGTTCCCCCTGGGCTACGGCGGCGAGGTCTACTTGCGGGGGCTGGCGGTCGGGCGCAACGTGATCCGGGTGCTGTGGCGCGAGCACGATTGCGAGGTGGTCGTCACGGTTCCGGATCAGCCGGGCGAGATCGTCAAGCTGGGACCCTACACATGCGCGCCTTGATCGCCCGAACAGCGTCCGCCGCCGTGGTCCTGGCGCTTGGCCTCGTCCTGGTCCCGGGGTCCGCCGCCGCCCAGTCCCACGCCGGAGCCTGCAACATCACGGTCCTGGAGCTGTCGTTCGGCGAATACGACGTCTTCGCCTCCAACCGGACGCGGGCCGTCGCGCGGGTGAAGGTGGACTGCGGGGGAGCGAGCACCAAGATCCGGCCGACGATCGAGCTCAGCGCCGGCATGTCGCAGGATTTCGGCCGCCGGACCCAGGTCTCGGGCGCCAATATGCTGGTCTACAACATCTACGCCGACCAGGCCCTGACCCGGATCGTCGGCGACGGCTCGTCCGGAACGACCGTCCTGTTCCCCGAGCTTGCCGGCGGCCCGGGCGGGAGCGTCAGCAGCGTCGACCTGTACGGCGCGATCGAGCCGCGACAGTTCGTACCACCGGGTTCATACTTCGACACCGTATACGTGACGTTGACCTTCTAGGAGGTTGGATGAGCCATGATCTCGGTTCTCGTCTCCGTCCTCGCCGTCGCCGCCGTCGCCGGCTCCGGCGCCCAGCCTTCCAGGCCCGCCGCGGCTTCGGGCTTGATCGGCACAGGCCAGATGACCGTGCGGGCGAAGGTCGTCGATCGCTGCACGGTCGGTCCCGGCGGCGCGGTCTGCCAGGGCGGCGCGACAGTCAGGCCGCTGCCCGTCGACCAGCCCACGACCGTGCGGGTCGACATCGTCTTCTGACGATCTAGACAACGTTGTCATCGACGACCTAAAGTGGCCTGACCAGTTCGCCCGCGAGAGGCGACGTCGGGAGGTCCGTCCAGATGAAAGCCTTGTTCGCCGCCGCGGCTTCGCTCGCGCTCCTGTCCGCCATGGGGGCGAGCGGGCCGGCCCTGGCCGACGGCTACCTCCGGGCCAAGGACAAGCGGATCGTCGACGAGACCGGGCGGCCGGTGATCCTGCGCGGCATGGGCCTGGGCGGCTGGATGCTGCAGGAGGGCTACATGCTGCGCCTGGGCGACCTGGGCCGCGGCCAGGAGCACGTGATCCGCGCCGAGACCGCCAAGCTGGTCGGCCCGCAGCGCGAGGCCGCCATCCACCAGGCTTGGCTCGACAACCACACCACCAAGGCCGACATCGACGCCATGGCCGCCATGGGCTTCAACTCGGTGCGCCTGCCCATGCACTACGGCCTGCTGACCCTGGCCGCCGACCAGGAGCCGGTCCCCGGCCAGGACACCTGGAAGGAGGACGGCTTCAAGCGGATCGACGACCTGCTGGCCTGGACCAAGGCCAACGGCATGTACCTGATCCTGGACCTGCACGCCGCGCCGGGCGGGCAGGGCAACGACCTGCCGATCGCCGACCGCGATCCCGCCAAGCCTTCACTGTGGCAGAGCCCCGAAAACCGCCGCAAGGTGGTGGCCCTCTGGCGCAAGCTGGCCGCCCGCTACAAGGACGAGCCGGCGATCGGGGCCTACGACCTGCTGAACGAACCCAACTGGGACTTCGACGGTCAGTATGGTCCAGGAGGGGGAGGCGACCACGGCTGCAAGGACGAGAAGCAGACGGCCCTGTGGGACTACTACAAGGAACTGACGGCGGCGGTCCGCGAGATCGACAAGCGCCACATGATCATCCTCGAGGGCAACTGCTGGGGCAACAACTACAAGGGCCTGCCCGCCGTCTGGGACGACAACATGGCCCTGTCGTTCCACAAGTACTGGAACGTCAATGACGAGGCCTCGATCGCCACGGTCCTGAAGCTGCGCGAGGACACGGGCCTGCCGCTGTGGCTGGGCGAGAGCGGCGAGAACTCCAACGCCTGGTTCCGCGACGCCATCGCCCTGGTCGAGAAGCACGAGATCGGCTGGGCCTTCTGGCCGCTGAAGAAGATCGGCTTCAACCAGCCGCTCGAGGTGACGCCCAATCCCGGCTACGCCAAGCTGGTCGACTACTGGACCAAGAAGGGCCCCCAGCCGACCGCCGACGAGGCCTATGCGGCCCTGATGACCCTGGCGTCCAAGGATGTCCGGTTCGAGAACAACATCCGCCACGACGACGTGGTCGACGCCATGATCCGCCAGCCGCACGACGAGACGACGCGGCCGTTCAAGGATCACCGGATCGGCGCCAAGGGCGGGACCTTCGCGGCCGTCGACTACGACCTGGGCGCCCTGGGCCAGGCCTATGCGGACAAGGACACAGCCAACTACCACGTCTCGACCGGCGGCCAGCGCACGTCATGGAACAACGGCCGCACCTATCGCAACGACGGCGTCGACATCGCCCGCGAGGCCGACGGGAGCGCCTACGTCGAGGACTTCGTCGACGGCGAGTGGCTGAAGTACACGGTCGTGGTCGACAAGGCGGGGACCTACGACCTGGCCGTCTCGGCGCGCGGCGAGGGCGGCAAGCTTTCGGCGGCGGTCAACGGCGGCGCGGCGGGTGCGGTAATCGCGACGCCGGCCAGTGCGGCGTGGACGACGGTTCGGCTGTCGAAGGTGAACTTGCTGGCGGGCCGGAACACCGTGGTGTTGCGTGCGAACGGCGCGGCGGCGCAGGTTCGAAACCTGTCCCTCAAACCCCACTAACACCGCTCATCCCGGCGAATGCCGGGACCCAGATGGAATGGTTTTGAGGCCGACGCCAAAAGCGCTGAAGCCATCCAATCATCCACCCAGCCATAGGATCTGGGTCCCGGCATTCGCCGGGATGAGCGGATGGAATAAAGGAAGCCCTAGCGCGTTCCCACGCCCGGATAGAGCGCCGGTTCGCCGTCGAAGACGCCCAGATAGCCCAGCTCGCCCAGCAGCGGGGTCATGGTGTCGGCGTAGTCGTCGGCGTGCTTGAGCAAGGGCGCCGGACGGCCGGTCTGGTCCTGCAGCCGGTAGACGGTCCACATCTTGCCGCGCGGGGCCGGGGCGCCGGGCTGCAGGTAGCGATGCTCCCAGCCGACCAGGGCCGGGCTGCGACCGACCTCGACGTCGAACGGGCGATCGCGGAAGGCCAGGTCCATGTCCAGGCGCATGGCGTCGGCCAGACGCTGGTCCAGCCATTCGCCAAAGGCCGCCAGCACCGAGGTGGCCGACAGGCCTTCGGGATTGGCGACGATGTGGTTTCGGGACGCGGTTCCTGAACTCATGCGAGCAGGAATACGCCTGGGGTCTCTCGTTTTGGCTAAGAGACGTGGTTCACGGCGATTAACCAAGGGTTGTGCAGAAACCGCCCCCGCGATTTTGCCCAAGCTGGGCAATAAACGCCGGCCAAGCTTGCCTGGTCATACAACGTCGCGTTGATTTTCCGATGGATTTTCCTCGGCACGACCATTGCCCCCGTCCGGCCAGCGAAACCGGAGATCGAGCGATGACGATCGGCGCGACGAATTCGACGAGCGGCCTTGCGCGGATCCTCGCGGCGGCCGGCTCCTCGCCCAGGGATGGGATTCCGGTCAGGGAGCTGAAGCGCATCGACGCCTCCATGATCAAGCCGCTGTCCGCCCGCATGGCGCCGGTGGCGGTCGCGCCGTCGCTGATCGATCCGACCAGCATGCTCAATGCGATGAAGGACGCCGGCGTCACGTCCGACGACGATCCATCCAAGCTGTTCGCCGAGGTCTACAAGGACGGCAAGGTGGTGGCGCGGCTCTACAACGGCGGTTCGGCGACCACCTACGGCCAGGCCCAGGGGATCGTCACCGGCGAGAACGAGCCCTACGAGGGCGGTCCGCAGCTGGCCCAGTGGCGCGCCGCCAAGATCGCCAAGGCCCTGGGCGGAACCGTCAAGATGGCCGACACCGCCCAGACCCAGTCGCAGTGGGCGGTCACCTTCGCGGCCGAAAGCGCCAAGCGCGACCAGGCCATGGCCCCGTACCGCGCGGCCATGGAGGCCTTCCGCGCCCAGATGGACGCGTGGGCCTCCCAGACCTCCCAGGCCTCGACGACCGCCTAGGCCTAGCCTTCGGCTTCCGCCAAGGCCTCGGCCAGCTCCATCCAGGTCGCCTCGGCCTCGTCCAGCTTGGCCTTGGCGTTGTCGCGGCGCTTGGTCAGCTCGGCCACCTTGGCCGGGTTCTTGTAGAGCTCCGGATCGGCCAGCTGGGCGTCCAGCTCGCTGAGCTGGCGGGTCTGGCGGGTGACGACCTGCTCGGCGGCCTCGATCTTGCGCTTCAGCGGCTCGACGGCGACGGACTTCTTCGCCGGCGCGGCGGGCTCGGCCTTGGCCGGTTCGCGGTCCACCTGGGTGGGCTTCACCGCCTGCTTGGCGCGCTCCAGCACGAACTTGGCGTAGTCGTCCATGTCGCCGTCGAACGGCTTGACCGAGCCGTCGGCGGCCAGCCACAGGCGGTCGGCGACCAGCTCCATCAGCGAGCGGTCGTGGGTGATCAGGATCACCGCGCCCTCGTAGTCGTTCAGGGCGTCCAGCAGGGCCCGGCGGCTGTCGATGTCCAGGTGGTTGGTCGGCTCGTCCAGGATCAGCATGTGCGGCGCGTCCATCGCCACCAGGTTCAGCAGCAGGCGCGCGCGCTCGCCGCCCGACAGGCTGTCGACCTTGGTCTCCTGCTTCTCGAAGCCCAGGCCGAACTGGGCCAGTTTCGAGCGGCGCGAGCTCTCCGAGGCTTCCGGCATGGCGCGGCGGATGATCTCCAGCGGCGTGTCCTCGGGGTCCATCGCCTCGATCTGGTGCTGGTGGAACCAGCCGACCTTCATCTTCTTGTCGCGGTGGAACTCGCCGGTCTGCACGCCCAGCGCCCCGGCGATCATCTTGGCGAAGGTCGACTTGCCGGCGCCGTTGACGCCAAGGAGACCGATGCGGTCGTCCAGGTCCATGCGCAGGTTGAGGTTCCTGAGGATCGCGCGGCCCGCCTCGTAGCCAACGGCGGCCTTCTCCAGCCGGATCAGCGGCGGGGGCAGGGGCTTGGGCGGCGAGGGCAGGGTGAAGGGCGCGACGCGCTCCTCGATCGTGGTGGCCACCGGCTCCATCTTGGCCAGGCGCTTCATGCGCGACTGGGCCTGGGCGGCCTTGGAGGCCTTGGCCTTGAAGCGGTCGACGAAGGCCTGCAGGTGGGCGCGCTCGGCGTCCTGCTTGGCCTTGGCCGACAGCTGCAGGCGCGCCTTCTCGGCGCGGCGCTTCTCGAAGTCGTCGTAGCCGCCGGTGTAGAGCTCCAGCTTGCCGCCGGCCAGGTGCAGCATGTGGGTGCAGCTGTTGTTGAGCAGCTCGCGGTCGTGGCTGACGATCAGGGCGGTGTGCGGGTACTTCTGGAGCCTGGCTTCCAGCCAGAGCGCGCCTTCCAGGTCCAGATAGTTGGTCGGTTCGTCCAGCAGCAGCATGTCCGGCTCGGCGAACAGGGCCGCGGCCAGGGCCACGCGCATGCGCCAGCCGCCCGAGAACTCGGCCATCGGCCGGGTGAGGTCGTCCTGGGTGAAGCCCAGGCCCACCAGGATTTCCGAGGCCTTGGCCGGGGCGGCGTCGGCGTCGATCTCGATCAGCCGGGCCCAGATCTCGCCCATCTCCTCCGGCTCGGCCGTCTCCAGGCGGGTCAGCAGGCCGTGGCGCTCCTCGTCGGCCTCCAGCACCGTCTCCAGCAGGGTGAAGGGCGTGGCCGGGTGCTCCTGGTCCACCGAGCCGACGCGGGCGCTCTTGGGCAGGCTGATCTCGTCGTCGCCGGCCTGCAGGTGGCCGAGGATCAGCTTGAACAGCGTGGACTTGCCCACCCCGTTGCGGCCGATCAGTCCGACCTTGGCCCCGGGGGGCAGAGTCACGCTGGCGTGGTCGAAGAACCGCCGACCCCAGGCGTCGAAGGTCAGGTCGTTGATCTGCAGCATTTGATTTTAAGGTTACGCGGCGGGTTGGCGGGGAGGAGGCGCCCGGCTATAAGCCCGCAACCTCCCAATCTACAAACTTTCTCTGTGAGATTTTCGGATCATGACCGAACGCACCTTCTCGATCATCAAGCCCGACGCCACCCGTCGCAACCTGACCGGCAAGATCAACGCCGTGATCGAGGAAGCCGGCCTGCGCATCGTGGCCCAGCGCCGCGTGAAGCTGACTGAGGCCCAGGCCAAGAAGTTCTACGAAGTCCACGCCGAGCGCCCGTTCTACGGCGAACTGGTCGCCCAGATGACCGCCGAGCCGGTGGTCGTCCAGGTGCTGGAAGGCGACAACGCCGTCCTGAAGTACCGCGAAGTGATGGGCGCCACGAACCCGGACAACGCCGACGAAGGCACGATCCGCAAGCTGTTCGCCCTGTCGATCGGCGAGAACTCGGTCCACGGTTCGGACAGCCTGGAAAACGCGGGCATCGAAATCGCCCAGTTCTTCAAGGACGAAGAGATCGTCGGCTAAGGCTCTTCGCCTTATCGACACCGAAGAGGCCGGCGGAGCGATCCGCCGGCCTTTTTGTTTGGCCGCTGGACATCCGCCCCCGGCTTGTCCTCCAATCCGCATCAGGGAGCAGCGTGGGGCGACGAGATTGCTGGGGCGGGCGATGATCATGCGGTGCGTGCTGGCCGCCGCGTTGCTGGCCGCGCCCGGCGCCGTCCAGGCCCAGGTCCTGGTCCCGCCCAAGGCCACGCCCGTCGAGGCCGTGGCCGTCTCGCCCCAGGGCTTCGGCCGCTGGCTGCGGGCCGAGGGCGACCACGTCATCGTCTATTCCGACGAGAGCGCCGAGGTCGCGCGGCGCACGGTCGAGGACCTGGAGGCGCTGGACCAGACCCTGCGGTCGATCTACGGCAAGCCCCGCGATCCGACGGCGCGCAAGTTCCCCATCTATCTGATCCGGCCGGTCGGGCGCGGCGCGGCGGTCAACGAGACCTACCAGCGCTTCCTGCCCGGGGCGACGACCGGCTCGCTGTCGATGGACGTGGCCACGACCGACGACATCTTCGCGGTCGTGGTGCGCGACAATTTCCGCTTCTTCGGCGTGACCGACCGGACGGCCGGCGACGACAGCGTGCTGTGCGCCTACGCCTTCCACTTCTTCAGCGAGAACTTCGCCTTTCGCCAGCCGCGCTGGCTGAGCAAGGGCGCGGCCATCTACTACAGCGCCATCGACATCCGGCCCGACAGCGTGGTGGTCGGCGCGACGCCCGCGTTGTTCGGCGACGATCGGATCGCGCGCGACCTGGACAGCATGCCGAGCCTGATCGCCGAGGCCGGCGACGACCGCACCGATCCGGGCCGCTACGACGCGCGTTCGGCCCTGCTGGTGCGCTACCTGTGGGCGGATCCCGACCGCAAGGCCCGGCTGGCGGCCTATCTGGATCGTCTCGAGGCCGGCGCGCGCGACCCGAAGGCCACCTGGGCCGAGGTCTTCGGCCGGCCGGTCGGGAAGCTGGAGCCGGACCTGCGGGCCTTCGTGCGCGGACAGCCGGTCATGACGACCCTGGCCCGCCCGCAGGGGCCGCCGCCCGCCATCGCGATCCGCCGGATGCCGGCGGGCGCCGACGACCTGATCCTGGAGCTCCAGCGGCTGAAGGCCGATCCCTATCGGGGCCGAACCGACCTGCTGCGGCGGATCCGCAAGGCGGCGGCCAAGCGGCCGGACGAGCGCTACAGCCGCCAGGCCCTGGCCCGGGCCGAGATCACGCTGGGCGACCGCGACAAGGGCGAGCGCCTGCTCGAGACGCTGCTCCACGAGGACGAGGGCAATCTGGAGGCCCTGCGGCTGATGGGGACCAGCAAGCTCTATCGCGCCGCCGCCGACAAGGCGCGCTCCGCCCCGCTGCTGGCCGAGGCCCGCGCCTACCTGACCCGCGCCGACGCGGCCGAGCCGAACGACTACCAGACCCTGTTCCTGCTGGCCCAGACGATGTCGCCCGACGAGACGCCGTCGCCGGAACGGCTGGCCCTGCTGCGGCGGGCCGTGACCCTGGCGCCGGACGTGGCCGAGATCCGGATCGTGGCGGCGGTCGCCTTCCTGCGGGCCGACGACAGCGAGACCGCCTTCTCGCTGCTCAAGCCGATGTCGGCCGCCCCCAACGGCGGGCTCGCCTCGGTCCAGGCCCGCAAGGTGCTGGAGCTGATGGCCAAGGCGGGCGAGGGCTCATGAAGGACTATCGCCGTCGCGAGATCGCCCTGGCGGCCGGGCTTTCGGCCGTGGCCGGCTATGTCGACGCGGTCGGCTTCCTGAAGCTGGGCGGCTTCTTCGTCTCGTTCATGAGCGGCAACTCCACGCGGCTGGGCGTGGGGATCGCGACCGGCGACTGGGCGATGGCCCGCACCGCCCTGATGCTGATCGGCCTGTTCGTGGTCGGCGCCACCCTGGGGGCCCTGGTCGCGCGGGCGGCGGGCGAGGGGCGGCGGTCCTGGGTCCTGGCCCTGGAGGCCGCCCTGCTGGCGACCGGCGCCGGCCTGATCGGCCTGGGCTTCGGCCCGGCGGGCGCGGGAGCCGTGGTCCTGGCCATGGGAGCCGAGAACGCGGTGTTCCAGCGCAACGGCGACGTCGGCCTGGGCCTGACCTACATGACCGGGACCCTGGTGAAGATCGGCCAGCGCATCGCCGCGGCCCTGACCGGCGGCGACCGCTGGGCCTGGGTCCCGTTCGCGTGCCTGTGGCTGGGTCTGGCCTGCGGCGGAGCCCTGGGGGCGTTCGCCTACCTGCGCTGGGGCGTGCTGGCGCTGTGGGCGGCGGCCGCGCTGATCGCGGTCCTGGCCGCCGCCACGGCCTGGCGGGAGCGCGCGGCCGCCCCCTAGGCCGCCGGCGCCTTGGCCGCCTCGGCCGCGCGCAGCAGGCGCAGGACGTTGCCGCTCCAGATCTTCTCCAGGTCGGCCTTGGTGTAGCCCTCGGCCAGCAGCGCCTGGGAGATCTTCCAGTAGTCGGAAGCGTCGTTCAGGCCGGTCACGCCGCCGCCGCCGTCGAAATCGATGCCGATGCCCACGTGATCGACCCCGGCCACTTTCAGGGCGTGGTTGAGGTGGTTCATGAAGTCCTGGAAGGTCGCCTTGGTCACCGGCCACTTGGCGTCGATGGCGTTGCGCTCGGCCATGAAGGCGGCGCGCTGTTCCTCGGTCATCTTGTTGCGCGCACCGACCTTGGCCATCAGGGCGGCCATGGCGGCTTCGCGCTCGGGGTTCTTGGGCGTGTCGATCAGGTAGCTGGAATAGGCGTCGACCTGGATCACGCCGCCGCTGTCGGCCAGGGCCTTGATGCGGGCGTCGTCGACGTTGCGCGGATGGTCGAACACCGCCTTGCAGCCCGAATGGGTCAGGATCACCGGGGTCTTGGACAGGGCGATCAGCTGGTCCAGCACCTCGTCGGACGAGTGCGAGCCGTCCAGCACCACGCCCAGCCGGTTGGCCTCGGCCACGAACGACTTCCCCAGCGGCGACAGGCCATGCCATTCGGGCTTGTCGGTGGCGCTGTCGGCCATGTCGTTGTTCTTGAAGTGCGCCAGGCCCGAGATCCGCACGCCCATCGCATAGAAGCTGGACAGCAGGGTGACGTCGCCGTCCATCGGATAGCTGTTCTCGACGCTCATGAAGACCACGCGCTTGCCCTGGGCGGCGATTCTGGCGGCGTCGTCGGCCTTCAGGGCCAGGCCGAACTTGTCGCCGTGCTTGGCGACCATCTCGCGGATCTCGACGCCGCGGATCAGGGCGCCGTCGCGGGCGGCCCGGGTGGCCTCGGGCGTGCGCGGCCCCTGGGGCGTGTAGATGGCGAAGAAGCCGCCGTCGAGGCCGCCCTCGACCATGCGCGGATAGTCGATCTGCGAGCCGTCCTTGGCCGCGTCGTGGCGGTCGAGGATGTCCCAGCCGGGCCGGCCGAAATTGGCCGGGGTGTCCAGGTGGGTGTCGAGGGTCAGCAGGCCCTCGTGGATCTTGCGGGCCGAAGCGGCGGTCTCGGCCGCTTGCGAGGCGGTGGCGAAGGCAAGGGCCGAAACGGCGGCCAGGAGCAGGGGACGGGTCATGCGAGCACTCGAAAACTGTCCGGCCAGCCTCTCGCGAGGCTGGCCGGAGCGTGGACCTAGAAGTCGGCGGAGAGGGTGAACTGGATCGTGCGGTGCGAGCCGGGCCGGAAGCTGGCCGGGGTGTTCACCGTGGTGCTGATCGTGCCCAGATAGTCCTTGTCGAAGATGTTATCGACATTGACCCGCGCCTTGACCTGCTCGAACGGCCCGGCCCCGAAACCGTCGCCGAGGTCCAGATAGGCGTTCCAGATCGTGTAGCCGCCGGTGGTCTCGTTGTTGACGAAGTTGGTGAAGCGGTCGTCGATGTGGCGGGCCGAGAGGTTGAACACCACGCCGTCGGTCGGCTGGACCGTCACCCCGCCCTGGAACAGCCATTCGGGGAAGTCGGGCACCGACTTGCCCTTGGTCAGCAGCGTGATCGGCGCGGCCGTGGCGCTGGCGCGGTAGCCCGGGACGTCGTCCTGGAACTCCGACTTGTTGTACGAGAGGTTGGCGTTGAAGAAGATCTTGCCGTCCAGCAGCGCCGGCTTCCATTGGCCGCTGAACTCCACGCCCTGCGCTTCGACCGCGCCGACGTTCTGGTAGAAGCTCTCGATCGTGCCGCCGCCGCCCGGCACCTCGGTGTTGAACTGCTGCAGGCGGTTCTTGAACTCCGTCTTGTAGGCTACGATCGAGGCGTTGAAGGTCTGGCGGTTGGCGCGATAGCCCAGTTCCAGGTTCTTGGAGGTCTCGGGCTTGGGCGCGACCACCGTCGGGCTGGCGGCCGAGAACACGTCGTCGGCGCCGCGGGGCAGGGCCATGTTCTCCGAATAGGACGAGAAGATCTGGTCGCGGCTGTTGATGTCGTAGACGAAGCCCACCTGCGGCAGGAAATCGTCCTTCCACTTGGCCGTCAGGGTCGGCTTGCGCTGGGCGATGTAGTCGCCCGGATTGCGGTAGCCGGTGATCTTGTAGTCGATGTCGGTGGCCTTGAAGCCCAGCTCGACCTTCAGCTTGTCGTCGACCAGGCTCAGCGTGTCCTTCAGGAACAGCTGGGTGGTCTCGCGGGTCGAGACGTAGTTGCGCTGCAGGTGGACGGGCTCGTTGAACAGCGGCGCGCCGTCCGGGTTGCCGTCCTGCACGTTGTAGCGCGCCTGGGTGCGGTGATAGTCGTCGTCCTCGAGCCAGACGCCCACCTCGAACTTGTTGAAGCCGGCGCGCCAGGCGACCTTGCCGGTCACGCCCTTGCGGGTGCCGTCGATGCCCGACAGGCCGTACTGCAGGCCCTTGGGCGCGGTCAGGCCGGGCACGATCAGCCGCTCGGCGTTGTAGCTGGAGAGCGAGGTGGCGTAGGCCTCGGGCGAGACGCCGTAGCCTTCCTTGTCCTCGTAATAGCCCGTGGCGGTGACGTCGATCGCGTCGGTGATCGGCGTGTTCAGGGTCAGGCCGTAGAGATGGTCCTGCCGGCTGTTGACCGCGAACTTGTAGTACTGGGCGTAGTTGGCGTTGGAGTAGGGCACCCCGGCCGTGGTCTGGGGCAGGCTGGAATCCGTGGCCGCCGTGCCGAACGGCGTCGAGAGCGGCACATTGCCCAGATAGGCGAAGCTGCGTCCCTTGCGGCCGAACACGTCGCCCGCCGTGCCGGCGTCCTGGGCCTTGGTGATCGACGGGCTATCGTAGTCGAAATAGTCGTTGTGCACGGTCTGGAAGCTGATGTTCCCGCCGTTGGGCAGGGCGTAGTTGATCTTGCCCTCGTAGTGCTTGCGATCGATCGTGCCCGGGCCGCGCCACAGGTCGCCCTTGATGATCGAGCCCGAGACATAGGCCGAGAAGCCGGCGTGCTCGCCGGTCTCCAGGCGCAGGAAGGTGCGGCGCAGGCTGTCGCTGCCCAGGGTCTGGCTGAGCGAACCGCCGGCGGTCTCGGACGGCTTCTGGGTGAAGTAGTCGACGATCGGGCCCAGCGAGGCGTAGCTGGGCAGGGAGACGTCGCCGGCCCCGGCCGAGGCGGTGACGCGCAGCAGGTTCTCGTTGTCGACATAGCGATAGATCGGGCTGCCGCCGAACTGGTCGCTGCGGCCCATCGGGATGTTGTCGAGCAGGAAGCCGATCTGCTGGAAGTTGAAGGCCCGCACCGAGACCGAATTGCCGAACTCGTACATGCCCAGGGCGTCGTTGGCCTGGACGTTGAAGCCCGGCAGGCTCTCCAGCATCTTCAGGCCGGTGATGCCGGCCGGGGCCGACAGCAGCGCCTCGCGGGTGATCGAAACCGTGGCGGTGGCGTGGTCGGTGCCGATGGCGACGCTGGCTTCGGAAACGCGGGCCCCGGTGACCACCAGTTCATCGACGGTCGAGGCCTTGTCGGCCTCCTGGGCCAGGGCGGGCGTCGCGCCCCCCAGGATCGAAGCGGCGAGCAGCAGGGCTCGGAACCGGCCCGAGGCCGGCGAAAGGCGCGTGTTCGTCATGACTATCCCCAATCATTTTTGACTAGGGATAAGCTCGACGGTTGGTCTATCGCGGTAAATTCAGAAAAGCTGCTTTCGACGACAAAATATACTTAAGTTCAGAGGATGCGCATTGATGTATAAATTATAAACATTCAAAATGTCGAGTATTTATAGATCAAATGGGTATCTCACGAAAACCGCATAGGTCTTCGTGTGACGGTCGAGCGAAGCTTTCTGAACGGGGTCGTAGGGACTGGGTTTTCAGATCATCGGCAGCCAAGAGGTGTCGTGGCGGACCGCCATGGCCCGCCTTCCGCACCCCCGCTGTCCTTGGCGCCTGAGAGATTCAGCGACCACCCCATGGACGGGGATCGCCTTGCTCCTTCGGCGAGGGCGCACGCAGACACGCCCTGCTTTCCAGCGTTTCGAGGCCGTCGCGGTCCTTCTGCTTGAGCGTTTCCGGGGTGGTTTCGCCTTCAGCGCCGGGCCGGGCCCGATCTCTCCCGCGAGAGCCCCGACAGGAGGATCCGCAACAGGCTTTGCGTCAATTGTGGGAAGCGCCGACGCCTCGGCTTGCCGCGGGGCGCCGCCGCGGGACGCAGCCCACGCTGCTTTTCCCGGCGTCCCATGGGGCGAAAGTTCGCCCTGGTGCAAGTCGGGGCGTCAGAGCCCGCGGACGAACTCGGCCAGGGTGGCCGGATAGAGCTGGTGCTCCTGCTCCAGCACGCGGTCGCTCAGCATGTGCTCGGTGTCGCCCGGCAGGATCGGCACGCGGGCCTGGCCCAGGACCGGGCCTTCGTCGACGCCGGCGGTGACCAGGTGGACCGTGCAGCCGGCCTCGACCTCGCCGGCGGCCAGGGCGCGACCGTGGGTGTCCAGGCCCGGATAGGCGGGCAGCAGGGAAGGGTGGATGTTCAGCATCCGGCCTTCCCAGGCCTCGACCAGGAACGGCGTCAGGATGCGCATGTAGCCGGCCAGGGCCACGACCTGGATCCCACGGCCGCGCAGGGCCGCGTCGATGGCGCGCTCGTGGGCCTCGCGGTCCTTGCCGAAGTCGCGCTGGTCGACGGCCAGGGCCTCGATCCCGGCGGCGGCGGCGGTGACCAGGCCGCCGGCCTCGGGCTTGTTGGAGAGCACCAGGGCGATCTCGAACGGGCAGGCGGGGTCCTGGGCGGCCCGGACCAGGGCCTCCATGTTGGAGCCCCGGCCCGAGATCAGGACGGCGACCTTGGTCTTCATGACGCTAGACCTGGACCAGCTGCCCGCAGATGAAGGCGTCCTCGCCCGCGTTCAGCAGGGCGGCCAGCACCGGCTCGGCGTCCGAAGCGGCGACCACCAGGATGAAGCCGACGCCGCAGTTGAAGGTCCGGCGCAGTTCGTGGTCGCTGATGCCGCCCTCGCGCTGCAGCCAGTCGAAGACCGGGGGCAGGGGCCAGGCGTTCCAGTCGAACTCGGCCTTCAGGCCCTCGGCGATGCAGCGCGGCGGGTTCTCGATCAGGCCGCCGCCGGTGATGTGCGCGCCGCCCTTGACCCGGCCCGACTGCAGCAGGGGCAGGATCGACTTCACATAGATGCGGGTCGGCGCCATCAGGGCCTCGGCCAGGGTCTTGCCTTCCGCGAACGGGGCCGGGGCGTCCCAGGCCAGGCCCGAGCGCTCGACCACGCGGCGCACCAGCGAATAGCCGTTGGAGTGCGGACCCGACGAGCCGATGCCGATGACCAGGTCGCCGGCCCGCTGCTTGTCCAGCTTGGGCAGGACGCCGTCGCGCTCGACCGCGCCGACCGAGAAGCCGGCCAGATCGTATTCGCCGTCGGAATACATGCCCGGCATCTCGGCGGTCTCGCCGCCCACCAGGGCCGAGCCGGCCAGCTTGCAGCCCTCGGCGATGCCGGCCACGACGCTGGTGGCGGTGGCCACGTCCAGCTTGCCGGTGGCGAAGTAGTCGAGGAACAGCAGCGGCTCGGCGCCCTGGGCCAAGAGGTCGTTGACGCACATGGCCACCAGGTCGATGCCGACCGTGGCGTGCATGCCGGTGTCGATGGCGATGCGCAGCTTGGTGCCGACGCCGTCGGTGGTGGAGACCAGCAGCGGGTCCTCGTAGCCGGCGGCCTTGAGGTCGAACAGGGCCCCGAAACCGCCCAGTCCGGCCTCGGCGCCGGGGCGCCGAGTGGCCTTGGCCAGGGGCTTGATCGCCTCGACCAGGGCGTTGCCCGCATCGATATCGACGCCGGCCTGGGCGTAGGTGAGGCCGTTCTGGGGGTCGCTCATGCGTTCGCTCTGGCTCGAAAACGGCCCAAGGGACCGTTTAGACAAGGAAAAGTTGACGCCCAACTCATGCTTTAGCTTGCAGACTCGGGGGTGCGCGAGGCTATTAGCAGCCGATGACGACGATCACCACTACCGCTGAGCTGGCGGCGTTCTGTAATGAGCTGAAGGGACAGCCCTTCATCGCCGTGGACACCGAGTTCATGCGCGAGACCACCTACTGGCCCAAGCTGTGCCTTATCCAGGTGGCCTCGCCGGACACCGAGGCCTGTATCGATCCGTTGGCTGACGGCATCGACCTGACGCCGCTGCTCGACGTGCTGCGCGATCCCTCGATCCTGAAGGTCTTCCACGCCGCCCGTCAGGACGTCGAGATCTTCAACAACCTCAACGCCATGCCCACGCCGCTGTTCGACACCCAGGTGGCCGGCATGGCCGCCGGGTTCGGCGAGCAGATCGCCTACGACGCCCTGGTCCGCCAGATGCTGAAGGTCGAGCTGGACAAGTCCAGCCGCTTCACCGACTGGGCCCGCCGTCCGCTGAGCGAGAACCAGCTGACCTACGCCATCGCCGACGTGACCCACCTGGCGACCCTGTTCCCCATCCTGCGCGACCGCCTGGAAAAGGCCGGCCGCCTGGCCTGGGTGGAAGAGGAGATGAAGGCGCTCAACGATCCGGCCGCCTACGACGTCGATCCCGAGAAGGCCTGGCGTCGCCTGCGTCCGCGCAAGACCGCCGCCAAGTACCTGGCGGTGTTCAAGGCCGTGGCCGCCTGGCGCGAGCGCACCGCCCAGACCCGCGATCAGCCGCGCGGCCGCATCCTGAAGGACGAGGCCATCGACGAGCTGGCCACCCAGGCCCCGACCTCGCTGGAGGGCTTGAACACCCTGCGCAGCGTGCCCAAGGGCTTCGGCGGCTCCAAGTTCGGTCCCGACCTGCTGGCCGCGATCAAGACCGCCCTGGCCGATCCGGAGGGCTACGCCCCGGTGCTGGAGAAGTCCGGCCCGCCGCCGCCCGCCTCGGCCGGCGCCGTGGTCGAGCTGCTGAAGGTGCTGCTGAAGGCCCGCGCCGAGGAAGCCGGCGTGGCGTCCAAGCTGATCGCCACGGTCTCTGACCTGGAAAAGATCGCCGCCAATGACGAGGCCGACACGCCCGCCCTGCAGGGCTGGCGCCTGGAGGCCTTCGGTTCGGACGCCCTGAAGATCAAGCGCGGCGAGCTGGCCCTGGTGCTGGACGGCACGCGCGTGCGGGTGGTCGAGGTCCGCCGGGCGACTCCGAAAGCCTAGACGAGAAGGCCTGGGCGCAAGCCTAGGCCGTCCGTTCCATCGCCGCGGTGATCGCCTCGATCAGCTTGCCGGCGTCGACGGGCTTGGCGACCACGCCGTCCATGCCGGCCTGGGCGTATTCCGCCACCTGGTGGTTCATGACATTGGCCGACAGGGCCAGGATCGGGGTCGGCGACAGGCTGTGGGCGCTCTCGCGCTCGCGGATGGCCCGCGTGGCCTCGATGCCGTTCATCACCGGCATCTGCACGTCCATCAGGATCAGGTCGAAGTCGTCGGCGTGGAAGGCGTCCACGGCCTCGCGGCCGTTGGCCACGGTGTGCAGGTCCACGCCCGCCGGCTCGAGCAGGGCGCGCAGGATGAACTGGTTGGTGGCGTTGTCCTCGGCCGCCAGGATGCGCAGGGACCGGATGTCGCCGTCGGCCTGGGCGGAGGGCAGGCAGTCGTCGGCGTCGGCGCGCACGAACGGCAGGCGGAAGACGAAGGTCGAGCCCTTGCCCGGGGCGCTGTCCATTCGCAGGGTCCCGCCCATGCGCTCGACCAGCTCGCGCGAGATGGCCAGGCCCAGGCCCGTGCCGCCGAACCGTCGGGTGGTCGAGCTGTCGGCCTGGACGAACTTCTCGAACAGGGCGGCGATGCGCTCGGGCGCGATGCCGATGCCGGTGTCGGCCAGGGTGAAGGTCAGCCCCTCGGGCGTCGCCTCGACCGAGAGCCGGATCCGGCCCTCAGGGGTGAACTTCACGGCGTTGGACGCCAGGTTCGACAGCACCTGACGCAGCCGCACGCTGTCGCCGCACCAGGTCCCCTGGGCGTCGGGCGCGATCTCGGTGACGAAGGCCACGTCCTTCTGGTCGGCCAGCAGGGCGAAGGGCCGGCAGGCGGCGGCGACCGTCTGGCGCAGGTCGAACACGTGGTCGTCCAGCTCGAAACGGCCGGACTCGATCTTCGACAGGTCCAGCACGTCGTTGAGGATGGCCAGCAGGGTCTCGCCGCTGTCGCGGATGATCTTCAGGTGCTCGCGGTGCGGCGAGCCCAAGCCGCTCTGCTCCATCACCTGGGCCATGCCCAGCACCCCGTTCAGGGGCGTACGGATCTCGTGGCTCATATTGGCCAGGAACTGCGACTTGGCGAGGTTGGCGGCCTGGGCCCGGTCGCGGGCCTCGACCACCTCGGCCAGGGCCTTCTTCTCGCCGACCTCCGAGGCGTCCAGCTCGCGCAGGACGCGGCGGACCCGGAGCGCCAGGGCGGCGCCGGCCGCCACCAGCAGCAGGACGCCGGGCAGGACCAGGGGCGCGGCTTCGCGGACCGCGTCGAGGCCGGGCTGCTTGGGCGACCAGGTCAGCCAGCCCAGCGGCTCGCCGCCCGGACCGGACAGGGCGATGGCCGCGCCCCGCGCCGGCTGGGCGCCAACCAGACCGGGACGGCGGATACGCATCTCCTGGGCCAGGGCGGGCAGCAGGTGGCGATCGGCCCGCTGGGCGCAGATCACGATCATCGCGGGCGTGTCGGCCCGAGGCCGCGCGGCCTTCTCCGGCGTGACCGTCGAAAGGGCGACCAGATACACACGGCCGTCCGCCCGGACGACGCCGTGGGCGGTCTCGGCGATCGTCGCGACCGTGGGATCGGTGGGGCGAGGGCGCTTGGCCGCCGCCTTCTCCTGGCGGCGGACCTCGGCGATCAGGGGCGCGACCGCGGCGACCAGCCCCGCCTGGCTTTCCGGCGCCGCCCGGCCCTGGTCCACCCAGGCGTAGAAGGGCCGGTTCGCGGAATCCAACACGATCGACAGGTCGTCGCCGCGGTTGTTGGCGTAGTAGGAGCCCATCTCGGAATCCATCCACGCGGGATCGACGCCCGGGCGGATGGTCTCGAAGGCCTGGTCCCAGACCGCGGCGGCGGCCACGTCGCTGTCCAGGCGCAGCAGCGACCGCTCCAGGGTCTGCCGGACGACGACATGCTCCTCGCGCGCCTGCAGGCGGTCGACGGACACGGCGGCGAAGGCCAGCAGGGCGCAGCCGCCCAGGACGACGATCGTCACGACGATCGCCCCCAGGACCAGCAGGCTGCGCACCGCGCGACGTCCCGCCGGCATGCCGTCCAAGATGTCTATCCCCCTGCCCATGGCCCCAGATTGCATGCGCGCGTGTTCAAACAGTAAAGGTTGCGCGCTTGCGTAACGCTGTTCCGCCGCCGGTGTTCCGGAGGGTTAACGCACGATCTGCGGAAGGAGGCCGCCGGCCGCCAGGGCCAGCGAGCCCAGGACCGCCACGTGGAAGACCAGGCCGACGATCACCGTGCGCTTGACCGACCAGCGGGCGTCGGCGGCGAAGGCGTGGGCCAGGTCGTCCTGCAGGCGGCGGGCCGGTCCGATCACGGACACGTCGCTGTCGTCGGCCAGTCGCGGCGCGGGCCGCGCCCGCGGCGGCGGAAAGGCCAGGCTAGGGTCCTCGAGACGTTCGACTTCGAAAATCCGCTGCTTCTGCATGGATGCGCTCCCCGTTTCTGAGGTGGAGCTTGCGACGCCTGTGGATAACAAACCGTGCTCATCGACCGCAGTTCGGTGCGGCGGCGTGTCGCGGACCCGACGGAGCCGGGGCGAAGGGGCAAAAAGAAAGGGCCGGCTCCTTTCGGAACCGGCCCCCTTCAGGCGATGGCTTCGAGCCTAGTACTCGAAGCGGACGCCCACCTTGAACGTCCGGCCGACCAGACCCGGATAGTGGAAGGTCGTCAGGAAGTTGGGCGCGCTGGCGTAGGCGGCCGGAGCCACCGGCGCACGGGCGTCGAACAGGTTGCCGACGTTGCCGTACACCGTGAAGCCTTCCTTCACGCGCGCGGAGGCGTTCAGGTCGACGTTCACGAAGCGCTTGATGTAGCAGAACTTGTTCCCGATCGTGGCGTTGCCCGGCGAGTACAGGTTGTTGGTCGCGCAGTCGGTGCCGGCCCGTTGGTCCTGGGCCACTTCGGCGATCTTGCCGACCCAGTAGGTGGTGGCCGACACGGTGTAGCGGCCGAACTCGACCGAGTTCTGCCAGTTGCCGCGCCAGTCCGGCGTGCCGTTGCCCGACGACAGCTGGTACGGCCCCAGGGTGCCCGCGTACTTCTGCACGCCCTTGCTGGTGTGCAGGTCGTACTGGAGCACGTGCGTCACCTCGATCCGGCTGGTGAACTTGCCGTCATAGGGCAGGTTCACCTTGGCCGTGGCCGAGAAGTCGACGCCCGAGGTCAGCGAGTAGTTCGCGTTGACGAACGGGGCGTTGATGATCAGCACGCGGGGCAGGGCGGTCGGGTACAGCGGATCGATGGCGTCGACCAGGTTGCACGAATAGCCCGCGCCCACCGCCGCGACGGCCGCGCAGGCGTCGGTGACGTTGGTCTTGGAGTAGTAGGCCGCGCGCGCGTCGGCCATCAGCGGGCCGGCGACGATCAGGTCCGACTTCTTCACGTTGTAGTAGTCGACCGTCATGCTGAGCCACGGGAAGGGCTCGGCGATCATGCCGACGGTGTAGCTGCGCGAGGTTTCCGGCTTCAGGTCCGGATTGCCCACGTAGCCGCCGCCCAGATTGTATTGCTGGGCGTAGGGGTTGGTGTTGCCGGCCGAGACCAGGCCGCCGTGGGCGTTCTGGAACGAGTTCGGCGGGGCGTAGGTCGAGAAGCCGGCGTACTGGCTGCGCGGACCGGATTCAGCGAAGGTCGGCGCGCGGAAGCCTTCCGAATAGGTGCCGCGGAACGCCACCTGCTTCACCGGCGTGTATTTCACGCCGATCTTCGGCGAGAAGTGGCTGAAGCCTTCCGAATAGTGGTCGTAACGGCCGCCCAGGTTGACTTCCAGGTTGTCGAGCACCGGCGCCAGCAGTTCGGCGTAGGCGGCCGACACCGTGTGCTCGCCGAAGGCCGACGAGGTGGTCAGGGTGTAGGTGTCCAGCTTTTCGTTCTGGTTGTTGTTGACCAGCTTTTCCTTGCGGACCTGGGCGCCGACGGCCAGCTGCATGTCGCCGCCGGGCAGGGCCCACAGGCGCTTGGTGACCGAGGCGTCCAGCGACACCATCGACGAGTGCGACGGGGTGGTGATGGTCGGCGAGATGAAGTTGCGGACCGCCGCGGTGTTCTGCGACGGGTTCACGAAGTTGTAGGCGCCCGTGTTGATCGCGTTCATCAGGTTCGCGATGTTCAGGAAGCCGAACTGGTCGATGCTCAGGTTGTCCTTGGCCCCGACCGCTTCAACGCGCCAGTTCCAGTCGCCGTCGATGTCGCCCTTCAGGCCCGCGGTGCCGCGGTACACTTCGTTGGTGCGGTCGCTGCCGGCCGGCAGGTCGCCGAACAGGTAGTAGATCCGCGCCGCGCCGTTGGCCGGGTCGTTGGCGAAAGCGGCGGCGTATGGGTTGTTCGGGTTCAGACGACGGCCGGCCGCGGTCGGGTCGGCGCAGTTGGCGCCCGAGGTGCAGATCCACACCGGCAGCACGATGCCCGGGTTGTTCGAGGCCAGGGCGGCGGCGCCGCCGAAGGGCTGCGTGTTCCGGATGGCGCGCGGCTGGTTGATGATGCTGACGAAGTCGTACGAGTAGCTGCCGGTGACGTAGCCCTCGACGTGATCGCTAAAGCGCTTGCTGATGCGGCCGTTGACCGCGTAGCGCTTCTGCTTGGGCGCGATCTGGTTGTACTGGTCGACCAGGTTGTACTTGCAGCCCGTGCCGCGCGCGCCGCCGCTGGTGACGGTGTAGCTGCCGTTGGCGCAGTTCGTGTTCAGCGAGGTGTAGTTGCTGTACGGCTGGGTCGCGCCCGAAGAGTCGACATAGGTGCCGTCCGGGAACGCCAGGACGCCGCCCGAGAGCGGGTTGTTCAGGTTGCTCTGGGTGGTGCGGACCACCACGGCGTTCGGGCTGGCGGTGTTGATCGAGTCATCGCCGCGGTTGTTGTCCAGGCCGCCGATCGAGGTCAGGTCCTGGGTGTTGTAGGGGAAACCCCGGTCGTGGCTGGCCACGCGGCCGTCCGTCTGGAATTCGCCGTTGATGTAGACGTTGAAGCCGCTGGCCGAATAGTCGCCATAGCCCAGCGTCAGGTCGAAGCGCTTGTGCTCGGCGTCGCCGCGGTCGGATTCACCGACTTCCGCGCTGCCGGCAATGCCTTGGAACTGCGGCTTGAGGATCAGGTTGACCACGCCGCCGATGGCGTCGGCGCCGTAGGTCGACGACGCGCCGTCCTTCAGCACTTCGACGCGGTCGATCAGGCTGAACGGGATGCTGTTGAGGTCGACATAGGCGTTGTGGCCGTCGTCGTTGATCGGGAAGTTGGTCGAACGCAGGCCGTCGATCAGGACCAGGGTCGAGGACACGCCCAGGCCGCGCAGCGAGACGGCCGAGCCGCCGGCGCTAAAGCCGCTCTGGAAGCCGGTGCCGATCGAACCGGCGCCGTCGGCCGAGACCGAGCGGATCGCGTCGGTCGCGGTCGTGAGGCCGGCGCGCTGCAGGTTCTCCGAGGTCAGCACGGTGACGGGCGAGGGGGTTTCGGTGTCCGTGCGACGGAACAGCGAACCGGTGACGACGATCTCTTCGACCTCGGTCTGGTCGGCGGCCGGAGCGGCGGTCTGGGCGGTCGCCGAGCTCGCGGCGAACAGGCCGGCGGCGACGCCGCAGATCATCGACGACGCAAGCAGGCGCTCACGCAAGAGTTTAGTTGTCAAGATACATCCCCAATGTAGTGACCACGCCGTTGGAGGCGCGAACGAGTCACCGACTCAGCTTTTCTGACCCCGGCTTTAGAACGGCTACAGATCAACGAGACGCACGGTCAACAATCATTGCATTAATGAAATGTAACGTGGTTCTTTTGTCACATAATCGAGACTTATCGTGTCACGATAGAAACATCCGACAAGTTATCGTTTGTCGATAGCCCAACGCGCGCGGACGTAGAGCGGGCCGTGGCCGGCCAGCCGGTACAGCCTATGCGCGTGACCAGGCTGGCCGGCTAGAGCGCGGTGATCTTGAGTTTCAGGCCCAGCAGGGCGGCCAGGGCGCCCGCTCTTTTGGCGGTCTGCTCGCCCAGAAGCAGGTCGGCGTAGCCCGGCTCGGCGGTCAGCAGCAGGTCGCCCTTGTCGATGGACAGGCGCGAGCGGGCCAGCAGGGGCGCGCTTCGACCCGACAGGTCGCAGCCCAGGCGGATGGCCGCGCCCACGGCCCGGGCCCGTTTCAGGCGGGCCGGCGTGAGCAGGCGCTCCAGCACGTCCACCTCCGGCGGCGTGAAGGCCGTGGCGTGGCGCGCGAAGGCCGCGGCGGCCAGGAAGGCGCGTTCGGCGTGGGTCTGGCCGGCGATCGGGGCGCGCAGCACCTGCTCGAACACCAGGTCGGCGCGATGGTCCGGGTGCAGGCGCGCGCCCAGGTCGGCCAGGCGGCAGGCGGCCGAGACCAGGACCGCGTCGCGCTCGCCGAAACAGGGCGGCAGCTGGTCCAGGGCCGGCGTCAGCCATGTGTCGAGCGCCGCGCCCAGTTCGTCGGCGACGCCTTGTCGAGCCCCCAGCGACGCGCAGCCCTCGATCAGCGGATCCAGCCGGCGCACGCCGGGCGGCATGGCCTCGAACAGCAGGCCCTCGCGCACGCCGTAGGCCGAGATCTCGATGCGCTTGAGGTCCAGGCTCTCGATCAGCTGCTCCAGCACCACGGCGGCGTAGGGCAGGGTCTCCGAGCGCTTGCGGCTCATGCCCTCGATGCGCTCCAGCGAGCTCTTCGACTGGTGGGCGACCAGGCGGGCCGCCTCCAGGGCCTCGGCGCGGCCGATGCTGTACTGGTGGACGACGTGCAGCGGGTAGCCCGTCAGGCGCATGTGCAGCAGGGCCAGGTTGCGCCAGGCGCCGCCCACGGCGTGGAAGACGTCGGTCTTGAACGCCTCGGCCACCGGGGCTAGGCGCTGGGCGCACAGGCGGCGCACCTTCTCCAGGTCGAAGCCGTCCGAAACGCCCAGGCTGAACGGGCCCAGGGGCAGGGTGACGCCCAGGCCCGCGCCGGTGGCCTCCAGGCGGATCAGCTCCAGGCTGGCGCCGCCCAGGTCGCCGACCACGCCGGTGGCGTCCGGCGCGCCGGCCAGCACGCCCAGGGCGGCGTAGCGGGCCTCTTCCTCGCCCGACAGCACGCGGGTGGAGAAGCCGGTCTCGGCCAGGATCTGCTTGACGAAGGCCGCGCCGTCCTTGGCCTCGCGCACGGCGGCGGTGGCGGCGATGAAGGTCTCGGCCGGCTTGACGGCCTCCAGCACGGCGCGGAAGCGCTTGAGCGCCGCCAGGGTCTGGGCCACGCCCTCGGGGTTCAGCTTGCCGCCGTCGCCCAGGTCACGGCCCAGCCCCGCCAGGACCTTCTCGTTGAAGACGGTCCAGATGGCGCGGCCTTCCAGCCGGTACACCACCAGGCGGACCGAGTTGGAGCCGATATCGATAACGGCCGCGTCGCGCGGCGCCGCAAAAGGCATGGGGGTGGTTTAGCGCATTGGGCGGGGAGGGGAAGGCGCCGCACGGAAAAAGCTGTCGACCGTCGCGTGCGCCGCCTCCTCTAGGACAGCGGATGCGCCGTGACCAGCGGCAGGGGCTCGTTCAGGGTCTTGCGGCAGGCCCGCACGCGCCAGCCCGACGGGCCCTTCTCGTAATAGCAGGCGCCGAAGCTGACCGGCCGGCCGTGCTCGCGGCGCCCGCCCTTGGTCATGGCGTAGGTCGCGTCGGGGCTGACCAGCAGGTGCTCGATCGGCTTGGGGCGACCTGGTCCTTTGGCCGGACAGCGGCCCCACGGGCGGCCGTGCTCCATGACCTTCCAGCCGGAGCGGTAGATCACACCGGACTTGAACAGCGCCCGCTCGTGGACCTTGGCCCAGGCCAGGTCGGCGGCGTCGCCGGCCTGGGCGTCGCCGGGCGCGGCGGGCAGGGCGAAGATCGCGCAGATGTCGGCCTGCTCGGCCAGACGCGGTCCGCAGGCGGTGAGACCAAAGGCCGCCAGGACGGCTAGGAGGGACCGCCTCATCCCCGCTTGCGCGGGCCCACGTGGTCGAACGCCTGCGGCAGGTCCTTCACCTTGTGGCCCCGGCCCGACAGGCTGGGATTGGTCATGAAGTACTCGTGGGCCGAGAAGGCGCCCTTGCGGTCCCAGGCCGGGTCGCGGGCGTAGTGGCCTTCCGGGTCGAGGTTCCAGCTCTGGGCCTCGTCGTTGAGGTTGGCGACCATGATCTGGTTCAGCACCTGCTGGTGCACGGTGGGGTTCTCGACCGGCACCAGGCTCTCGACCCGGCGGTCCAGGTTGCGCGGCATCCAGTCGGCCGAGCTGATGAAGACCCGGGTCTGCGGGCTGGGCATGGCCCCGCCGTTGGCGAAGGCCACGATGCGGGCGTGCTCCAGGAACCGGCCGACGATCGACTTGACCCGGATGTTCTCCGACAGCCCCTTGATGCCCGGCCGCAGGCAGCAGATGCCGCGCACCACTAGGTCGATCTGCACGCCGTCCTGGCTGGCCGAATAGAGGGCGTCGATGATCTGCGGGTCGACCACGGCGTTCATCTTGGCCCAGATCGCCGCCGGCTTGCCCTCGCGGGCGTTGCGGGCCTCGGCCGCGATCATGGTCAGCAGGTCCGGCTTCAGCGTCTCGGGCGAGAAGCTCAGCTTCTCCAGCCGTCCGGGCTGGGCGTAGCCGGTGATGAAGTTGAACAGCTTGCCGCCGTCGCGCCCCAGGGCCGGGTCGCAGGTGAACAGCGACAAATCCGTATAAACGCGGGCCGTCTGGGGGTGATAATTCCCGGTGCCGAAGTGGCAGTAGGTGCGCAAGCTGCTGTCGCCCTCGCGCCGCACCACCACCGACAGCTTGGCGTGGGTCTTCCAGTCGACGAAGCCGAACACCACGTGCACGCCCGCCCGCTCCAGATCTCGAGCCCACTTCAAGTTATTTTCTTCGTCAAACCTAGCCTTGATCTCGACCAGGGCGGTGACGTTCTTGCCGTTGTCGGCCGCCTCGATCAGGGCCGCCACGATCGGGCTGTCCTTGGACGTGCGGTACAGGGTCTGCTTGATCGCCAGCACGTTGGGATCGCGCGCCGCCTGGCGGATGAACTGGACCACCACGTCGAAGCTCTCGAACGGGTGGTGGACCAGGATGTCCTTCTCGCGGATCGCCGCGAAGCAGTCGCCGCCGTGGTCGCGGATGCGCTCGGGGAAGCGGGCGTTGAACGGCTTGAACTTCAGGTCCGGACGGTCGGGCGGGATCAGCTCGGCCATCTGGGCCAGGCCCAGCTTGCCGTCGACCAGCACCACGTCCTCGGGCAGGGCGCGCAGGCCTTCGATGATGAAGGCGCGCAGGTCCTCGGGCATGGTGGTCTGGATCTTCACCCGCACCACGCGGCCCAGGCGGCGCTTCTTCAGCCGCGCCTCGAACTCGCGCACCAGGTCCTCGGCCTCCTCCTCGATCTCCAGGTCGCTGTCGCGGATCAGGCGGAACAGGCCGCGGCCCTCGACCTCGTAGCCGGGAAACAGGTGGTCCAGGAACAGGATGATGAAGCTTTCCAGCGCCACGATCCGCCGCTCGCGCTTGCGCGTGCTCTTGGCCGGGGTCTGGCTCAGCTCCCAGAACCGCTGCACCTGGCTGGGCACCGGCACCAGGGCGTACAGGTGCTTGTCGTCGGCGATGCGGCGCAGCTTCAGCGCCAGGCAGAACCCCAGGTTCGGGATGAACGGGAACGGGTGGGCCGGATCGATAGCCAGGGGCGTCAGCACCGGGAACATCCGGGTCAGGAAGATCTCCTCGGCCCGCTCGCGGTCGGCGCCGACGATGTCCTTGGCGTCCAGCAGCTTGAGGCCCTCGCCCCACAGCTCGGCCCGCACCTCGCGCCAGATCTTCTGCTGCTCGGCCATCAGCTCGGCGGCCGAGGCGTTGATCCGCGCCAGCTGCTCGCCCGGCGTCAGCCCGTCCTGGCTGACCACCCGCACGCCCTCGCGCACCTGGCCCTTCAGGCCGGCCACGCGGACCATGTAGAATTCGTCGAGGTTGTTGGCCGAGATCGACAGGAACCGCAGCCGCTCCAGCAGCGGGTGGCGCGGATTGCCGCTCTCCTCCAGCACCCGCCAGTTGAAGGCCAGCCACGAGGTCTCGCGGTTGAAGAACCGCTCCGGCGCGGCCAGCAGCTCGTCGTCCAGCCGCAGGCCCGCCAGGTCCGGCGCGGCCGGCGAGGGCGCGGCGGGCAGGTCGAGGGCTGTGGCGTCGTCGGGCATGGGGAACTCCGTTTACCGCGTACAGAGTGAAGGACGGTGGTGACAGGAGCAAGACAAACGCCCCTCACGCGCGCGGCGTCGCAAGCTTTGCCTGGAAGAAGTTCCCAAAGGTTTGCGTTCGGCCAAGTTCCCAAACCGCTGTCATCCCGGAAGCCTCGCAGAGGCTGTCCGGGACCCAGGGGACTGGGCAGATGCTTTGCGGTTCACCTGGGTCCCCGACAAGCGCTCCGCGCTTTCCGGGATGACAACCGAGGAGGAGGGCGATGAGGAAAGACGCGGCGGACCTCAGTCCTCGCCGTCGTCGTCCCCGCCGAAATCCAGCACCGACAGCGCCAGCGCCTTGTTCACCTCGCGCCCCTGCTCGATGGACGCCTCGTCCAGGGCCGCCACCGCCGCCAGGACCTCGGCCGCCGAGCGGGGCAACCTCGCCATCAGGTAGGGATAGAGGTCGCCCGCCGGCCGGATGCCCGCCGCCTCGAAGGCGCGGCGCAGCACGGCCTCCAGCACGATGTCGTCGGGCTCCATGACCCGGGCCACGGTCAGGGCGTTCAGCCGCGAGCGCAGGTCGGGCACCGCCGCCTCCCAGGCCACGGGGGCCAGGCGGCCGGTCAGCAGCAGGCTGCCGCCGTCGACCCCGGCCATGTTGATCAGGTGGAACAGGGTCTCGTCGTCGACCAGGTCGCCCTCGGACCGGCGGTCGGCGTCCTCGACCAGCAGCGGCCGGCCGCGCAGGGCGGCCAGGTCCAGCGGCGCGTTGCCCGTGGAGGCCGCCTCGATGGTCACGGCCCCGGTCCGCGCCGCCCAGTCGCGCGCCAGGTGCGACTTGCCCGTGCCCGCCGGCCCGACCAGGGCCATCCGCCCGTCGGGCCAGGCCGGCCAGGCGTCCAGCCCCTCCAGCGCCTCCAGATTGGTCGGCGACGACGCGAACGACTCCCGGTCCCAGCAGGGCGGGGCGGTCAGCGGCAGTCGGAACTGACGGGGCAAGGCGGCGTCCGGGGCAGTTTACTCTGTTGCCGGAGATATAGGCCGGGCCGCGGGGGAGGGCGAGGGAGTGGGACGTGGTTGGCTGGGGATGAGGGGTGAGGAGGTGTGGATGGACAAACTTGCACGAGCATCAAGATACAACTTAATGTCGCAGATCTCACGTTTTCAGCGCGCGCAAAATCTAAACATAAGATTCAAAATCTTAGGAGCGAGCATTGATAATAAATAAACTAACCGCGCTTGTATCCGGCGATGATAGTAGATACGCATGGCAAGGATTAAAGCGTTTTCACAACATTGAGTACACAAAGGCCGAAATTCTATCAAGTCAAGATGTGCCAGCTAAATACGAAAAATTTGTCAAAAAACAATGCGAACAAATAAGATACTGTCTTGTTCAAGCTGAAGAATACTCAAAAGCAGCTAAAGTAGTAAGCTATGCTACAAATCCTCTACTTTATTACTATTCTATAATGTCGCTCGCTCTGGCTGAGATACTATACAAACAAGACGGAAACAGCAGTTTGGATAAAGCTCGCGCAACGCACGGACACCACGGCCTTGAGCTCAAAGGAGCAGAACTCACTACACCGGGCGCAGACCTAAGCGTCGCAGCAACTCAGCTACGAGCAACCCCCCACAGTAGATCCAATCAACGGATGGGCACCTTTGAACTTTGGCACAGAAGCGCGAGGGAGGGTGCAATATCAGGGAAATCCATAACTATAGCAGATGGATCAAAACAGGAAGGTCAAAGCATTTTAGGCATCGCTCGTGATGCGAGAATGCCACAAATACCAGATAGCGGCATATCATTGCTCGACTGCTACCGACGCATCCCACGAATGGCACCATTCATGGCATCACACGATATCCAGTCAGGTCTCTGTAGAGCAAGAATGGAGTTAAACAGGGACATAACAAGAGACACAGTATCATTTTCCGTATTCATCCACCCACAAAGTCGCGAAGTTATTGATAGCGTTGTAGATCACATAACATTCTCATCAAGAGCGTTCGAATCATTGCATATAAATTATGTAAATCCTGGGTACATTTTCCAACTAACGGATAGCCTGCAAGTACCATTTTCCCATTTTTCACTTCCAAACGCAATCCAAGAAAAAATAGACACGGTGTGGATGTGTGACAATAATCAAAGCCTTAACGAGTTTGGTTTATACTACGTCGCCTTTTATATTCTTGGAAATTACGCGAGATACTACCCAGACAAATGGATGCAGGAAATAGAAAAATCAACACCACTAGCCCTATCCGTAATGGAATTAGTGTCTGCCGCTGAAGATAGAATGCCTATGCTTCTACTTGGAGAACTCACCAGATCTATGTTCATAAAGTTATAGCACGAATTACGGCTCATATTGATGAAATCGCATCAATCCTCCCAAGACCTCGCCGCCTGGCGCGCCCGCATCACCAAGCCCGCCGGGCCGCTGGGGAACGCCTCGCGGGCCGTGCAGCGGAAGATCAACACGATCATTCCCGAGAAGGTCCACGCCGCGATCACCGCCGCCATGGAGGCGATGACCCGGGCGATCCTGACCGGGGCCGATTTCGTCACGGCCTCGCCGTTGCGGGACGCCACCCTGGAGGAGCGCGAGGCCAAGGTCGCGGCCGCCATCCAGGGCTGGAAGACCGCCGCCGGGGCCGAGGGCGGGGTGGCGGGGGCGGGCGGGTTCCTGCTGGCGGCGGCCGACTTCCCGCTGCTGATGAGCTTCAAGCTGAAGCTGCTGTTCGAGATCGCCGCCCTCTACGGCCATGACGGGAGCGTGCTGAGCGAGCGGCTCTATATCCTGCACATCTTCGAGCTGGCCTTCTCCGACGTCGAGCACCGCGTGAAGGTGCTGGAGGCCATGGACGACTGGGACAGCCGGGAGCACCCGACCGACCTGAAGGCCTTCGACTGGCGGTCGTTCCAGCAGCAGTACCGCGACCACATCGACCTGGCCAAGCTGGCCCAGCTGCTGCCCGTGGTCGGCGCCCCGGTCGGGGCCGTGGTCAACTGGCGGCTGACGGCGCACCTGGGGAAGACGGCGATGATGGCGTACCGGATGCGGTGGCTGGCGAGGGAAGGGCAGGGCGCCTGACGACCTTTCCCTCCCCCTCGTGGGGAGGGTGGCCCTGGCGGAGCCAGGGTCGGGTGGGGTTTGATGCGCCAATCGGCCTGGACGCCGGAGGCCCCACCCACCAGCTTCGCTGCCCCCCCCTCCCCACGAGGGGAAGGGAAGGATTGAAAGACACATGCCGCTACCCACCACCCGCGCCAGCCGCCTGATCCCCGCCGCGCCAGACGCCGTCTGGAACGCCCTGATGGACCCCGAGATCCTGGTCCGATGGCTGCCGCCCGGCGACATGACCGGCCGGATGCACGCTTTCGACGGCCGGGTGGGCGGCGGGTTCGAGATGTCGCTCTACTATCCGGAAGGCGAGACCGGACACGTCGGCAAGACCGCCGAGCGCGAGGACCGCACCCGCGTGCGTTTCGCGGCCATCACGCCGGGCCGCCGGGTGGTCTGGGCGGTGCTGTTCGATACCGACGCCCCGGCGCTGAAGGGCGAGATGACCATCACCGTCTCGCTGGAGCCGGCCGAGGGCGGCACGCGGGTGACCTTCCTGTCGGAGAACCTGCCGCCGGGGCTGCGGCCGGCGGACAACAAGGAGGGCTCGAAGGAGAGCCTGAAGAAGCTGGCGGCGTGGTTCGGAGGGTAGCCGGGGACGCGCACTCACGGCATAGCGGCGGCCGGTTCGCAGGGCGCTTGGGGTGAGTGCGTGTCCCCCAAGTCGTCCGCTGAGTTGGGTGTATAATCCTGTGACGCCGCGGCCGAAGGAGGGGACACGCACTCACACCACGGCCGTTGATTGACTGGCAGAGGCCTTGCCGTGAGTGCGTGTCCCCGTCATTGCGGCGGCCAAGCCGCTGAAATCACGGCGCTAAATCTTTATTCCCCGCAGGGTTTCCCGGCGGCCGCATAATGGCTCCACCTCGTCGCAGGGAAAGGGCGCATGGCCAGCGACCGATGCGGCGGCGGGGGGCGATCGAGCGGGACTGGGCTGGAGGGGGTTACTCCAGCGTGTCCGGGGACTCCCATCGTTGGGGAGCCCGCCCGCCGTCGGCGTCGAACGGGGACAAAGCGCGTGTTTGCCCTTAGGCCCGCGCCCCCGGCGGCCGGGAAAGCTGGAAACAGCCGCCCCGGGTCCGGCTAAGCCTCAACAGGGCTGCCCACCGGACGCTGGCGGATAACGCATCGCGCGGAGCGACTGGCTTCGT
>Ga0102595_100078_pt1 | contig 177367 bp, 182 predicted proteins | sample Araplaol_mTSA_r2_2_FD_76864 | JGI IMG/M metagenome (GOLD analysis project Ga0102595, IMG submission 76864) | Arabidopsis root microbial communities from North Carolina, USA - plate scrape MF_Col_mTSA_r2 (SPADES assembly) (version 2) | ecosystem: Host-associated > Plants > Roots > Endosphere... | reverse complement strand
TAGCCGAACGCTTCTTCCTGAACCTGAAGATGGAGCGAGTCTGGCAGAGGCGGTACGTCGACCGGGCCGAAGCCCGGCGCGACATTACGCAGTACATCGTTGGCTTCTACAACCCGGTGCGCCTGCATTCGACACTGGGCTACGCGTCGCCAACAGACTACGAGGACAAGTTCCAACAGACCACCTTAATACCTGTCTGAAAAAACTTGACCACTACAGAGCGGGCTCCAGCATCATTGTCCGGCTCAGCATCCCCTCACTCCCCGTACTGCCGCAGTGCCTCCAGGTCGAGCACGTCGATCACGCCGTAGTCCACCCGCACCAGTCCCTGTTGCTCCAGCACTTTCAGTGCCTGGTTGGCGCGCTGGCGCGAGATGCCGGCCAGTAGTCCGATTTCTTCCTGCGAGATTTCCAGGGTCGAGCCGATGCCGGGGTACAGGTGTTCGTTGAACAGTGACGACACGGCGCGGGCCACGCGGGAATCGATGTCGAGCAGGCGTTCGTATTCCACGGCGGCGATGAACTGGCCGAGCCGCTCATTGAACTGCATCAGCAGGAAGCGCGTGAACGGCAGGCTGGTATCCAGCAACCACTGAAAAGTGTCACGTGGCACGAAGGCGATACGCGAGCGCCGCAGCGCCATCACGTCGTACTTGCGGATTTCCTGTTTCAGCACCGCGCCCTCGCCGAACCAGCCGCCGGTGGGCACGCCGGTAAAGGTGACCGATTTGCCGGACGGCGACACCGTGGTGATCTTGACGATGCCTTCCACCACGCCCAGCCAGTGCTCGGCCATTTCACCTTTGTGACAGACGTAGTCGCCTTGTGCGTACTCGCGCACCGTCACCACGCTTTTGACGCGGTCGCGCTGCGCCGGGCTCAGACCGGCGGCCCAGGCGCTGCGATCGATGAACGAGAGGATGTCAGGGGTTGGCATTGCGCTCCCGTAGGGATTAACCCGGAATTGTCGTCGGCGTGACAACCCGCGGGAATGGCATCGGCTATCTTACGATCACCCGGAACCGCCTCCTGCCACCAAGGCCTCACCGAACAAGGCAAGGCGGGCGTGACGCGGTGCGGCAAGACCGCACCGGCGGAACGCCCAGTATAGCGACCGGCCTGGTGGCTTGATACCCGGCATGGCCCCTACGCCATGGCGCAGGGGGAGAGGAGACAGCGATGCAGGAATCGTCGGCAACGACCTTCCCGCGATGCCTGCTGGCGCATGCCACGCAGCGGCCCGGTCATCCGGCCTATCGCGAGAAGGACCTCGGCATCTGGCAGACATACAGCTGGTCTGACGTGGCGCGCGAAGTGCGCGCACTGGCCTGCGGCCTGGCCGCGCTCGGGTTCCGCCGGGGCATGAACCTGGCGGTGGTGGGCGACAACCGTCCGCGCCTCTACTGGGCCATGACCGCCGCGCAGGCGCTAGGTGGCGTGCCGGTGCCGCTGTACCAGGACGCCATCGCCAACGAGATGGTCTACGTGCTCGACGACGCCGAGATCGACTTCGCGATCGTCGAGGACCAGGAGCAGGTGGACAAGCTGCTGGAGGTGGAATCGCAGCTGGCCTCGCGGGGCCGGGCGGTGCGCCACGTCATCTACGAAGATCCGCGCGGCCTGCGCGACTACGATCATCCGTCGCTGCTCTCGTACGAACGCGTGCAGGAAATCGGCCGCGAGTTCGATCAGGCCAACCCCGGCTTCTTCGATGCACAGGTGCAGGCCGGGATGCCCGACGACACGGCGATCATCCTCTACACCTCGGGTACCACGGGCAAGCCGAAGGGTGTCTGCCATGCGCACGCGGGGCTGATCGGGGCCGCGCGCAACGGCTGCCAGTTCGATGGCCTGGGCGCCGACGACGACGTGCTGTCCTACCTGCCCATGGCCTGGGTGGGCGACAACCTGTTCTCGTACGCGCAGGCGATGGTGGCGGGCTTCACGGTGAACTGCCCAGAGTCGCGCGAGACCGTGATGACTGACCTGCGCGAGATCGGGCCGACGTACTACTTCGCGCCGCCGCGCATCTACGAAGGGCTGCTGACGCAGGTCATGATCCGCATGGAAGACGCGGGGTGGATCAAGCGCCGCCTGTTCCACTGGGCGATGGACGTGGCGCGGCGCTGCGGCGCCGACATCCTCGACAAGCGGCCGGTGTCGGCGCTGGAGCGCCTGCGCTACGCGCTGGGCGAGGTGCTGATCTACGGCCCGCTGCGCAACGTGCTGGGCATGAGCCGCATCCGGGTGGGCTACACGGCCGGCGAGGCCATTGGGCCAGACCTGTTCCGCTTCTACCGCTCGATCGGCATCAACCTCAAGCAGTTCTACGGCCAGACCGAGACCTGCGCCTACGTGTGCCTGCAGCCCGACGGCCAGGTCAAGTTCGACTCGGTGGGGCCGGCCGCACCGGGCATGGAGATCCGCATCGCCGACAACGGCGAGGTGCTGGTGCGCGGCGTGGGCCTGCTCAAGGCGTACTACAAGCGCGACGATGCCACGCGCGAGGCGATCAACGACGAGGGCTACTTCATGACCGGCGACGCTGGCGTGATCGACGCCGACGGCCACCTGAAGATCATCGATCGCGCCAAGGACGTGGGCAAGCTCGCCGACGGGTCGATGTTCGCGCCCAAGTACATCGAGAACAAGCTGAAGTTCTTCCCGTACATCAAGGAGGCAGTGGCCTTCGGCACCAACCGCGACCGCGTCTGCGCGTTCATCAACATCGATTTCGATGCGGTGGGCAACTGGGCCGAGCGGCGTCACCTGCCGTACGCCGGCTATGTCGACCTGGCCGGCCAGCCCGACGTGATTGCGATGATTGGCGAGTGCGTGGAGCAGGTGAATGCCGATCTGGCCGGCGACGCGATGCTGGCGGGCTCGCAGATCGCGCGCTTCCTGATCCTGCACAAGGAGCTGGACCCCGACGACGACGAACTGACCCGCACCCGCAAGGTACGGCGCAGCTTCATCGCGGAGAAATACGGCGTGCTGATCGAGGCGCTCTACGCGGACAAGCCGGAGCAGTTCATCGAGACGCGGGTGAAGTTCGAGGATGGCCGGGAAGGTAGTGTGTCGGCCACGCTGAAGCTGGTGGACGTCAAGCGCTTCCCGCCCGTGGGCGGGGCGCGCGCGGCATGAGCAACGGAGACGCACAATGACGGCAACCCAGACAGCGTGGCAGGGCGGCATGGCGCGTGTGGACGCTTCGGGCACGCTGGTATCGCCCGGCACCATCGCCCCGCCAGGACACGCGGAAGGCGCGCATGGCGACGGCCCGCGCACCGGCGACGCGCACCGGCCCGACAGCACTGCACGCAGCCACACGCGTGGCGACGTGATCCTCGATCTGCAGAACATCTCGCTGTCGTTCGGCGGCGTGAAGGCGCTGACCGACATCTCGTTCGATGTCTGCGAGCACGAGATCCGCGCGATCATCGGCCCCAACGGCGCGGGCAAGAGTTCGATGCTGAACGTGATCAACGGCGTGTACCACCCGCAGCACGGGCGCATCGTGTTTCGCGGGCAGGAGCGTCGCCAGATGCATCCCACCGCGGCCGCGCGCCAGGGCATCGCACGTACGTTCCAGAACATCGCGCTGTTCAAGGGCATGACCGTGCTCGACAACATCATGACCGGACGCAACACCCAGTTCCGCACCGGCCTGTTCGCGCATGCGCTGTGGTGGGGCCCGGCGCGCGCCGAGGAAATGGCCCATCGCCGCAAGGTGGAGGAAGTGATCGACTTCCTGGAGATCCAGGCCATCCGCAAGACGCCGGTGGGGCGCCTGCCGTACGGCCTGCAGAAGCGCGTGGAGCTGGCGCGCGCGCTGGCGGCGGAGCCGTCGATGCTGCTGCTCGACGAGCCCATGGCCGGCATGAACGTGGAAGAGAAGCAGGACATGTGCCGCTTCATCCTCGACGTGAACCACCAGTTCGGCACCACGATCGTGCTGATCGAGCACGACATGGGCGTGGTGATGGATATCTCAGACCGCGTGGTGGTGCTCGACTACGGCAAGAAGATCGGCGACGGCACGCCCGAGGAGGTCAAGTCGAACCCCGACGTGATCAAGGCCTACCTCGGCAGCTCGCACTGAAACAAGGCCCCGACCATGACCTTCTTCTTCGAAATCCTGATTGGCGGCCTGCTGTCCGGGCTGATGTACTCGCTGGTGGCGCTCGGCTTCGTGCTGATCTACAAGGCGTCGGGCGTGTTCAACTTCGCACAGGGCGCAATGGTCTACTTTGCCGCGCTGGCCGTGGTGGGGCTGATGGACAAGGGCATGCCGATGTGGGCGGCCGTGATCGGCGCGTTCATCGTCATGATCATCGTGGGCATGAGCACCGAGCGCTTCGTGCTGCGCAAGCTGGTGAACCAGCCGCCCATCACGCTGTTCATGGCCACCATCGGGCTCTCGTTCTTCCTGGAAGGGCTGGGGCCGCTGCTGTTCGGCAACGAGGTGCGACCCATCCAGCTGGGCATCGTCGATGAACCGATCGAGTCGATCCTCACGCGCTTCAACATCGTGGTGTCGAAGTTCGACCTGGCTGCCGCGCTGATCGCCGCGGTGCTGGTGGCCGTGCTGGCGCTGTTCTTCCAATACACGAAAGTGGGCCGCGCGCTGCGCGCCGTGGCCGACGACCACCAGGCGGCGCTCTCGCTGGGCATTCCGCTGCAGAACATCTGGGCCATCGTATGGGGCGTGGCCGGCTTCGTGGCGCTGGTGGCGGGCATGCTCTGGGGCTCGCGCAACGGCGTGCAGTTCGCACTGACGCTGACCGCGCTGAAGGCGCTGCCGGTGCTGATACTGGGCGGCTTCACATCGGTGCCGGGCGCCATCGTCGGCGGCCTGATCATCGGCGCCTCCGAGAAGCTGGCCGAGATCTACATACCGCCGGTGTTCCAGTCGATGTTCGGCGGCAACTTCGGCGGCATCGAAGGCTGGTTCCCGTATGTGTTTGCGTTGTTGTTTCTGCTGGTCAGGCCAGAAGGTCTGTTCGGCGAACGGCATATCGACCGCGTCTGACGGAGAACGAACATGCTCTATCGCGAATCCGGCCAGTTCAAGACCAGCTACGTTGCCGACAGTCAGATCTTCCCGATCCGGCAGGACCGCATCTTCTTTGCCTTGCTGATGGCGGTGGCGTTTGTCGTCATTCCGTTCACGGGCAGCGAATACTGGTTCAACGCCATCCTCACGCCGTTCCTGATCTTCGCGCTCGCGGCGCTGGGGCTGAATATCCTGACTGGCTATGCCGGCCAGTTGTCGCTGGGCACCGCGGCGTTCATGGCCGTGGGCGCCTATGCGGCCTACAACTTCCAGCTGCGCATCGAAGGCATTCCGGTGCTGCTGACGTTCCTGCTGGCGGGCGCTTCGGCGGCGCTGGTAGGCGTGGCATTCGGGCTGCCGTCGCTGCGCATCAAGGGCTTCTACCTGGCCGTGGCCACGCTGGCGGCGCAGTTCTTCGTGGTGTGGGCGCTCACCAAGTTTCCCTGGTTTTCGAACAACAGCTCGTCGGGCGTGATCACGGCGCAGCGGCTGGACTTCTTCGGCATCGCCATCGACACGCCGGTCAGGAAGTACCTGTTCGTGCTGGCATTCGTGACCGTGCTGGCGCTGGTGGCCAAGAACCTGGTGCGTTCCGCAACCGGCCGTGCGTGGATGGCCGTGCGCGACATGGACGTGGCGGCCGAGGTGATCGGCATTCCGCTGATGCGCACCAAGCTGCTGGCTTTCGCGGTCAGCTCGTTCTACTGCGGCGTGGCCGGCGCGCTGTATGCGTTCTGCTACCTCGGATCGGTGGAGCCGGACGGCTTCTCGCTGGACCTCTCGTTCCGCATCCTGTTCATGATCATCATCGGCGGCGTGGGCAGCATCCTGGGCTCGTTCCTGGGCGCCGCGTTCATCCTGCTGCTGCCGATCTTCCTGGACAACGTGCTGCCGGCGCTGGCGGCGCTGCTGCACCTGCCGTTCACCAATGCCACGGTGTCGCACATCCAGCTCATGGTGTTCGGCGGCCTAATCATTTTCTTCCTCATCGTCGAGCCACATGGCCTGGCCCGGCTCTGGCAGATTGCCAAGGAGAAGCTGCGCCTGTGGCCATTCCCGCACTAGCAACCCGAAGTCGTTCCCATAACAACGCCCGTTCGAGGTGAAGGAGACAGTCATGACAACCGTGTTTCGCAACGTGCAGCGCGCCGCCCTGGTGGTCAGCGTCGCGGCTGCCCTGCTGGCGCCGGCGCTGCCGGCCCTGGCGCAGGCCAACGACCAGTTCGTCGCGCTGCCGAGCTACCGCGTGGGGCCCTACGGCGCGAACGGGCAATCGTTTTATGGCGGCTTCGTGGACTACCTGAACTACGTCAACCTCAAGGACGGCGGCGTGAACGGTGTGAAGCTGTCGTGGGAAGAGTGCGAGACCGAGTACAACAACGCCAAGGGCGTGGAGTGCTACGAGCGCCTGAAGGCCAAGAGCGCCCAGAGCAAGGGCACGGCCTATCACACGATGTCTACCGGCATTTCGTACGCGCTGGTCGACAAGACCGCCGCCGACAAGGTGCCGCTGGTGATGATGGGCTACGGCCGCACCGATGCGGTCGACGGATCGGTGTTCCCGTACGCGTTCCCGCTGGTCACCACGTACCAGATGCAGGTGTCGGCCATCGTCAAGTACCTGGCGTCGAAGAACGGCGGCTCGCTGGCGGGCAAGAAGATCGTCTACCTCTATCACGACTCGGCGTACGGCAAGGAACCCATCGTGGCGCTGCAGGCGGAGTCCCGGCTCAACAAGTTCAACCTGGTGGAGATTCCGGTGGCGCACCCGGGCAACGAGCAGGGCGCCCAGTGGCTGAAGATCCGCCAGGAAAACCCCGACTACGTGATCTTCTGGGGCTGGGGCGTGATGAACCAGACCGCGCTGAAGGCGGCGCAGAAAGTGGGCTTCTCGCGCGACAAGATCATCGGGTCTTGGTGGGCCGGCTCCGAAGAAGATACCGTGCCGGCCGGCGATGCGGCCAAGGGCTACATGAGCGCCACCTGGAACGTGGCCGGCAAGAGCGTGCCGCTGATCGCCGACATCGAGAAGGTGGTGTACGGCGCCGGCAAGGGCAATATGCAGGACCGCAACAAGGTGGGCTCGGTGCTCTATAACCGCGGCGTGTCGGCGGCCGTGGTGACCGTGGAAGCCATCCGCGTGGCGCAGGCCAAGTACGGCAAGGGCAAGGTGATGACCGGCGACGAAATGCGCTGGGCCTTCGAGAACCTGAACCTGACCGGCGCGCGCCTGCAGCAACTGGGCGCCACGGGCCTGCTGCCCGAGATCAAGACCAGCTGCGACAACCACGAGGGCTCCGGCAAGGTGAAGATCCAGCAGTGGGACGGCACCAAGTGGGTAACCGTGTCTGACTGGATCGAGGGCAACAAGAACCTGATCCACCCGCTATTCAAGGCCACCGCCGCGCAGTACGCAAAGGAGAAGGGCATCACGCCGGCCTGCGCGAAGTCTTGATAAATGGCTTCGCGCGGGTGTCTCCCCTCTCCCGCCGTGGCGGGAGAGGGGCCGGGGGAGAGGGCGCTGCGATTCAAATCGCGATGTCGCGTGTTGAGATGCTGGCCCTCTCCCCCAACCCCTCTCCCACCCGTGGGAGAGGGGAGCGAAAACACTAGGCGAGGTGGCGATGGTCGGCTTCGCGCAGGGTTGTCTCCCCTCTCCCTCAACCCCTCTCCCACAAGTGGGAGAGGGGAGCGAAAAAACTAGGCGAGGTCGCGATGGTTGACTTCGCGCAGGTGTTGTCTCCCCTCTCCCGCTGCGGCGGGAGAGGGGCCGGGGGAGAGGGCGCTGCGGTTCGAATCGCGATGTCGAGTCTTGAGATGCAGGCCCTCTCCCCCAACCCCTCTCCCACAAGTGGGAGAGGGGAGCGAAAACACTAGGCGAGGTGGCGATGGACGGCTTCGCGCAGGGGTTGTCTCCCCTCTCCCGCTGCGGCGGGAGAGGGGCCGGGGGAGAGGGCGCCGCGGTTCGAATCGCGATGTCGCGTGTTGAGATGCTGGCCCTCTCCCCCAACCCCTCTCCCACAAGTGGGAGAGGGGAGCCGAATACCAACAGGGATGACGCATGACTCTTCTCTCCGTCAACAATATCGAAGTCATCTACGACCACGTGATCCTGGTGCTCAAGGGCGTGTCGCTCGATGTGCCCGAGGGCCGCATCGTGGCGCTGCTGGGGGCCAATGGCGCGGGCAAGACCACCACGCTGAAGGCGATATCCAACCTGCTGCATGCCGAGCGCGGCGACGTGACCAAGGGCTCGATCGAATATCGCGGCCAGCGCGTGGATCAGCTCACGCCCAATGACCTGGTCAAGCGCGGCGTGATCCAGGTGATGGAAGGGCGCCACTGCTTCGCGCACCTGACCATCGAGGAGAACCTGCTGACCGGCGCCTACACGCGCGGCCTGTCGCGCGGTGAGACGCGCAACGAGCTGGAGAAGATCTACGGCTACTTCCCGCGCCTGAAGACGCGGCGCAAGTCGCAGGCGGGCTACACCTCGGGCGGCGAGCAGCAGATGTGCGCGATTGGCCGGGCGATGATGGCCAAGCCGTCGATGATCCTGCTCGACGAGCCGTCGATGGGCCTGGCGCCGCAGATCGTCGAGGAGATCTTCGAGATCGTGCGCGACCTCAACGGGCGCGAGCGGGTGAGCTTCCTGCTGGCCGAGCAGAACACGATGGTGGCGCTACGCTACGCCGACTACGGCTACATCCTCGAGAACGGCCGCGTGGTGATGGACGGCGATGCCGAGTCGCTGCGCACCAACGAGGACGTCAAGGAGTTCTACCTGGGCGTGGCGGCCAATGATGCGGAAGGCGGCGCCCGCCAGTCGTTCCGCGATGTAAAGAGCTATCGCCGCCGCAAACGCTGGCTGGCCTGAACCCCGGGGTGTCGACATGGCTGAATTTTTCGATTCGCTGGAAACGCGCGCGCCGGCCGAGCGCGAGGCTGCACTGATGGCCGCCGTGGCGCGCCAGGTGGCGCATGCCCAGGCGCATGCGCCGTACTTTGCCGAAGTGCTGTGCGATGTCGATGCGCGCGCCATCGATTCGCGCGCGGCGCTGGCGCTGCTGCCGGTCACGCGCAAGTCCGAACTCGGCGCCCGCCAGCGCCTGGCGCCGCCGCTGGGCGGGCTCAACGGCACGCCGCTGGGCGGCCTGCGGCATATCTTCCAATCGCCGGGCCCTATCCACGAGCCTGACGGACATGGCGCCGACTGGTGGCGCACCGCGCGCGCGATGTTCGCGGCCGGCTTCCGCGCCGGCGAGCTGGTCTACAACACGTTCTCGTACCACTTCACGCCGGCCGGCATGATGATGGAGTCGGGCGCGCACCGGCTGGGCTGCTGCGTGTTTCCGGCCGGCGTGGGCCAGACCGAGTCGCAGGTGCAGGCGCTGTCGAGCCTGCAGCCATCGGCCTATGCGGGCACGCCGTCGTTCCTGAAGCTGCTGATCGAGAAGGGCGGCGAGATGGGGCTGCCGTGCCGCAGCTTGTCCAAGGCGCTGGTATCGGGCGAAGCCTGCCCGCCCGCACTGCGCGCCTGGCTGCAGGACCATGGCGTGACGGCGCGCCAGATGTACGGCACGGCGGACGTGGGCCTGATCGCCTACGAGACCGAGGGCGGCGACGGCTGGGTGGTCGACGAGGGTGTGCTGGTGGAGATCGTGGAGCCCGGCGGCGTCAAGCCGATGCCCGAGGGCGAGGTGGGAGAGGTGGTGGTCACGGTGCTCGGCAACGGCGACTATCCGCTGATCCGGTTCGGCACCGGCGACTTGTCGGCCATCGTGGCCAACTCATCGCAGCGCGCCAGCCCCTGCGGCCGCACCAATATCCGGCTCAAGGGCTGGCTGGGCCGGGCCGACCAGGCCACCAAGGTCAAGGGCATGTTCGTACACCCGGGGCAGGTGGCCGACGTGCTGCGCCGCCATCCTGAAATCCGCGCGGCGCGGCTCGTGGTGACCGGCACCATCGGCGCCGACGTGATGGCGCTGCATTGCGACGCCACGCGCGAGGATGATGGCCTGGCCATGGCCGTCGGCGAATCGATGCGGGAAGTGATGCGCCTGCGCGGCGAAGTGCGCTTCGTGGCGCCGGGGTCGCTGCCGCAGGACGGCCGGCTGATCGAGGACGCGCGCCGTTACGACTGAAGCGCGCGGCGCGCCTTGGGCTCAAGGCCGCGGCGAAGGGCGGTCGCCGGTGTCGCCGTAGCCGCCGCGCGGCCGCGTGGGCAGCCGCACCATCCAGACCGTGACGGCCGCGCCGATCGCCAACAATGTCAGCGACGAGACGGGCCGCGCCCGCAGCAGCCAGGCTGTGACGCCCATCGACGTCCACATCATCGACAGCGCCAGGCACTTGGCGCGGAACGGAATGCTGCGGTGCGCCTGCCAGTCGCGCACCAGCGGCCCGAATCGCTCGTGGGTAATCAGCCAGTGGTGGAATTTTTCCGAGCCGCGCGCAAAGCAGGCGGCGGCCAGCAGCACGAACGGTGTGGTCGGCAGCAGCGGCAGGAAGATGCCGATGAAGCCCAGCACGAGACTGATGACGCCCAGCGCCACCCAGAACGCGCGAATCACGCGCTCGCGGTGGGTGAGCGTGCCGGGCAGGTCGGCGGGAGCGATGGGGGCGTCGGGGTCGGGCTGTGACAACGGTAAAGGGCCAGCCGATGAAAGGCCGGCGGATCAGGGCCAGGGGCGCGAACAGGCCCTTATGCTACCAGCCCCAGCCCCAGCCCCAGCCCCAGCCCCAGCCCCAGCCCCAGCCGCGCGCGCGCCGCATCGTACTCGGCCTTCATGCGCGCCACGATCTCTCCTGCGGTGGGAATGTCGTGGATCTGGCCCACGCCCTGGCCGGCACCCCAGATGTCCTTCCACGCCTTGGCCTTCGAGCTGCCGCTGGAAAAGTCCATCTTGCTCTTGTCGGCCACGGGCAGGTTTTCCGGGTCGAGGCCCGAATTGAGAATGCTCTCGCGGATGTAGTTGCCGTGCACGCCCGTGAACAGGTTCGTGTAGATGATGTCCGACGCCGCCGAACTCGTGATCGACTGCTTGTACTCGGTGCTGGCGTGGCCTTCCTGCGAGGCAATGAAGCGCGTGCCCACATAGGCGAAGTCCGCGCCCATGGCCTGCGCGGCCAGCACGGCGTCGCCGGTGGCGATGGAGCCCGACAGCGCGATCGGGCCGTCGAAGATCTTGCGCACCTCGCCCACCAGCGCGAACGGCGACAGCGTGCCGGCATGGCCGCCGGCGCCGGCCGCCACCAGGATCAGGCCGTCCACGCCGGCCTCGATGGCCTTCTCGGCATGGCGGATGCTGATGACGTCGTGCAGCACGATGCCGCCGTAGCTGTGCACCGCGTCGATCATCTCCTTGACCGGCGCGCGCAGCGACGTGATGAAGACCGGCACCTTGTGGTCCACGCACACCTTCACGTCGTGTTCCAGGCGCGCGTTCGACGCGTGCACGATCTGGTTCACGGCAACGGGGCCCACCGGCTTGCCCGGGTTGGCGGCGCGGAACGCGGCCAGCTCTTCCTCGATCTGCGTCAGCCATTCGTCGAGCAGCTCGGCCGGACGCGCATTCAGCGCCGGAAACGATCCGACGATGCCCGCCTTGCACTGCGCGAGCACCAGTTCCGGATAGCTGACGATGAACATCGGCGATGCAATGACGGGCAGGGCCAGGTTCTGCAGGGCCGGCGGAATATGTTTGGCGGCAGGCATGAGCGGTGTCTCCTCGAACGCTTCGAAATGAACGATCGTTCGATTATAGGGAGTTTCGGATTCGATGACGCGGGGTAGAGGGTGCAGTCTAGGCGATGGCAGTTTGCTCTGGACCGCGACAGTCTTGCTCCCCTCTACAGGGGGAGAGGGCATCGAGGTTCTGCTTGCCAACCTGCCTGAATTTGAACCGCTGCGCCCTCTCCCCCGGCCCCTCTCCCGCCTTGCGGGAGAGGGGAGCAAAAAGACAAAAAAAAGCCCCGCTGGGTTAGAGCGGGGCGATTACCACGAAGACTGATAAGAAGAGACGGTCAGACACCTGCCAATGCCTTACCGTGAGACGAATCTTAGTAGGCGTTTGTGACCACCAGAAGACAGTCTCAAGACAATTCCGGAAAACCCGTAAGAGGGCAAAGTTTCCGGCGCAGGCCGCCTCAGACCTTCTCCAGCAGCAGGCCCTTCAGGTATTCGCCTTCCGGGAACGCTGCCGACATCGGGTGATCGGTACCAGCCGACAGCCGGCGCAGGATGCGCGCGTCGGCGCGGGCGTCGGTGACGGCGCCGGCCACGATTTTCTGGAACAGTTCCATGCTGATCGCGCCCGAGCACGAGTACGTGAACAACAGGCCGCCCGGCCGCAGCAGCTGCATGCCGACAAGGTTGATTTCCTTGTACGCGCGTGCGGCGCGGTCGATATGCTGGGCCGACGGCGCGAACTTCGGCGGGTCCAGCACGATTAGGTCGAACTGCCGGCCCTCGGCGCGGAATTCGCGCAGCGACTTGAACACGTCGGCGTCGAGCCACGTGGCCCGCTCGGGGTCGAAGCCGTTCAGCGTGACGTTGCCGGCGGCAATCTTCAGCGCGTCGCCCGAGGAGTCGATCGACGTCACCGACGTGGCGCCGCCGCGCAGCGCGGCCAGCGAGAAGCCGCCCGTGTAGCAGAAGCAGTTCAGCACCTCGCGCCCTTCGGCGAGGTCGCCCACGAGCTTGCGGTTGTCGCGCTGGTCGACGTAGAAGCCGGTCTTGTGGCCGTTGCGCACGTCCACGTAGTAGCGCACGCCGTGCTCGGTTACCGACAGCTCGGGGTCGGGCTCGGCGCCGGCCAGCACGCCGGTCACCAGCTCCAGCCCTTCGCGCTGGCGCACGGCGGCGTCGGAGCGCTCGTAGACGTTCGGGCAGCCGGTTTCCTTCACCAGCGCCTGCACCAGCGCGTCTTTCCACTGTTCCACGCCTGCCGAGTTGAACTGGCAGACCAGCTGGCCGGTCTCGCCCTGGCCGTAGTAGTCGACGATCAGGCCCGGCAGGCGGTCCGATTCGCCGAACACCAGCCGCACGGCGCTGGTGTCGTGCACCCAGCGCTGGCGATGCGCCACGGCGGCGGCCACGCGGCGCTTGAACATCGCGTGGTCCACCGGCTCGTTCTCGTCGAAGGTCCACACGCGCGCGCGGATCTGCGATTCGGGGCTGTAGGCGCCGCGCGCCAGGAAGCGGCCATCGGCGCTGCGGATGACCACGGTGGAGCCGGCCTCGCAGCGGCCTTCGGTGGAAGCAATGCCCGTGGCGTAGACCCACGGGTGGCGGCGCAGCAGGGATTTCTCCTTGCCGGGCTTCAGGGTGATCACGTTCATTGCTTACAGCACGATCTTGACCATCGGGTGCGAGGTCAGCGCGCGATACACGTCGTCGAGCTGCTCGCGGCTCGTGACGTACACCGTCACGGTCAGGCCGAGGTAGTTGCCGTTGCGCGACGGACGCATGTCCATCTTGCCGGCGTGGAAGTTGGGGTCGAAGTCCTGCAGCAGGGCCACGATGGCTTCGGCAAAGCCGTCCTGCATCGCGCCCATGACCTTGATCGGGAATTCGCTCGGATACTCGATCAGCGACTGCTCGGGCGGAATGTCGCCCGGGATCAGCGGACCGTCGTTGGAATCTGTCGTCATCACAAAACCTTTAATTCACTGACTTCGCGTGCCTGCGTTGCGGCGCTTACTTGCGCTTGAACCAGAGGCGGATCGTATCCCACAGGCGGCCGAAGAAGCCGGCCTCGGGCACTTCTTCCAGCGCCACCACGGGGAACTCGCCCACCTTGTTGTTGCCATCCATCAGCTTGACCGTGCCCACCTGCTGGCCCGCGGCGATCGGGGCGATCAGCAGTTCCTGGCGCTCCAGCACCGGCTTCAGGCGTCCGCCCGTGCCCTTGGGCACCGTGACGAAGGTCTCGTTGGCCACGCCAATCTTGACGGTGCCGGCGCGGCCCTTGTAGATCTCGGGCGTGGCCAGCACCTGGCCCTTGTCGTACAGGCGCAGCGTGTCGAAGAACTGGAAGCCGTAGTTGAGGATCTTCAGGCTTTCCTGCGTGCGGATCTGCTCGGTGGCGGTGCCGATCACGATCGACACCAGGCGGCGCGAGCCATTCGGCACGTTGGCCAGCGGACGCTGGGCCGACGAGATCAGGCAGTAGCCGGCGGATTTCGTGTGGCCGGTCTTCACGCCGTCCACGGTCGGGTCGATGTACAGCAGGCGGTTGCGGTTCGGCTGCCTGATCTTGTTATAGGTGAACTCCTTCTGCGAGTACATCGCGTAGTACTCGGGGAAGTCCTTGATCAGGCGCGTGGTCAGCGTGGCCAGGTCCACCGCGGTGGTGTAGTGGTTCGGATCGGGCACGCCATCGGTGTTCGTGAAGTGCGTGCCCTTCATGCCCATGCGCTGGGCCTCGCGGTTCATCATGGCGACGAAGCCGTCCTCCGAGCCGCCCACGGCCTCGGCCAGCGCCAGCGCGGCGTCGTTGCCCGACTGCACGATCAGGCCCAGCAGCAGGTCGTTCACGCTGACCGGCTTGCCGGCCTCGATGAACATGCGCGACTCATCGCTTTTCACCTTGCGCACGATCTCGGTGGGCGTGATGGTCTGGTCCAGCGTCAGGCGCTTTTCCTTGAGTGCCTCGAACGCCAGGTAGGCGGTCATCAGCTTGGTCAGCGAGGCGGGTTCGATGCGCAGGTCGGCGTTCTGGGCGGCCAGGGCCTGGCCGCTGGTCACGTCGTACAGCATCCACGACTTGGCGGCCACCTGCGGCATCGGCACGCCCTGCGCCAGCACGGCGGCGGGGGCGGCAGCAAGCACGGTGACAAGCGTCGCGGCTACGGCGACGGGGGCAAGGGCGGATGCGAAGTGCGGCGCGGCTCTGTTCAGCATGTGTAGTGTTCCAACGATGAAGGGATGGCGCGGACGGGACGGTTCACCGTTCCCACGCGTTGACGACAAGCTGCTTGATCAGGTGCAGCTTGCGATGAAAAAAGTGATCGGCGCCGGGAATGACGATGACCGGCAAATCCTGCGGGCGCGCCCAGTCCAGCACGCTGCCCAGCGGCACGGTGTCGTCCTGCTCGCCATGGATCACGATGGTGTCGGCCGGCACCGTGGCCACGTCCCAGCGGCTCGTGGCGGTGCCCACCAGCACCAGGCGCTGCGCGGGCGTGCCGGCCTCGGCCAGGCGCCGCGCCACATGGGTCTGCACGAAGCTGCCGAACGAGAAGCCGCCCAGCGCCAGCGGCAGCGTGGCCACCTCGGGCGACCACGCGGTCTGGGTGCGCATCCAGTCGACCACGGCCAGCAGGTCGTCCTGCTCGCCGATGCCCTTGTCATGCTCGCCGGCCGTGCCGCCCACGCCGCGGAAGTTCGGACGCACCGTGGCATAGCCCAGCGCCACGAACGTGCGCGCCAGCGTCTGCGCCACCTTGTTGTCCTTGGTGCCGGCGAACAGCGGGTGCGGGTGCGCCACGAGCGCCAGGCCGCGAACCGGCTCGCCCTGCGGCAGATCGATCGAGATGTCGATGGCGCCGACGGGGCCGGCAATGGTGGTGACCTGGGTATGCGCGTTCATGATGGGAATGGCAGGCGTCTTGCGGCACAACAAAAAACCGGGCAGCAACCCGGCGTGGCCCGGCGAGGTATCCGGATCAGCGATCCACCATCAGGCGCTCCACGGGCTTGCCGTGCACCAGATGGCTGTCGATGATCTCGTCGATGTCCTGCTCGTCGACGAAGGTGTACCAGACGGCGTCGGGGTAGACCACAAGGACCGGTCCGAGTTCACAACGGTTCAGGCACCCGGCCTTGTTGATGCGGACGCGGCCTTCGGCGCCGGCAATGCCCAGTGCCTTGCAGCGCTTCTTGGCGTATTCCTGCATGGCCTTGGCATTGTGGTCGGCGCAGCAGGCCTTGCCGTCGTCGCGCTCGTTCAGGCAGAAAAAGACGTGGTGTTTGTAGTAGCTGCTCATGGCGGCGAACGGGACAGCGCGGCGCCGGTGCGGAAATGCGGGCACCTGGCGCGGCATGAATCGAGGAAGCTCGGAATTATACGTGGTCGCGGTGGCGGTTCCGCATGGCGGCGCCGCCCGGAATTCCGGAAACGCCGATGCGTGACGGCACGCGGAGGCCGGGTCGGCGCGCGATCCGGCCCTTGGAAGTGCCTCGCCAACCATATTTCACCCCCTCGAACGCATCGTAGATGTCCGAGATCCCGGAGCAAGTCATTCCGGATTTCCGGAATCCCGGAGCCCCGTCGACCGGTGTCAGCCTGTTTTTCCTTGCGAATCAATGGGTTGCGAACATCTGCGCCGGTGGCACGGCTGTTGCAAATAGTTACCTCCAGACGCGCCGCCCAGCCTTGGGTCTCCAGGCGTGCAACGTGGGCGCCACCGAGCGCCCGGCACCGGTCAAAAACACCGAGGACGACATCATGAGGAAACCCTTCTACAAGATCCTGTACGTGCAGGTCCTGTTCGCGATTGCCGTGGGCATTCTGCTCGGCCATTTCGCGCCGGCCGCCGGCGTGGAGATGAAGCCGCTGGGCGATGCCTTCATCAAGCTGATCAAGATGATCATCGGTCCGATCATCTTCTGTACCGTGGTGTCCGGCATTGCCGGCATGCGCGACATGAAGAAGGTGGGCCGCGTGGGCGGCAAGGCGTTACTGTACTTCGAGGTGGTTTCCACCTTCGCGCTGCTGATCGGCCTGATCGCGTCGCACGTGCTGAAGCCGGGCGTGGGCTTCAACATCGACCCGGCCACGCTGGACACCAAGTCGATCTCGCAATACGTGTCGAAGGCGCACGGCCAGAGCACGGTCGAGTTCTTCATGCACATCATCCCGGACACGATCTTCAGCGCCTTCGCCAATGGCGACATCCTGCAGATCCTGCTGGTCTCGCTGTTCTTCGGTTCGGCGCTGGCGGTGGTGGGCGAGCGCGCCCGCATCATCCACGACATGGTTGACCAGGTGTCGAAGGTCTTCTTCCACATCGTGCACGTGATCACCAAGGTGGCCCCGATCGGCGCGTTCGGCGCCATGGCATTCACCATCGGCAAGTACGGCCTGGGCTCGCTGATTCCGCTGCTGAAGCTGATCGGCACGTTCTACTTCACGGCCATCGTGTTCGTGCTGGTGGTGCTGGGCACCGTGGCGCGCTTCACGGGCTTCTCGATCATCCGCTTCGTTGCCTACATCAAGGAAGAACTGCTGATCGTGCTGGGCACCAGCTCGTCGGAAGCCGCGCTGCCGCACCTGATGGAGAAGATGGAGAAGCTGGGCTGCTCGAAGTCGGTGGTGGGCCTGGTGGTGCCCACCGGCTATTCGTTCAACCTGGACGGCACGAACATCTACATGACGATGGCCGTGATCTTCATCGCCCAGGCTACCGGCATCGAACTGACGTTGCTGCAGCAGCTGACCATCCTGGCCGTGGCCATGGTGACGTCGAAGGGCGCCAGCGGCGTGACCGGCTCGGGCTTCATCACGCTGGCGGCCACGCTGGCCGTGGTGCCCACCATCCCGGTGGCCGGCATGGTGCTGATCCTCGGTATCGACCGCTTCATGAGCGAATGCCGCGCGCTGACGAACATCATCGGCAACGGCGTGGCCACCGTGGTGGTGTCGGCCTGGGAGCGCGAACTCGATCGCGCCCGCCTGAACCGCGTGCTGCTGGGCGGCGATGACAGCGTCGAACTCGCCGACGCCGGCGCCCGCTGACGTGACCGGCAAGGTGCCCGGCGACCCGCTCGACGGTGTCGCGGGCACCGCTTCGCCCCCCTCCGCCCGCACCCCTGACCACCAGGGCGACCAGCGGGTATCATCGGCGCCAGACGATTCGCGCGCGCCGATGCCCCATTCCGACGACTTCCTTGCCGTGCACGACCCCGCCACGCCTGGCGCCGTCCACGCGCCGGGCGCCAGTTCGCGCTGGTGGGGCTTTGCCATCGCCCTGCTGGCGGGGCTGCTGGCGCTGTGCACGCTCACCTGGCTGCTCTCCGTGCAGCGCGGCATCGCTGCGCTGCAGCAGTCCACGGCCATGCGTGCCGACCGCTACGCGGCCACGCTCGAATCCACGCTCGACCGCTACGAATTTCTGCCCGCGCTGGTGTCGCTGCACCCGTCGGTGCGCGCGCTGCTGGCGCAACCCACCGATGCCGCGCGCATTGCCGCCGTCAACGACTACCTGGTGGAGGTGAACCGCCGCGCGCGTGCCTCGGCCACCTATGTGATCGCCGCGAACGGCCTGGCGCTGGCCGCCAGCAACCATGGCGAGCCGGGCAGCTTCGTGGGCACCGACTATCGCTTCCGGCCGTATTTCCAGATGGCCGCGCGGGGCGAGGTGGGGCGCTTCTACGCGATTGGCGTTACCAGCGACGAGCCTGGCTACTACATCGCCCAGCCGATCGAGGCTGCGGGCAAGGTCATCGGCGTCACCGTGGTGAAGCTGAACCTGGAATGGTTTCCGCGCGCCGGCTCGGGGCGTGGCGAACCGCTGATGGTGTCCGACGACCACGGCGTGATCTTCCTGTCGTCGGTGCCGGGCTGGCAGTACCGCACGCTGCAGACGCTGCCGCCCGCGCTGCAGGCCGAACTGCACCAGACGCGCCAGTACCACGACGTGGACGTCAGGCCCTTGCCGATGCAGTCGCTGGCATCGCCGGTCATGCGCTGGCTGGCCGGCTCCACACTGACCGAGGGCCAGCGGCTGGTTCGGGTGGGCCCGACCGGCCGCAACGAATCCGCCATCGCGCCGGACGGCATCGATGGCGCGGGGCTGGGCATGGCCGACCTGGCCGACGCCGGTGGCGACCGCTACCTGGAGATCAACCGCCCGGTGGGCCCCGCGGGCTGGAACATGCAGGTGATGGCGCCGCTGGACCCCGTGCTGGCCAACGCACGCAGCGCAACCATCGGCGCGGCGCTGGCCTATGCCTGCATCTGCCTGCTGCTGGTGAACCTGCGGCAGCGCCGCCAGCGCGCGCGCGACATGCTGTACAGCCGCCGCCTGCTGGAAGCCGCCTACGACGAACTGGAACGCCGCGTGGAAGCCCGCACGGCAGACCTGATGGCCATCAACGAGCAGCTCGAAGGCGAGGTGGCCGAGCGCACGCGCGCCGAGAGCGAGCTGCGCGCGACGCAGGACGAACTGGTGCAGGCCAGCAAGCTGGCGGCGCTGGGCCAGATGGCGGCGGGCATCACGCACGAACTGAACCAGCCGTTGGCTGCGTTGCGCACGTTTTCGGACAACACGCGCGTGCTGCTGGAGCGCGGACAGCTCGACGCGGCCACCGGCAATCTGTCGGCCATCGCCGACCTGACCGAGCGCATGGGCAAGATCACCGGCCAGCTCAAGCTGTTCGCCGGCAAGGCGCGCCAGCGCCGCAATGCCGTGCGCGTGCGGGCCGCGCTCGACCACGTGCTGCAGCTGATTGCGCCACGGCTGGGCGCGGTGACGCTGCGGGTAAGCGGGCTCGAAGGCGCGGAGGCCGACCTGGCCGTCTGGGCCGACGAACTGAAGCTGGAGCAGGTGCTGCTGAACCTGGTGGGCAACGCGCTCGACGCGATCGCCGCCGAGGGCAGGGCGGAGGGCGGCACGAACACCCGCGTGGGAGGCCGCGTGGAGATCGCCGTGGATGCCGAAGAGGAACGCGTGCGCATTGCGGTGCGCGACAATGGCACCGGCATTGCGCCCGACGCGCTGCCGCACCTGTTCGAGCCGTTCTATACGACCAAGGAGATCGGGCAGGGCCTGGGCCTTGGGCTGGCCATCTCGTCGTCGATCGTGCGCGAGTTTGGCGGCCAGCTCGTGGCCGGCAATGCCGAGGGCGGCGGCGCGGAATTCGTGGTGACGCTGCGGCGGGCACGGCAGCCCGTGCCGGCGTGAAGAGGATACCGAGATGATTGCGATGCAAGACGGCCTGCGAGTGCTGTTCGTGGAAGACGAACCGCTGGTGCGCCAGGCCACGGCGCAGAGCCTGGAACTGGCCGGCTTCGCGGTGATGGCGCTGCCATCGGCCGAGGCCGCCATGCCGCACCTGACCGCCGACTTCCCCGGCGTGCTGGTGACCGACGTGCGGCTCGGCGGCGCCAGCGGCCTCGACCTGCTGCACCACTGCCGCAATGTGGCGCCGGGCATCCCGGTGATCCTGGTCACCGGCCACGGCGACATCACGATGGCCGTGCAGGCCATGCGCGAGGGCGCCTACGACTTCATCGAGAAGCCGTTCGGCGCCGACCGCCTGACCGAGACCGTGCGCCGCGCGCTGGAACGCCGCGCGCTGGAACTGGAAAACCTGGCCTTGCGCCGCGAGCTGGCCGGGCCGGCCGCGGGCACGCGCATCATCGGCCGCTCGCCCGCCATTGCGCAGGTGCGCGACCTGATCGCCAATGTGGCGGCCACCGATGTGCCGGTGATGATCAACGGCGAGACCGGCACGGGCAAGGAACTGGTGGCGCGCAGCCTGCACGCGCTGTCCACGCGGCGCGAGGCGCCGTTTATCGCGCTGAACTGCGGCGCGGTGCCCGAGTCGATCTTCGAAAGCGAGATGTTCGGCCATGAGGCCGGCGCGTTCACCGGCGCGGGCAAGCGCCGCGTGGGCAAGCTCGAGCACGCTTCGGGCGGCACGCTGTTCCTCGACGAGATCGAGAGCATGCCGCTGGCGCTGCAGGTGAAGCTGCTGCGCGTGCTGCAGGAAGGCACGCTGGAGCGGCTGGGATCGAACACCTCGGTGCCGATCGACGTTCGCATCGTGGCGGCGGCCAAGGGCGACATGGAAGCGCTGGTGGCGCAGGGCACGTTCCGCCAGGACCTGCTGTACCGCCTGAACGTGGTGACGATTCCGCTGCCGCCGCTGCGCGAACGCCGCGAAGACATCGTGCCGCTGTTCGAGCACTTCATGCTGGTGGCCGCGGTGCGCTACCAGCGGCCCGCGCCGATCCTCTCGGAGATGCAGCGCCAGCAGTTGATGCAGCGCCCATGGCCCGGCAACGTGCGCGAGTTGCGCAACGCGGCAGACCGGCTGGTGCTGGGCGTGCCCGAAGGCGGCGCGCAGGGCGGCAAGGCGGAAAGCGCCGACGAATCGATTCCGCTGCGCGAGCGGATGGAGCGCTACGAGCGCGCGGTGATCGCCGATACGCTGGCCCGCACCGGCGGCGCGGTCAGCCAGGCGGCCGACCTGCTGCAGGTGGGCAAGGCCACCCTCTACGACAAGATCAAGCGGTACGGTCTGTAGATACCCGCAGGTTGCGCGCGCAACCCGGATGGGTTGGTACACTCGCGGCTTTTGCGCCTTCGTTCATCAAGCGCCCGCCCTCTCCCCCGCCCCTCTCCCGCCTTGCGGGAGAGGGGAGAACACCGATGGCTCCGGACCTACTGCAGGTTTGCTCCTTCTCCCGCCTTGCGGGAGACTGCAGGTTTGCTCCCCTCTCCCGCCTGCGGGAGAGGGGCCGGGGGAGAGGGCGCGCGCCTCAATCACCACCGCCTTCGCCATGTCCCAACCCACATCTCCTGCCGCCATCGACGGCCACACCCTCGCGCCGACCACCGTGGCCGCCATTGCCCACGGGCGGCGCGCCGCGCATGTGCCGGCCGCCGTGCTCGACAAGGTGGGCGAGGCCCGCACCCGCTTCGAGCAGGTAGCCGCCGCCAACGTGCCGATCTACGGCGTGTCCACCGGGTTTGGCGAGCTGGTGCACAACTGGGTCGATATCGAGCACGGCCGCGCGCTGCAAGAGAACCTGCTGCGCAGCCATTGCGCCGGCGTCGGCCCGCTGTTCTCGCGCGATGAAGTGCGCGCGATGATGGTGGCGCGGGCCAATGCGTTGTCGCGCGGCTATTCGGCGGTGCGCCCGGTGGTGATCGAGCAACTGCTGAAATACCTCGAAGCCGGTATCACGCCGGCGGTGCCGCAGGTGGGCTCGCTCGGCGCCAGTGGCGACCTCGCGCCGCTGTCGCATGTGGCCATCACGCTGATCGGCGAAGGCAAGGTGCTGACCGCCGATGGCGGTACGGCGCCCACGGCCGATGTGCTGCGCGCGCATGGCATTGCGCCGGTGACGCTGGCCTACAAGGAAGGGCTGGCGCTGATCAACGGCACGTCGGCCATGACGGGCGTGTCGTGCCTGCTGCTGGAGACGCTGCGCGCCCAGGTGCGGCAGGAGGAAGTAATTGCGGCGCTGGCGCTGGAAGGGCTGTCGGCCTCGGCCGATGCCTTCATGACCCACGGCCACAACATCGCCAAGCCGCATCCGGGGCAGGTGCGCTCGGCGGCCAACCTGCGCGCGCTGCTGGCGGGTTCGCGGCGCCTGGCCGGGCACGATGCGCTGTCGTCCGAGATGAAGGAGCGCGCCGGCGACGAGAAGAACACCGGCACCGGCGTGTTCATCCAGAAGGCGTACACGCTGCGCTGCATCCCGCAGGTGCTGGGCGCGGTGCGCGATACGCTCGACCACTGCGCCACCGTGGTGGAGCGCGAACTGAACTCGTCGAACGACAACCCGCTGTTCTTCGATGACGGCGCGCTGTTCCACGGCGGCAACTTCCACGGCCAGCAGGTGGCATTCGCGATGGACTTCCTGGCCATCGCCGCCACCCAACTGGGCGTGATGGCCGAGCGCCGGCTGAACCGGCTGCTGAGCCCGCACCTGAACAACCGCCTGCCGGCGTTCCTGGCCGCCGCCAACGAGGGGCTGTCGTGCGGCTTTGCGGGCGCGCAGTATCCGGCTACCGCGCTGGTGGCGGAGAACCGCACGATCTGCAGCCCGGCCAGCATCCAGAGCGTGCCGTCGAACGGCGACAACCAGGACGTGGTCAGCATGGGCCTGATCTCGGCGCGCAACGCCCGCCGCATCCTCGACAACAACCAGTACATCCTGGCGCTGGAGCTGCTGGCGGCCTGCCAGGCGGCCGAACTGGCCGGCGCCGTGGAACACCTGTCACCGGCCGGCCGCGCCGTGTTCGCCTTCGTGCGCGAACACGTGCCGTTCCTGGACATGGACCGCTACATGACCGACGAGATCGAGCAGGTGGCGGCGCTGCTGCGCACCGGGGCCTTGGTGGAGGTGGTGCGCCAGGCCGGTATCGACCTGGCCTGATTGCTGCGCGTGCGAGGGACAGCCGCGTCGGCGGAGAGTGAAGCGGTTCCGGCGTGGCGCTTGCCTACTTCCACATATTGCGCATGCGGCTGGCCAGATCCACCTGCGGCAGCGCCGGCCTGGCCTGCCGCTCGCCCGGCATGGGCGGGGGCGGCCATGAGCGGCTATAGAAATTCGGCATCACGCGGTTCGGCAGGAAGCGCGTGCGCGACGCGTAGACGTGACGGTCGCCGAAGCCCACCTGGTTGTGCACGTAGAAGCGTTGCGGCACGATCACGTCGAGGTGGTCGCGTGCGCGCGTCATGGCCACGTAGAGCAGGCGGCGCTCTTCCTCGATCTCCTCGGTGGTGCCCGTGGCCAGGTCCGACGGCATGCAGCCGTCCACGGCGTTGAGCACGTACACGGCCTTCCATTCCTGGCCCTTGGCCGAATGGATGGTGGAGAGGATCAGATAGTCTTCGTCGCGCGACGGCACGCCCGATTCGTCGCTCGACGCGCTCGGGGGATCGAGCGTGAGTTCGGTCAGGAAGCGCTCGCGCGAGCCATAGGTGGCGGCGATGCGCTCGATCTGCTGCAGGTCGGCCTGGCGCGCGGCGGCATCGTCGTGCATGCGCTCCAGATGCGGCACGTACCACGCCACCACCTGCTCGAACTCCGACGGCCACGGCGAGGTGGGCGCCATCAGCGTGCGCGCCAGCGTCAGCAGGTCATGCCAGGCCGGCGCGGCGGCGGGCGGCGCCTCGAACGCTTCCAGCGCCACCAGCGGCTCGGTGGCGGCCTCCAGCCCTTCCAGCACGCGCGCGGCGGTTTTCGGGCCGATACCGGGCAGCAGTTGCAGCGTGCGGAAGCCGGCCATGCGGTCGCGCGGGTTCTCGAGCCAGCGCACCACGGCCATGACGTCTTTCACGTGCGTGGATTCCAGGAACTTCAAGCCGCCGAACTTCACGAACGGGATGTTGCGCCGGGCCAGTTCGATCTCGACCTGCGCGCTGTGGTCGGCCGCGCGGAACAGCACGGCCTGCTGCATCAGCGCCAGGCCCGCCTCGCGGCGCGCCAGCACCTGTTCCACCACGAAGCGCGCCTGGTCGGCTTCATCGTTGACCACCACCACGCCGGGCTTCTCGGCCGATTCGCGCAGCGACCAGAGGTCTTTGGTGAACCGCTCGGCGGCCAGCCCGATCACCGCGTTGGCCGCGTGCAGGATCGGCTGCGTCGAACGGTAGTTCTGCGACAGCGTGACCTGTTCGGCGGGCGGCGTGAACTGCGCCGGGAAATCGAGGATGTTGCGCACGGTGGCGCCGCGGAAGGCGTAGATCGACTGCGCGTCGTCGCCCACCACGGTCAGGCCCCGGCCGTGCGGTTTCAGCGCCAGCAGGATCGACGCCTGCAGCGCGTTGGTGTCCTGGTATTCGTCCACCAGCACGTGGTCGAAGCGCGCGCCCATGTCCTGCGCCAGCGCGGGCTCGGTCAGCGCCTGCGCCCAGTACAGCAGCAGGTCGTCGTAGTCCAGCACCTGCTGCTTCTGCTTGGCGTCCACGTAGGCCGCGAACAGCGTCTTGAGCGCGTCGGCCCACATTGCATAGCGCGGGAACTGGGTCTTCAGCACCACCTCGATTGGCAGCTGGGTGTTCACCACACGCGAGTAGATGGCCAGGCAGGTTTCCTTGCGCGGGAAGCGCGACGCCTGTTCGGACATGCCGAGGTCGTGCCGCACCACATGCATCAGGTCGGCCGAGTCGCTGCGGTCACTGATCGTGAACGTGGGCGCCAGGCCCAGTGTTTCGGCATATTCGCGCAGCAGGCGCGCGCCGATGGCGTGGAACGTGCCGGACCACTGCAACGCCGCCCGTCCCGCGCCGCTTTGCGTGCCCAGCGCCTGGTCGACGATGCGCTCGACGCGGCGGCCCATTTCGGCGGCGGCGCGGCGCGAGAACGTCAGCAGCAGGATGCGGCGCGGATCGGCGCCGGCCACCACCAGGTGCGCCACGCGGTGCGCCAGCGTATTGGTCTTGCCCGAACCGGCGCCCGCAATGATCAGCAGCGGCGCGTCGCCCGCATACTCCACGGCGGCGCGCTGCTCCGGATTCAGCTTCGACAGGTAGGTCGGGGCTTCCCCGGCGGCGGCGGTGGCGGCAGGCGCGTCGGTTTCGGGGGCGAGATCCGGCAACACGGTGGAAGGGGGCGGCAGCGGTGGCGTGAGAAAAATCTGGCGCTCACTGTATATCCATACAGCTTCGGCTGGCAAGTGCCGGCCGGCGCTGGCGCCACGCGCCAGCGTCCGCGCAACAAAAAAAGGTGCCGCATGGGCACCTTTTCGACGGCGTTCGGCGACGAAGGGACGTCGCGAGAACTTCGGGTGAACCTCAGGCCGCGCTGGCCAGGGCTCCTTCCAGCAGCTTGTGCAGCGCATCCCACTCGGGCTCGCCCACGTAGCGCTTGAGAATCTTGCCCTGCTTGTCGACCACGAACGTCGTCGGGGTGAGCTGGACGTCGCCAAACGCCTTGGCGGCCGAGCCGTCGGAATCCATGGCCACCTTGAACGGCAGTTCGCGGGTCTTGGCGTAGTTCGCCACGTACATCGGCGGGTCGTAGTTCATGGCCACCGCCACGAATTCCAGCCCTTTGTCCTGGTACTGCTTGAACGTGTTGATCATCTGCGGCATTTCCTTGACGCAGGTGACGCAGCTCGTGGCCCAGAAGTTGACCAGGTACACCTTGCCCTTCAGGTCGCCGGTGCTGACTTTCTGGCCCGACAGCAGCGTGAACGTGGCGTCGGGCACCTTGCTGGCCGGCGTCATGGCCCGGTAGCCGAAGAAGCCGAGCAGCGCGACGATCACGACCGCGACGGCGAGCGGCCAGCGCTTGCGCGGGGCGGAAGCGGGCTGGGCGGCAGGAGTGGTGGATTGGGACATGGTGTGGAAGCGCCCCCTCGGGGGAGTCATCTGCGGACAGCGGCTATTCTACTGCGGCGCCCCGGCCGGCGCCGCGTGCAGCGATCAAGCGGGCGGGCGGTGCGGCAATCGGTCGCAATTTGCCGAAATCAATCCGCCGCCGGCCGGCACGGCTACTGGGCCGCCACCGAGCGCGTGGCCACCTTGGCACGCGCCGCATCGATGGCCTGTTCCAGGTAGGCGCCGTAGAAGTCGGGCTGCATCCCGCGCAGCGGGGCGGCCAGGTTGCGGCCATGGCGGTCCAGGAACAGCACGGTCGGCGCCACCGAAATGTTATGGGTGCGCGCCCATTGCTTGGCCGTGATCATCGTGCCATCCACGTCGCGCAGCGGCGTTTCGGCCGTCATGTCGACCTCGCGGACCGTGATCTCGCCGGCCGCCAGCTGGGGCCCCAGATAGTTGCGGCGTACCGTCTCGCAGTAGGTGCACCCGGGCAGGCTGACCAGCACCACCAGTGGCTCGCCCTGGCGGGTGGCCGCCGCGGTCTGGGCGGGCAGGTCAGTCAGGAGCGGCAGGTGCGGGGCGGTGTCGGCCGCAGCGCCGGTCAGCGGCAGCAGGCCGGCAAAGACGGCCGTTGCAGCCATGGCAAGGCGTGGCAGGAAGCGGACGGGCATGGGGGACCTCATGGAATACGGCGCCTGGGCCGACGATGCAAGCGGATGGCAAGTGCGTGGACAGGCGGCTTCCCGGATAATAGCGGCTTGCGCCAGACCGCGCCGTCCAGATCCACCCCTATCCCGATGCCCCCACGGACCCGCTCCCGGTTGTTCCTCCTGCTGTGCACCCTGTCGTGGCTCGCGCTGGCGGCGGGCTGCTCGCCGCGCTATGACTGGCGCACGATCGTGTCCAGCGACGGCAAGTACGCGGCACTGTATCCGGCCAAGCCGACGAGCGCCGCCCGCGATGTGTCGATTGCCGGACACCGCCTGCCGATGACCATGGAAGCCGCGAATATCGACGGCACGCTGTTCGCCGTGGGCGTGGTCACGCTGCCCGCCGACGATGCCGCGCTGCGCCGCGAGGCGTTGCAGGCCATGCAGGCCGGGCTGGTGGCAAACCTGGGCGCGCATCCGGACACCCCGCCGCGCGCCCGCCAGATCACCGTGATGTCGGCGGCCCAGCCGCCGGTGTCGCTCGATGCCGTGGAGGTGTCGGTGGCCGGCGTATCGCCGCAGGACAAGGCACCGCGCCGGCTCACCGCGCGGCTGGTGGCGTCGGGCGCCCGCGTCTACCAGGCCGTGGTGCTGGAGGCCGGCGACGCCGCGCGCGATGCGCGCCAGGCCGAGCAGGTGGAACAGTTTCTCACCGGCTTCCATCCGTTCTGACGGACTGAAGCCATATCGACATACCGGGTGGATGCGCCACCGCGAACATTGTTTGAATCAAGGAGAGCAGGAATGCGTTGGGAAGTGTGGCTGGCCTATTTCGCCGCGTGCTGGGTGATCGCCGTTTCGCCGGGATCGGGCGCGGTGCTGTCGATGAGTCATGGCCTGTCTTATGGCCTCAGGAAGACGTCGACGACGATTCTGGGCCTGCAGACCGGGCTCGTCATCATCCTGCTGGTGGCCGGCGGCGGCCTGGGCGCGCTGCTGCTGGCCTCGGAAGAAGCGTTTTTGGTCGTCAAGACGATTGGCGCGATGTACCTGATCTACCTGGGCGTGCAGCAGTGGCGCGCCAGGGTGGAGGCCGACGCGCAAGACACCGCCGACGGCCAGGCCGGCACTGCACGCGTGACCGTCATGAGCCGCCGCCGCCGCTTTGCCACGGGCCTGCTGACCAATGTCACCAATCCCAAGGGCATCATCTTCATGGTGGCCGTGCTGCCGCAGTTCATCGATCCGGGGCACCCGCTGGCCGTGCAACTGGCCATCCTGGCCGCCACGATGTGCTTTGTGGACCTGATCGTGATGCACGGCTACGCGCTGCTGGCGTCGCGCATGCAGGGCCTGTTCCGCAACGCGCGCGCCGTGCGCTGGCAGAACCGGTTCTTCGGCGGCGTGCTGGTGGCCGTGGGCACGGCGCTGTTTTTCGTGCGTCGGCACCACGCCTGAAGCTGGCGGCGGCCCTCGGGTTCGCCTGGCGGCTGGCATAGTGCCGCAACGTTTGCTTCAATGGGGAGTGACCAGGAATTCATGGAGACCCCCATGCGCGCTGCCGGCCTCACTGCCCACCGGGAACCGCCTCCCGGCGAACCGCCGCCCCCCGGCTTCCCGCCGGACCAGGCACCGATCGAGGAGCCACCTCCGCCGCCGGTGGAACCACCGGTGTGACCGCAGCCCAGCCCGCTCCGTGCGGGCTTTTTCATGGCCGGCGGTCGGTAACTTGATGGGGCGCCCGGTTTTCGACGTCGCACCAGGCTACGCCGTCCGCAATACCCTTCGATACTGGATGGCCTCAGCCACGTGTGCCGCGCTCAGCATCTCGGCGCCGGCCAGATCGGCGATGGTGCGCGCCACCTTGAGCACGCGGAAATAGGCCCGCGCCGACCACCCGAGCTTTTCCATCGCCCCGCGCAGCAGCGCCTGCGCGTCGTTGTCGAGCGGGCAGAAACCGTCGATGGCCCGCCCCGACAACTCGCTGTTCGGCGTGCCTTGGCGCGCCAGCTGCCGCTCCCGCGCGGCCACGGCGCGCGTGCGGACGGCCTCGCTCGGCTCGCCGGGCGGCCCGTCCAGCATCTCGCGCTGGCCCTGCGCCGGCACTTCGATCTGCAGGTCCACGCGGTCGAGCAACGGCCCCGAGATGCGTGACTGGTAGCGCTGAACCTGGTCCGGCGTACAGCGGCACATGCGCGTGGGATGGCCTAGGTAACCGCACGGACAGGGATTCATCGCGGCGATGAACTGGAAGCGGGCCGGGAAGTCGGTCTGCGCGGCGGCGCGCGAGATCGTGATGTGGCCGGTTTCCAGCGGCTCGCGCAGCACTTCGAGCACACGGCGCTCGAACTCGGGCAGCTCGTCGAGAAACAGCACGCCGTGATGGGCCAGCGAGATTTCGCCGGGGCGCGGATTGCCACCGCCACCGACCATGGCCGGCGCGCTGGCCGTGTGATGTGGGCTGCGGAACGGGCGCCGACCCCACTGCGCGGGATGAAAGCCGCCCGGGGTGAGGCTCAGCACGGCCGCGGCTTCCAGCGCCTCATCGGCGGTCATCGGCGGCAGCAATCCCGGAAAGCGTTGCGCCAGCATCGACTTGCCCGTACCGGGCGGCCCCACCAGCAAGGCCGAATGCTGGCCGGCAGCGGCCACCTCCATGGCCCGCCGCGCCTGCATCTGCCCGCGTACATCGGCCAGATCCGGCACGTTGGCGACGCCGTAACCGCGCGCGGGCGGCTGGGCGCGGCCCAGCCGATGCTCCGGCAGCAGGCCCACGTGGTGGCAGATGTCGCGCAGCGTCGCGCCGGCAAATACGGCCAGCCCGTCGACGAGCGCCGCCTCCGGGCCGTTGGCATCGGCCACGACGAAGGCGCGCGGCGGTAGATCCTCGGCGGCGCGGGCCTGGTTGTCGCGAGCCAGGCCCATCGCCATGGCCAGCGCGCCGCGCACGGGGCGCAGGTCGCCGGCCAGCGACAGCTCGCCGGCGAACTCGAAGCCGTCGAGTGCGTCGCCCGGCAACTGCCCGCTGGCGGAGAGGATGCCCAGCGCAATCGCCAGGTCGAAGCGGCCCGATTCCTTCGGCAGGTCGGCCGGCGCCAGGTTCACGGTGATGCGGCGGTTCGGAAATTCGAAGTCGCTGTTGAGCAGCGCAGCGCGCACGCGCTCGCGGCTTTCGCGCACCTCGGTGTCGGCCAGCCCGACGATGTTGAACGCCGGCAGGCCGTTTGCCAGATGAATCTCGACCGAAACGGGCGGCGCGTCGATGCCGCTCAGCGCGCGGCTGCGCAGGACTGCAAGGCTCATGGTGTGGCGGAAGTGTTAAAGAAAAAGGCCACCGGAATCCGGTGGCCTTTGTGGCAAGCGAGTGGTGCGCGGCGAAGCGCCCGGGTCATACCCCGGTGGACGGTGGCGGGGTGACGCCGGCACGTGCCTCGAGCGCCGCCACGCGGGCTTCCAGTTCCTCCAGGCGGGCACGCGTGCGCGCCAGCACCTGCGACTGCACGTCGAATTCCTCGCGAGTGACCAGGTCCAGACGGGCAAAGCCCTGGGTCATCATGCTGCGCACGTTTTTCTCGATGTCCTTGGCCGGCGAGTTGCGCAGCGCTTCACTGACCTTCTGCTGCAGGTCGTTGAAGAGATCGGTCGGTTTCATGGTGAAGCTCCTGTGGTGACCAATTTGAATCCAACGGGTCGGGCTGCGGGGGCGGACAGACCGCATGCACCACCGGCGTGCACCGCAATGGGGCGGCTACGCGGCCGGCGGCGCACATCGCCACCATCCTCCCGTGCACCTGAGTGGGGCGCGCATGCGCCAGCGGTCGCCGGGGCGGGCGGTAGCCGCCGCCTTGCGCCAAGCGCGCAGCACTTGACCCTTCATGACGCGGATTATGGCGCTTCATCGGCCGCCATGAAAGCTCCCACAAGGCCAATTCACGTCTTTTCGCCATTTTCCGGGCCACCGCAGGTAGCCAGCGGCGCGCCGGAATGTCGGTCTCGCAGCGCCTGAAAGACCGGTTCGGCCCGCCGCCAGCCATGCGCCGCCACAGGGCCCGATAGCTGGCACGGCAGTTGCAGTACCGATGGCCAGGAGCGTCAAAACCCTAAAGCAATAAAGAAACAGCAGATCCCTCAAAACGAGCCCGCGAAGATTTCAAGGAAAAGGAGAGAAACTGATGAAGACGTCGAGCCTCGCAGCCAGCGCTGCTGCGGTCCTGCTCAGCCTGTCGGCTTCGGCTGCGTTCGCGCAGACCGCCCCGGATGCCGCCGCACCCGCGGCCGCTCCCGCCGCCGAGCCGGCATCGCCCCACACCTTCACGGCCAACGTGTCGCTGGTGTCTGACTACCGCTATCGCGGTATCAGCCAGACCAACCTGCGTCCGGCCATTCAGGGCGGGTTCGACTATTCGCACGAGAGCGGTTTCTACCTCGGCAACTGGAACTCGAGCATCAGCTGGCTCGAAGACGCCGACGCGTCGGTTTCCGCGCCCGTGGAAATGGACTTCTACGGCGGCTACAAGAACAAGTTCGCGGTGGGCGGCGAAGAGTTCAACTACGACGTGGGCGTGCTGCAGTACTACTACCCGGGCGGCTACACCACCACGCGTCCGTACACCACGGAACTCTATGCCGGCATCGGCTGGGGCCCGGTGTTCCTGAAGTACTCGCACGCGGTGACGAACCTGTTCGGCATCGACGACAGCAAGAACAGCTACTACGTCGACCTGAGCGCCAACGTGCCGCTGAACTTCTGGGACCTGACCCTGAACGCGCACGTGGGCTACCAGGGCGTGACGCATCACAGCGATGCTTCGTACACCGACTGGAAGATCGGCCTGACGAAGGATCTGGGCAAGGGCTTTGCCCTGTCGGTGGCGTACGTCGACACCAATGCCAAGGAATCGTTCTACACCAGCGCCAACCGCGGCCGCTATCTCGGCAAGGCGGCGGCCTGGGCATCGATCACCAAGACTTTCTAACTCCAGACAGCACACATCCGAAGCCGGGCGGCCCGCACCCATCGGGCTGCCCCAAGGGAGATCCCAATGAAACTCATCATTGCAGTCATCAAGCCGTTCAAGCTCGACGAGGTGCGCGAAGCGCTCTCGGACGTGGGCGTGTCCGGCATCACCGTGACCGAAGTCAAGGGCTTTGGCCGCCAGAAGGGCCACACCGAGCTGTATCGCGGCGCCGAGTACATCGTCGACTTCCTGCCGAAGGTGAAGATCGAGGTGGCGGTGCCTGACGACGTGGTGGAGCGCGCCATCGAGGCCATCGAGAAGTCGGCCCGCACCGGCAAGATCGGCGACGGCAAGATCTTCATCGCGCCCGTCGAACAAGTCATCCGCATCCGCACCGGCGAGACCGGCGGCGATGCGCTGTGACACCAGAACTACGAGAGACAGAGGTTAGACACATGAAAACCTGGTTCAAGCGATTCCTGACGGCTGGCGCAGTGGCGCTGGCGCTCGGCACGGCCGGTCTCGGCCTGTCCACCCATGCCGTGGCGCAGGACAAGCCCGCTGCCGAGGCTTCGGCCCCGGCGGCGGCCACCGCTCCGGCGGCCGCACCGGCTGCTGCCGCGGCAGCGCCCGCAGCCGCCGCGCCCGCAGAAGCCGCTCCGGCCGCTGCCCCGGCCCCGGTTCCCAACAAGGGCGACACCGCCTGGCTGCTGGTGGCCACGGCCTTCGTGATCCTGATGACGCTGCCGGGCCTGGCCCTGTTCTACGGCGGCCTGGTGCGTTCGAAGAACATGCTCTCGGTGCTGATGCAGTGCCTGGTGATCTTCTCGCTGGTGGCGATCCTGTGGGCCATCTACGGCTACAGCTTCGCGTTCACGGAAGGCAATGCGTTCTTCGGCGGCACTGACCGGCTCTTCATGAAGGGCCTGAACGTCGACGCCGTGGCGGCCACGTTCAGCAAGGGCGTGGTGATTCCGGAACTGGTGTTCTTCGCGTTCCAGTGCGCCTTTGCCTGCATCACCTGCGGCCTGATCATCGGCGCGTTCGCCGAGCGCGCCAAGTTCTCGGCCGTGCTGGTCTTCGTGGTGATCTGGTTCACGTTCGCCTACATCCCGATGGCCCACATGGTCTGGTTCTGGCCGGGTCCGGACGCCTACACCGATGCCGCCGCAGCCGCTGCTGCCACGGCCAAGTCGGGCTGGCTGTTCCAGAAGGGCGCGCTGGACTACGCCGGCGGCACGGTGGTGCACATCAACGCCGCCGTGGCGGGCCTGGTGGGTGCCTACATGTTCGGCAAGCGTATCGGCTTCGGCCGCGAAGCGATTCGTCCGCACAGCCTGACCTTCACGATGGTGGGTGCCTCGCTGCTGTGGTTCGGCTGGTTCGGCTTCAACGCCGGCTCGGGCCTGGAAGCCAACGGTGGCGCCGCACTGGCCTTCGTCAACACGCTGCTGGCCACCTGCGCCGCGGTGCTGGCCTGGACCTTCGGTGAGTGGATCGGCAAGGGCAAGCCGTCGATGCTGGGCGGTGCCTCGGGTGCCGTGGCCGGCCTGGTGGCCATCACCCCGGCCGCCGGCTTCGTCGGTCCGATGGGTTCGATCGTGATGGGCCTGGTGGCTGGCCTGCTGTGCCTGTGGGGCGTGTCCGGCCTGAAGCGCATGCTGGGCGCCGACGACTCGCTGGACGTGTTCGGCGTGCACGGCGTGGGCGGCATCATCGGCGCGCTGCTGACCGGCGTGTTCGCGGCGCCGAGCCTCGGCGGCGTGGGCATCTACGACTACGTGGCCAACAAGGTGGCCGACGACTACTCGATCGCCGGTCAACTGTGGATCCAGTTCGAAGGCGTGCTGACCACCATCGTGTGGTCGGGCGTGGTGGCCATCGTGGCCTACAAGCTGGTGGACATGCTGATTGGCCTGCGCGTGCCGGAAGAGGAAGAACGCGAGGGCCTGGATATCACTTCGCACGGCGAAACGGCCTATGAAGCCTGATATCCACAACAGGGTTGTGCTGGAGAGCTGATTGGGAATCTTCTCTCAGGAGTTTTGCCCCGGCCTTGCGCCGGGGCTTTTTTATTGGCGCGCCGCCATGGCGCGGCAAGCAGCGAACGGCAGCAGGTAATGCCCGTGATCAAGGTGAGCGGCAGACGTCTCACGTAAGGTGGCGGGACGCTTCAACCTGCCTTCCCGCCATCGCATGAAATCCCTGCTCATCCCTCTCGCCGGCCTCGCCATCGGCCTGTCCGTCACCGCCGCGCACGCGCAGTACGCGGGCCCATCGGACGTCCGGACGATGACCGTCAAGGAACTGCTCGCCAATGGTCGCGACGACCAGCACGCCGCGCTGCAGGGACGCATCGTCAACCACCTCGGCGGCGACAACTACGAGTTCGCCGATGCCACCGGCAAGATCCGCGTGGAAATCGACAACGACCTCTGGGCCGGCCACCCCGTCATCGACGACAAGCGCACGGTGAAGATCACCGGCGAACTCGAACGCAAGGTGATGGGACGCGTGGGCTTCGACGTCGACCGCATCGACGTGCTGCCCTGATGGCCGTGATGGCCGCCATGGCCCTTGACCGCCCCGGCGCCGGAAACGTCTGATTTCGGCAAGTCCGAAGCGGACACCGTTTTGCGGAATGTCGCCTAGATTTAACTCACCAGTGCCACGGCCACGCGCCGGACAGCCGGCAGTCCGGGCGGCGCCCGCCACGGTGCCATCCATTTCCCGATTCACAGAATCCGAAGCGCGATAAAGGAGCTGTCTCGTGCGCCAATCTCCCTCGGGCGTGAGCCCAGTGTCGATGTCCGCCAGCGCGCAGCCAAGGCTGTGGGTGGCCGGCGATCTCAATGCCTTCTTCGGCCTGTTCACCAACGTGCTGCTGAACGTGCTGGTGCTGTCCGGCCTGGCGCTGTTCGTGGTGCAGATGCCGAACGAGACCGTCTATGGCCGCATCCTTCCGGCGCTGGGCATCGCGCTGCCGCTGGGCAACCTGTTCTACGCGTACCTGGCCTGGAAGCTGGCGCGGCGCGAGGGGCGCGACACCGTGACCGCCATGCCCTATGGCCCCAGCGTGCCGCACATGTTCATCGTCGTCTTCGTGGTCATGCTGCCGACGTACCTCTCCACCCGCGACGCCATCCTGGCCTGGAAGCTCGGCCTGGTGTGGGCGTTCATCGTGGGCGTGATCGTGCTGCTGGGCGCGTTCGTGGGCCCCACCATCCGCAAGTACACGCCGCGCGCGGCCATGCTCGGCACGCTGGCCGGCATCTCCATCGCGTTCATCTCGATGCGCCCGGCCTACCAGATGTTCGAGGGCGCGTGGATCGGGCTGATCTGCTTCGTGATCATCCTGCTGTCCTGGGTGGGCAACGTGCGGCTGCCGTTCAACATACCGGGAGGCCTGGCGGTGGTGCAGGTGGGGTCGGCAATGGCGTGGATTGCCACGGCGCTGGGCTGGAGCGGCATGATGCAGCCGACGGCCGTGGGTGAGGCAATCCAGCATGTGTCGCTGCACTTGCCGGTGGTGAGCGGCGACGTGCTGTCGATTCCGTTCCAGGAGGTCTGGCCGCTGCTGGTCACGGCCATTCCGCTCGGCATCTACAACTTCACGGAAGGCATCAACAACGTCGAATCGGCCAGCGCCGGCGGCGACAACTACAACCTGCGGGCCATCCTGACGGCCGATGGCCTGGGCGCCATCGTGGGCGCCTTCCTCGGCTCGCCGTTCCCGCCGGCGGTCTACATCGGCCATCCGGGCTGGAAGACGATGGGCGGCCGCATCGGCTACTCGCTGGCCACCGGGGTTGGCGTGGGCGTGCTCTGCTTCCTCGGGCTCACGGCGCTGCTGCTCTCGCTGATTCCGCTCGTGTCCATCGTGCCCATCCTGCTGTTCATCCGGCTGGTGATTGGCGCGCAGGCGTTCCAGGCGTCGCCGAAGCGGCACGCGCCGGCCATCGTGCTGGCGCTCGTGCCCAATATCGCCGAGTGGGCCAAGACCCAGGTGGACGGCGCGCTGGGTGCGGGCGGCATCAACATCGCGGCGATGCCCGACAACGTCTTCGCCGAGCTGGCCAACGCCGGTGTGCTGTATCGCGGCATGGAACTGGCGGGCGGGGGCGCCGTGCTGGCCGGCTTGATGCTCGGCGCCATCGCGGTGTTCGTGATCGACCGCCGCTTCAACTGGGCCGCCGTATATGCGGCCGCCGCCACGCTGCTTTCGTTCTTCGGCTTCATCCATGGGTCGCACCTGGCCGTCAACGCGTCGCCGGGCGTGTCGTTAGGCTACGGCCTCGCCACGCTCACGTTCGCCTGGATGGCCTGGCAGCAACAGCGTTCGGGCGAGGGCATCAGCTGGGCCCCGTCGAACGACGACGAGGACGACACCCTTCACGCCTGAACCTGGAGCTTATCGACTATGGCAAAGACCCTGTTTGTCAACGGCACCCTGATGCGCGGCCTGGCCCTGCACGCCAACCTGGCCGGTGCGGAATTCCTTGGCGAGTTTCGGACGCGGCCGGTCTACCGGATCCACTCGATCAACGATGTGCATCCCGGCATGTACCGTGTGGCCAACGGCGGCGTATCGGTGGTGGGCGAGATGTACCGCATGAGCGACGAAACGTGGGCACGCGTGGAGGCGGGCGAGCCGCCGCACCTCTATTGCGGGCTGGTGGAAATGGAGAACGGCAGCGTGGTGGACGGCATTCTGTTCCCGCGCGAGCAGATCCGGCCCGAGCACCGCGACATTTCGGAATTTGGTGACTGGCGCGCCTATCTGGCCTCGCAGCGTGCGCCTGCACCGGCGCCCCCGGCCGCGGTCAGGACGATCGAGGCGCAACCGTACGAACTGGTATTCGAACCCGCCACCACGGCGCTGGTGATCATCGACATGCAGCGCGATTTCCTGGAACCCGGCGGCTTCGGCGAGACGCTTGGCAACGACGTGTCGCTGCTGCGCAGCGCGATTGCCCCCTGCAAGGCGCTGCTGGAGGCTGCACGCGCCAGCGCCATGCTGGTGATCCACACGCGCGAGGGGCACGACGCGGACATGACCGATTGCCCACCGGCCAAGCGCGCGCGCGGCCGGCTCGATACCGGCATTGGCGACACCGGGCCGATGGGGCGCATCCTCGTGCGCGGGCAGCCGGGCCACGACATCATCCCCGAGCTGTATCCGGTGCCGGGCGAGCCGGTGATCGACAAGCCGGGCAAGGGCGCCTTCCATGCCACGGACCTGGAGGCCCGGCTGCGCAACCGTGGCATCCGCACGCTGATCGTGTGCGGCGTGACGACCGAGGTGTGCGTCAACACCACGGTGCGGGAAGCGAACGACCGGGGCTTCGAATGCGTCGTCGTGTCAGACGCCACCGGGTCCTACTTTCCCGAATTCCAGCGTGTCGGGCTGGAAATGATCCAAGCGCAGGGCGGCATCTTCGGCTGGGTTGCGCCGTCGGCGGCCGTGATCGCGGCATTGCGCTGAACGGAGGACGCTGCCATGCGTGCGCTATCGACGGGCGCCGACCTCCTGCTGCCGGCCGGGCAATCGCTGCATGCGCTGGTGCTGGCCCGCTTCCACCATGCGGTGCACCTGATGCTTGATGACGGCCGGCTGATGACGCTGTTGCGCGGCGACGCGCCGCACGGCATGCGTGTCATCAACGTGGCGCACGTGGACTGGGTGGCCATTCATCCCTGGCTCGACGCCGGGCAACGGGCGCTGCTCGATGCGGCGCAACTCTCCCACGCGCGTTTCGTGCTGCGGCGAAGCGCGCGCGTCTGGCAGGCACCGGACCTGAACGTGCTGATGCGGGATGTCCCGGACATGTCGGAAGCAGGCGGCGCGCGTGGTCAGGCCATCCGAACCTGCCGCGCCTGGCTGCGGCAGCGCCAGGGCGTGATGGAGGCAGGCATGTCCGCCCCTGCGTGGCGGCTGTGGCGCGCCGCGCTGCTGGCCTTCGGCGGCGTGCTCGACGCCATGCAGGCGCATGCCGATGGCGAGGCGCGGATCGATGCCGCCGTCGCCGGCGCGCTCGGCCTGGGGCCGGGCTTGACGCCCAGTGCCGACGACATGATCGCCGGCCTGCTGATCGGGCTGCGCGCGGCACGCGTCACCGACCCGTGCGTGGCACGGCTGGCGGTGAGCGTGCGACGCCATTGGCATGCCACGTCCACCGCCAGCCGCGACATGCTGGAGCAGGCCATGCGTGGCTGGACCACCTCGTGCATGGCTGACGTCTGTACCGCCGTGGCGCACGGCGCGGCGGTGCCGGGCCTGGCGCACGCCCTGGCCAAGCAAGCGGCAATCGGACAGTGCTCGGGCGTGGACACGCTGATCGGATTCTGTGCCGGACTCGACGCCGGCTCGACTTGCCAGGCCGGTGCCGTGCCCCTCGGGGCCGGTGCCGCCGCGCGCCGCAAGGCGCCAAACGAAAGGATGCCCGCATGACATCGACCGCTTCCCGATATTTTCCGAATCTCTATCGCGACTCCGTGGCATTGATGCAGTTGTCGGCCAAGCTGGGCCGCCTGCCGGGCGTAAGCGCTGCCTCGGCGCAGATGGCCACCGCGGCCAACCTGGACATGATGGCCGGTGCCGGCCTGCTCGATGCCGCGCCCGCGCCGCGCCCGAACGACATCCTGCTGGTGGTGCGCGGCGCCCCGGAAGCGCTGGACGATGCGCTGGACCAGGCCGCCGCGCTGCTCGACGAAAAGGCGTGTGACACCGCGCAGGACGCCCAGCATGAGCCCCTGCGCAGCGTGCAGATGGCCTTCGATGCCAGTGGCGGGCGCGCCAGCCTCGTGCTGATCTCCACCCCGGGAGACTATGCGGCGGCCGAGGCGATGAAGGCGTTGCGGCTGGGCATGAACGCGATGCTGTTCTCCGACAACGTCAGCGTGGCCGACGAGATCGCACTCAAGCGCTGCGCGCAGTCGCGCAACCTGCTGGTGATGGGGCCGGACTGCGGCACGGCCATCATCGACGGCCTGCCGCTGGCATTCGCCAACGTCGTGGCCCGCGGCGACATCGGCGTGATTGCGGCGTCGGGCACCGGCCTGCAGCAGGTGACCTGCCTGATCGACCAGTATGGATACGGCATCACGCATGCCATTGGCACGGGCGGGCACGACCTGTCCGAAGCGGTGGGCGGTATCACGATGCTCACGGCGCTGGCGCAACTGGCGGACGATGCCGCCACGCGCGTGATCGTGCTGGTGTCGAAGCCGCCCGCCGCGACGGTGGCGGAAAAGGTGCTGGCTGCGGCGCGGCGCTCGGGCAAGCCGGTGGTTGTCTGCTTCCTGGGCGCCGACCCGGCGGCTGTGCGGGCAGCCGGCCTGATACCTGCTGCGACGCTGCAGGAGGCGGCGCAACTGGCCGCCGCGCTATCCGGCGGGGCGGACGCGCGCGACCTGCCGCCGTCCGCATCGCCATCGGCTGTGCCGTCAGCCGCGCTGCGGTCGCGCGCCATGGCGCTGGCCCGCCGCCTGGACGCAAACCAGACGCTCCTGCGCGGCCTCTACAGCGGCGGCACATTCTGCTACGAGGCGTTGCTGCTGTTGCAGGACATCCTGCCCGGCCTGCAATCGAACACGCCAACCGGCAAGGTGGCGCGCGTGCCCGACCTGTGGCACAGCCATGGCAATACGATCCTCGACCTTGGCGATGACGACTTCACGCGCGGCCGGCCGCATCCGATGATCGATCCGGGCCTGCGCAACGAACGCATCGTGACCGAGGCGGCGGACCCCGGCGTCGGCATCATCCTGCTCGATTTTGTGCTGGGCTACGGCGCGCATGACGATCCGGCCGGCCAGGTGGTGCCGTCGATCCGGGCGGCGCGGCGTGCCGCCGCCAATGCGGGCCGCGACGTGCTGTTCATCGGCCATGTCTGCGGCACGCGCAACGATCCGCAGCAACTGGACGCACAGCGCGCCACGCTGGCCGACGCCGGCGTGGAGTTGGCGGACAGCAACGCGCAGGCCGTGGCGCTGTGCCGCGCGGTGCTGGAAGCCGCGACGGCGTTGAAGACTGAAAGGACTGGAGACGGAGCATGACTTCGCTGATTTCACGCAAACCGGTGGTCATCAACGTCGGCCTGGCCGGCTTTGCCGACAACCTTCGCCAGTGTGGCGGCGAGGCGCTGGCGCTGCAGTGGCAGCCGCCGGCAGAAGGCGATGTCGCCACGGGCTGGGCGCTGGCGCAATTGCTCGATGACGCGCGCATCGAGGCCGCGAACCGGACGGCCTATGCGCGCTACCTGGCGGCGCAGCCGGTTCTGACCGGCGTATCGACGGCCGCCGAGGTGATCCCCGGCATGGACGACAGGCGGATCCTGCATGCCGGGCCGCCCATCGAATGGGCGCGCATGTGCGGGCCGCAGCAGGGCGCCGTGCTGGGCGCGATCCTGTTCGAAGGCTGGGCCACCTCGCTGGACGCGGCGCGGGCGCTGGTGGAGCGCGGCGACGTGCACCTGGCGCCGTGCCATCACCATGGCGCGGTGGGGCCCATGGCCGGCATCATCAGCCCGTCGATGCCGGTCTGGATTGTCCGCAACACGGCCGGCGACAACGTGGCGTACTGCAACCTGAACGAGGGGCTGGGCAAGGTGCTGCGCTTTGGCGCGAACCACGCCGAAGTCATCGCACGCCTGCGCTGGATGGCCGCGACGATGGGGCCAACGCTGGCCGGCATTGTCGAGGCCATGGGCGGGCTGGACCTGAAGCCGCTGATGGCGCAGGCGCTGCACATGGGCGACGAGGTGCACAACCGCAACGTGGCGGCAAGCGGCCTGCTGTTCCGCAAGCTGACCGTGGCGGCGCTGGCCTCGGACCGGCTCGATCCGCGCAAGGTGGCCGAGACGCTGGCCTTCATCGCCGGCAACGACCACTTCTTCCTGAACCTGTCGATGGCCGCGTGCAAGGCGATGTTGGATGCCGCGCACGGCGTGCCGCATGCCTCGCTGGTGACCGCGATGGCACGCAACGGCGTGGATTTCGGCATCCGCATTTCCGGGCTCGACCAGTGGTTCACGGCGCCGGCGGCGGTGATCGACGGGCTGTTCTTCCCCGGCTTCGGCCCCGACGACGCCGCGCGCGACCTGGGCGACAGCGCGATTACCGAAACGGCTGGTGTGGGCGGCTTCGCCATGGCGGCGTCGCCGGCCATTGTGCAGTTCATCGGCGGTACGCCGCGCGATGCGCTGGCCAACACGCGCCGGATGCTGCCGATCACGCTGGGGCAAAACAGCGCCTTCACGCTCCCCGCGCTGGACTTTACCGGCACGCCGGCCGGCATCGACGCGCGACGCGTGCTCGACACCGGCATCCAGCCGGTTATCAACACAGGCATTGCGCACCGGGAGGCGGGCGTGGGTCAGATTGGCGCGGGCATCACCCACGCGCCGCTGGCGTGCTTCACGCAGGCCATCCAGGCGCTGGCGGCAACGATGAGCGAGGTGCCGGCATGACGCAACGGGACAATGACATGACGAAGCCGAAAGACCGGGCGGCAGATCAGGCTCCCATTGCGGTCATTGCCGTAGGCGGCAACGCGCTGGCCCCCGAGGGCGGCGGTACGAGCCTGCACGACCAGGCCAGTGCGGCGGCGCGGGCGGCCAGCCATATCGTCGATGTGGCGGCGCAGGGCTGGCGCATCGTGCTGACCCATGGCAACGGACCGCAGGTGGGGTACATCCTGCGGCGCTCGGAACTGGCCATGAACGAGGTGCCGCCGGTGCCCATGGACTACGCCACGGCCGATACGCAGGGGGCCATCGGCGACATGTTCCAGCGCAGCCTCTATAACGAACTGCACCGGCGCGGGCTGTCCACGCATGTGGCCACGGTGGTCACGCAAGTGGTGGTCGATGCGGGCGACCCCGCTTTTCAGAACCCGGCCAAGCCCATCGGATCGATCATGGACGCGGCCACGGCGCAGCAACTGGCGCAGGCCAACGGCTGGAGCATCATGGAGGAGCCCGGCCGGGGTTGGCGCCGGTGCGTGGCGTCGCCACGGCCGCAGACCGTGGTGGAAATCGACACGATCCGCGCCTTGCTGGACCAGAACCACATCGTCATTGCGTGCGGTGGCGGCGGCATTCCCGTGACCCGCGAGGCGGACGGCACGCTGTGCAATCGCGAGGCCGTGATCGACAAGGATCTGGCGTCGGCGCTACTCGCGCGCCAGTTGCAAGCCCAGCGCCTGCTGATTGTGACGGCGGTGCCGAAGGTGGCGATTCACTTCGGCAAGCCGGAGCAACGCTGGCTGGATCATCTCACCGTCGCCGAGGCCCAACAACTCATGGGGGAGGGCCATTTCGGCAAGGGATCGATGGGGCCGAAGGTAGAGGCGGTGCTTGATTATGTGAATCAAAGCGCACACGGAGAGGGCGTCATCACCGACATCCTCAATATGGGCGAGGCGCTCGCCGGAGGCGGTGGCACGCGTATCGGTCGCTGAAATTGCTGGCGGTGCGGCAGCGAACAGACCGGCCGCCCTTGATGCAGCAAGGACAGCCGCCGATATTCGCAGGGTGCTTAAATCGGATCTTAAAAAGTCTCAATTGTCTTTAAGTGGGCGCGGGCATAGAGTGCCACTGAGGCAGTTTCCTCCACCTGCAGAACGCTCCCCGTATCTGTCAGGCCATTTGAAAGCGCGGCTCCACGCCGCGCTTTTTTTTGCCCCGGCGACACCGCTTGCCGGGCTAGCCCTGGCCGTTCGGCTATGCGACAGGGTTTGAAAACCGCCGATCATCCCCATATTCCCCTACCCATAGTTGGCCGTCGCATAAGGTTATAGGGAGCGAGCCAGCAGCACGGAGGCCGTTCCCTTACAATCGGGGCGGACAATAAAGCTGATTTCTTAGGATGGATATGGTCCCGCATCTCATCACCGCGCTGAACGGTCCGCTGCTCGAACTGGAAAAGAAGATCCTGGACGCCACGCCGTCCATCGAGCGCTGGTTCAGGCTGGAATGGCAGGAACATACCCCGCCGTTCTACTGTTCCGTCGACCTGCGCAATGCCGGCTTCAAGCTGGCGCCCGTCGACACGAACCTGTTCCCGGGCGGTTTCAACAACCTGGCGCCCGAGATGCTGCCCCTGGCCGTGCAGGCCGCGATGGCCGCGATCGAGAAGATCTGCCCCGATGCCAAGAACCTGCTGCTGATTCCCGAGCGTCACACCCGCAACATGTTCTATCTGCAGAACGTGGCGCGGCTGTCGCTGATCATGCGCCAGGCCGGCCTCAACGTGCGCCTGGGCTCGCTGTCCGAGGAAATCACCGAGCCCACGCCAATCGAGCTGCCCGACGGCCAGACGCTGGTGGTGGAACCGCTGGCGCGCCTGGGCAGCAAGGGCCGCCGGCTGGGCCTGAAGGATTTCGACCCCTGCTCGATCCTGCTCAACAACGACCTGTCCGCCGGCATCCCGCCGGTTCTGGAGAACATTCACGAGCAGTACCTGCTGCCGCCGCTGCATGCGGGCTGGTCCACGCGTCGCAAGAGCAGCCACTTCGCGGCATATGACGAGGTGGCCAAGAAGTTTGCCAAGCTGATCGACATCGATCCGTGGATGGTGAACCCTTACTTTGCGCGTCAGTCGGGTGTGAACTTCCATGAGCGCATCGGCGAGGAGGAACTGGCCGATTCCGTGGAAGGCGTGCTCAAGAAGATCGCAAAGAAGTACCGCGAATACGGCATCAAGGAAACGCCCTACGTGGTGGTCAAGGCCGACGCGGGCACGTATGGCATGGGCATCATGACCGTGCGCGACCCGTCCGAGGTGAAGGGCCTGAACCGCAAGGAACGCAACAAGATGAGCGTCGTGAAGGAAGGCCTGGAGGTCTCCGACGTCATCATTCAGGAAGGCGTGCACACGTTCGAGAAGGTCAACGAGGCCGTGGCCGAGCCCGTGGTGTACATGATCGACCGCTACGTGGTGGGCGGCTTCTACCGCGTGCATACGGGCCGTGGCAACGACGAGAACCTGAACGCGCCGGGCATGCATTTCGTGCCGCTGGCCTTTGCGCCGAACGGCATTCCGGACAGCCATGCCAAGCCGGGCGCGGCGGTGCCGAACCGCTTCTACATGTACGGCGTGGTGGCGCGGCTGGCCCTGCTGGCGGCTTCGTTGGAACTCGAGAAGACCGACCCGAACCCGATCCTCTGAGTGGCTGCGGGGGTGCGGGTTTGCACCCGCCAGCCCCGCGCGCTCCAGAACGCCGCGCCCCCGCTCCGGCTCGCCAGAGCCGGATACCCATTCCCTGACGACCTAGCGAAGAGCCATCATGCGCATTCTCTTCATTACCGATCCGCTGGAAACCTTCAAGACGTACAAGGATTCCACCTACGCCATGATGTCGGAGGCGGCGGCGCGCGGGCATGAACTGTTCTTCTGCCTGCAGTCGCAGCTGTCGCTGGCGGCCGACGTGGTGGAGGCCGTGGTGCGGCCGCTCGAACTGACCGGCGACGCGCACGACTGGTTCCGGCTCGGCGAGGCGGCGCTGCAGCCGCTGGCCACCTTCGACGCGGTGCTGATGCGCAAGGATCCGCCGTTCGACATGGAGTACGTCACCAGCACCTGGCTGCTGGAACTGGCGGAACGCCAGGGCGCGCGCGTGTTCAACAAGCCGCAGGCCATTCGCGATCACTCCGAGAAGCTGGCGATCGGCCAGTTCCCGCAGTTCATCACGCCGACGCTGGTCACGCGCGACGCGGGCCGCATCCGTGCGTTCCACGCCGAGCACCAGGACATCATCGTCAAGCCGCTCGACGGCATGGGCGGGATGGGCATCTTCCGCGTGGGCCCCGACGCCATGAACCTCGGCGCCATCGTGGAGACGCTGGGCGAGAACGGCGCCCGCACGCTGATGGTCCAGCGCTACATTCCGGCAATCAAGGAAGGCGACAAGCGCATCCTGCTGATCGGCGGCAAGCCCGTGCCGTATTCGCTGGCGCGGATTCCGCAGGGCAGCGAGATCCGCGGCAACCTGGCCGCCGGCGGCATCGGGCGTGCCCAGGAGTTGAGCGCGCGTGATCGCGAGATCGCGGAGACGCTGGCGCCGGGGCTGTGGAAGCAGGGTCTGCTGCTGGTGGGGCTCGATGTGATCGGCGACTACCTGACCGAAGTGAATGTGACGAGTCCGACGTGTTTTCAGGAAATCACCCAGCAGACCGGCTTCAATGTGGGCGCGATGTTCATCGATGCCCTGGAGGAAGCCGTCGCCAGCGAGCGCCGCTGAGGCGCGGACGCCTGGCATGTGATGCGGGAGCGCCACAGTCTCCGGGCCGGGCGTAAACACGGGAAGGGGCCGTAAGGCTGCCTGCTACAATTTGGGCAGTCCAACGGATTCACCATCATGGCAGGAATTCTGATCATCGCGCACGCGCCGCTGGCTTCGGCGCTGCGCGATTGCGCTGCCCACGTCTACTGTGGCCAGCCGCCCCGGCTCGCGGCCATCGACGTTGTCGCCGACGCCGATCCCGCCGCCGTGCTGGCCGAAGCGCGCCGCAGCCTCGAAGCGGTCTGCGAAGACAACGGTGCCCTGGTGCTGACCGACATCTTTGGTGCCACGCCGGCCAATATCGCCGCGCGCCTGGCGGAAACCGGCCGGGTCAAGGTCCTGGCCGGCGTCAATTTGCCGATGCTAGTGCGCGCCATCTGTTATCGCGCCGAAAAACTCGACCAGCTTGCCACCAAGGCACTGGCGGGAGGCGCCCAGGGCGTGCTCCAGGTGGGCACGACCGCTGTCCAGAATCAAACCGCAAACCATCCCGACAAATATGCTGCTGAGGGACACCACCATCATCAATAAGCTCGGGCTGCATGCCCGGGCGTCCGCCAAGCTCACCCAGCTGGCGGGTAACTTCAAAAGCCAGGTCAAGATGTCCCGCAACGGACGCCAGGTCGACGCCAAGAGCATCATGGGCGTGATGATGCTGGCGGCGGGCATCGGTTCGACGGTCACGATCGAGATCGATGGGCCCGACGAACAGGAGGCCATGGACGCGCTGCTGGCACTGATCGCAAACCGCTTCGGCGAAGGCGAGTGACGCCCGGCGGCACAACAAGAATTCTTCAACGTTCCTGACGGAGCGGGTCATGCCCTTTGCCTTGCACGGCATTCCGGTTTCGCGTGGGGTCGCCATCGGGCGCGCCCATATCCTGGCGCCGGCTGCGCTCGACGTGTCGCACTACCTGGTCGACGAAGACCGTCTCGACGACGAGGTGGAGCGATTACGCGCGGCGCGTGCCGCCGTGCGGGCGGAGCTGATTACGCTGAAGCGCGACCTGCCGCGCGACGCGCCCGAGGAAATGGGCGCCTTCCTCGACGTGCACGCGATGATCCTCGACGACGAGGCGCTGTCGCGCGAGCCCGAGGCCCTGATCCAGCAGCGCCGCTACAACGCGGAGTGGGCACTGACCACGCGGCTCGAGGAACTGATGCGTCAGTTCGACGAGATCGAGGACGAATACCTGCGCGAGCGCAAGGCCGATATCCAGCAGGTGGTGGAGCGGATTCTGAAGGTGCTGGCCGGCGCGCCCGTGCTGGCCCCCGCGCCCGTGCCGGCGCTGGCCCCGGACGGCGAGGCGGCACCGGGCGTGATCGTGGTGGCCCACGACATCGGCCCGGCCGACATGCTGCAGTTCAAGCACACGATGTTCCACGGTTTCGTCACCGATCTGGGCGGGCGCACGTCGCACACGGCGATTGTGGCGCGCAGCCTCGACATTCCGGCGGCGGTGGGCGTGAAGGCCGCCAGCGAGCTGATCCGCCAGGATGACTGGATCATCATCGACGGCGACGCCGGGCTGGTGATCGTCGATCCGTCGGCGATCATCCTAGAGGAATACCGGCACCGGCAGAGCGAACGGGCGCTGGAGAAAAAGCGCCTGCAGCGGCTGCGCCATATGCCGGCGGTCACGCTGGACGGGCTCGAGATCGAGCTGCTGGCCAATATCGAGCTGGCCGAGGATGCCGGCGCCGCGCTGTCGGCAGGGGCCGTGGGCGTGGGGCTATTCCGCTCGGAGTTCCTGTTCATGAACCGGCGGGACGAGATGCCCGACGAGGAGGAGCAGTTCCAGGCGTACCGCAATGCCGTGGAGGCCATGCACGGCCTGCCGGTGACCATCCGCACGATCGACGTGGGCGCCGACAAGCCGCTCGATGGCCTGAGCGAAGACTTCGAGACCGCGCTGAATCCGGCGCTGGGCCTGCGCGCCATCCGGTGGTCGCTCTCCGAGCCGGCCATGTTCCTGACCCAGCTGCGCGCGCTGCTGCGGGCGTCGGCCTTTGGGCCGGTGCGGCTGCTGATTCCGATGCTGGCGCATGCCAGCGAAATCGACCAGACGCTGGACCTGATCGCCCTGGCCAAGCGGCATCTGGACGCGCGGGGCCAGCCGTACGACCCCGGTATCAAGATCGGGGCGATGATCGAGATTCCGGCAGCCGTGCTGCTGCTGCCGCTGTTCCTCAAGCGGATGGATTTCCTCTCCATCGGCACCAACGACCTGATCCAGTACACGCTGGCCATCGACCGCGCCGACAACGCCGTGGCCCACCTGTACGACCCGCTGCATCCGGCGGTGCTGCAGCTGATTGCGCGCACCATCCGCGACGCCAATCACGCCGGCGTGCCGGTGGCGGTGTGCGGCGAGATGGCTGGCGATCCGGCGATGACGCGGCTGCTGCTGGGCATGGGCCTGCGCGAGTTCTCGATGCACCCGGCCCAGTTGCTGCGCGTGAAGCAGGAGGTCATCCATGCCGATTGCGAGCGGCTGGGCAAGGTGGTGGACCAGATCCTGACCTGTTACGAGCCCGAAGAACAGGCCGCCGCCCTGAAGCTGCTGCAGGATAGATAAACCCTTAAAAATCTAGGGTTTTTGTCTGTAATGTTGGCGGTCTAGGCGCCACTTTTCACCATGGAAAGTGGCGCCTGAAATCCATCCCGGCCGCGATATCCTCACCTTGGTGCAGCATGGTTCCCATGACGTTTAATGGGAATTGTTATCATTTTCGATCTCTGTTATTCTGCCTCTCATCGCGAACGGCATGCCGGTGCCGACGCTGCCCCCAGGAGGTTTCTGTGTACGTTTGCATCTGCAACCAGGTTACCGACCATGAGATCCATGGTGCCGCTCATCTTGGCGTGTCCACGCTCGACGAGCTGGCCGAAACGCTTGGCGTGGGAACCTGCTGTGGCCGTTGCCGCGATTGCGCGCAGCAGGTGCTGTGCGAAGGCGTTGCCGCCGTACAGAACATGAAGGCCTCCACCCTCTCGACCATCCAGGTCGTCGACATTTCCGCCTGTTCGTCGGCTGCGTCACATGCCATAATGGACGCTCGTGACCCGGCAGTCGCGAACGATCAACGCACCGCGCTGGTGGCGTGATCCAGAAGTCGCAATACACCAGATAACAACGCGTGAATTAAGAAGCGCGCGCCACAGACATTGTCTGCGGCGCGTTTTGGCGTTTTCCGCGGTTGTTTCTTTGCACGTCCTCGTGCCATGCCGGGTCCGATCGTTATCTGCAACAGGAGCCCCGCATGAAAGGTGACAAGAAGGTCATCCAGCATCTGAACGCCCAGCTGAAGAACGAGCTGACCGCGATCAACCAGTATTTCCTCCACGCGCGCATGTACCGCCACTGGGGCCTGAAGAAGCTCGGTGATGTCGAGTACAAGGAATCGATCGGCGAAATGAAGCATGCCGATCGCCTGATCGACCGCATCCTGATGCTGGACGGGCTGCCCAACCTGCAGGACCTGCACAAGCTGCTGCTCGGCGAAGACACGCCCGAAATGCTCAAGTGCGACCTGAAGCTGGAGCAAACCGCGCACGCCACGGTCAAGGAAGGCATTGCCTACTGCGAATCCGTTGGCGACTACGTCAGCCGCGAAATCCTGGTCGATATCCTCACGGACACCGAGGAACATATCGAATACCTGGAAACGCAGCTGGACCTGATCGACAAGGTCGGCCTGCAGAACTACCTGCAGTCGCAGATGGAGCCGGGCGAGCAATAAGCGCTGGCATACGGCCCGGCCGCTGCCTGACCCGGTCAGTGCGGTGGCAGGCCAGTGGCGTGGCGCGGGATGGCGCCACCCCGGGTGTGGAACGGTGCAATAACCTTTCTCATTCGGATTCTTGTCTTCATCCAGTCACATCGGCACATCGTCGTTCGCGCCAAAAAGAAAGGCGACCATGCGGGGAGGGGGCTCCACCGCAGGGTCGCCGTGGTGTTTCCACCCCTTCTCCTCAGTGTGTTCCGCACACCTCGCAGCCCGGTGACCGCGCCAGGCGCATCGTGGTCCATTCCATCGTCATCGCATTGACCATCAGCAGCCGGCCGGCCAGGGTCTCGCCCACGCCTGTCAGCAGCTTCAGCGCCTCGGCCGCCTGGACGGTGCCGACCATGCCCACCAGCGGCGCGAACACGCCCATGGTGGCGCAGGCGGCCTCCGGTGCGGGTTCGGACGGCGGGAACAGGCAGGCATAGCAGGGCGCGTCGGGGTTGCGCAGGTCGTAGACGCTCACCTGACCGTCGAACCGTAGCGCCGCGCCCGACACCAGCGGCTTGCGACGGCGCAGGCAGGCCCGGTTGACGGCCTGACGCGTGGCGAAGTTGTCGCAGCAGTCCAGTACGACGTCGGCGTCCGCGGCAAGCGCGTCGAGTTCTGCCTCGCCTACGCGGCGCGGCACCAGGCGGATGTCGACATCGGGATTGATGCGCAACAGGCCCTCGCGCGCCGATTCCACCTTGGGACGCCCGACATTGGCGGTGGTGTGCAGGATCTGGCGCTGCAGGTTGGTCAGGTCGACGTCGTCATCGTCCACGATCGTGATACGGCCCACGCCGGCCGAAGCCAGGAACGGCAGCGCCGCCGCGCCAAGCCCGCCGGCGCCGATCACCAGCGCGTGCGCCGCCAGCAGGCGCTCCTGGCCCTCGATGCCGAGTTCATCCAGCAGGATATGGCGCGAGTAGCGCAGCAGCTGATCGTCATTCATGGTTCGGCGGCAAATAAAAACGGCCCGACGGTGGCATGCCGCGGGCCGCAGGATGGGAGTGCAAAAGCGTCGTGCGCGGGAGTGCGGACGACGCTATTTCGTTACTTCTGGCCGGTCGGCGTGCCCAGCGGCTGGCCGATCGGTGCGCTGGCGGGCGGCTGGCTGGCCGGAGCGGGCTTTGCCGGGGCCGGCTTGGCCGCAGGCTTGGCCGGCGCCTTGCCTGCCTTCTCTTCCTTCGTGTCGGGCTTGCCGGCCGTGCCCGTGGCTTCCAGGCGCGACTTCGAACGCTGCACCGGCTTGCCGTCGAGCTGGGCGATGGCCTGCTGCAGCATGAAGTCGTCGGCGGAGCCGAACTCCACCGGCTTCTTCTTGCGGTCCTTCTCGCGTTCTTCCGGCGACTTCTTCGAGTTTTCTTCCTCGAGGCGACGCAGCTCGTCGACGCGGCGCTGCTCGCGCTCGTTCATCTCCGGCTCTTCCGACTCCTGCTTGTTGTGCAGGTGGCGTTCGGTATCGATTTCGCGCGTGATCAGCGCGTCGTCCGGATCGCCTTCGGGGTTCTGGTCGACCGGGATGTCCGGGCGGATACCCTTGGCCTGGATCGACTTGCCCGACGGCGTGTAGTAGTACGCGATGGTCAGCTTGATGCCAGTGTCATTGGTCAGCGGGCGCACGGTCTGCACCGAGCCCTTGCCGAACGTGGTCTTGCCCATGATCATCGCGCGCTTGTGGTCCTGCAGCGCGCCAGCCACGATTTCAGAGGCCGACGCCGAGTAGGCGTTGGTCAGCACGATCATCGGCAGCTTCTTGAACTGCGGCGGCAGGTCCTTGAGCGGATCGTCCTCGAGCGACGACAGGCGGTAGTTGTTGAACGTGGCCTTGTACACGCGCTTGGCGTCGGGCACCTGGCCGTTGGTGGACACCACGGTCGCGTCTTCCGGCAGGAAGGCGGCAGCCACGCCCACCGCGCCCTGCAGCACGCCGCCGCCGTTGTTGCGCAGGTCCAGGATGATGCCCTTGAGGTTCGGGTTCTTCTCCGCCATGTCCTTCAGGCGGCGGCCCAGGTCAGACACCGTGCGCTCCTGGAAGCTCGTCAGGCGCACCCAGCCGATGGTGTTGTTATCCAGCATCTTGGTCTTGACCGACTGCACGCGGATTTCCGCGCGCGTGATCGAGACCGGGAACGTGCGTTCCTCGCTCTTGCGATAGATGGTCAGCGTGACCTTGGTGCCGGGTTCGCCGCGCATGCGCTTGACGGCCTGCTCCAGCGGCAGCCCGCGCACGGGCTTGTCGTCGATCCGGGTGATCAGGTCGCCCGGCTGGATGCCGGCGCGGAAGGCGGGCGTGTCCTCGATCGGGTTGATGACCTTGACCAGGCCTTCTTCCTGCGAAATCTCGATGCCCAGGCCGGCGAAGCGGCCGCGGGTGCCTTCCTGCAGTTCCTTGAAATCCTTCTCGTCCAGGTAGGCCGAATGGGGGTCGAGGCTGGCGACCATGCCCTTGATGGCTTCGGTCAGCAGCTTCTTGTCGTCGACCGGCTCCACATACTCGCGCTTGATCTGCCCGAAGATGTCGGACATCAGCCGCAGTTGGTCCAGCGGCAACGGGCCCGAGGAATTCTGGGCCGTGGCCGAGATTTGCAGCGTGGCCAGCACGCCGGCAACGACGCCGACCGAGACGAGGCTAATGTTCTTGAGCGTCTTACGCATGAGGGCAGCCTGAACTTTTGTGGATGGTGCAAAAAGGTAAATCCGGGCCGGGGCGGCAGGGCGTCCGGCGCGGACTGACCGACAGTATAAGAGGGTGCGCAGAAAAAGGCCTGCGAGGCACCGGCCCACGGTGGGGCCGGTCACACAAGGCCGGTGGCTGGCCTACCCGGGCGCGGCCCGGGCCGGCAAGCCGGCGCACCGGCTGTCAGCGGGCCTTGCCCTGGCTGGCCACGGCGGCCAGCGACGCCGCAATGGCTTCCTGGTCGCCGAGGTAGTAGTGGCGCAGGGGGCGCAGGTCGGCGTCCAGCTCGTAGACGAGCGGAGTGCCATTGGGAATGTTGAGGCCGACGATGTCGTCATCCGAAATCTGATCCAGGTACTTCACGAGCGCGCGGATGCTGTTGCCATGGGCGGCGATCACCACGCGCTTCCCGGCTTTGATGTCGGGAGCGATGGATTCGTTCCACAGCGGCAGCACGCGCGCCACGGTGTCCTTCAGGCATTCGGTCAGCGGCACCTGCTCGCGCGGCACATTGGCGTAGCGCGGGTCGTTGAACGAGGCACGTTCGTCGGTGGGCTCCAGCGCGGGCGGCGGGGTGTCGTAGCTGCGGCGCCACACCAGCACCTGCTCGTCGCCGTATTTCTTGGCCGTCTCGGCCTTGTTCAGGCCGGCCAGCGCGCCGTAGTGGCGTTCGTTCAGGCGCCATTCGTTGCGCACCGGAATCCACATCAGGTCCATTTCGTCCTGCACGTGCCAGAGCGTGCGGATGGCGCGCTTGAGCACCGACGTGTAGGCCACATCGAACGTGAAACCGGCTTCCTTGAGCAGCTGGCCGCCCTGGCGGGCCTGGGCCACGCCGGTGTCGGTCAGGTCGACGTCGACCCAGCCGGTGAAGCGGTTTTCGAGGTTCCACGTGGATTCGCCGTGGCGGATGAGAACGAGCTTGTACATTGCTGCTTCCAGGGTAGTGAGTAACCTGCTGCGCGCGGCGCCTGCGTCACGCCGGCCGCTTGGGGTGGCGTGCGAGGGGCGGCCCGAAATAATCGGCGCTGGCGCGAAACCGCGTATTTTATAATGCCGCCGACCCAACCCAACGGAATGCCAACGTGAATTTCTTCGCCGATTACAACAACCTGGCCCTGATCGCGATCGCCGTGGTCTCGGGCGGCCTGCTGGCCTGGCCGCAAATCAAGGCCGGTACGGGCGGCAAGCGCGTCAATACGGCTGCGGCCACCCAGCTGATCAACCGGCGCAACGCCGTGGTGGTGGATATCCGCGACGCCGCCGATTTTGCCAAAGGCCATCTGCCGCAGGCCAAGAGTGCGCCACTTGCCGATATCGCCAACCGCGCCGCCGGCCTTGCAAAGGACAAGGCGGTGCCCATCATCGTGGTGTGCCAGAACGGCCAGCGCTCGGGCAAGGCGCAAGCAGCGTTGAAGGAAGCCGGTTACAGTGAGGTCTATGCGCTGGAAGGCGGCATCGCTGCCTGGCAGCAGGCCGGCCTGCCGGTCATCAAGTAAAAGCCCCAATCAACAAGCAGCAGCCGGCGCGGTACTGCCCTGGGCGGTCCGCGCCGTTGTTTTTTTCAAGTCAAGGAGACCCCGCATGGCCCGCGTCGTCATGTACAGCACGGTAGTGTGCCCCTATTGCCAGATGGCCGAACGCCTGCTCAAGCAGCGTGGCGTGGAGTCGATCGAGAAGATCCTGATCGACCGCGAGCCCGGCAAGCGCGAGGAAATGATGACCCGCACCGGGCGTCGGACCGTGCCCCAGATCTACATCGACGAGACCCATGTGGGTGGCTTCGACGACCTCTCCGCGCTGGACCGCCAGGGCGGCCTGGTGCCGCTGCTGGCCGCCTGAGCGCCGCTCCGGGCCGGTGGCGGCCCGCTTGTGGCACGTCATGAGACGATTCTGATAATGCCGCGGCACGGTGAATTCGCCATCGGCGTCATGTACCATATGCGCTTTCCAATCCGCCGCCGGGGGGCTGTCCTCCGGCAGCGCATGGCGCACCGCGCCCAAACCGATCCATCCGGAAGCCTTTCATGAGCGACCAGCAACAAGCCACCCAGCAGGACGACCAGCCCTTCTTCAATATCCAGCGCGTGTACCTGAAGGACATGTCGCTCGAGCAGCCGAACTCGCCGGCCATCTTCCTGGAATCGGAAGCGCCGTCGGTGGAAGTGCAGGTCAACGTGGGCGCCGCCCAGTTGCAGGAAGGCATTTTCGAGGTGGTGGTGACGGGCACCGTGACGACGAAGGTGCAGGACAAGGTGGCGTTCCTGGTGGAGGCCCACCAGGCTGGCATCTTCGATATCCGCAACGTGCCGGCCGAGCAGCTGGACCCGCTGCTGGGCATCGCCTGCCCGACGATCCTGTATCCGTACCTGCGCGGCAACATCGCAGACGTGATCACGCGTGCCGGCTTCCAGGCCATTCACCTGTCGGAAATCAACTTCCAGGCCCTGTACGAGCAGCGCCTGCAGGCCGCCATGGAAGAAGCGCAGGCTCAAGGCGGCGACTCGGGCATCGTGCTGCCGGACGGCAGCCAGGCTCGCCACTGATCCGCGTTGCAACCGGATCGCTGAATAACGGGGCTTCGGCCCCGTTTGTGTTTCTGGCTGCCTGCTTGTGCCCATGCGGCGCGTGGGCGTCCATACTGTCTGCGTGACAGTGCCTGCTTCGAACCGACTCCCGACCTCCATGAACATCACCATCCTCGGCGCCGGCGCGTGGGGTACCGCCCTGGCCAGCCATGCCGCCACCGACACCCGGCACCAGGTGGTGCTCTGGGGCCGCGACGCGGACCCGCTGGCCGCGCTGGCCAGCACCGGTGTCAACGCCAGCTACCTGCCCGGCGTGGCGTTGTCGCCGCGCCTGGCCTGCCAGGCCGATTTCGACGCCGCCGTGGACCACGCCTTGGCCGACCCGCATGGGTTGCTGGTGGTGGCCACGCCGGTGGCGGGTTTGCGCGAGATGACGCGGCGGCTGGCCGCGCGGCGCAGCGGTGCGTTGTCGATGCTCTGGCTGTGCAAGGGTTTCGAGGCCGACACGCATGCGTTGCCGCACCAGATGGTGCGCGACGAACTCGATGCGCTGGGCGTGGCGGCGGGCGAGATCGACTACGGCGTGCTGACCGGCCCGAGCTTCGCGAAGGAAGTGGCGCAGGGGCTGCCCTGTGCGCTGACGGTGGCCGGCACCACGCACAAGCTGGCCGATCTGGCGCAGGCCGCCTTCCATCATCACGCAATGCGCGTCTATGGCAGCGACGACCTGACCGGCGTGGAAGTGGGCGGCGCGGTCAAGAACGTGCTGGCCATCGCCACCGGCGCCAGCGACGGCCTGGGCCTGGGGCTCAACGCGCGCGCCGCGCTGGTGACGCGCGGCCTGGCCGAGATGACGCGCCTGGGGCTGGCGCTGGGCGGACGCACCGAGACGTTCATGGGGCTGGCCGGCATGGGCGACCTGATCCTGACCGCCACGGGCGACTTGTCGCGCAACCGCAAGGTGGGCCAGCAACTGGCCAGCGGCAAGACGCTCGACCAGATCCTGCAGGATCTTGGCCATGTAGCCGAAGGCGTGCGCTGCGCGCAGGCCGTGGCGGCGCTGGCGGCCACGCATGGCGTGGAGATGCCGATCACGCGCGCCGTGTGCGCCGTCTTGTTCGAGGGCTTGCCCGTGGCCGACGCCGTCGCGCGACTGCTGCAGCGCGATGCCCGCGACGAATAACGCCATCGCCCGCATGCGCGACATTCGCACCGCTGCGGCCGCTCAGGCGGCTACGGCTCCTACAGCTACTACGGCTACTACGGCCTTCCAATCCCAGACCATGTCCAGTCGTCGCCAGGCGCTTCGCATCCTCGCCACTTCCGTTGCCGCCGCAGCTTGTCCCGGCCTGGCGCGCGCCGATAACTGGCCGTCGCGGCCGATTCGCATGGTGGTGCCGTTTCCGGCGGGGTCTTCGCCCGACCTGATCGCGCGCATCGTCACCGAAAAGCTGGCCACGGTACTGGGTCAGCCGGTGGTCGTCGAAAACCGGCCGGGTGCGGGCGGCAACATCGGCACGGGGCTGGTTGCCAAGGCGGCGCCCGATGGCTATTCGCTGCTGTTCACCATCAATGGCCCGCTGGTCACCGCGCCCTCGCTGTACCGGAACCTGAGCTACGACCCGATGAAGCAGCTGGCACCCGTGACGCTGGTGGCCACGTCGCCGAACGTGCTGGTCGTCGATGCGCGTCTGCCGGCGCACACCCTCAAGGAGTTCGTGGCGCTGGCCAAGTCGAAGCCCGGGGCGTTGAACTATGGGTCGGTCGGCAACGGCAGCGCCTCGCACCTGGCGATGGAGCAACTGAAGGCGATGGCGGGGATCGATCTCCAGCACGTGCCGTATCCCGGCTTTCCGCAGATCACCACGGCCATCGTGGGCGGTCAGGTGCAGGCTGGCTTCATGGTGCCCGCGATTGCCATGCCGATGGTGAACGCTGGCAAGCTGCGGCTGCTGGCGGTGACCACGAGCGGTCGCACCGGCCTGCTGCCGTCGGTGCCGACCGTGGCGGAAGCGGGCTATCCCGGTTTCGAGGCGATTTCCTGGCAGGCCATCCTGGCGCCAGCGGGCACGCCGGCACCGATCATCGACCGCCTGTATCGCGAACTGGTGAAGATCATTGGCAGCGAGGACGTGCGCGACAAGATGCGCGCGCAGTATTTCGTGCCGGCCGGCACCGCGCCGGCATCGCTGCGCCAGACCATGGTCAGCGAGCGCACGCGCTGGGACAAGGTGATCCGGGCCGCAAACGTGCAGCCGGAAAACTGAGGCCGGGCGGGCTCAGGCGCCGCCCGCGAAACCGTTCTGGCGCCAGGCCTCGAACACGACCACGGCCACTGTGTTCGACAGGTTGAGGCTGCGGTTGTTGGGGCGCATCGGCAGGCGAATGCGCTGCGCGGCCGGAAACCACTCCCGTCGCTCGGGCGCCAGCCCGCGTGTTTCCGAGCCGAATACGAACCAGTCACCGGGCTGGAAGGCAACCTGCCCGAAGGGCGTGGAGCCGTGGGTGGTCAGCGCGAACATGCGCGTCGGATCGGGTTGCTCGGCGGCCATCAGCGCATCCCAGCTCTCGTGCACGCGCATGGTGGCGTACTCGTGATAGTCCAGGCCCGCGCGACGCATGCGGGCATCTTCCAGCGGAAATCCCAGCGGCTTGACCAGGTGCAATTGCGCGCCCGTATTGGCGCACAGGCGGATCACATTGCCGGTATTGGGCGGAATCTCGGGTTCGACAAGGACGACGTTGAACATGGGAAAGGACTTGGGAAACCGGCGCGCAGCTTACCGCTTACGGCATCGCGTGTCACGGCGTGCGCAGCGCGACCAGCGCCGTGACGCGGACGGCACCGCGCCCCTTGAGCACGCGCGCGGCCTCGCGCAGTGTGGCACCGGTGGTCATCACGTCGTCGACCAGGCCGACGTGCAGGCCGTCGAGCCGCGCATGGTCATCCACGGCAAAGGCGTGGTGCAGGTTGGTCAGGCGCGCGGACAGGTCCAGCGTGCGCTGGCTTGCGGTATCGCGCCGGCGCACCAGCGCCGTGGCCGAGGCGTGCACGCGTAGCTGCCGCGCCAGCGGGCGGGTAATCTCCCAGGCCTGGTTGAAGCCGCGTTCTGCCAGGCGCGACGGCGAGAGCGGAACCGGTACCAGCAGGTCGGGCAGGACGTTCCTCGCGTGCAGGCGGGCCGCCAGCTGGCGCGCGATCCATCCGGCGGCAGGCAGGCGGGCGCCGAACTTCAGGCGCAGCACGAGTTGGTCGAGCGGTTCGACGTAGTCACCGAGCGCGAACGTGGCATCGACGGGGTCGTCGTCGGCGCACGCCCCGCAATGGCCGTGATTCCAGGGCTGGTGCGGCGTGGCGCAGCGTGGGCAGCGCGCGACCGGCGCCAGCAGCAACGCGGCGCAAGCGGCGCAGACCACCTCGCGCTGCACCTGCGCACAGATCAGGCAGGCCGATGGCAGCATCGCGGCCCACAGTTGCGCCGTGCGATGGCGCAGATGGGCGAGCGTGCGGGGGACATGTCGGTCCAGGCGTGCGCCGGACGGTGGTCGGGCAACAATCAGGGGTGGCGCGTATACTCCCGAGCCTGCCGGCCTGCCTTGTGCGGCCCGCTCTTTCGAGGGTGCGGCATTTTGCCGCACGTTGTGCCGAATCCGTCGATCGTTGCAATCCGACTCCTGCTGCCCTGTCTGTCCGTGTCCCTGCATGCCACCGATTCTCCCGATGCCTGGTTGCCGCCCGCGCGGCTGACCCGGCTTGCGTTCGACCGCCGTAGCCCGCGCTTCGGCCAGCTCGACTTCCTGCTTGGCGAAATTGGCCAGCGCATGCAGGAGCGGATGGAGGTGGTCAGGCTGCAGCCGCGGCGCGCGCTCGATATCGGCTGCGGCCATGGCCAGGGCCTGGCGGGCTTGCGCGCACGGTTTCCCGATGCGCAGATCGCCGGCCTGGATATCTCCGGCGCGATGCTGCAACAGGCTGGCCAGCGCGATCCGCAGCGCCGGCCCGGCTGGATCGGGCGCATGCTCGGCAAGCGGCCGACCTTCGACCTGGTGCAGGGCGATCTTGCCACACTGCCGTTTGACGCCGCCAGCTTCGATCTGCTGTGGTCGAACCTGGCGCTGCACTGGCACCCCGAGCCGCACCGCGTGTTTCCCGAGTGGCACCGCGTGGCGGCCGACGACGGGCTGGTCATGTTCTCGCTGTTTGGCCCCGATACCCTCAAGGAAGTGCGCGCCGCGTTCGCCGAGGTGGACCTCGACGCGCATACGCTGCGCTTCGTCGACATGCACGATATCGGCGACATGCTCGTGCACAGCGGCTGGACCACGCCCGTGATGGACATGGAAACGCTGACCGTCACCTACGAATCGCCCGAGAAGCTGCTCGACGAAGTGCGCGCGTTCGGCGGCATGCGGCGTCCCGGGCCGGTGGGGCTGCGTGGGCGCACGTGGCATCGGGCCGTGATCGCCGCGCTCGATCGCCTGCGCAACAGCGACGGCGTGATTCCGCTCACGTTCGAGATTGTCTACGGCCATGCATGGAAGATTCCGGCGCGCGGCAAGCAGGCCACCGACGATCAGGGCCGCGCGATCATCCCGATTGACAAGATCGGCCGCACCCCGACGCGCCGCTGAACCGCACCGGCACGACGGTCGGCCAACAATCGGCCCGCATCGTTTGTGTTGCCTATCGGGGCCAAAAAGCCCATGCACAAATTTGTGAGCATGGCAAGCACTTCGGTCAAATCCTAAGTTGTTCAGGTATGCGAAGCGCCATATAATGGGCCGGTTTGTCGCAGTGGTCCCCTGGCACAAGAACGTTCCTGGAAGGCACTTCGCACGTGCGCTTCCGGGGCGGGTTTCGTCCCGGGCGTGCATCCGATGCAGAGTGGTTGGCGATGCAAGACTTGGGTATCGCATTCCAGACGGCAGTAGGTGACTCCGGCGGAAATCTCGACGGACGCACCCCCTTGCCGAGCAACGACTGGCTGATGAAGCGGAATTGCTCGCTCTCTCCCCGCCAGGTTGGCTGGTTCTACTTCTCCATCGCATGTTTGTCCATTGCCATCGCGGCGCTTCTGACCGTGTGGCATGGCGCCTGGCTCGTGCTGCCGTTTGCTGGCCTGGAACTGTCCGGGCTGGGGATTGCCCTGCTGGCGTATGCGCGCCATGCGACGGATTATGAACGCGTGAGTGTGACCGACGGCATGCTGGTCGTGGAGACAGCCAGCGCCAGTCGGGTCACGCGGGAAGTATTCAATCCACAGTGGGTGCGGATTGAACTGGGTGAATCGTTCCGGGCGCTGGTGGTCTTGCGGTCGGACAGGCGCACGGTGCGGGTGGGGTGTCATCTGGACCCGTACCGGCGGCGCAAGTTCGCGCAGGAACTCGCAGCAGCCCTGCATGGCGTTCGATCCGGACGCGATGCGGGCACGGCGGGGACAGATTTGAATCTGTAAATTGGGTAGATAAACAATGAAAATGTGGAAGAAGGCATCCGCAGCATGTCTGGCAGGCGCGTCCCTGCTTGTCAGCCAGGCGGCCTCCGCGGTCAGCGACATGCCGGGCGGCCCCGCCGTCCGTCAGTTGAACCTGACCGAACCCGTTACAAAAATCGCCGAACAGATTCACTGGCTGAACTGGATGATGCTGATCATCTGCACGGTGATCTTCGTCGCCGTGTTCGGCGTGATGTTCTATTCCATCTTCAAGCACCGGAAGAGCAAGGGCGCGAAGTCGGCCTCGTTCCACGAGAGCATTACCGTGGAAGTGGTCTGGACCATCGTGCCGTTCCTGATCGTGATTGCGATGGCGCTGCCGGCCACCAAGACCGTGGTGGCCATGAAGGACACCACGAACTCCGACATCACGATCAAGGCCACCGGCTACCAGTGGAAGTGGGGCTACGACTACCTCAAGGGGCCGGGCGAGGGCATCTCGTTCGTCTCCACGCTCACCACGCCGCGCGAGCAGATCAACAACCAGCAGGAAAAGTCGAACACCTACCTGATGGAGGTGGACAACGAGCTGGTGGTGCCCGTCAACAAGAAGATCCGCATCGTCACCACGGCCAATGACGTGATTCACGCCTGGATGATTCCGGCGTTCGGCGTCAAGCAGGATGCGATTCCGGGCTTCGTGCGCGACACCTGGTTCCGTGCCGAGAAGACCGGCGTGTACCGTGGCCAGTGCGCCGAGCTGTGCGGCAAGGAACATGCGTTCATGCCGATCGTCGTGCGCGTGGTGTCCGATGCCGAGTACACCAAGTGGGTTGACGACAAGAAGAAGCTGATGGCCGCAGCCGCGGACGACCCCAACAAGACCTGGACGATGGACGAGATCAAGGTCCGTGGCGAGAAGATCTACGCGGCGAACTGCGCGGTGTGCCACCAGCCGAACGGCAAGGGCGCGGGCGCGTTCCCGGCGCTCGACGGCTCGAAGATCGTCAACGGCCCGAAGGCCGGGCAGATGCACATCCTGCTGGAAGGCAAGGGCGGCATGCCGTCGTGGAAGCAGCTCTCCGATACCGAGCTGGCCGCGGTCATGACGTACACGCGCAACAGCTGGAGCAACAAGACCGGTGAAGTGATTCAGCCGGCGGACTTCGTGAACGCCCGTGCGGGCAAGTTCCCGGAAGGCGGCGGCGCGCAGGCCGGCGCCGGCGATGCGGCCCCCAAGGCCACCGCGCCGACCACGTCCAACGACAAGCAGGCCAGCCTCGCGGGCAACCGCGTCGCAGGCTGACCCGCGGCAGCCCCGCATTCAGGAATTGATGGAGTCATTGCGATGAGTACCGCTACCCCGGAGACACTGGGCCATCCGCACGACCACGCGCATGATCACGGCCATGGTCACGACCATGACGATCACGCGCACGATCATCCGCATGGCTGGCGCCGCTGGCTGTTCGCGACCAACCACAAGGACATCGGCACGCTGTACCTGCTGTTCTCGTTCACCATGCTGCTGTCCGGCGGCATGCTGGCGCTGCTGATTCGCCTGGAGCTGTTCGAGCCGGGCCTGCAGTTCTTCCGCCCCGAACTGTTCAACCAGTTCACCACGATGCACGGCCTGATCATGGTGTTCGGCGCGATCATGCCCGCCTTCGTGGGCTTCGCGAACTGGATGATCCCGCTGCAGATCGGCGCCTCTGACATGGCGTTCGCGCGCATGAACAACTTCAGCTTCTGGCTGATGCCGCCGGCCGCGCTGCTGCTGGTGGGCTCGTTCTTCGTGCCGGGCGGCGCCACCGCCGCGGGCTGGACGCTCTACGCGCCGCTGTCCGTGCAGATGGGCCCGGGCATGGACATGGCCATCTTCGCCATGCACATCATGGGCGCATCGTCGATCATGGGCTCGATCAACATCATCGTGACCATCCTCAACATGCGCGCCCCGGGCATGACGCTGATGAAGATGCCGATGTTCTGCTGGACGTGGCTGATCACCGCCTACCTGCTGATCGCCGTGATGCCGGTGCTGGCTGGGGCCATCACGATGGTGCTGACCGACCGCCACTTCGGCACGAGCTTCTTCTCGGCCGCGGGCGGCGGCGACCCGGTGATGTACCAGCACATCTTCTGGTTCTTCGGGCACCCCGAGGTCTACATCATGATCTTGCCGGCGTTCGGCATCATCTCGCACGTGGTGCCGGCCTTCGCGCGCAAGCGCCTGTTCGGCTACAGCTCGATGGTGTACGCCACGGCCTCGATCGCCATCCTGTCGTTCATCGTCTGGGCGCACCACATGTTCACCACGGGCATGCCGGTGACGGGCCAGCTGTTCTTCATGTACGCGACGATGCTGATCGCGGTGCCCACGGCCGTGAAGATCTTCAACTGGATCGCCACCATGTGGCGCGGCTCGATGACGTTCGAGACCCCGATGCTGTTCGCCATCGGCTTCATCTTTGTGTTCACGATCGGCGGCTTCACGGGCCTGATGCCGGCCGTGGCGCCGATCGACATCCAGCTGCAGGACACGTACTTCATCGTGGCGCACTTCCACTACGTGCTGGTGGCGGGCTCGCTGTTCGCGCTGTTCGCGGGCTTCTACTACTGGGGCCCGAAGTGGAGCGGCTTCATGTATGACGAGATGCGCGGCAAGATCCATTTCTGGGGCTCGCTGATCTTCTTCAACGTGACCTTCTTCCCGATGCACTTCCTGGGCCTGGCCGGCATGCCGCGTCGCTACGCCGACTACCCGACCCAGTTCACGGACTTCAACGCCGTGGCGTCGCTGGGTGCGCTGGGCTTCGGCCTGATGCAGGTGTACTTCTTCTTCGCCGTGGTGCTGCCGTCGTATCGCGGCGGCCAGGCCGCCGGCGACAAGCCGTGGGATGGCGCCGAAGGCCTGGAGTGGACGGTGCCGTCGCCGGCCCCGTTCCACACCTTCGAGGAACCGCCGGTCGTGAAGTAAAACGCAGTCAAGAGGCCGGATGCCCGCGGGCGTCCGGCCGCTACGAGATCCAAGTCATGCAGCCCTCAGCAAAAAGCCCGTCGCCGTCGCAACTGGAGCGACAAGCCAGCCAGAAAGCCGCCAACCGGCGCCTGGGCTGGATTCTCCTGTCGATCGTGGCGGTCTTCTTCCTGGGATTCGTGGCCAAGATGATGTTCCTTGGCGGCTGAGACCCGAACCGCAATCCAGAACAGAAAACAACAAACCGCAGGAGACAGGCGTGGACGCGCAGGACAAGGCCCTCGAAAAGCGTTTCAACCGCGGCATGATGGTGCGCCTGCTGGTGGTGGTGACGCTGATGTTCGGCTTTGGCTACGCGCTGGTGCCGTTGTACAAGGCGATCTGCGACATCACCGGGCTGAACGTGGTCACCACGCGCGACCTGTACGGCGCCGGCACGGCGGTGAAGAACACGCAGGTGGACCGCAGCCGCACCGTCACCGTGGAATTCGATTCGAATGCGCGCGGCCCGTTTGCGTTCCGTCCCGTGAAGCACTCGATGGAGGTGCACCCGGGCGAGCTGATGACGATCGTCTACGAGGTGGCCAATGGCCAGTCGCGCGATATCTCGGCGCAGGCCATTCCGAGCTACGCGCCGAAGCAGGCGACCGAGTATTTCAAGAAGGTGGAGTGCTTCTGCTTCAAGCAGCAGACGCTGAAGGCGAACGAGGCGCGCGAGATGCCGGTGGTGTTCGTGATCGATCCGAAGCTGCCGAAGGATGTGAAGAACATTACGCTGTCGTACACGTTCTTCGAGATCGGCACGCCGGTGGCGCAGGCTCCGGAAGCCGGTGCGACGGCAGCGGGCAAGGGTAGCTGAGGGAGGGCGGCATGGCGACGGAGGACCCCGTACATCGCAAGGCGTCATTCGCGCAGACGGTGCGCGCGGTGTTGTGGTCGTTCATCGGGCTGCGCAAGGGCTCGGAGCACGAGTCGGACATGGCACGGCTGAACCCCGTGCATGTGATCATCGCCGGGCTGATTGCGGCGGCGGCGTTCGTGGCGATCCTGATCGTCATCGTGCGCACCGTGGTCAGCCAGGCATAGCAGGGCAGCAGATACAAAGCGAGCACGCCGCCGGCAGAGGTTGGGGGCCGGATGTGCGGACAAACATGAATCGAGACTTTGAGCTGGAGATAGAAGAATGAGTGCGAATCGCGCAAACGCCCCGTACTACTTCGTGCCGGGCCCGTCGCGGCATCCGATCACGGCGGCGTTCGGCCTGCTGCTGACCGGCGCGGGAGCCGCCGGCTGGGTCAACGGCCAGCCGTGGGCGCCGTACGTGTGCGGCTTCGGGCTGATCTGGTTCCTGTTCGTGCTCAAGAGCTGGTTTGGCGATGCCATTGGCGAGTCCGAGGGCGGGCTGTACGGCAAGAACATCGACGTGTCGTTCCGCTGGTCGATGGGCTGGTTCATCTTCTCGGAGGTCATGTTCTTCGCGGCCTTCTTCGGCGCCCTGTTCTATGCGCGCACCATCGCCATGCCGTGGCTGGGCGACCTGAACAACAAGATCATCTGGCCCGACTTCGCGGCCGTGTGGCCGAACACGGGCCCGGCGGGCACCGTCGAGGCGTTCCAGACGATGGGCCCGTGGCCGATCCCGACCATCAACACGGCGCTGCTGCTGACCTCGGGCGTGACGCTGACCTGGGCCCACCACGCGCTGCTGGCCGGCAAGCGCAACCAGGTGATCCAGGGCCTGGTGCTGACCATCCTGCTGGGCGCGCTGTTCATGTGCCTGCAGGTCTACGAATACATGCACGCGTACCACGAACTGAACCTGAAGCTCACCTCGGGGGTCTATGGTTCGACGTTCTTCCTGCTCACCGGCTTCCACGGCTTCCACGTGACGATGGGCGCCATCATGCTGGCCGTGGTGCTGGGCCGCGTGCTGCGCGGCCATTTCACGCCGGACCACCACTTCGCGTTCGAAGGCGCCGCCTGGTACTGGCACTTCGTTGACGTGGTCTGGCTCGGTCTGTACGTGGTCGTGTACTGGTTGTAAGGCAGTGGCCGCCGCGTGAGGCGGCGTCGCGGTACAAACAAGAAGCGTCGCGGGAGCAATCCTCAGCGGCGCTTTTGCTTGGTGGCGCAGGCTTCCGCGAGCCTTCCGCGAGCCTTCCGCGAGACTTAGGCGAAGGGGCGCTCAGGGCGACAGCTGGATGCCGGTGCTGTGGATCCAGCCCATCCAGTGCGAGAACAGGATGAACAGGAACAGCGCCACCGAGAAGCCGACGCGCAGCATCAGCGAGCGCATCATGTTGGGCGTGCGGCCGCGGTCGCGCATCATGAAGAACAGCGCGGAGGCCAGGCTGCCGATGATCAGGATGAAGGCGACGATGATGACGAAGCGCATGTGGGGGCTCTTGGCGGCGAGCGCCCATTATCGCACCGTGATTGCCGGAGAACACCCGTGACGACCCGCACACGCTGGCGCGCCCCGGGGGCCGTGCCGCTGGTGGCCGCGCTGGCGGTGATCGTGGTGACCAGCGCGCTGGGCAACTGGCAGCTGCGGCGCGCGCACGAGAAGACCGATCGCGCCGCGCGGCTGGCGGCACTGGCCGCGCAGACGCAGACTGACCTGCATGCCGGCCAGGCCGATGCCGCGACGCTGGTGGATCGGCGCGTGCGCGCGCGGGGACGCTTCGACGCGGCGCGCACCGTGCTGCTCGACAACCGGCCGCATGGCAACGGCACCGACAGCCGCGCCGGATTCCTGGTGCTGACGCCGCTGCGGCTGGCCGATGGCGGCAACGTGCTGGTGCTGCGCGGCTGGCTGCCGCGCGATGCCCAGGACCGTACCCGCATCGCGCCGTTCCCCACGCCCGACGGCGAGGTGACGGTGGCGGGCACGGCGCTGGCCGGCGTGCCCCGCGTCTACAGCCTCGGGCTGGAGCCCGAAGCGGAGGCGGGCCGCAAGATACGTCAGAATATCGACCTTGCCGCGTATGCGCGCGAGATCAATGCGCCACTGGTGCCGGTGGTGCTCGAACAGTCGACCGACAACGGCGACGGCCTGGCGCGCGACTGGGCGCCGGCCGATTCCGGCGCCGACCGGCACTACGGCTATGCCGCGCAGTGGTTCGGCCTGGCGGTGCTGACGGTGGTGCTGGTGGGTGTGCTGGGCTGGCGCCGTGCCAGACGTGAAGCCACGGCAACCGAATAATCGAACGATGAACGTACAGACCTCTTCCATGTCGCAGCAAGATCCCCCGGCCACGCCCGACCCTCGCATCGATGCGCGCACGCGGCGCGGCCGCCTGCAGATGCTGCTGCTGCTGCTGGTGTGCGCCTCGCCGGTGCTGTTCTCGTATTTCACCTACTACGTGATCAAGCCCACGGGCGGCTCCACCAACTATGGCGCGCTGATCGATCCGCAACGGCCAATGCCGGCCGTGCAGCTGGTGAACGAGCGTGGCGAGGCGGTGCCGCTGGCGTCGATGCGCGGCAAGTGGCTGATGCTGATGACCGAGCCCTCGGCCTGCGACGAGGCCTGCGCCCGCAAGCTGTTCACCATGCGCCAGATCCGGGCGGGGCAGGGCGAAAGCCGCGAGCGGATCGTGCCGGTCTGGCTGATCCAGGATGCCGGCAAGGTGGACGACCGGCTGGTTGACGCCTACAACGAACCGTATGCCGGCGTGCGCTTCCTGCGCATGGACCGCGCCGCCATCGCGCAGTGGCTGCCGGCCGGGCCGGACGCGCGCGTGGAAGACACGATTTTCCTGGCGGACCCGCTGGGCAACCTGATGATGCGCTGGCCGAAAGACCCCGACCCGAAGCAGATGAGCAGCGACCTGAAGAAGCTGCTCAAGTACTCGCGCATCGGCTGAGGCGTGGCTCCGCCCCGACTGATTGATTGACTGATTTGACTGATTGACCGGCTGTTCCCGAAATGCTGCTCCAGCTCGCCATCATTGGCATCCTGATCGCCCTGCTGCCGCTGTCCTACGTGATGGTGCGCGGCAGCCGTGACAAATACCGCAAGCTCGTGTGGATCACGGCGTTCCTGACGCTGGACCTGATCATGTTCGGCAGCTTCACGCGGCTGACCGATTCCGGTCTGGGCTGCCCCGACTGGCCCGGCTGCTACGGCCATTCGAACCCGCATGCCGCGATGGAGCCGATTCGCGCCGCCGAGACGGCGCTGCCGAGCGGACCGGTGACGCTGGCCAAGGCATGGATCGAGATGATCCATCGGTATTTCGCCATGGCAGTGGGCGTGCTGATCATCTCGCTGATGGTGCTGGCGTGGGTCAGGCGGCGCGAGCTGAAGCAGTCGCCGTGGTTTGCCACGGGGGTGTTCGTGCTGGTCTGCGTGCAGGGGCTGTTCGGCGCGCTGACCGTGACCATGAAGCTGCAGCCGGTGATCGTGGTCACCCACCTGATGCTGGCCATGCTGCTGCTGGCGTCGCTGATCTGGCTCGGCTCGCGCAACGACCCGCCGCACCCGGTGGCGGCCCAGGCGGCCTCGCTGCGCTGGGCCGGCGTGCTGGCCGTGGCGCTGCTCGTGATCCAGATCTTCCTGGGCGGCTGGGTCAGCACCAACTACGCCGTACTGGCCTGCACCGATTTTCCGCTGTGCAACGGCCAGCTGGTGCCGGACATGGACTTCCGGCATGGCTTCACGCTGTGGCGCCAGCTCGGCATGACGGCCGACGGCGACTACATCCCGCATGCGGCGCTGGTGGCCATCCACTGGGTGCATCGCGGCTTCGCCTTCGTGGTGCTGGGCTACCTGCTGTGGTTCGGGCTGCGCGCCCGCCGGCTGGAGGGGCTGGCGCGCCATGGCAAGTGGCTGCTGGCCGTGCTGGCGCTGCAACTGGCCACCGGCATGTCGAATATCGTGTTCGACTGGCCGCTGCTGGCAGCGGTGGCCCATAACGGCGGAGCAGCCCTATTGCTGATGCTGTTGCTCCGTCTCAACTACAATATCGGCCTCGCGACCCGTTCCGCCGGTGCCGCCGCCCAATCCGCAGTCGCGGCGCGCGCCACATGAAGGACAAGATGCCCCCCGTGGTTACCGTTACCCACCCCCATTCCTCCGTGGGCCGATTACGTCATCTGGCCCGCCAATATGCCGCCCTGACCAAGCCGCGCGTGACGCAGCTGGCGGTGTTCTGCTCCGTCATCGGCATGTTCCTGGCCACGCCGGGCATGGTGCCCTGGCCAGTGCTGCTCGGCGGTGCCGCCGGCATCTGGCTGCTGGCCGGCGCGGCCTTCGCCATCAACTGCCTGGTGGAACAGAAGATCGACGCGCTGATGCGCCGCACGGCCTGGCGTCCCTCGGCCACCGGCGAAATCACCACCACCCAGACGCTGATCTTCTCGGCCGTGCTGGGCGGGGCCGGCATGTGGTTGCTGCACGTGTTCGCCAACGACCTGACGATGTGGCTGACCTTCGCCACCTTCCTCGGCTACGCGGTGGTCTACACCATCCTGCTGAAACCGGCCACGCCGCAGAACATCGTGATTGGCGGCCTGTCGGGCGCCATGCCGCCCGCGCTGGGCTGGGCCGCCGTGGCGGGCACCGTGCCGGCCGAGGCCTGGTTCCTGGTGCTGATCATCTTCACATGGACGCCGCCGCACTTCTGGGCGCTGGCCTTGTACCGCCGCGCCGACTACGCCAAGTCTGGCCTGCCGATGCTGCCGATCACGCACGGCGAGCGCTACACGCTGCTGCACATCCTGCTGTACACGCTGGTGATGATCGCCGCCACGCTGCTGCCGTTCGTCTATGGCATGAGCGGCTACATCTACCTGGCCGCCGCGCTGGGGCTGGGCCTGGTGTTCCTGGGTTACGCCTGGGCGCTGTTCCGCAATTATTCGGACCAGCTCGCGCAACGCACCTTCCGCTACTCGATCCTGTACCTGTCGCTGCTGTTCGCGGCGCTGCTGGTGGATCACTACTTCAAGTTCGTGCCGCAGGTCTGATGCACCTGCCTGCGGCATCTTGCCGCGCCCGGAGGCCACGGCCGACCTGATCGGCGATACTTCCGGGCGTATCTTCCTTCTCATCGCCTCCCGCATGCCGAATTCCGCCCAAGGCTATCTCGCCGCACTTCGTCGCTTCAGCCTGCTCGTGCTCTGCACGGTGTTCCTGGCCGCCTGCGGCCAGCCGAAGCCGTCGTTCAAGAACGTCGATATCTCTGGCGCCAGCGATTTCGGCAAGGATTTCGCGCTGCAAGATCCAACCGGCAAGACGCGCACCCTGGGCGATTTCAAGGGCAAGGTGGTGCTGATGTTCTTCGGCTACACCCACTGCCCGGACGTCTGCCCAACCACGATGGTCGAGCTCAAGCAGGTGATGGAGCAGTTGGGGCCCGATGCCGACAAGGTGCAGGTGCTGTTCGTTACCGTCGATCCGGAACGCGATACCGCGGCGCTGATGGCGCAGTATGTGCCGGCCTTCGATACCCGCTTCCTGGGCCTGCGCCCGACCGACGAGGCGGCGCTCAAGCAGGTGGCCAAGGACTTCAAGGTCTACTACGCCAAGGTGCCCGGCTCATCGCCGAACAACTACACGATGGATCACTCGGCGGGCAGCTACGTGTTCGACCAGAGCGGCCAGCTGCGCCTGTTCATCCGCCATGGGCAGGGCCCGGAGCCTATCGCCCACGATCTGAAGGCGCTGATGTCCTGATGTCCTGACAGACGGGGGGGGCGCACCGTCGGTGCCTCGCGCGCCTCCTGACGGTCCAAAAACAAGAAGGCCGGTCGATTGACCGGCCTTCTGCGTTCTGGCGCTGGAGCGCGCCAGAGTGTGTCTCGGGCGCTCAGGCAAATGCCGCCAGCGCACCCTTCATCTTCTTCATCGCGGCAGACTCGATCTGGCGGATCCGTTCGGCGGACACGCCGAACTCGTCGGCCAGCTCATGCAGCGTGGCGCCGCCGGAGCCGTCGTCGTTCACGTCCAGCCAGCGCGCCTCGATGATGCGGCGGCTGCGCGGGTCCAGCTTGCCCAGCGCTTCTTCCAGGCCTTCCACCTGCAGGCGGTCGTGAGCCTTGGCCTCGATCACCTTGGTCGGCTCGTTATGGTTGTCCGCGAGGTAGGCGATGGGGGCGAATTCTTCCTCGCCGTCGTCGACCTGGCCTTCCAGGGCCATGTCGCCACCCGACATGCGGGTTTCCATCTCCATCACTTCCTCGGGCTTCACATTCAGCTCGCGCGCCACGGCGGCGATCTGCTCGGGCGTGAAGGTGTGCGCCCCCTGCTTGTGGCTGCGCAGGTTGAAGAACAGCTTGCGCTGGGCCTTGGTGGTGGCCACCTTGACCATGCGCCAGTTCTTCAGCACGTACTCGTGGATCTCGGCCTTGATCCAGTGCATCGCATACGACACCAGACGGACACCCTGTTCCGGGTCGAAGCGCTTCACGGCCTTCATCAGGCCGATGTTGCCTTCCTGAATCAGGTCGGCATGCGGCAGGCCATAGCCCAGGTACTGGCGGGCGATGGACACCACCAGGCGCAGGTGCGACATCACCAGGCGCCGCGCGGCATCGACCGACTCGGTATCGCGCAGGTCGCGCGCCAGCTGAAGCTCTTCCTCGGGGGTGAGCAGCGGAATACGGTGGACAGCCTGGATATAGCTGTCCAGATTGCCCAGCGTGCCCGGGAACGTCAGCGCAAGGCTGTTCGCGGCAGCACTCTGGGGCGCCGTCGGCAGACGGCGGGAAACTTGGATTTGATCGGCAGACAGCACTGCGTTCACTATGACTCCTTTCGCATCCGGCGGTGGGTTGCCGGTGTGTCCCCTTGGGACACCGCATTGCAACGCATATTAGCACTCGAACCGGACGAGTGCTAAGTTAGAAGGTCTATGGGGTTGATAGTTCCGCTCGATCAGAATCTATTTTTACATAGTACTCGGATGACGGCGCCATCACCTGCTATCCCAGCGCTGGCAACGGTTCGCGGGAAGCGACTTCTCGATACAGGGATTAGAGGCCCCCAGCGTCAATCGGTTTCCCACGAATTCACTGCGATTTCGGGATGATGAATTGCTGGATTCGCTACACTGAAGTTGTTTTTCAGCCTCACTGGCGCCTATATCAGACCCCATCTCCGGAGCGATTCCATGTCTGCTATCGAACACTTGCTGAAACCGCATGTGCGGGACATCGGCGAGTTCACCGTCCGACGCCTGTTGCCCGCCGCCACTGCGCAGACCGTGGGCCCGTTCATCTTCTTCGATCACATGGGCCCGGTGGAAATGGCGCCGGGCCACGGCATGGACGTGCGCCCGCATCCGCACATCGGGCTGGCCACCGTTACCTACCTGTTCGAGGGCGAGATCATGCATCGCGACAGCCTGGGCAGCGAGCAGGTCATCCGGCCGGGCGATGTGAACTGGATGACGGCGGGCACCGGCATCGCGCACTCCGAGCGCACGCCCGATGCGTTGCGCGAGGCAGGCCCCCGCGTGCATGGCATCCAGACCTGGGTTGCACTGCCCAAGGCGCACGAGAACGATCCGCCTTCCTTTCATCACCATCCCGGCGCCACGCTGCCCAAGCTGGACCTGCCCGGCGTGCGGATGACGGTGATTGCCGGCGATGCATTCGGCGCCGAGTCGCCAGTGCGGGTGTACAGCCGCACACTCTACGTCGCCATCGAGATGGATGCGGGCGCCAGCCTGGTCATCCCGCCCGAACACGTGCAGCGCGGCGTCTACCCGGTCGACGGCAATCTGGAAATGGATGGCGAGACCCTGCCGGCCGAGCATCTGGTGGTGCTCACGCCCGGCGAGACGGTGACGATTACCGCCACGATGCCGTCGCGCGTGATGCTGCTCGGCGGCGACCCCACCGACGGCCGGCGCTTCATCTTCTGGAACTTCGTGTCCAGCTCGAAGGAAGCGATCGAGGAAGCCAGCCAGCGCTGGCAGGACGACCAGTTCCCGCGCGTGCCGGGCGAAACCGAGCGGATTCCGCTGCCGCCGCGCCGCTAGCCGGGCGGGCGCCCGGCGTCAGACCGGGCTCGCCCAGGCCACGCGCGTGGCCTGCTTCAGGCAATCCTTGATGGTGGCGATCTGGGTGGCAATCGGTGCCGGCACCGGCTCGGCGCCATCCAGCACCTTGCGGATCCATGCGGCCGTCTCGGCCACGTCGGTGCCAGCCGGCAGCGCTGGCACCTCGGCAATCGATCCGCCCACCGGGTCCACCATCGTGCGCTGATGGCCGTCGTGCAGCCAGTCGATGCGGCTGCTGCGGCGCGCATCGGCCACCACTTCCCCTTCGGTGCCACGGGCCAGCAGCACGTTGGCGGGCTCGTGCGAGAAATAGTCGGTCAGCGTTTCGCGGTATTCGGGGTGCGTGTAGCTGTACAGGCGCAGGGCTTCGGCTGGCGTGTGCGCGCCCACCGGCTGCAGCATCTTGACGATGGTGTGCGACGAATTGCGCAGGCCGATGATGGCGCGCTTGTCCAGCAGCGCCGACAACGCGGGCGACAGCACGTCGATCGGCAGCACGGCAAGTGGATGCGATGCGGCGCGCAACTGGTCTTGTGCGGCCTGCGTGCTGTCGCAGAACGGCACGCCCAGCGCTTCGAACAGCGCCAGGCTGGTGATGCGCCCGTGGAACGCGCGTACGCCGTGCACCAGCGTTGCCACGCCGTCGCGCGCCAGCAGCATCGCCAGCAGCGGTACCAGGTTGGGCTGCTTGCGCGCACCGTTGTAGCTCGGAATCACCACCACCGGGGTGTCAGGCGGCGCGGCCAGCGGCTGGCAGTGCTGGTGCGCGGCATCGAGCATGCCCGCCAGTTCGTGCGGCGCCTCGCCCTTGATGCGGTACGCCATCAGCACGGCGCCCAGTTCCAGGTCGGAAACACGGCCCGACAGCATCGCGTCGAACAGCGCCTGGGCGTCTTCGCGCGGCAGGGCACGGGCGCCATTGACGCCGCGGCCAATTTCCTTGATGTACTTTGCCGCCGAAAAAGGCGTGCTCGATGTGGTGGTCATGATGACAGCCGGAATCGTGGGGGTGGCGTTCATGATAGCCCACGTTTTCCGGCCCCGATGCGCTCAGGCAGCTTCCTGCAGCGCGGGGTTGCGTTGCTTGCGATACAGGAAGTCCAGCACCGCGGTGCGGCAGGCGTGATAGGTGCGGTCGTCGGCCAGCGCCACGCGGTCACGCGGGCGTGGGATGTCGACGGCAAGAATCTCGCCGATGGTGGCGGCCGGGCCGTTGGTCATCATCACGATGCGGTCGGCCAGCAGCACGGCTTCGTCCACGTCGTGCGTGACCATGACGACGGTGCTCTGGGTGCGCGCCACGATCTTGATCAGCTCGTCCTGCAGGTGGGCGCGCGTGAGCGCATCGAGCGCGCCGAACGGCTCGTCCATCAGCAGCACCTTCGGTTGCATGGCCAGCGCCCGCGCAATTCCCACGCGCTGCTTCATGCCGCCCGAGATCTCGTGTGGATATTTCGCCTCCGCGTGCGTCAGGCCCACCAATGCCAGCGTGTCGTGCGTGCGGGCCTGCAGTTGCGCGCGGGGCTCGCTGCCGCCGAACACGCGCTCCACGCCCAGGTAGACGTTTTCGAAGCAGGTGAGCCAGGGCAGCAGCGAGTGGTTCTGGAACACCACGGCGCGCTCCGGGCCCGGGCCGGCAATCTCGCGGCCGGCGCAGATCAGTGCGCCCGTCGTGGGCGTGGTCAGGCCCGCAATCAGGTTCAGCAGCGTGGACTTGCCGCAGCCCGAGTGCCCGATCAGCGTGATGAACTCGCCTTCGGCGATCGACAGGTTGATATCGCGCAGCGCCACGAAGGGCCCCTTGCGCGTCTTGAACGTCTGGCCGACGTTTTCGATGCTGACGAATTTTTCCATGATGAAAGCCCCCGCTCAGGTGTTGCCGTAGCTGAAGCGGCGCGCCAGGGCCAGCAGCAGGTGCTCGAGCACCAGGCCCACCACGCCGATGATGAAGATGGCGATGACGATGTGCTCCACCTTGAGGTTGTTCCACTCGTCCCACAGCCAGAAGCCGATGCCGGTGCCGCCGGTGAGCATCTCGGCCGCCACGATGACCAGCCAGGCGGTGCCGATGGAGAGCCGCACGCCGGTCAGCATGTACGGCAGCACGGCCGGGAACAGCACGCGGCGGAACACCTTCCACTCGGAGAGGTCGAGCACGCGGGCCACGTTCAGGTAGTCCTGCGGCACGCGCGTCACGCCCACGGCGGTGTTGATGATCATCGGCCAGATCGAGCAGATGAAGATGGCCCAGATTGCAGCCGGGTTGGCGGCCTTGAACAGCAGCAGGCCGATGGGCAGCCAGGCCAGCGGCGACACCGGCCGCAGCAGGCTGATCACCGGCGCGGCCATCGCGTTCAGGAACGCGAAGCGCCCGAGCAGGAAGCCGGCCGGAATGCCGATCACCGCCGCCAGGCCAAAGCCGGCCGCCACGCGCGCCAGCGAGGCCAGCACGTTCCAGCCGATGCCCTGGTCGTTCGGGCCGTTGCGGTAGAACGGGTCGGAGAACAGCGGCACGGCGGCATTCCACGTGGTGGCCGGCGTGGGCAGCGCCGGAATCAGCGTGGCGATGCCGTGCCAGACCAGCAGGAACAGCACGAAGCCGGCCAGCGGCGGCACGCACTTCAGCACCACGGCGGCCACCGCCTCGCGGCGGGCGGCCTGGCGCGCCTGGGTGGTCAGCTCCAGCGCGCGCCGGCGCGTCTGCTCCTTGGCCTCGGTGTCGACGGCATCGGCGTCCATGGCGGCATCTTTCGGGGAAGTCGGGGCGATGGCATTCACGGCAAGCTCCTTTCGGAAGGGCTATGGCGATGGGTCAGAGGGCGGTGGCCTTGATCTTGAAGCCGTCGGCGTAGGCCTTCGGGTCCCGGGTGGCATCCCACGTCACGCCGTCGATGAGCTTGGCGGTACGGAAGTCGCTCTTGGGCAGCGGCACCTGCGCGGCCGCGGCGGCCTGCTTGTAGATGTCGATGCGGTTCACCTGTTTGGCCACGGCCAGATAGTCGGGGTGGTCCTTGAGCAGGCCCCAGCGCTTGTGCTGCGTGAGGAACCACATGCCGTCGGACAGGAACGGGTAGTTGGCCAGCCCGTCCTGGTAGAACTTCATCGAGTCGGGGTCGTCCCAGGTCTTGCCAAGACCATTGCTGTAGCGGCCCAGCATGCGGTCCAGGATGATGTCCATGTCGGTGTTGACGTAAGACTTGGCGGCAATCGTCTCGGCCGTCTTGCGGCGGTTCGACGCCGACGCATCGATGAACTTCGACGCCTCCAGGATGGCGGCCGCCATCGCCCGGGCCGTGTTCGGATTTTTCTGGACGAAATCCGACGTGGTGCCGAGCACCTTCTCGGGGTGATCCTTCCAGATGGCCTGGGTGGTCTCGGCGGTGAAGCCGATCTTGTCGGCGATGGCACGCGCGCCCCACGGCTCGCCCACGCAGAAACCGTCCATGTTGCCCACGCGCATGTTGGCCACCATCTGCGGCGGCGGCACGGTGATGGCCTTGGCGTCCTGCATCGGGTTGATGCCGTTGGCGGCCAGCCAGTAGTAGAGCCACATCGCGTGCGTGCCGGTGGGGAAGGTCTGCGCGAACACGTACTCGCGCTTCTCCTTGGCCATCAGCGCCTTCAGGCTGGCGCCATCCTTGACGCCCTTTTCGGCCAGCTTCTGCGACAGCGTGATGGCCTGGCCGTTGTGGTTCAGGTTCATCAGCACGGCCATGTCCTTCTTCGGGCCGCCCACGCCGAGCTGCACGCCGTAGACCAGCCCGTACAGCACGTGCGCGGCATCGAGTTCGCCATTCACGAGCTTGTCGCGCACGGCGGCCCACGAGGCCTCCTTGCTCGGCGTGATCTTGATGCCGTATTTCTTGTCGAGACCCAGCGTCGACGCCATGACCACCGACGCGCAGTCGGTCAGCGGGATAAAGCCGATCTTGACCTCGCTCTTCTCGGGCGCGTCGGACCCGGCCGCCCACGCCCCGCTGCGCACCAGCGGATCGACCAGCGTCATCACGCTGGCGCCGGCGATGGTGGCCAGCGCGCGGCGGCGACCGTGGCTGGCGGGTGCGGTGTCGGCGGCGGCGTTGTCGGCGACAGCGGGCTTGGCAACTTTGAGGCGAGAGGGCATTGCAAGGGCTCCGAGATGAAAAAAGGCGTCCTGGCCGCAGCCCCGGCTTCGTCAGAAACCCGGGGGTGCAGCGCAGGACGCCGTTGTCCGATGCCGCGCGTGTCGTCGTTGTCACGCGTGCACACAAGTTGTGGGTGATGCCAGGTGATGCGGTGCTGCCGGCCATCGTTGGCCTTGCAGCCCTAGCCCTTTACGCAAGCGCCATGCCATGCTCGTTGCGGTGCACAAGAAGACGGGTTGCACGCCGCATTTCACCAGGCGGAGGCGCGATGCCTGCCGACGGTGCATGCCGATTGCGCGGATGCCGCACTTCGGCGGTGGAACCGGGCAGACGGCACCGGGCGACGCGGTCAGAACGGTGCGGGCGGTTGCGGACGGGTGCGGGCTGGTGTGGGCGGGCAGCGCCAGACCAGTGCATGCGCCGCGCGGGCGAGGGCGGGGGGCTGCCTGGGGCTGAAAGGCTGGTGCGTTGACTGCGGAAGGAGGGAGGTGGCGTGTCGAAGGGCGAAGGCTGGCGGTGGCGGATAGGCAGGCCGGGCCCTCACCCCATCACGTCGATCACGCGCTGGGCGGCGTCCACCAGCTTGATGCCGCGCTCCATCGCCATCGACCGCAGGCGCTTGTAGGCCTCGTCCTCGCTCAGGCCCCGCGCCTGCATCAGCAGGCCCTTGGCGCGCTCCACGGTCTTGCGCTCGGCCAGCTTCAGCTTGGTGGCATCGAGCTCGGCGCGCAGCTGCTGGTCGAGCTCGAACCTGGCGTAGGCCACGTCGAGCACGGTCTTGACGCGCTCGGCGCGCAGCCCGTCGACGATATAGGCCGTGATGCCGGCCGACAGCGCCGCCTTGATGCGCTGGGAGTCGTCGTTGTCCGTGAACAGCACGATTGGCCGGGGCGCGTGCTGCGTGGAGACGCAAACGTGCTCGATGGTGTCGCGCGCGGCCGACTCGGACGCGATGATCACCAGGTCAGGCAGCGTGGCCCCGATCACGTCCGGCAGGCGCAGGTCGGCATCCACCACCTGCACCTCGGTGAAGCCTGCCTGCGCCAATCCGGCGCGGATGGTCTCCACGTTGAGCGGGTCGGCGTCGTGCGGGTCGCGGACCAGCAGGATGCGCAAAGGGCGGGCGGCCGCGGCCGGTGCGGCGCTGGCAGGAGGGGGCTGGTTGCGGCGGTTCATGGCAGTCGCTTGGTTGCGGTGCAATATGCAAGATTCGCGCCGACTCTGTAGCCACTGTATGCCACCGTACGCAGGGTGTATGCTTGGCCCCTGCCGCGTCCGTCGTCACCGAACCTGACCCGAATGCATGTGGCGTGGTATTCCATCAAAAAAGAGCAAGCTGGAGAGTTGGATGACCGAGTTCGTATTTGCCCCGCAAGCCCCCGTCGGTGTGCCGGTGCGAGGCAGCAACGCAAGCTTCCCGGTACGCCGGGTTTACTGTGTGGGCCGCAATTATGCCGCGCACGCGCGTGAAATGGGCTCGGACCCTGACCGCGAACCGCCGTTTTTCTTCTGCAAGCCCGCCGACGCCGTGAGCTACGTGGCCGATAACACCGAAGGCACGTTCCCGTACCCGCCGGGCACCGGCAACTGCCACTACGAGGTGGAGCTGGTGGTGGCGATTGGCAAGGGCGGCCGCGATATCCCGGTGGAACAGGCTGCCGGCCACGTCTATGGCTACGCCATCGGCCTGGACATGACGCGCCGCGACCTGCAGAACGAATCGAAGAAGACCGGACGTCCCTGGGAAACCGGCAAGGCGTTCGACAAGTCGGCGCCGATCGGCCCGATCGTCCCGGTCTCGACCCTCGGCCATCCGCAAAAGGGCGCAGTAACGCTGGCCGTGAACGGCGTGGAAAAGCAGCGCGGCGACCTCTCGGACCTGATCTGGTCGGTGCCCGAGATGGTGTCGTACCTGTCGAAGCTGTTCGAACTGCAGCCGGGCGACCTGATCTACAGCGGCACGCCCGAAGGCGTGGGCCCGGTGGTCAAGGGCGATGTCATGCAGTGTCACGTGGAAGGCGTGGGCGACCTGACCATCAAGGTGGTCTGACCCCATGCTCGAGCTCTACAGCTACTTCCGCAGCTCGGCCTCGTTCCGCGTACGCATCGCCCTGAACCTGAAAGGGCTGCCGTACGACTACAAGGGCGTGCACCTGCTCAAGGAAGGCGGCATGCAGCTCAAGCCCGAGTATCGCGCGCTGAACGCCGATGGCGTGGTGCCGACGCTGACGGTGGAAGGCAGGCCGCTGATCCAGTCGATGGCGATCATCGAGTATCTCGACGAAGTCCATCCCGAGCCGGCGCTGCTGCCCAAAGACCCGTTCGACCGCGCCGTGGTACGCGGCCTGGCCCAGGAAATCGCCTGCGAGATCCATCCGCTGAACAACCTGCGCGTGCTGAAGTATCTGAAGCACGAGCTCAAGGTCTCCGAGGAAGCCAAGGACGCCTGGTATCGGCACTGGATCGAGCAGGGGTTTGCGTCGCTGGAGAAGAACCTGCAGCAACTTGGCCATGTGGGCCGCTTCGCGTTCGGCGATACGCCGACGCTGGTGGATCTGTGCCTGGTGCCGCAGGTATTCAACTCGCAGCGCTTCAACGTGGACCTGAGCCCCTTCCCGACGATCTCCACGGTCCATGCCAACTGCATGGCGCTGGAAGCCTTCCAGAAGGCGGCGCCCGGCGTGCAGCCGGATAGCGAGTAGGCGCTTGTCCGGTTCGGACCGTTGCGGTTCGTAAATAGCAAAAGCCCCGCGTTCGCGGGGCTTTTGCTTTCCTGGAGTCAGCGTGCCACGCTGAGGATTACCCCAGCAGCGCCTCCGCAAATTCCTCGGCCTTGAACGGCTGCAGATCCTCGACCTTCTCGCCCACGCCGATGAAGTACACCGGCACCGGACGCTGGCGGGCGATGGCGGCCAGGATGCCGCCCTTGGCGGTGCCGTCGAGCTTGGTCACGATCAGGCCGGTCAGGCCCAGTGCGTCGTCGAACGCGCGCGTCTGCGCCAGGGCGTTCTGGCCCGTGTTGGCATCGATCACCAGCAGGCATTCGTGCGGGGCCGTGGGCATGGCCTTGCCAATCACGCGCTTGACCTTCTTCAGCTCTTCCATCAGGTGCAACTGCGTGGGCAGGCGGCCGGCGGTGTCGGCCATCACGATGTCGACCTTGCGGGCACGCGCGGCGTTCACGGCGTCGAAGATCACGGCGGCCGGGTCGCCGCTTTCCTGGGCCACCACGGTCACGTTGTTGCGCTCGCCCCAGATCGTCAGTTGCTCGCGCGCGGCGGCGCGGAACGTGTCGCCAGCAGCCAGCAGTACGGACTGGTGATAGCTCTGGAAGTGCTTGCAGAGCTTGCCGATGCTGGTGGTCTTGCCCGCGCCGTTGACGCCGGCAATCATCATCACCAGCGGCTGCTCGCGGCCCAGCTCCATGGTCTTCTCGAGCGGCTTCAGCAGCTGCACCAGCAGGTCTTTCAGCGCGGCCTTCACGCCTTCGGCGGTTTCGATGCGGTCGCTCTTCACCCGGCGGCGCAGTTCGCCGAGCAGGTACTCGGTGGCTTCCACGCCGGCGTCGGACATCAGCAGCGCGGTTTCCAGCTCCTCGAACAGTGCCTCGTCCACCTTCACGCCGACGAACAGCACGCCGATGTTGCGGCTGGTCTTCGACAGACCCGCCTTCAGGCGCGACATCCAGCCGCGCTTGGCCTCGGCCGTGGGCGCCGGCGGCGGCACCAGTTCCAGATCCTCGACCACGGGCGGCTCGTAGGCAACCGGGGCGGGGGGCGGCGGCGGAACCTGGGCCGGCACGGGCACCGGCACCGGGATGGGCGCCGGAGCAGGTGCGGGCGAAGGGATTGGCGCCGGAACCGGAACCGGAACCGGGACGGGTACCGGAGCGGGAGCGGGAGCGGGAGCGGGGGCAGGTGCGGGCACCGGCACGGGTGTGGGGGTGGAAATCGGTGCGGGTGTCGGCACCGGTGCGGGGACAGGCGCGGGCACCGGCGCGGGCACGGCGGCCGGTACCGGCGCGGGAGCGGGGGCTGCAACCGGCGGCTCGGCGGGCGCAGGGGCCGGTTCGGCCTTGCGCTTCTTCCAGAAACTAAACATTGGGAAAGGGGTCAATACCCCGGTAGAATCAATCGCCAAAATTCTAGCAGACGGGGTCGCATGAACCATTGCGCTGACTTGTCCGACGCGGGCGCCGCCCGTGTAGCATCGCCGTCCACCGGCGCCGCCCTTTTCTCGCGGCGTCTTCTTTCCACCCTGGTTCTTGCCGCATTTGCCGGTCCGCTGGCTGGCACCGCCATGGCGCAGGCCAAGGCGGACGCCAGCCGGGCGACCACCCCCCAGGGGCCGCCTTCGGGCATGGCAACGGCCGGGCAGGTGGGCCAGCCCGAGGCCGGCACCACCGAGTTCCGGCTCTCTAATGGCATGCGCGTGATCGTCAAGGAAGACCATCGCGCGCCCACGGTGGCGCACCAGATCTACTACCGGGCGGGCGGCACCGATGAAGTCAGCGGCACCACCGGCGTGGCGCACATGCTCGAACACATGATGTTCAAGGGCACGCCCAAGGTGCCGGTGGGCGAGTTCTCGCGCCAGATCGCCCTGCTCGGCGGCCGCGAGAACGCGCTGACCAACCGCGACTTCACGCTCTATTACCAGCAGATCGCCAAGCAGTATCTGCCGAAGATGATGGAGCTCGAGGCCGACCGCATGGCCAACCTCATCATCAAGAAGGACGAATTCGACCGCGAGATGAAGGTGGTGATGGAGGAGCGCCGCCTGCGCACCGACGATTCGCCGCGCGGCAAGGTCTACGAGCAGCTGCTGGCCACGGTCTACACGGCCATGCCCTACCGGCATCCGGTGATCGGCTGGATGGACGACCTCGTCAACATGCGGGTGGAGGATGTGCAGGACTGGTACAAGACCTGGTACGTGCCGAACAACGCGATGCTGGTGGTGACCGGCGACGTCAAGGCCGAGGAAGTGCGCGCCATGGCCGAGCGCTACTACGGCAAGCTCAAGCCGCGCCCGCTGCCGCTGCGCAAGACGCAGCTCGAGGCGCAGCAGCAGGGCATCAAGCGGGTGTGGGTCAAGGCGCCGGCCGAGAACCCGTACATCGTGCTGGCCTACAAGGTGCCGCGCCTGCATGACGTGGAAAAGGACGTCGACCCGTACGCGCTGGAGGTACTCTCGGCCGTGCTCAACGGCTATGACAACGCCCGCCTGACGCGCGAACTGGTGCGCCAGCAGCGCCTGGCCGACGACGTCAACGTGGGCTACGACAGCATCAACCGCAACGAGTCGCTGTTCGTGCTCGACGGCACGCCGGCCAGCGGCCACACCACCGAGGAAATCGAAAAGGCGTTGCGCGAGGAGCTTCAGCGCATCGCGAAGAACGGCGTGTCCGAGGAAGAACTGAAGCGCGTGAAGGCGCAGGTGGTAGCCGGGCAGATCTACAAGCGCGACTCGGTATTTGGCCAGGGCATGGAGATCGGCGTGGCCGAGATTTCAGGCATCTCGTGGCGCCAGATCGACCGCATGCTCGACAAGATCAAGGAAGTGACGCCCGCGCAGGTGCAGGCCGTGGCCGGCAAGTATTTCAGCGACGACAACCTGACCGTGGCCACGCTGCTGCCGCAACCGATCGATCCCAACAAGCCCAAGACTGCAGCGCCCGAAGGCCTGCGTCACTAAGGACAGACTCCAAGGAGAAACAATGTCCCTGTCCGTCATGACGATTGCTTCGCCACGCCTGTTGCGCCGCCTGGCTGGCGCGGCCTGCGGGGCCGTCGCGCTGCTGGCCGGCACCGTTGCGCAGGCCGCCATTCCCATCGAGAGCTGGACGGCGTCCACGGGCGCCAAGGTCTTCTTCGTGCCGAGCCCGTCGATCCCGATGCTCGACGTCAACATCGACTTCGATGCGGGCAGCCGCTACGACCCGGCGGGCAAGGCCGGGCTGGCGACGCTCACCGCCGCGCTGCTCGACAAGGGCGCCAACGCGCAGGACGGCCAGCCCGTCCGCAACGAGGCCCAGATCGCCGATGCGTTTGCCGATACCGGCGCCGATTTTGGCGGCGCGGCCGGCGGCGATCGGGGCGGCGTGGGGCTGCGCACGCTTACCGCCTCCCCCGAACGTGAGCAGTCACTGCGTCTGGCAGGCCAGCTGATCAAGGCGCCTTCGTATCCCGATGCCGTTGTGGCGCGCGAGAAGCAGCGCCTGATCACGGCGATTCGCGAAGGCGACACGCGCCCCGGTGTGATCGCCGACAAGACGGTGTCGAAGGCGATCTACCCGAACCATCCGTATGGGGTGTCGGCCACGGTGGAATCGGTGAGTTCGATCACGCGCGACGACTTGCTCAAATTCTGGCGCGACAACTACACGGCCAAGCGCGCAGTGGTGACGCTGATCGGCGCCATCGACCGCAAGCAGGCCGAGCAGATCGCCGAAGACCTGACCCGCGGGCTGCCCGAAGGCGCTGCGGCGCCCAAGCTGCCCGACGTGCAGCTCAAGATCCCGGCCAGCGAAAAGCGCATTCCGCACCCGGCGCAGCAGGCCAGCGTGGCCATTGGCGCGCCAGCCATCGCGCGCGGCGATCCCGACTACTTCCCGCTGCTGGTAGGCAACTATGTGCTGGGCGGCGGCGGCTTCAGTTCGCGCCTGACTGATCAGGTGCGCGAGAAGCGCGGACTCACCTACGGCGTGGATAGCTACTTTGCGCCGTCGAAGCAGCCGGGCCCGTTCGGCATCACGCTGCAGACCAAGAAGGAAAACACCAACGAGGCGCTCGGCCTGGTGCGGCAGATCGTGGCCAAGTATGTGGCCGATGGTCCGACCGATGCCGAGCTGAAGGCCGCCAAGGACAACCTGGTCAACGGTTTCCCGCTGCGCATCGACAGCAACCGCAAGCTGCTGACGAACGTGGCCAATATCGGCTGGTACGGTCTGCCGCTCGACTACCTCGACACCTGGACGGCACAGATTGGCAAGGTCACGCGCGAGCAGGTGCGTGCGGCGTTCCAGCGCCATGTGCATCCCGACGCGATGGCGACCGTCATCGTCGGCGGTCCGGAAAAGTGACGTTCCGGGCCTGAGCGTGGCCCGGCTCACGTCCCTTGCTGTACGGGGACGTGGCACGCTCTACAATCACGGCATGAATCCGCAATCCCGACCTTCGCCCGCCCCGCGCGGGCGAACTGCCCTGTCCCGCCAGTCGCGCCAGGCACCCGCCCAGGTACGCATCATCGGCGGCCGCTGGAAACGATCGCTACTGCCGGTACTCGAGGCCGAAGGCCTGCGCCCGACGCCCGATCGCGTACGCGAAACCCTGTTCAACTGGCTCGGCCAGGACCTGGCCGGCATGACCTGCCTGGATCTGTTCGCCGGCTCCGGTGCGCTTGGCTTCGAGGCGGCATCGCGCGGAGCTGGCGCCGTGACGCTGGTGGAAGCCAATCCGCGTGTGGCGAAACAGCTGCGCGACAACCAGTACAAGCTCGATGCCGCGCAGGTACGCATCATCCAGGCCGACGCCTTCGCGGCGGCCGCGCAGATGACCGCCGACAGCTTCGATGTGGTGTTCCTGGACCCCCCGTTCGCCGAGGAATGGGTTGGCCCGGCGCTGGAGCATGCGGCACGGCTGACGCGGCCGGGCGGCGTGGTCTATGTGGAATCTGACAAGGCGCTGGTGGGCGCCGACGCACCGGTACCGGCCGCGCTGGAAATCATTCGCCAGGCGCGCGCGGGTGCGGTGCACTTTCACTTGCTGCAACGGCGCGCTGCCGGCGAGGCCGAGTAGGTCGAGCAGGCTGCTTCGCGCGTCGGGTCATACGACGACTGCCAGGCGGTTTCCCGCGCGGGGCAAGCGTTTGCGGGTCTGCTGCGATGCCGCATTAATGCGTCCGGGCAGACTTCCAAACGCCGCGTTTGGGGTTACACTACGCCGCTGTTGTTTGTCCAACGCCCGTCACGCAGCCAGACATCGAGCGCGGCCCCGGATTTGCGGGCCGGCAACGGGCAGCCCCAAAGGAGGAAACATGGTCGTCGCCGTCTATCCCGGTACTTTTGATCCCATGACCCGGGGACACGAGGATCTCGTCCGTCGTGCGTCGAATATCTTCGACGAACTCGTGGTCGGCGTGGCGCACAGCCCCAACAAGCGCCCGTTCTTCTCGCTCGAGGAGCGCATCGGCATTGCCCGCGAAGTGCTGGGCCACTATCCGAACGTCCGGGTCGAGGGCTTCTCTGGCCTGCTCAAGGATTTCGTCCGCAAGAACAATGCGCGGGTGATCGTGCGTGGCCTGCGCGCGGTGTCGGATTTCGAGTATGAATTCCAGATGGCCGGCATGAACCGCTACCTGCTGCCGGACGTCGAGACGATGTTCCTGACGCCGTCGGACCAGTACCAGTTCATCTCGGGCACGTTCGTACGCGAAATCGCAGTGCTTGGCGGCGACGTCAGCAAGTTTGTCTTCCCCTCCGTGGAGCGCTGGCTTCAGGAGAAGATTGGCAAACCGGAATAAAATACGACCTTCGACCCCGCCGACGTGGCCAGTTCGGGCGCGGGCGGGTCGCTGGAAGGAACCATCATGGCGCTACTGATCACCGACGACTGCATCAATTGGCGTTCAGGCGATTCCTCTGAAACCCTTACAGCATCAGGCTTTCCAACTGTTCAGATTGCACGAAGTCATGTTTGGCAACTCAACCGCAACACTGAGGGCACAACATGGCAACGATCTCGGAACGCAATGGAACGTGGCAAGCAAAGGTAGTTCGTAAGGGTTTCCCGACCCAATACAAGACTTTCGACACGAAAGCCAAAGCTCAGGCTTGGGCTCGTGCCGTCGAGGTCGCTATGGACGATGGGACGTGGGGAGACCCAGCAGGGTCTGCTGACGTGACGTTTGGCGAACTGCTCAAACGCTATCAAGAGTCCGTCACCCCTACAAAACGTAGCAGAAGCAGCGAAGATTATCGGCTTGCAAAGCTCAGACGGCAGAAAATCGCCGATTACAGCATGCGCAACCTCACTACGAGCGTGCTCGCAGATTACCGCGATGCACGTTTGAAAGAAGGTGCGACAAACGCCACAGTTTGCCGTGAGCTTGCGAGTATCTGCGCTGTCATTACGCACGCACAGCGAGAGTGGGGACTGAAAATCGCTAATGCGGCAAAGCTAGTCAAGAAGCCGCGTCTTCCCCCAGGTCGCAACAGAACGCTAAAGCCAAACGAAGTCGAACGCCTGTTTGAAGAGCTGCACCCTGAGAAGCACAAACGCAGGCATCCGCTGTTGCAGCATGTGGTCCAGTTTGCACTTGAGACTGCCATGCGACGCGGCGAGATTTTGGACCTAAGGTGGCGTAATGTAGACCTTGAGGCACGAACTGCTTATCTGCCACTGACCAAAAACGGTACGGCCAGAACCGTCCCATTAAGCAGCCGTGCAGTTGAGGTTCTGAACACGGTGCCTCGCACTGACGCACTTGTGTTCCCTTTGTCGGATTTTGCCCTTGAGTGCGCTTTTGTGCGTGCCTGCAAACGGGCCGAAATCGAGAACTTTCACTTCCACGATTTGAGGCACATGGCGATCACGAGCATGAGCAAGAAGCTGCCAAATGTCATCGAGCTTGCGAGTGTGACAGGTCACTCAAATGTGCAGATGCTGTCACGTTACTACCACACGACCCCAACTGAGTTAGCCCACAAACTGGGCTAAGCAAACGAAAAGCCCCTCAGGTGAGGGGCTTTTTTTGTATCTACAAAAAGTGCTTGATCCCTTGGTTACCGTAGCTACAATAAGTGCATGCAGATAATATATGATCCGAACAAGGACGAAGTGAACAGGCAGAAGCATGGGGTGTCTCTGGCCCTTGCTGCCATGTTTGATTGGGACACACTGCGGGTCGTGGCTGATGAGCGGTTCGACTACATGGAAGACCGCTACATCGGATTTGGCCCCATAGCAGGCAGGCTGTACTGCGTAGCGTTCACCTACAGGGGCGAGGTAGTGCGGGTGATTAGTCTGCGCAAAGCAAACATGAGGGAGCAAAAGCGTTATGCACGACACGATTAAAGAGAAGCTGGTGATGCCGACGCCTGAAGAGGACGCGGCCATCAACAAGGGGATTGCCGAAGACCCGGATACTGTCGAGGTCACGGCTGACATGATGAAGCGCATGCGACCGTTCTCTGAGGTGGTTGCAGAGAAGCGCATGGGTCGCCCCAAGAAGGATAATCCCAAGGAGCTAGTGAGCATTCGCTATGACGCAGACGTGCTTGAGTACTTCCGCTCTGAGGGCAGCAAGTGGCAGACCCGTATGAACGACGTGCTGCGCGAATATGTGAAGAAGCACCCCCACTGACCCATCAAATGCGTGCCCCCTCTATGGAGGGGGTCATGCCACCTTGACTGCCAAATGCCCCGTTTGTACTGTGAGTCTTCTCTGGGTCACGTAGTGAAGGACGGGTATGCTGAGTACGTTTCTGAATATTCTGAGCGCTGTGGTGAGCAGCAAAGTGCCGGGCGGCAGTATCGTGACGCCGATGAAGACCGGCTCCATTCCTTACGGCCCTAGCACTTTGTCGGGCGGCCACGATCACCGCTATAACAAGGGCAAGGATCGCACGCAGGCACAAAAGGCTGCGGACAAAGCCAAGAAGAAGTAAGCAGGTACGGGGAGTAGTAACGAAGGGCCGCATATGCGGCCCTTCTTCTTTGTGCGGTGTCGATTTAATCGACAGCTCGCGTGTCCACCTTGCCATCTGCGACACGCTTGCCAAATGCTTCCATGAGGTCTTGTGCAAACGTGGCACCCAACAGTTTGTCTTGCGCTTTGGCATCCAGCTCCTTGTACGGGAGCTTCTTCACGTCCAGCCCCTGCTTCTTCAGTTCAAACAGCTCCAGCGCGTCGTTCAAGTCCTCGTCCTTCTCAATACGAAAACGCGGCGTAGCACCACGACGACCATAGAACTTGACGAGCTGCTTACCGATCCGCGCAATACCCCAGATGCTGTCCTTCTTCACGGTCTTGTCTCGATACAGCACAAGGGCGTGACCAACCTTGATGATCTGCACCACGTCTTGCTGCGTGGACACTGCAAGTTCCATCTGCTGAGCCAGTAGCGCCATGTTTGCCTCTGCTGCCTTCTCGGCAGCACGCTTTGCACGCTTGCGGATAGCGTCGGGCGTCATCGAAAGTTCCTTCATTGCTGCTCTCCTTGTTTGGTGTCAACGGGGCGCACCACATAGCGGATCGCGCCGTATTGCAGATCGAGTTTGTTTGCGCGTTGGCGAGCGCGTCTGCGGCATTGGTAATCCTTGCCCACTTGCGCGCCAGTCTTGATGTCGATGATCTTGTACATGGCGCTTACAGTTGCTCTCTGCCGTCGGTGTACTGGATCGTTTCGGTGAGTTGCAGTGCAGGAATCTTTGCGTATTCCTTCTTGCTAACCCAGATGATGAACACACCGGGTTCTGCGGGGCTGCGTTGGACTTTTACGGCCTTGCCCACTTTGAGCAGGCGACCTTCGTCGCTGCCAACTACCTTCGTTTGCACTGGCACCAACAGCTTTGCTGCACGGGGGATTTCGTAACTCATTGCGCTCTCCTTTGGTTAACCACATAACCAAGGATGCATTCACCAGCCAACCAATCAACTGATGGTTGATGACCAGCGTTTGGGAATTCCTATTGAGTCAGCGAGGCTCAATAGGTGGTTTGTTTTGGCCTCTGTCTTGTGTAGCGAATCTGGCGTGGATCGCTAAATAGATGGTCAGTTAATCAGGGAGAAACAACATGACACACTATTTCCGCATCAAGGACGACGTTCAGGCGCCAAACCACAACGACGTCAACATCATCATCACAGTGACCCTAGAGAGCATCGTTGACATGTGGGTCGCGCAGAACCACGTTGGCACATACATCAAGCATCCCCTCGTCAAGCACATGAACGCGAAAGGCGCGCTCATTGGTTTCAACGCGCCTGAGTGGGCGTTCTACGACGAGCTAGACGCAGTCCAGTTCAGGTTGCAGTTTGGTGACCAGTTTGACTACTACGTGCTGGGAGCTGAGTGATGGAAATCAAACAGGTCGTCCAGTTGCTCCAAGGAGTCAGCAATATCGTGGTTGAAAGCAATGAAGAAGACGAAATCCGAGAGCTATACCAGTGGATGAAAGATACCGCTGGTGTAGAAAATCAAGGGAAGCTGGCAAATGACGGGGGCTGGCATATGATCTGCAAGCAGATCATCGAGACGTCAATCAGTCTCGATCCCGAAACGCTCCGCGTGAAGGCCTCAAAACCTTTCGGCAAAAGCGGTACTGCTACCAGCAAGCTGTATGCAACACTAGCGTGTACTGATGCGGTTGCCGTGGCGTTCAAGCTGCGCTTCATGGGAGACCAGTCATGAAGCAAGAATGGAAGTCGATCAAATCAACAAAATACGCATTCGAGTACCCAATTCAAGACAGGTCAGACCCGATGGTTGCGCAGGTACAAGCGTGGTTGACGCTGACGTGTGGCCCTATGAACATGAATAGTTGGCTTGCGGGATTCCTCATCAAGCCCTCAGAGCAGCCGCGTGTTATGCCCTTCGGGCAGCAGGAATGGACGCCTGTGCTGAAACAGCATCCGCTCTGGATACACGTCACCATAGATGACAAAGCGGCGGCATCGATGTTTAAGGTCGCATGGTGCTAAGTTGATAAATACGGGGGACGAACGCACGTCATGGTGTTTGTTTATTCCTCCCTGGAGTTGCAGAAGGCCCACTATGTAGTGGGCCTTCTGTTTTACTGTATCTCTAGTTGCCTTCTCAGCTCGTTCACATAGTCGCTGTACAACATGGTGGTGTAGCCATCGGCAGCAATACGCATGTACCCAGACTTGGGCAGTGGCTTCGCTCTAGGCTTGCGTTCTGAGCACTGTTGCACGTCTGCGTTCTGCCTCTTGTTTCGTGCATAGTCAGCGTGCCTCCTGCGCCTGCTTGCCAACTTCGCAATAGCGTTCTCCTTCGCTTCCCCTTCCAAGCCCTTGACCACGCACTTGTCATAGTGCCATTTACCCAGATGCCATTTGGTGCTGAAGGTTTGGCAGTGAGGGCAGGTGTCGTACTTCTCACTCGTTAGTGCGGACTGCTTGACCTTCTGTGCTCGCTTTGCGGCGGCGGCTACCTTTCGTTTTCTTGTTGCTTCGGCCTTTGCGTCTTGTTCTGCGAAGATCACGTTTTTCTCCGCTTCCGTAAGGCCTTTGAACTTGCACCTATCGTTGTGATACATGACAAGTCCTCGCGCAGTTTTGCAGGTGAAGTTGCAGTGAGGGCAAGAGTATGATTCTTGAGGTGCCGGGCGCTTTGGGTTCCTGATCGCTTCTTTCTCTTCTTCGGTCAGGCCCTTAAATTTGCAGTTGTCAAAATGCCACTTGTTGAGGCCACCTTTTTTATACTTTGCGGTGATGCCACAGTGTGGGCACGAAACGGCAGGTCTCTGCACTTTAACTTTTTCGTATCCAACACGCAGACGTTCGTTGCGCTGCTTTCGAGCTTCGATGGCTGCTATTACCTCGTTCTTGTCTCCGATGAAGTTCTTATACTTGCAATTATCTAGATGCCACTGAACAAGCGGACCCATATTTTTGCAAACGATGCCGCAATGAGGGCACGTCAAATCGTTGTTCGTTACTTCTTCCATGCTGCTTAGTAGATGAATGGGTCTCGCTTGCGTAGTTCCTTGATCTTCTCGCGGTAACGCACATGTGCCCGGATTCGTTGGATCAGAGCTTTAAGCCAATTTTGCATTTGGTGTCTCCATGATGTTGTGAGTATTTACGTATGCGGCCAAGTGCTTGCCCCAAGCTACGTGGGATGACTCGCTTGGGTGCTGGTACTGTTCAACAGGCAGGTTGTTGGACTGTACAAAACGCATGAACGAATCCGCGGGGCCAATGAAGCGTTCGTGTGTCAGAAGCGGGGCTAGATCACGTTGTGTCTGCGAGCTGCCCCATTCATGTTCTGCGTACATGGGCAATGCAGTCGTGAACAGGTAAGGGATGTTGTTCGCTTCCATGACACATTGCAGCGCATACGCCTTGGTTGCCCATAGGTCGTTCTCTCCTTCGTGATGCACGAAGTAGGCTGCGTACAGCTTGCGCCATTGCTCGAAGGCTTGTGCTACTTCCCTGCTTGGCGTCTCACGGAACGAGGGCGGGAAATGCGCTTGCAGGTGTTGGAAGAAGGCGGGTCGATTTGTGTCTGGCTGCATGAACAACTCAGTGCGTCCGCTGGTTGTCCAGCCGATGACAACGAACAGCTTTGTGGGATCGTTGCCAGCAGCTAGGTAGTTGGCAATGAATGCAGTAGTGGTGCGGAAGATGCGGTCGTTAGACACACCTTCCTCTGCTTCGTTGATTACACGGCGAATGCCGAGGGCGTCAGCCATGAATCGTGGGTATGTGTGTGCAGTGCGGTAGTCCCGGAGGTTCATGTCCACTGGTGGGAAAAGCTCTGCACCAGCAGTCCATGAGCATCCGTTTGCGTAGAGGGTTGCAATCGTCATCGCACACCCCCAACGAATCCCATCTCAGATGCCAGCGGATAACCCGCGAGGTCAAACTTCTCTGGCATGTCGAGTGGCAGTGTCAGCGTGACCTTCTTCTTGTTCAGCAGTTCAGTGATGCTGAATGTTAGTGAGTCATACAAGATGGTTGGGTCATAACGTCTGGTGAAGAACAGCAGGTAGTCATCAGAAGCAAAGGGCCACTTGAGCACGCACCCGCCAATGTTCTCGATGGTCAGTGTGTCGCCATCTAGAGTTGCTTGAATGCCCTTCGGCACCTCATTGCGTTGGTACAGAGCCAGCTTGTTGATACGTCCCTCAGATGCATTGGATGACAACCTTGCACCCAGCATTGGGATCATGCGTGCAAAGTTGAACACGCGCTTTGTCAGCACCTTGAAATCGAAGTTGTCGAAGTCGTGTTGAATCTCGTATCTGCCGGTGTTGAACAGTGCATCAGTGGGTACAGTCAGCTCTGCGTAGATGACGCGAGGGTCATCCTTCTTGACCAACGTGAACTCTAGGGTTGGATATTCCAAGAAATGCAGCGGCTTCTTGTTGCGCAGCTTGTCAGGTACGGAGAACACAATCACACCTGCGTTCACCCAGAACTCAATGTCTAGTCCCAGTGCGTGGGCAAGCAGGTCTTCTTTGATCTCTACAATCTCGCCCATGTTGCTGGGGATGAATGTGGAGATATTGGAATGGAAGCCCATTTGATCGTCAGCGTCGTACTTGAGGCCATAGCCCCAATCGCTGATGTTGTATTGACCGTTGAGCAGCTTCAACGCTGTCTCTTCTGGTATCTCCGCGATACCAGCATGGGGGAAATCGTCGGGCAGCTTGTGACCGCCTACAGCTAGCAGCTTGCCCGTATCAGTGTCGTAGTGAGCGTAGAAAGTGGTCATTGCTTGTCCTTCGCATGCACTTTGCAGATGACATAGCGGTAGTGGTCCACGCCGTAATCTCCGTATATCTGCGAGTAAGCATCCGTGTGTTTATTCGTGCTAGTGCCATGTAGATCGTAGTGATCCAACCCCATCTTTTCGACTAGTTTTAGATCTTCCAGCTTCATGCTCAACTTGGTCTGTTGCAGTTCCTTGATGCGTTTGGTAAGCGCGGCAATCTCTTCATCTACGTCAGCAACTTCTTTTGCGCGACCCAGCAAGACTGGCTCAAGTTTGGGTTGAAAGGAGTCCAAGGCGTCGCAGACGCAATCTGCGCAATTGCAAAGCTGGTGGCTGGTATGGGTCATTGCTTTTCTCCCGCTGCTTGCACGCAGATAGTCGCGTAGCGGTTCTTGAATTCGTCAGCTTGTTTCTGGTCGTCAAACAACACGTAGGTCTTTGAGACGAGGTAAGCGGGGTCACATGGCAGGCTGGTGTATCGCTGCATGATTTGGTTAGGCGTCAGTGCTCGATGTTTCGTGACCAGCGCAACGAGCAGTGATTGAGACGCGCATACTTGAACTTCGATTGTCATTGCTCGCCCCCGAATGCCAGCTTGAATGCTACGGCGTCAGCTTCAATCTTCGTCATAACGATGATCTTGTGTTGTTCACCGCGTTCGCCAAGCACTCCAGATGCTGCCCATTGCTCAGCTTTGATGTCGTAAATCATCTGAATGCGCTTCTCATAGCAGACTTGAAGTGCCGTGATGCTTTTGTCGCACCAATCCTTTACTTCCGTGAAATAGTCAATGTCGTCTCCGAAAGTTTCAATCGTGAACACAAATAGCGTCACGCCACCCGGATAATCCACTTCATCTTCCGTAAATCTATAATCGCTTCTTGTTGTCATTATTATTCTTCCTTGAAATAGAAAAAGGCCAGCATGCCGGACGAGTGACATACTGGCCTTTTTGGGTTCTACGTGAACCCTTAGAGAAACCTGTGCGTGCTACAAATAACCTCGTCCGTTACTGTGCATAGGTATTTATGCAATGCGGTTTCGCTCGATTAAATCGATTCGCCTTCGCAGAGCCATAGGTATTGCCACAAGGTCTTTCTGTGGACTGTTGGGAGTTTGTTTCCGCTTCGCTACAACAAACTGCTCTGCTGCGCCTTCGTTCTGTCGAACTCATTTGCTTGCTTCGCGTCCTGCCAGATAAACATATCTGCGAACTGAATTTATGAGCTAACGCAGGTGGCGAGTAAATTCACTGAGCTGCGTTAGTAGCTCAGGTGCCATGACATATAAAAGTAATGGCAGAGGAAAATGGAAGTGATTGAACCTAAAACCCTCTTCGGGTTTCACTCCTGAAAAATGAGTGTTGCTGCTTGGACTCCCTCTTCTTTCGTTCTCATAGGGACTATTCAACCCTAATCTCTACCGCTATAGCTTTACCCGCAAGTTATTACGATCGTGACTGTAATAACCCCTTCCTCGTCCTGTCAGTAGTTCCAGATAGCTATAGAATCTGGCTAACTTCAAGCCCTTTACGGGCTCTAAGCAATACTATTACCGGCCATGTGTCCTTCGGGCCTCATCTCTTGCTTCCAGCGACCTAGCAGTTATGGGGAGCAAATGCTCTCATGCACAACTACCGTGTTCCGTACTTTTGTATTTGTGATTGTGGAATAGGTGAAACCCACAAGAGTTGTCAGGACAAGTGAGCAACTTTGCAGGTTTCTTGTTTGCCAAATTTATGTTTGCCAAACGTGTTTGATCTTTGATGGGAAATAATCTTGTCCATTAGTTCCGCTTGTACTTTTATTTATACCACCAGTATAAAACCGCTGCGAATAAGCGTCAAAATAGGCAAATAAATACTTGTGCGCAGATTGTCATAACACGTATTGCACATGCGGCTGGAGTTGCGCCCGGGTATTCCTGTCCCTGATCTGCTCGGGGTAATGTGCTACAGCAGATGAGAGAGCGACTATTAGGGTCGCTCTTTTCATTTGAGCCACATAAATACCTCGCGGCATGGAGCCGCAGAGGATAGTGATATGGCAAGACCAAAAGCAAAGGTGCTTATCTGCATCAATGACGAAGTAAACAAGCGCAAGCGAGAGGTATTGGAGGCAGAAGACATTTACGGCGTCTTCTACAACGGCACACCGATTAGCGTGAGGGATTACCGTAACCCAAACTTTGATGGGTACGTGAATGTCGATGGCAAGCAGGAAACCAGCAAGTACAAACGCCTGTATTTCCCGCACAAAGCATCTGCACTAAATTCAGCACGTAAGCTGAATGAGGCGTTCCACACTGACAAGTTTGAGGTATTCAGACTTGGTGCTATGCAGAAGGTCGATTAATCAACTTCGCAGGTATGAGGTCATTATAAGAAGGTTACACCAATAATGGCCGGTGCTACCCTCTAGACCCATAACCTATGAGGTACACAAAATGACGGTCACTGCTAACCCCGTTCCCGTTATCAAGCGCATGGAGTTCCTGCCAGAGCTGTTTGGCATGAACCTGATGATGCGCGCGGAGCGCCTGCTGTACGCCTACGCGGGTCGCATGTCAGACGATTACAAGGGCGGTTTGTGGGAGTTCTACAAACTGTCCAATGGGGGTGGTTACGCTGCTCCCGTGACGCCCGAACGCATGACCCTCAGTGTGCAGGGCAACGGCTACGAGGGTGAAATGTCCGCAGACGCGGCAGGCGTGGTTATCAGCATGTTCGTGCTGAGCCAGCTCTTCAATGAATGCCACGGAGTCAACAACGGCCTGATGGAGAAGCTGGTCGATCACTACTACCAGCTACGCGAGTTTGCGCTGGGCCACGCTGAAGCACGCGAGATTGTTCGCGCTATCGACTGAGCAGCCATGAAGATCAGTGCTGCACAGTACGAAGCACGCAGGCAGTTTGCGCTAGCGTTCAGGGAGTCAGATAGACCTGATCTTAAAGCTGTTCTGGGTGCAACCTGGAGCTTAGGCTTGGAGTTGTATAGATTGTCCGATGAGCAGTATTACCAGCAAGCAGTGAGGGTGTTCAACAAACGCATGGGGATTGCACACTTTGCCCCTGCGGACAAGCGGAGCCTGTTCAACAACACGGGAGTTTGAGCAATGCAACGAACGATCCTGCGCCGCCCGAAAGGGCGAAGCGCACCAGCTACTGAAGACGCTGCTGAACAGGGCCACTTCGGTAATCCTTACGACTTCAAGACACAGCACTTCTGTTGGACGGAATGGGAGAAAGGCTATGAGCATTACGCCTCGCTACCCAAGCAACCAACACCAGTGCAGCCCGCACCGGACACGTCAGGCAAACTGACGGGTAAGCAGAAAGCATTGCTGGTGGTTGTCGTGCTTGCGTTGATCGCATGGAACGCGCTGTTCGTCGGTCCCCTGATGGCCGTTGCATGTGTCGCGCTGGTGCTCGTGCTTGCTTGCCTTGACCTGATTGGCCTTGATCTTATTGCTGCCGCCGGCGTTCTGCTGCTCCTGCTAGCACTTCACTAAAGAGAGCACTCCCATGCAGTACCCATAGGCCCCTACATGGGGCCTTTTCATTTGAGCTAATCACGGAAACATAAATACATCTGAACCCACTTACGTGCTACCCGGCAGGGCGCGCATAGCGAGGAAATCAGATGGGAAACAAAAGCACACCAACTAACGCGTTCGGCCCCGGCAACCAGCCTGCAAATAACGGCAACACACGCGGTAAAGCGAATATGACCAAGTACCTAGCTGCGATGCAGAAGGTAATGAGCTGGTCAGAGAGCGATCTTTACGAACACATTGTCACAGAGGCCTTTGTCAACAAGGACAAAGAGTACCGACAGCACTTCTTCAATACCAGCTTCACAAAGCCGACCTCCACAAAGCAGCCAGTTCAGTTCCAGTACGACCGCAGCGCGCCATACCACGAGAAAGCGGAAGTGGTCATGGAGGCCATGAGCAAGGGCGAGATTCCGCCTGACGTTGCTCTCGACATTATCAGCAGCATCAAACACATCGCGACAGTCCACGAGCAAGAGCAGCTTGTAAAGCGTATCGAGCAACTGGAAGAACTGCTCAAGGCGCAAGGCAACTCGATGCAGCAGCAGTTCTGGAGCCTGCAAACAGCAGTACACCCATCCAGTAACTATAACGCGCCTTACGATCCGACTGCGAGATGACAACCACTCTCCTAAAGCGCCTCGACGCTTTGGAGCAGTTGGTAAAGAAGCAACAGCAACTTACAGCACCAAAGCAGTACCGCATAGGCGTATTCAAATCCGCAGCACACATCGAGTTGCTGGGCGTCGTTGACATCAACGGCACACCACAGCAAGGCGATCACTTCGACACCAGCATCACGGAAGATTTTCTCCCGCTGCTGGATGGCAAATACCGCTTCGTATCCATGCGAGGTGGTAGAGGGTCGGGCAAGTCCGTTACCGCAGCGAAGCTCTTGCTGCTACAGGCATACCACAAGCCCCTGAAAGTGCTCTGCTTCCGCGAGGTGCAGAACAGTATCAAGGACTCCGTGTACACCTCCCTACTCGATTTAATCGACGAGTTGGGACTAGGTGACTTCTACACGTACACCTTGAATGAGATACGCGGTGCCAACGGCAGCACGTTCATCTTTAAGGGGCTGTCCGACCAAACAGTAGAAAGTATCAAGTCTTTCTCAGGCATTGATCTTTGCTGGGGCGAAGAAGCTTCGGGCCTGACAGAGAAGTCGCTCAACATCCTTATCCCGACCATCCGTAACGAAGGCTCACGCTTCTACTTTACGTGGAACCCGAGCCTAGATACTGATGCTGTCTACCAGCGCTACGTTCTGAACACGCGCGAAGACGTGATGGACGTAGAGGTTAGCTGGCACGACAACCCTTGGTTCCCACAGGTGCTTGAAGTTGAACGCCTGTCCGATGCCAAGCGCCTCGATACGGACATGTACGCGCACATTTGGGAAGGCAAGGTATTGGCAGCTCAGCAGGGCGCAGTGTACTTCCGCGAGATATCGAAGACCTACGAGGACAACCGCGTAACTCGTGTGCTTGTCGATCCGAAGCTGGCAGTGCATGGCATCTGGGACTTAGGCTGGGCTGACCAAACAGCCATCATCCTAGTTCAACGCACGCTCTCTGAGTTTCGTCTAGTCGGCTACCTACGCGACAACAGAAAGACTCTTGCGAACTACAACCAAGAGCTTCGTGAGTGGGGCATTAAGAACAACGTGGCGAGTTGGGGAACGATGTGGTTGCCGCATGACGGTGCCCACCGCGACTTCAAGACCGGCCAGTCGGCGCAAGAAATTATGGAAGCGTTCGGCTGGACTGTACAGATCACCCCAAACATGGCTGTCGATGCGGGTATTCGCGCAGCACGACAAATGTTCAGCAACGTGTTCTTCGACCGTGAAGCATGCGTACCTCTACTGGAAGACCTGAAACGCTACCGCTTCAAAGAGAACGCGGACGGCAGCTTTGGAGCACCAGTACACGACCAATATTCACATGGTGCAGATGCATTCCGCTATCTGGCCATGAACCAAGAATCTCTAACAAGCACGATCCAATCGAGCGCGTGGGGAGCACCAATTCCGTACAAGAAACGTACGGTGTTTTAAATGAACCTAGACAACAAGGATAATAAATAAAATGTCTACAGAACACGATTCACCTACCAATGACAATGCAGGAAGCGCAAACCTGCACGACAACGGCGGCGAAGTGGGCGGAGGCCTTACTACGGATGATCTAGCTAACTATCTCAGTAACAACGATTTCGTTACCAAGATTGGCTCTGAGGAAACACAAGGCGGCAGGAAACTGACGCTGTTTGCAGAAGACGAGCCAGAAGGCAACAACAATCAAGATGATGTTGAGTCCGATAGCAGCGAAGAAGAACTGGATTTGGATTTACTTGACGAAGATTCTAACGATACCCTCGCAAGTGAAGACGAGGAAAGCGAAGCTGAACCTGTATTCGAGATTCAGGTAGATGGAAAGAAATTCGAAGTTAAGCAATCTGAATTGATCGCAGACGCACAGAAGTACCGTTCGTCAAAGGGCAGATTTGAGGCCGCTTCAGAAATGCGCAAAGAAGCGGATGAAATCAAGGCGAGTTATCAACACGACCGAGATGCATTGAAGCAAGCCCTCGCGCAGTATCAGAATTTTATCGCAGCATCATACAAGGAAATGGAACCTGATTGGGACAACCTATTCCATAACGACCGACTGGAATACTTCACACAGAAGGAAATCTGGGAAGCGAAGATGGAACAGGTAAAGCAAGCTCAAGCCTATCAAGCGGAAATCCGCAGGCAGGAAGAGTTTGAAACCAAACAGGGACACGAGAAGCTGATTCAAGAGCAACAAAAGAAGCTCCTTGAACTACTGCCAACGTGGAAGAACCCTGAAGTCGCAGAGCGAGACAAGACCCGCATGCAAGCCTATCTCACACAGGAAGGTTTCAGCGCGCAGGAACTGGACTCGATTCTCGATGCACGCATTGTGTCAGTGGCACACAAAGCGGCCTTGTACGATCAGTTAGTAAAAGCTAACGACCAGAGAAAGAGCAACAACAAGAACTCTGGCAAAACTTTGAATGCTGGTACGGCAACTACTGGTGATCCGGGCTTCGCAAAGCGACAAGCTCAGACACAAGCAGCCCGTGAAGCAAAAGCATGGAACGATCGATTTAAGAGCGATCAGTCCGTGAAGACCCTAGAGGATTATCTGTTTCATCAGATGACCAAGAAGAAATAAAGGGGTCGCAAAACCCATCTGGCTCATAAAAAGGATAATAAAGATGCCATCAAATACAGTAACCACATACGGTACCGTAGGTAACCGTGAAGACCTGATCGAAAAGGTATTCAGTATCGCTCCATCCGACACACCACTGGCATCCGCCATTGATCGTGTTTCCGCTAACTCAACATTCCACGAGTGGCAAACTGACACACTGCAAGCAGCAGTAGTTGGTGGTGGTGCAATCGAAGGTTCAGACGCTTCATACGCAGCTAAGGCTCCAACAGTTCGTCTTGGTAACTACACCATGATCCTGAAGAACGCTTTCTCAGTGTCCAACACACAGGAAGCGGTCAACCACGCAGGTCCAAACCAGTTGGCACGTATTACAGCCAACACAATGAAGGAACTGAAGAAGAACATTGAAGCTAACATCATCGCTAGCTCAACAGCTTCTGCTGGTGCAGTTGGTACAGGCCGCTCAATGCGTGGTCTGAAGGGCGCACTGGCAACAAACTTCTTCGGTGGTACAGGTTCCTCAGCACCAGTCTATGGTGTGCCAGGTACAGCACCAGTAGCCGGTACAGCCCGTGCATACAGCGAAACCATCCTGAAGCAAGCTCTGTCACAGACATTCACAGCAGGCGGTAACGTTTCAATGCTGTTGATGACTCCAAACACAAAGCAAGTGCAGTCAGCTTTCACCGGCAACGTTGCTCGTCAGCAAGTCGTGAACGGTCAAGGCGACACACTGAACACTGCTTACACCATCTACGGTTCAGACTTCGGTGACGTCAAGTGCGTTCCAAACCGAATCATGGCTCAGATCAGCGACAACGCTGTTTATGGTGTTGACACAAGCATGCTGGCACTGGCTACTCTGCGTGGTTTCGAGACGCAAGAGCTGGCAGTAACTGGTGACGCAAAGAACTTCGAGATTCGTTGGGAAGGTACTTTGGAACACCGTAATGAAGCAGCTTCATTCCAGATCCGTGACCTCTCAGGCACCTAATCTGATCGAGTGAAAACACAGAGGGAGCTACGGCTCCCTCTTTTCATTTGAGCGTTAATAAATACAGCGGTACACCTATTAGGGAAACCGCAATGGCTAGAAAAACAAAAACAGGCAGCCAACAACCAATTTCCGAGGACAACGATCCGTTGTTCACACAGAAGAAGGGCAGCGAGCCAAGCGAAGACGAACTTGTAATGGTTCAGAGCTTGCTTCCCGGTCTGTTCCCACAAGAAGAAGGCCCAAGCATCGAGGTAGCAGCCGACGAGCTAGGCGCCGATGAAGACGGCAAAGCGCAAGAGCCACTGTCCGACATGGAAGTGCTTGCGATTCTGGATGTGCATGAAAACTACGCACGTTCATTCGTTCAAGATGAAATCTCCGTCCGCGCTGCTATTAGCAATGAGTTCTTTCTTGCACAGCCAGAGGGACGTTTCGAGCAGCAACTACCAGACCGCTCCAAGTTCGTAGACACATCAGTACAAGACACAATCAACTGGATACTGCCATCCCTGATGGACGTGTTCTGCGGCAATCAGAGCGACGTTGTGCGTTTCCAAGAACGCCATCCAGCAAAGAAGAAGTCAGCAGAGATGACCACAGCGATGGTCAATCACGTATGGCGTGAGCAGAACGACTACTACAAGATTTGCCGCACGTGGTTCCACGATGCACTGATGGCACCAGCAGGCATCATCAAAGTGTACTGGCAGTCTGACCTAACACCCGAGTCCATTGACTACAAGGGAATTACAGACCTGCAATACGCGGCATTAGCTCTTGAAGCAGAGAGCGGTGCTTTTGCAGTCGTAAAGCACCGCCAGTACGCGAACCCACACTACCAGTCATTGAGCATGATCCAGCAGGGTCAGGCGCAAGCAAACGCAATGGCAGTGGGTCAGCAAGCACCACAACAGTTTGACCCAACAGCATCACACATCAGCGAACGTCTGCATGATGTGGTTATCCACAAGTGGCCCGATGCTGACAAGACCACGCGCGGTCAAATCAATATCATCAACGTTCCGCTTGACGAGTTCTTGATTGATCCACGAGCACGAAGCGCGGAAGACGCGCGATACGCGGCACATCAACGCAAACTGACTCTCTCAGACCTGCGCGCAATGGGCTTCGATGCAGACGTGGTAGACCAGCTCAGCAGCAACGAGTTCGATTCAGAGCTGACAGCTACCTACTTGACCCGTACAGAGCTGCAAGGCGCATATGCCTCTCCACACTTCGATGAGAGCGGCGATACATCAATGCGCGAAGTAACGGTAGTAGAGAGCTATATCAAGATGGACTACCGCAAGACCGGCATTGCTGAATGGCGCAAGATCATTCGTTGTGGCGGCACGATCCTTGAGAACGGCCCATGTGACGGCAATCCGTTCATCATGATCTCTAGCAACAGCCTGCCCCACTTGGCATTCGGTATCTCCACAGCAGAGCAAGCACAGGGTATCCAAACTCTGCAAACACAGCTTGTACGCTCGCTCGTTGACAACGTGAGCTTCGGTGCCAATGCACAGATGCTGGTAGACGAGACAAAGGTCAATATCTCCGACCTGTTGGACTCTCGCCCGGGCGGCATTGTCCGTACCAAGGACATGACTGCTGTTTCCGTGTTGCCAACAACGAGTGGCGACATTGCGAACACAACAGCGGTAATGCAAGTGCTGGACACCATGAAGCAAGAACGCACCGGCGTGCAGAAGCTAACGCAAGGTAGTGACGCAGACGTGAACAACGAAACGGCTGCTGGCTACATGGCCATGACAGAGCGCAGTGAGCAACGTATCAAGCTGATGTGCCGTGACTTCGCACAGACAGGCTTGCGCCCACTAGCACTGCGTACACAAAAGCTGCTTGCTCAATACCAAGACGAGTTGATGCAAGTACGCGTGAACGGGGAACTGGTCGATGCCAACCCCGTAGATGCCAACAACCAGTATGGCGTTGAAGTTAAGGTAGGTCTTGGCACTGGTGACCGTGCGCGTGAGCTGGCTAATCTGAAAACGATCAGCGAATTCCAAGTGCAAGCAATGATGACCCCGGGCGGTCCATCAGGTCTGACCAACTACAACTTGATCCACAACACGCTGCAACGCATGGTCAAGGCTATGGGCATGAACCCAGAAGAGTTCTTCCAGCAGCCACCTGCACCAATGCCACAGCCACCACAACCGCAAATGTCACCTGACGTGCAAGCACAGTTCGAGCTTGCGAAGATCAACGCACAGGCAGCAGCGCAGAAGCAAGAGCGTCAAGCACAACTGGATGCCATGCGCATTCAAGCAGAGACGCAGAAGGACGACAAGAAAGCGGAACTGGCACACCAACGCGAGCTAGCCAAGCTGCAAATGGAACAGCAAGCAGAGCGCGAAAAGCTCTACCTGCAAGCTGCAATCCAACGCGAGCAAGTAGCACTGCAAGCCATGATTACCCCTCAGCAAGAAGCGGCTCTGTTCAACGAGACATTTACCTCAACGACACAGACGCTTGAGGACGCACTGACAAACATCAACGTGCAGGTAAGCGGGGAGTACGACAAGTTCCTGCAAGCCGTGCTGGATGCACCAGAACCAGACGCACCGGGCCAAGACCCACAGTTGCGACAAGAATAAGGAGAAGACATGCAACGCAAACCACAACAAGACAGCTTTGACCACGACATTGCGAAGGGCAATGACGCATCAGCACTGCTGGCAAACAGCCTGCTCAACGAGACACTGGACAAGCTTGAGAAGGCAGCAACCGAGAGAATGGTTGACTCGCTGAAGCAAGAGGAACGCGAGAAGGCATGGTACTCACTGCATGCCATTCGTGAGTTCCGCGCAGAGCTGCAATCACTGCATATCGGTGGTCGTCTCGCTGCAACACGCAAGAACCAGAACAAGGGTGCGTGATGACTAAGAAGACCAACCATACAGACTTCCACATCGACAAGGACGTGACAGGCGAGAAGATCGTCTGGCAACACACCGTTGATATTGGCAACGCAGTAGAGGACGCGAAAGCATGGCGCGTACAGCTTGAGAACACATCAAGCTATGGCGAGGAAATGCGTCCACTCATGACCATCCCTGCAATTCTCATCGAGAAGTTTTGTCAGGACCGTGGCATTTCATGGGCAGAGTTCCATCACCCAGAGGAAGGCAAGAAGCACGTTCGTGCATTGCTTGCCGACCCTGCATTGTCAGCGTTCCGCTTGCGTAGCTCAGGCTACTGATGCAGTAGAGCAGTACCCCTCACCACATAACAACAATAACAAGGTGAAACGTGGCAACAACATTAGATCCATACACATACGATGGCCTGCAAGAAATTGTAGCCAGATACCTGCAACGTGCGAACTTGGGCGACATGCTCCCAATCTTCATCGCAGATGCAGAGGCTCGTCTTGCTGACTTAATCAAGACACTACCAGCTCAGGTAGCGAAGTCACCCTACACCTTGGTACCAGTGCTGGGCACAACGTCCATCGAATTGCCTTCTGACTGCGGCGCAATTATCCGCGTCACATACGATGATCGTCCAATGCAGTACATCTCGCCCGAGCAGCTTGATTCAGAGAAGGGTAAGAACCGAGCAAACCAGTTCACGAAGCTGGGCAGCAGGCTTCTGTTGCAGACATACGTTGACGGCGTATCAACGCTTTCCGTGTACTACTACAGACAGTGGGAACGACTGAGCGACTTCAACGAGAGCAACTGGCTGCTTGAGGACTACCCAAACATCTACAAGTACGCAACGTTGCTGGAAGCAGTCACGTACATCAAGGACGATGAAGAGATTCAGAAATGGTCCTCGATGCTCGCTGAGGTATTGCAGAAGGCCAAGGACGCAGCAGTAGTCGAGAACACACCACAGCTCACGAAGCTAACAAGAACCCGCTCATAAGGGGTCGAACACATGGCACAAAAACTACAACCACAGCCACAGAAGCTACTAGGTTTTGCACCTGACCTTGACCCAAGTACACCGGGCATCTTCCAGACATGCGACAACGTAGTGCCGACACTGGTCGGATTCAAGGGCGCAGCTAGTCCCGTCAATGCTGGTCTACCAGCACTGCCATCTGCTGTACGAGGCAATGCTCTTATTGCACGTCTGAATGGTACTGACCGCCAGTTTGCGGCTACTGCATCCAGCATGTATGAGAACGTGGACGGTGCATGGGAAAACATGAGCCGACCTGGGGGCTACAGCCTTGGTACTAGCAGTACATGGCGCTTCGCTGCATTCGGCAACGCATCACTAGCTGTCAACGGCACTGACGTATTGCAAACTGCTCTCGATGGGCAGTTCACCAACGTCCCTGTATCGATCCAATCGATCAAGCTGGAAGATGCAGGAACGGGCTATACGTCAGCACCCACAGTCACTATTGGTGCTCCAAACCTCCTGACAGGCGTACAGGCAACGGCCACTGCCACAACCAGCGGTGCTATTGCAACAACGACAGTCACACAGGGAGGTGCAGGCTACTCGTCAACACCATTCGTCGGCGTGCAGGGCAGCAACCAGACCGCGACGCTCACTGCAAGCATGAACGGCGGTGTTATGTCCGTGTTCACGCTCACGGGTGCTACTGGTGCTGGTTACACAACAGCGCCAACTGTCTCCATCACGGGTGGTGGCGGTACTGGTGCGACTGCTACTGCAATCATTGGTACGACTGCTACGGCCACATCTGCAATCTCAGGCGGTGCGATCCTAGCTATCAGCTTAGTTGCTGGTCCGTGGGTCATGAACTCATATCTGGGCACCAGCACAAGCACTATCAGCGGTGCGGGTTACGCAACAGCACCAACTATCACTATCAGTGCTCCACCAGCAGGCGGTACACAGGCAACGGCAACTGCCAACGTTATCCGCATGCCGGGCAACACCTACTCTGTCATTGGTGTAACGATCACCAATGCAGGGGCAGGGTATGTGACCGCTCCAACAGTCACGTTCAGTGCATCACCGACTGTAGGGCAAGTCGTGGGCTTCCAAGTCACCAATCCGGGTTCCGGATACAACGCCATCCCATCCGTGGAACTGACGGGTGGTAGCCCAACTACACCAGCTCGGGCAACTTGCTATGTCAGCGGCAACGTAACGGGCGTGACCATCAACAACGGTGGTACAGGCTTCACGTCTAACCCGACACTTGCTTGCTCACAACCTGATTTGAACCCGCTTGTTATCAGTTCCACGTTGAAGGGCGGTGCACTTGCGGGTCTCATCATCGTGTTTGCTGGAACAGGGTTCACTACTGCACCAACAATCACGATCAGTGGTGGTGGTCCGACCACACCAGCTACAGCAACTTGCACGATCGACTCCCGCGGGTTCGTGAACGCAGTCACGTTGACCAATGCAGGTATTGGCTATACGTCTGCACCAACCATCACGATCACGACACCTAACGCGAGCACAGCAACAGCGACTGTCACTGCGACAACCAGCCAGAAGGTAACGGGCATCACGATCACCAATCCGGGTAGCGGCTACACGGTCGATCCTGTTGTGACCATTAGCGGTGGCGGTGTCAGCAACGATGCACAAGCCGAGGCAACAGCAAAGATCGTTCAAGCACCAGTGGGACAGATCACCTTTGTTGCTAACGGTCAGGTGTTCGTCTGCAACTGCTCCGCTCCATCATACGTAGCAGGCGGTAATTTCTGGTTTGCCTCAGGCATCTACGATCACACCGCTTGGGACGCGACCAATCAGCAGACACTCTGCGCATACGGTCAGTTGATCGACACAGCAGGCCCAATCACTGCTGGTACTAGCTTGGGTCCGAACGCGATCCTGTTCAAGTCCAACTCCATGTACTTCGGTACACAGACTGGCTACCCGCTGGGCTGGGACTTCCAAGCAGTCAGCAAGAACATTGGCACGACATGTCAGGAAGCAGTCGTATCAACAGGCTCAACGCTGTACTTCATTGGTCCCGATGACTTCTACGCATATCAGGGTAACGGCTTGCCAGTGCCTATTGGTCAGAACGTGCGTCGCTGGTTCTTCAACACGTTGAACCCTAGCTACAAGGACAAGATCAGTTCCTTCTACGATCAAGACCAGCGCGTCATTTATTGGGCGTTCGTGTCCAACAACTCGCTCAACGGAGAGATTGATACCTGCATTACCTACAACTGGACAACGGGCAGTTGGGGTCGTATGGACACGAGCATGCAGTGCTTCGTGCAGATTCTTAACGGGCAGATCACGTACAACGGCTTGGGCGACAAGTGGGAAGAATGGAAGGACTTGCCAAACATCTCGTATGACTCGTCCTACTGGATCAACTTCCGTATCACCCCCGGTTACTTTGACGAGTCCAACACGTTGCAAGCACTAGCGGGCACATCAAGCGGGGCAACGATCACCACCAATGCATTCGGTGATGACCTGTATTACTCGTCCATGCAGCAGTTCAAGATGCGCTTCTACAAGCAGCCAGCATCAGGCCATGCAGTGTGGCAGGGCAGACCAACGCTAGGCAGTGGCGATCCTTCGATCATTGCACACACCAACACAGGCCCGTTCGTTGCTAGCGATGCTCGATTCGACGTTGACCAAAACGCACGCTGGCATAACCTCGTGCTTACATTCAATGGCGACTTCGAGATGCTTCAGTGGTATCCCATCATGGTTCAGACAGGGAGAAACTGATGGCACGTATCGGCACAATCATTCTCCCAACCAACACCACGACTATCAACGGTCAGCAGGTAACGTTCGCGGAGACCACACAGCTACAGCAGATTCTGCAAAAGATCGCCACGCAGTTGGACGCACTGACAGCGGGCCAAGTGTCCGCAGTCTGGAACGCTGCAAAAGCACCACCTACAGCGGTGGGCATGCCCATTACCACGAACCCAACATCAAGGGTTCTGGGTATTTCATATGGCATGGGTGACTACATGCGCAACAGCGAGCCTACCGTGTATGTGCGTGATGGTAGTAGCTACATCACTCTAGGCTGGGTATGCACACAGGGCGGCAACGTGGGCACAGAAAACCCGCCTGTCTTTGTTGCAGTGGAGATTCCAGTGAGCGCATGACGCCAACTGAATAAATAAAAACAATAAGAAAAGGATTCAACATGGCATCTCTTCTCTCGCTGTTCGGACTTGGTGACTCAAGCGGTTTGCCCGCTACGCTCACAGACGAAGAGCAACAGCAACTCGCAGCACAACAGGCCATCCCATCATCAGGCGTCTATTCGCTTCTGGGTGTCAACGGTCCCAACTCAATCCCAGTGCAAACGCAGGAAGACACAGTGGATAAGCCGTCAACACTGCTTGGTGCGTTCACGAAACCACAAGCTAGTGACGACACAGAGGCAACAGCAGACGCACAACCAGTCGATTCAATCGAACAACCCGCTGCTGTTGCACCAGTGGACACCGCATCAGCGGCACCCGCGGAAGACAGCAAACCTGGCTTCTTGTCCAAGCTCACGCACGAGCTGAAGACCAATCCAAACTTGGCAACTGCATTGATGAGTGCAGGCTTCGGCATGATGGGCGCAAGTCGCTTCGGGACACCGGGCCTTGCTGCGGTAGGTCAGGGCGCACTAGCTGGTATGGACACATACCAGAACCTCAAGCAACAACAGATTGCAAATCAGATGGCTGGCGTCAAAGCACAGCATGACTGGGCACTGGCGCAGCAGAAGAACGCGCTCGATGTCTACAAAGCTGGTTCCGAGAATGCATCACGCGATGCCACTACTGCAAAGACACGTCAGGAAATGCAGATAGCCGAGGCCAAGCGCAACTACATGGCGCAGGTGTCGCAAGGTACTGCTCAATGGAACCCACGTGCCGCTGCTGGTTTGGGCTTTACGCCTGACGAGATTGCAGGCATCCAGTCTGGGTACGCACCAAAGGCAGGTACGCCAATCGAGATAGCCGGTCCAAACGGCGAACCAATGGTTCAGCAAGTGGACGAGTACGGCAACAAGATCGGTGCACCGCAGCCTAAGTATGTTGCACCAGTACTGGTGTCCAATAACCTCGTGAACCCAGTTTCACAGCAGACCGTGTACAACGGTGGCTTGACCGAAACACAACAGAAGACGGTCAACGACGCACAAACAGACGCAGCGAAAGCCGTATCAACATTTCAGTCAACCAACGACATGCTTGGACGCATGAAGGGTGCTGACTGGTGGGGCGGTGGCTTCGCTACTGCCAACGATCTGTTCACGAAGGTTACAGGTCGTGCAGACGAAGGCCAACAATTGCGTGGTCAGTTGGAACAGCTTGCTAACTCAACAGTGGTTGCAAACTTGCCTCCGGGTGCTGCGTCTGACAAGGACGTTGCGCTGGTACGTGCAGGTATCCCATCGAGCAATGCCAGCAAGTCCACATGGGAAGCGTATCTCAACGCTGTTGGCCGTGTGCAGAAGGCAGTTGCGAACGTATCGCAAGCTCGTGCCGATTTCATGGTTGCCAACCAAGCTGACCTTAGCCCACTGAAGCGCGATGCTGTCATTGGTGGCAAGCAGTACAAGGCAGGTACTAGTCTCGCTGACGTTCTGGGTGATACACGCAAGGCAACGCAGGAGCAACCAAAGAACGACAAGGCAGCGCCAACGTTCACTCGTGACCAGTTGATTGCGGAAATGAAGCGTCGTCAGGGAGGCAAGTAATGGCTAACACTCCCGACATCAGCCAACTGAGCGATGCACAGCTTGCCAGTCTGCTTGCACAGTCAGAAGGTGCAGCAGACGGCAAAGTACCAGCAGTCATGGGGCCAGTACAGGCGATTAAACAAATCGAGTCCAGCGGTGCTAGCGACAGCGCGAAGGTTGTCAATCCTGCCTCGTCCGCTGCCGGTTCAATGCAGGTACTTGCAGGCACACGTAAAGACCCGGGTTATGGCGTCAAGCCATCTAACGGCACTGCTGAGGATGATGCCCGTGTAGGTCGTGACTACTACCAAGCTCTGCATACCAAGTATGGCGATCCACAGGCGGCGGCGCTTGCATATAGCTGGGGACCGGGCAATGTGGACAAATGGACAAAGGCTGGTTCAGACGTTTCCAAGCTGCCAGACGAGCAGCTTAACTACCTGCTCAAGTTCCAGAAGCTGACAGGTCTTGGTGCTGGTGACAGCGGCAAACAGCCAGACCCTGCACAAGCTGCGGTAGCTGCCAAGGCTCCCGGTAACGTCAAGACAACAACCAACCCTGTAATGATGGGCGTCCGCGATGCGCTGTATAGCACGCTGGATTCCGCCACTGGTCTAATCAGCAGAGCCGCGAACGCTGTTGCACCCAACTCACAGCTTGCAAAGGACTTCGAGCAAGGTCGCAAAGACCTTCACGCTACCAATGCAGCTCAGGAACTGGCATACGATTCAGTTGACCATTCCACAGGCGGAAAAGTTACTCGCTTTGCCACTGACCTGACAGCGAAGGCACTGACCTCACCAATGGTAGGCGGTGGCATTGGCACTATGGCAGTTCAAGGTGCCGCGCAAGGTGCGCTTGCAAATCCAGACGACATGTTGACTGGTGCAGCTATCGGTGCCGGTGCTGGTGCCGGTGGTCACTTAGTAGGCAAGGCTCTCGGCGCAGCGGCAAAGCCCATCATCAAGGCAGTAACGGGCACAAAGGCGGCTACTGCTGCTGTTGACGAAGCTGCCGCAAGGGCTGGTGCTTCAACGGGGCGTGAGTTCACTCCGCAAGAGGTTGCACTTGCCAACAAGCTTACCCAGAACGTCAACGCATCCACCCCGGTAACGGGTCAGGCAGCTAAGGACGTGGCAGCGGAGCTGCGTGCAAACGCAAGAAGCTCAGTACCTGGCTACCAACGCACGGCAGCGGAGACAACCAACAACCCGACTATTCAAGCTGTTCAGCAAGGCTTGGACAAGAGCGAAAGCAATGCAGCTCTTGCGGCTCGTGTCAGTGCAAACGCAGAAGCCAACAGTAACTTCCTGCGTTCCGCTGCGACCACGGACACAGAGCTAGCAGCACAGCAGCAAGCATTCCAGAAGGCACAGCAAGAGCTTGCAGAAGCGGGCAACCGCCAAATGCCTGCTATCAGTGCAGCGGATGACCAAGGGTTGTTCAACACGCCAGCCATGCAACGTGCTGTTGGACGTGCCAATGTCGCAGCACAGAACGATGGCAGCAAGATTATCCAGAACGCATTGGATGAACCAAACAACCGCATGGTGAATGCGTGGAACAGTGTCGCTGGTTCAGAGGCAAAGACCGCTCAGCTTGAAACTCAGCGTGCTCTGACCACCTCGCCAATGTACACAAAGGCATTGGACGCGGCCAAGACGTTTCCAGTTCGCGGCCAACTTGCCGACCTCGTCGAACGACCAGTGATGCAGAAGGCGTTGGGTCAGGTCCAGACGTACAAGTTGAACGCGGGCAACAAAGCGCCAGTTATCAACAACGGCGAGATTACGGCACAAGACTTGAACATTGCCAAGATGCACTTGGATGACTACATCCAGCGCATGAGCAATCCGCTTGATGCTGCGTCTGCAGACAAATGGCAGCAGGGCGCCTTTATTGATGTGCGAAAGCAGCTCAACAAGCTACTGGAGGACAACGTAAAGGGCTTCAAGGAAGCGAACGCTGTTTATGCACGACACACAGACATGATTAGTGAGTCGAACTTCCTGACCAGTCACAACATGACGAACGTGACGAGACAAATGCAGCCGCGAACGCTTGATGCCTTAATCAAGGTCATTGAGGCGGGGAAAGCGAACAATAACCCTCTCGACAAGGCAAAGTCAGTCTCCACGGCAAAGTTGGCGCAGCTCAAGGCGGTGCGCGATCAGCTTGTGGCCGACTATAAGCGCTTCAGTACAGAGGGCATGAAGGGCGATGCGTTCACGTATTTGCGAGAGGGTGCTTCGAAAGACCCTGCGGCAGCACAAGCACTGCAAAAGCATCTGGAAGCCAACTCACCTGCATACAAACAGTTCTATAGGGACCAAGCAGCAGGTGAGCAAGCAATCCAGCACCAGCAGAACTTCAACGATCTTACCAAGAGGTTTGACACTCGCGCCGACGGTAACGTGACGTGGAACGATGTAAAGAACTTGGGCACTACACATGGCGACTTCTCACCCGAGAACGTAGCGCGATTGAATGCGGTGTACGAGAACCTGCAACGCTACGGCAACCGTACAGAGAGGGTCGCAGGATCGGATACAGCAAGCAACCTTGCCAAGCGTGAAGGCTTCGAGAACTTGATTCAAGGCGAGCGCAAGAGCGGTATCGGCAATTCACTCATGAGCGAGAAGGGCGAGCGCGTAATGCGTTCCGTCATCGGCGGTCTTGGCATTGGTCATGCTGCTGCAACGCTCGGCCCACTTGCTGGTATTGCTGCTGACTTCAGTATGGACAAGATGGGCACGAAGGCAGCGCACACCCTCGGTAGGTTGCTGGGTGGCGAGTCCGAAGCTGCTATTGCCTCTAAGACAGCAGCCAACAGAGACGTTATCGAGAAGCTGCTGCTGCATCCAGAACGCTTGGCAGATGCGCTTACCGCTGCTGAGAAGGCCGGTATCGAGAAGAAGGCAATCGAGGAAGGTCTGATAAGTAAGGTGAAGGGAGTCAAGGACAAGGGCGGCTTGCTAGGCGCAATTGTGGGTACACGACTTGCTGTAGATCAGAAGGACAAGAACAAGTAAGCAGTACCAGCAGTAATCCCAAAAAAACAATAAGAACAAGGGAACCAAGATGTCGATTTACATTTTCAGGCAGAAGGCCAAGTTTGGTCACCACATGCCTATGGGGTCTAGCGGTGGTGGTGGCGGTAGTCAAACAACCACACAGGAACTCCCCGGCTACGCGCAACCTGCCGCGCAAGACATTCTGAGCCGTGGTACAGCGCTCAGTAACCAAGAGATTCCGCAGTACCAAGGGCAGACCTATGCCGGCATGAATAGCACTCAGCAGAACGCTATTCAGGGCATGAACGACCTCGCGCAAAGCGGGGGCGTTGGTGGTCAGGTCAAAGGTGCTGTTGCACAGATGGCTAACAACGGTGGTAACAACTACGGCACCGTACAAGCACAACAAGCACAAGCGGGATACAACCCGTATGCGGACATGAACAACCCGTATCTGGCACAACAGGTACAGGCTGCCAATGACCAGACCGCTCGTGCGTTCAACCAAAATGCAATGGGCGTGAATGCTCAGTTTGCAGGTAGTGGTGCTTTCGGTGGTAGCGCGTACCAGAACGCTGTCAACAACGCGAATGCGAATTTGGGTACTACGCTGTCAAACAACGCTGCAACGATGTATGGCAACGCCTACAACACAGCGGCTCAAGCAGCTAGCACCAACGCAACGTTGAGCACACAGGCAAGCTTGGCTAACCAGTCTGCTGGCTTGCAAGCTGCGAACCTCAACAGCAATAACTACAACACTGCTCAGCAACGTGTTCTCGCTGCTGCTGGTCTCGCTCCGCAGTTGGATGCGAACACTATCAACCAGCTCAACGCGGCATACACGGGCGGTACAGCACAGCAAACGTCCGATCAGAACTCGCTCAATGCTGAATACCAGAAGTGGTATCAGAAAGCCATGTCCCCATACCAACAGTTGGGCATTTTGCAGGGCGCTTTGAGTGGTGCATTGGGTAACGGTGCGCAGGGTATTACCAACACAACGCAGAACGCGAACCCGTTGGGCTTGGCAATCGGTGGTGCAACCGCTGGTGCAGGTCTGCTGTCTGCCATGTCATCACTAGGATAAGAACCATGTCTGTACCTCTCTCAATTTCGCAGCTCAGCACCACACCCGCACTGAACGGTCCTGCTGGTACTGAGCCAATCGGCAACAACGCTGCTCTGTACCTGCAAGCACACTCAGCTTTCATTGCACAGCTTGCCAACGGTTCAGGTCTGACGATCAATCAGAACCTGTCCATGAATGGCAACCAGCTCACCAACTTGGCAAACGGCGTAGCACTAACAGATGCCGTGACCGTCCAGCAGTTGAAGAACTACGAGCCAATCGGCACGATCAAGCTATGGTCAGGTTCAGTGGCAAACATCGCATCTGCATGGGGCGCTAACTGGGCACTCTGCAACGGGCAAAACGGCACACCAAACCTGACGGACAAGTTTGTCGTTGGTGCAGGCAATACCTATGCACCCGGCGCAACAGGCGGTGCTACTAGCTACACACTGTCTGTAGCCAACATGCCAGTTCACAACCACGGTATCTATGACCCAGGTCACACGCACAGCGTTGCCGATCCCGGCCATGCACACAGCGTCTATGACGGCGGCCACGCGCACAGCATTCCCGGTGGTGGTTGGGGTCAAGCTGGTCAGGACAACGGCGGTGGGTCATTCATCAGTGGCGCTAACGGTTACGGTCAATGGCCTTACGGCGTGAACGGTACCAATGCAGCAGGCTCCAACATCGGTATCTATGGTGCTGGTACGGGCATTGGCATCTACGGCGCAGCAACAGGCGTCACCATCAACAACGCAGGTTCAGGCGCAGCGTTCACGGTTATTCCGCCGTACTTCGCACTCTGCTACGTGATGAAAATTTCCAACAATTAAGGGGTCGTCATGGGAGCAATTGGAAACACGCTTGACCCTTCTAACCATGACTCGCCCATCGGCGCGATCATGAAGCCTATCCAGAAGGCAACAGACCCGCTCTCGTGGGTGACTGGTGGTAAATGGGCCGACTGGACAAGCACGGACATTCCTCGTGCAACGAACCAAATCCTTGCACCTATCACACAGGGGCTAGGGAAGGTCGATAAGGCGATCAACCCTCTGCGCAGGATCGGCATCATCGATCAAATTGGTGACGTAGCAGAAGCCAAGCCCGCGGACACAATCGGCCTTGTGCTGGGCACTATCTTTAGTGGTGGTGCGCTCGCGGGTGCTGGAGCTGGTGCAGGCGGTGGTGCCGGTGCCGGTGCCGGTCTAGCTGCTGGTGAAGGAGCTGCGGCAGCGGGCACTACTGGTCTAGCCGGTGGTGCTGCTGGTGGTGTCGGTAGTGGCTTGGGTGGTGGTATGGCTGCTGGTCAGTTGGGTACAACCGTAGGTGCTGCCGATTCGATGGGTGCGCTTGCTGGTGGTACAGGCTTCCTGCCTAGCTACGGTGCTGCTGCGACCAGTGCCGGTCTGGGTTCAGGTAGTACAGCCGGTGCAACTGGTATGTTCGGTACTGGTGCAATGACGTTCGCGCAGAAGATGGCGCTTGCACAACGCGGTCTGTCTGCTGTAAGCAACGCACAGAAGCTTGCTAACTCAGGTCAACCCACAACCACATCAGTACCGTCTGCACCGAGGGCTAGACGTGGCAGTGTGAATGAGATGCCCATTCCTGCACCACTGCCTATGATTGCAACGCCGTCACAGGGTATGCAGGCTATGCCGGGTGCAACAGCGTTGCCAACTACCACGGGCACGTATCAGAACCTGCTGACAAACATGCTGAACAACTCCATGCAGCCACCTACTCAGGGGCTCGTGGGCGTTGGCACTACTCCAAGTGTTTTGCCCTTGACGCCTAGCTCGTTGATCCCGGGCAGGTACTGACACTTTCCTGTCTCCCATAAATACCCAGATAACAAAATGGGAGACAGGAATGGACCTTACAAAACCAAACAACCTGATTGTTCTCGACAAGAGCGAGATTCGCCAGTACTGGCATTTGATCCGCCCGGGTCTTGAATACATGGTAGCGGAGAAGCGCAACCCAGACGGCTGGATGCCAGAAGAAGTGTTCTCGCTTCTTTGCAGTGGCAATGCAACCTTGGCTTTCACGTCGATCATGCGTGACTCAAACAAGGGCATGCAGTACGGCAGCAGGGATGCAGCTATCGAAGACAGTTCAGGCTTCGTAGTGCTGCAAAAGACAAACAACTTCAACGAAAGCGCTCTGCATATCTGGGTGGCTGTCAGCAACGACACGACCAAGAAGGACGGTGCAGGGTCGATCATGCAGACATTCAACACTGAGCTGAGCGAGCTTGCCAAGGTAGCAGGCTGCGCGGCTATCACATTCGCTAGCAATCAAGATTGGTGGGACAAGATCGCGCCTCGCTTCGACTTCGAGAAGCAGGAAACCAAGTGGCGCAAGGAGGTTAAGTGATCGATTTAATCGAACAGCTCAACGCGCTGCACACATACCCAAGCGTTGCCGATCTGCACGACCTCGCAGAGACGTTGAAGCAGTACAGCGCAGAAGACATCGACACATTGCTGGCATCGTTGAACAACCAACTGCTTGTCAGCGACATCAAGCGTCTTGTAGACGGTGCAATGCCAAGCACCATGACAGCGCCCATCTTCGTGCAACCAGTCGCGCCAAACGATCCCGGGTATGCGGACCTAGTTCGCACAGAAGACCCCGGATTTTCATGCGGTGGACCACCACAGATCAAGCCCTTGTAGTAACCCAAAGCCGCCTAGTGCGGCTTTTTTCTTGGTTCGTTCGTCTCGCTAAATACGACAGAAGCGCGGATTGGAGCGCTCGTAGAACGAGAAACCAAGAAATGAAGAACATCACACAAGAGAGGTTACTGAGCCTCCTTTCATACGACCCAGAGACAGGTCATTTCACACATCCCACAGGCGAAGTAGCTGGCATCGTCTCTTCACATGGCTATGTTCGCATCGTCATTGATCGAGAAACCTACTACGCGCACCGCCTAGCTTTCCTCTACATGACGGGTTCTTTCCCGGAGAAATATGTTGACCACATCAACCGTGTTCGCTCAGACAACCGTTGGTGCAACCTGCGTCCCGTCACTGCTGCTGAGAACAACCGCAACGCGGGCATGAGGAAGGACAACAAGTCTGGCTATAGAGGTGTGTATCAATCAAAGACCAGTAAGAGATGGGTTGCCGCTTGCACCCTTAGCAAAGAGCGCAAGCATCTTGGTACGTTCGATACCAAGGAAGAGGCAGCACAAGCAGTAACAGACGCGCAGATGGCGCATTACGGGGTTGTCGTCAGCCCACTCACAACAACAACAAAAACGGTGGACTGAACATGGCCTACGATTTCTTTCTAGGCAGCTCATACAACCGCGTCGGGACGTTGCAGCTAAACGGTCCCGTTGCAGGTGGTAATGCTGGCCTCAATAAAAACCAACCTGACTACAGCAATTGGAGTATCCGTGCTGCGTTCTACGATCAATCTGGAACAAAGCTCATCTCTAACCTTGTAGTCACGAACCTCTCCAACCCAGCACTGCCGCAGACAAACGGCTTGGTGCAGCTTGCCAATCCTGCGCCTACTGATACCTGGCCTACTGGTAAGGTTCAGTTGCTCATTGCAGCAACCACAGATGCTGGTGCGATTCTCCCAACTCGTCCTGTTTGGTATCGCTTCTTGGCTAACCCACTGTTGCAAGGGGGTGGCCAATGAGCACAACACCAGAAAACGAACTGATCTTCACATTCACGGAAGATCAAAGCCAAGTCGTTGCTAGCTTCGGTCCCTTCCTGCCATTGCAGCTCAGCGGCACATTGCAGGACATGCTGAACATCATTGCTGACACAGAGGCGACCGTAGAGACCGCAGTACAGGCAGCGGACACGGCAACCGCAGCCAGCGGGCAAGCACAGGCATCAGCCAACAACGCAGCGAGCAATGCAGCACAAGCACAAACCAGTGCAAGTGCGGCAGCTACTCAGGCGACCAATGCAGCAAACAGCGCCACAGCAGCAGCCAACAGTGCTACTCAGGCAGCGACCAGTGCGTCAAACGCAAGCACGTCCGCCAACAGCTCTGCTAACAGCGCCAACGCAAGCTCCACGTCTGCAACTGCTGCAAACACATCAGCAATCAATGCTTCCAACAGCGCCGCCCAAGCTGCCGCATCAGCGACCACAGCATCAACTCAAGCTGACAATGCCGCGCTCAGTGCGACCAATGCCGCAACTAGTGCAACCGCTCTTACCATCGGCCTTGCGTCGTTCAATAAAGCATGGCTGGGTGCGCACGCTACCGACCCAACAGTAGACAATCAGGGCAACCCGCTGGTTGTGGGTGCTGAGTACCTGAACACAACCAAAGTACCACCCGAGATTCGTGTCTACACATCAACGGGTTGGCAAGATCAGGACGCAACAGCAGAAGCGGCTTCTGCGAGTGCCACTCTGTCAGCTACCAGTGCAGCTACCAGTGCAACCAATGCCGCAGGTAGCGCTACCACTGCTGGTACACAAGCCAGCGACGCAGCAGCCAGTGCAACACTGGCACAGAAATGGGCGAGTCAGCCAAGCGGTACTGTTGACGGTACGTTCTATTCAGCAGCGTATTACGCGCAACAGGCATTGCAAACTGTTGTTGGTTACGCATCACTGGTGTCGCCAGCTTTCACGGGTACGCCAACTGCTCCCACGGCATCAGCGAACACGAACACAACGCAGATTGCCACCACAGCATTTGTTCTGGGTCAGGCAAGCAGCACCACTCCAAACATGGACGGCACTGCTGCAATCGGCACTGCTACCAAGTTTGCTCGTGCTGACCACGTTCACCCAACAGACACATCATTGGCCCCGTTGGCATCACCAACATTCACAGGCACTGTAACGTCACCAGTGGTATCCGCAGGTTCGTACTACACGACTGTCACGACTATGGCAGCGACTGGCAATAACCAAGCCACGTCTAACGCGGTTAGCGGCACTCTCGCTTGTGTGACTAGCTCAACGGCTGGCTCTGGCGTTGTACTGCCAAACGCTGCCGTGGGTAGGACTGTAACGCTGATTAACGACACAGCGAATGCGATCATTGTCTACGTCATGGTCAGTTCGATCCTGAACGGCGTCACAAATGGCACGCTGACATTGAGCGCTAATAGCTCAGTGGACTTCGTAAGCACTTCATCAACGAAGTGGTTTGCGAAGACAGGCGTGTACAGCTAATCAGGGGGACGAATCATGACAGGAGCAGTTTCAACTGCCGTTCCCGCAGCGGATTACAACTCGATCCAATCGACTATCAGTTCCGTGATGGGCGCTGCGTCGTTAGGTTCGACGTTCGGCTATGGGCAGACGCTCATAAGTGCGCCAGTGGTGTTTGGTAAGCCGATCAAGGCCGCTGACTGGCAGAACTTGTACACGGACATTTCACGCGCATACACACACCAAACAGGCTCTGCTCCATCTGGGGCCGTGCTGCCGGTCATTGCCGGTGGTGCAACGTGGAACGCTGCTGCAACGTCCTTGTATGCGTCAGTGGCAAACACATGCTCAACCAACAGGCTGGTTATCAATGTTGCCAACGTGACCAACACTACGCCAGTAGCAAATACGACAATCACTCGTGCTACTGCGTGGGGTTCCAGTGCGAGTGCCGCAATCGCGTGCGTGGCGTCGTTCACATGGGCGTCAGAGGCAAGTGCGTCAGCATTCTTCAATACTGGTGGCTACGTGTACATGACACTCGCACACCCCAACACGTCAACAACCCAGAACACCGCATGGAATTCGTTTCTGAGCGCGTTTGGTACGTTCACGTTCAGTGGTACGAGCATTGGTAAAGGTGGCGGTAACGGTGCGATTACTTCAATCGCGTACTCCGCCTATACAGCAGGCGGGACGACCGTTCTGAACACTGCGCAGACAACGGCCAACTACACGGCCAACACCATTGCCGTTGTCGTGAAGAAGATCACTAACGGCATGTCCGTGACTGTGACGCTGACTGACGGCCACACCAATGCATTCTCGGACGCAGTTGCACTTGGTACTAACGCAGCGTTTGGGTGGGTCCGTGCGACTGACTCAAACAACCTGCCTACGTTGCCAGTCGCGCCCACATTCACGAAAACAACCAACTTCTAAGGCTGGACCGGCGTGTACGTGGCTGATGCCACAGGATTGATGCCGGTCGTCTTCCTTATCATCTCAATGTATTCCACCGCTGTTGAGTAGTAGTCCTTCGCTGCCTGCGTGTTGCAGCCGCGCGCATATTCACGGTCGTGATGACTTTGCGTATGCAGATGCCGTGCGTCCATGGAGTCGGCAATGGGCGTGGACTCGATCTCATAGGGCGACGCATGTGTGACCAAGTTGCGCCACTGCTGCATGGTTGCGATGCGCTGGAACAGTCCGCTACCCCAGTCAGGTTTGATGCCGTGGGGTTCCATGAGCATGTTCATCTTCTCCGCAAACCTGAATGTCTTCTTGTAGCGGTCAAAGTCAAAGCCCGGGTAGCGGGGGTTGTCTGCCATGCAGAACGCCACTGAGGCGGAAAAGCTCTCGATAGCAGCGAACGACAAGACCATGCTCCCTGTAAGCAGGGCGAACAAGCGTACGCCGTTCCCAAGCATTTGTGGATTGACGCTTAGGCCGTACAGCTCTCCCGCGGAACGGAGGGTCATGTTCCAGTCGTGGTGCTCTGCTGAGTATTCGTATGGCACGGCCTAACTCCCGGTCAAAAAGATGAATTTAGGAAAATTTCCTACAAATCCCGCTGTCTAGCGCAAGAATCTGCTCCGCTACAAACTATTTTCAGCAAGTTTTGGCGTATTTTGCCTTGATCGGCGGTTATATACTAAATCACGGCAAAATCAATTTTCGGCCGTTTGACGCAAATTAATGCCCGAATCACAATTCCCTCACTGACGCAATAACGCGCTAGCCAAACTAATAAGAGGGATTATCAAATGACCGTAGCAGTAACCGCACAAAACATTCGCAAGCCGCGCACCTCCATTATCGCATATGGTGCAGCTACCGAAAATCGCGACAGCCGCAAGGCAAAAACCATTTTCGAGAAATTCGATGACAGCATTGCAGAAGCAAAATCTGCTGGTGCTGGTTATCGCGCCGCACTCAACGATGCACTGAGCAAGGCATACGCAGCTCTCTACATTTTCGAGAACGCATCGGCAAAAGATCAAGAGACGCTGCGTAAAAACCTTGAGCAGTATTGCAGCGAAGCAAACTTGACCATTACCACGGGCAAGACCAAGCCTGAGCACATGATCGTAAAGCTGGCATTCGGTGAGCTGCTGGACACTACTACGTCGCAACGTGCGCGGTTGCTGCGCCTTGCTATCAACGACGAGATGGTCAAGCCTGCGGCGTTCAAGACCTGGCTTGCTGGCAAAGGTGGCATCGTCAAAGCACTGCTCAAGACGCCAGCGCCAGATAAGCAAGCATCCACTGACTTTGCTGCCAGTGTCACACGCGGTCGCACTGCCGCTTTGAAAACGTCGCTCGGGCACATCGACAACACCAAGGTTCGCATCGAAGAAGCAGCACGCCCCAAAGCTGACGCACCTGCGCTTGCAATCATCACTGCACACCCAGACGGTTCGTTTTCCGTTCGTGCGTTTGTGCAAGACGACAAAGCTCTCGATGCCGCTTACGCAGCCTACGGTAAGACCATCTAACAACAACAAAGCAGGCCGGGTGTGCGCGCCCGGCCACGATTAAAGAGAATCCACAATGGCAATTATCAAGGCCCCAGCTTCGCTGGATGACTTCGTATTTCCGAATGCTGACGCGCGACGTGTCGTACAAAACATCGTTACGCAGAAGTTCGCCTTCCCGCTGAACACTAAGAACGGGATCATTCTGGAAGGCGTTGTTGGTACAGGCAAATCGACCTGTGCAGAGCTGATTCCAGATGCGATGGAACGCACGCTGACAGGCACGAAAGCGCAATCACGCATCGAGCATGTCAGAGCGCCCAACAATGGTGTTGGTCTGCTGTCGAACATCACTAGCGGGATCGGCTTCATCCCCGCTAACGGCAACCAACTGCATTACGTGATTCTGCATGAGGTCGATCAGCTCACCAAAGATGCACGGGAAGAGCTGCGTTCGCTGATGGATTATGCAAAGGCAAATGCGGTGTTCATCATGACGACGAACCACCTCGACAAGATCGAGAATTCCGTTCAAGACCGTAGCCGTTGCATTAGCTTCAACCCCAGCAACCCGAATGTGTTTGTGCCTGCTGTACAGGGAATGCTCTCGCAATGCGGAATAGACGATCCGCAGTATCACGAAGCTGGTTATATACACACGAAAATTCTGGGCAGGCGTAATAATCTGCGAGCAGCTATGGACGCTGTTCAAGACCTGTATGCAGAACTCAATCAATAACAGGGGGTCACGTGGTTAATGAACGATGGGAATTGACTACAAGCGCTGCTGCTTATCAGTTTGCGTTTCAGAGCGAGGTCGAACAAGCTGTATTGAACGAGGGTGTGGACGTAGATAATTGGTTAGCCGATTGCGGTGTGCAACATGCGGGATACGCAATCAGCAGATTTGAGGAATCTGAGCAGGACTACGACAGCAAAGCGGGCAAGTTCGGCAGGAAAACCAAGAAGGTCTATTATCGTGCAACGGTCATTATGCTGGATGAAAGCGAGGCATTGCAGTTCAGGCTCGCTTTCTGCGATAACTGAAGGTCAAACGGCAGGGATAATCCCTGCCGTTGTTTGTGTGTCTTACCGCATAACGTTGCGGCGGGGGTGCAGCCAATCCATATAGTCTGTTTCACTAAAAGTACAATCGAATTTCAGCATCAGCATCGTGCCAAGTTCTTCATTACTGATTGAGACGTGAATCTCCCTCTGGTCTACCTTACGTACTTTGAAATCACCGATGTAATCAAAAAGCGTCTGCCAGATTTCATCTTGTGAGTCCTCGTAAACTAGCACGTAAGTCTTGCAGCTACTTTCTGCATCATTGAAATAGCGTGATTTCGTCGCGCCCATTGCTCCCAAAAACACAGTGCTATATCCCCCGCTTCTGGCACTTGCGTTGGCTGATGCTTGTGCCTGTCCGCTGGCTGTTGTTGCTGAGCTGATTGCAGCCAAAAGCTCTTGCGCAGGGCCGGTGTTATTGCATTTTGTTGTCATTGTTGTTCTCCGAAAACCAGCTTGAACATGGTGGCGTCTTCAGCGTTGGCGAACTCGAAGACAACCTCAGGGCGCTCAGCATCAAGTCCTCGCTTCTGAGATTCCACATAGAAGTTCAACATGCCGACCACCTTTCTCAATTCGTCCATACCGGAGAGAGTCGTTCCCCACTGCTCAGTGTTGGCGTTGCACCAATCCTTCAACGCCCCCAATTGCTCAGCGGAGCTTGGCTTGACAGATACCTTGTAGATTTCAGTCATTGCTGTTCTCCCTGCTCTGTGATCGTATAAACCGATGCAGTCACGCGCTCTTTATGTTTCGCAAGGGCTGGGGCGCTGCCGTCCAATATCTGAACTCCCTCCGAATGGAAGGCAATACAGCCATCAGAAACTCGATAATCGTTTGTGTAAAAGGTTCTGTACCCTGTTTCAATGCGGAAGCGAAATGCTCGCGTGGCTTCCTTAAATGCATCCCAGTCGCTCTCCAGTTGAGCCGACTTCTGCTTGCGCTCTTCCTCGAAGCTGTACCTAACAGCTCTGCAAAACAAAAATGCGCAGGCCGCCAAGCCAGCAATGGAAAGTATTGGAAAGAGAAGTGTCATGTAATGTCTCCCTGTTATTATGTGACGTATTATTTAGGGAGCAGCGGGGTGCAGTCAAATTGATTAACTGGCTTTCGCAGAGTCATAGGTAGGGCCACAAGACATATTCAGTGGAACGTCTGGGAGTTTGTTTCCGCTTCGCTACAACAAACTGCTCTACCTCGTCTTCGTTCTGCGAACTCATTTACTCGTTTCGCGTTAAGTCAGGTACTAGTTTCTGCGAACTGAACTTATGAGCTAGCAGAGCGGCGAGTAAGTTCCCTGAGCTGCGTTAGTAGCTCAGGTGCGTGATATATCAAAACAAGTAAACAGCAGAAATTGGAATCAAAGGAATTCTAATCCCTCTTCCCGGTGATGGGATATTAGGATTATGTTCCAAACATTCCGTGAAATGTTTGTGGCCCTTGGACACCCTCTTCTGACGTTATCACAGGAAGATCAACCTGTTCTGTACCGTCTAAGCTTGTCATTGCTTGCAGATATTATCTGGGCAACCTCGTCCTGTGCATTTATCTGGACCACTTAGACTGTCCAGCGCACTTAATAGCTTTCGCTAATGGCGATAATGTTTTGGTTTTGACAACGGACCTCTCGCCTAGCACGGATGCTAGGTCTAACCTTTCGCCTTTGGCCTACCTAGCAACTACCGGGGAGCGCATGCTCACTTGCGTCATTGCTATGTATTACTGCGTTTGTAGTTGGGATTGTGTAATGAGGAAAACCTGCAAAAGCCGTCGGGTCCAGCGAGCAACTTTGCAGGTTTCTTGTTTGCCAAATATATTTGCCAAACGTTTGTAAATCTGAGATGAGGATTAATCTGGACCGTTAATCTTCGTTGTACTTTTATTTATACCACGATGATAATATCGCTGCACGAAACGTCAAAATACCTGAGGATTTGATGTGCGCTGCCAGAAAGTGTTTCTTATCTTATAGGGGCGAATAAATATCTCCAACAAGGAGATAGGTTATGAAATTTGATTTGCATCAGTCCCCGCCGCGAGCACCGCTAGCTTCGAGCTATTATGTCGCAGTGTGCAAGTTTGCAGAACTTGAGGTAGCGGAAGAGATTTACGATTGGCTCTTGGCAACATTTGGCGAAGAGCATCCCCAAACTGCGGCGCATCACGACGACTCACCCGGCCAGTGGAACATGATCCTCGATATGGAAACGAGAACCTATTCGAGCTACGACTTTGCGACAAAGCGCCACACACAGAAAGCTCTTGGCGGCGAGTCGTCCCATCACGTTCTGATACTCAACATGTACGGCGACACTTTGGCCGCGATGTTCAAACTTCGCTTCGCGGAGTATCTGTAAGAGCTATCCCAATACCTCTGCCACACGTCAGAAGACGCGCCAAGCTTCTATCGCTTCACAACCTGATGTCTGCCTAGTTCGATTAAATCGACACAAGCCAGATTGTCTTTTGTTGCTTGGAAACAACGATCCGCAGAACGTCCCAGCACGTCCTAGTGCATTGCTGGTGAGCCTGTACGGTGTTAGAACTGGTTAGTGCAGTTGGCGTAAAATGAACGGCTGCAACAGCGGTTTTGCAAGCTAGAGTAGGGCGGTACGTGCTGCGATAAGCACATTCTTGCAACAGCTCTGCAACACCGCGCAACACCGGAAACATGGCTTGTGCATTCTTCTGCACACCCTTGGAAAAGGCTTGAAGCTGTAAGTCGTTGTTTTATAAGAGTTTTTAGGAACCATCATGGCGCTACTGATCACCGACGACTGCATCAATTGCGACGTTTGTGAACCCGAGTGCCCGAACGAAGCCATCTCGATGGGGCCCGAGATCTATGAGATCGACCCCAACAAGTGCACCGAATGCGTCGGCCACTTCGACGAACCGCAATGCCAGCAGGTTTGCCCTGTGGCGTGCATTCCGAAGGATCCGAACCGCATTGAAACGCACGAGGTGCTGATGCAGCGCTACCGGTTGCTCACCGCAGCCAAGCACGCGGCCTGAAGCCGGAGGCACATCCGGTCACTTCGTTCGGCCCCACATCGCAGAAAAAGAAAACCCCGCGGCTGCAAGGCCGGCGGGGTTTTTTTCTGTTGGGGCAGGGCGCCGATAGTCGGCAATGCCCCGATGCGCGATGCCGAGACCTAGCGCCCGGTGTGCAGTTCCTGCATGGCGCGCTCGCTGTCGCCGCGCGCCAGCACGCCGAGCGGTCCGATGGTGCGGTCGATGGCTTCGTCGATGGCCTGCTGCTCTTCCTTGCGCGGCGGCTTCAGCACAAAGTTGACGACGTCCTCGCGCCCACCTGCCGCGCCGCCCGGTGCGTTGCGCGGATGGCCCACGCCGATGCGCAAGCGCCAGTACTCCTGCGTGGTCAGATGCGCCGAAATGTCCTTCAGGCCGTTATGGCCGCCCGAACCGCCGCCGCGCTTGAGCTTGACCGCGCCGGCCGGCAGGTCCATTTCGTCGTGCGCCACCACGATCTCGTCGGGCAGGATCTTGTAGAAGCGCGCCAGCGACACCACCGAGAGGCCCGAGCGGTTCATGAACGTGGAGGGCTTGAGCAGCCAGATGTCCTGGTCCCACAGCCGCGCGCGGCCGGCCAGGCCATGGAAGCGGCCTTCCACGCGCAGCGTGGTGCTGCCCATGCGGGCGAGCTGGTCGACGAGCCAGAACCCGGCGTTGTGCCGGGTGGCCTCGTATTCCGCCCCGGGATTGCCGAGGCCGACGATGAGCTTGATCATGCGTTCAAGAAAGCGAAATGCAGGCGTGAAAGGATACGCGAAAACCGCGTACGAAAAAAAACCGCCGGCGAACCGGCGGTTTCTTCTTGAAGCGCGGGCAGCTTAGGCAGCCGGCGTTTCGCCTTCGCCACCTTCGGCGGCTTCGGCCGACTGGGCACCGGCCGGCAGCGAGATGCTGGCGACTGCCGGGTTGTCGTCACCGTGGGTGATGGCGGTCACGCCCTTCGGCAGCTTCAGGTCCGACAGGTGCAGGGTCTGGTTCAGCTCGACAGCGGCCAGGTCCACTTCGATGAACTCGGGCAGGTCGGCCGGCAGGCACGACACTTCCAGGTCGTTCAGGATGTGGTTCACGATACCGTGGCCCAGCTTCACGCCAGGAGCGGTTTCCTGGTTCATGAAGTGCAGGGGCACCTTCACGTGGATCTTTTCCGTGGCCGACACGCGCTGGAAGTCAACGTGCAGCACCAGCGGCTTGAACGGGTGCATCTGGAATGCGCGCAGCAGGGCCTTTTCGTTCTTGCCAGCCACTTCCAGGTCCAGGATCGACGAGTGGAACGCTTCCTTCTTCAGGGCGTGCCACAGGGCGTTGTGATCCAGTTCGATCATCTTCGGCTCGGCGGCGCCGCCGTAGATGATGCCAGGCGTCTTGCCCGAATTGCGCAGGCGGCGGCTCGCACCCGTACCCTGTACGCTACGTTCGAAAGCTACTACTTTCATGTCCAACTCCAATGTGAAGAAGGCTGCCCGCGACCAGGCAGCCTCGACTGAACGGTACGACAACAAAACCGTACCGCATGAATCACATTGGCCACCCTGAAGGTGGCCAATGCGGTAAAGCCCAAAATTCTAGCAGGCTTTCGCCCGCGATGCGCTGGCTTGCCGCTTAATGGTCGGCAAACAGCGACATGATCGAGTCGCCCTTCACGATCCGGGTGAAGGTTTCGGCCAGCAGCGGGGCGGTGGAAACCTGGCGGATCTTGCCGGACTGGCGCGCTTCGTCGGACAGCGGAATCGTGTCGCAAACCACCACTTCGTCCAGCGACGAGGCAGCGATGCGGGCAGCGGCGCCACCGGACAGCACCGGATGCGTGCAGTAGGCGAAGACCTTCAGCGCGCCACGTTCCTTCAGCACCTGGGCGGCCTTGCACAGCGTGCCGCCGGTGTCGATCATGTCGTCCATGATCACGCAGTTGCGGCCGGCCACTTCACCGATGATGTTCATCACCTCGGACACATTGGCCTTGGGGCGACGCTTGTCGATGATGGCCAGGTCGCAATCCAGCTGCTTGGCCAGCGCACGGGCGCGCACCACGCCGCCGACGTCAGGCGACACAACCAGCAGGTCGCCGTAGTTCTTCTCGCGCAGGTCGCCCAGCAGAACCGGCGATGCGTAGATGTTGTCGACGGGAATATCGAAGAAGCCCTGGATCTGGTCGGCGTGCAGGTCCATCGTCAGGACGCGCTCGACGCCGGCCACTTCCAGCATGTTGGCCACGATCTTGGCCGAGATGGCCACGCGCGCCGAACGCGGGCGGCGATCCTGGCGTGCATAGCCGAAGTAAGGCATGGCGGCGGTGATGCTGCGTGCCGAGGCGCGCTTGAGCGCATCGACCATCACCATCAGTTCCATCAGGTTGTCGTTGGTCGGCGCGCAGGTGGACTGCAGCACGATGACGTGCTTGCCGCGAACGTTTTCCTGGATTTCTACCTGGACTTCACCGTCGGAGAAACGGCCGACCAGAGCTTTGCCCAGCGGAATGCCGAGGTGCTGTACGACAGCCTCCGCGAGTTTAGGGTTGGCGTTGCCGGTAAATACCATCAAGCCTTCGACGCTCATTCGGGGCACCTGTCTTGCTGCTGGGGGAGCTTTGTGCTACCGGCTGGTGCCGGTAGCGAGTTCTGCATGTCCGTTTGGACACTATAGGAAGTAATGGCAGGGGAAGAAGGATTCGAACCTTCGAATGCCGGAATCAAAATCCGGTGCCTTGACCAACTTGGCGACTCCCCTACACAACCTTTATCGTCTGTCGCCGAACCGAACTTTACTTCAGTACTTCGCCAAACGAATAACCTGCTATGCGACTGTTGCGAGCGGGTGATGCGACAAACTTCTCACACACCTGCCATCCCATTCGGACGGCAACCTTTCCATTACCTTCTGCGCTTCCGCCTCGTCTTCAAAACGGGCAAATACGCAGGCTCCGGAACCGGTCATCCTTGCATGCTGACTGTACTGTCTCAGCCATTCAAGGGCTCGGGCAACTTCGCCGAACTTCGCTGTTGCTATCGCTTGCAAGTCGTTGCGACCGAAAGCGAATTTGTTTGTGCAAGCAGCGAAGTCCGCAACTATAGAGATCGGTGAATCCCTTGTCAAGCGTTCATCGGAAAAAATTGCTGCAGTCGGTACATGCTGGCGCGGATGAATGACCACGAACCAGCTGTCGGGCAGGTCCACGGGCGTCAGTTCCTCGCCCACGCCTTCGGCAAACGCATTCTGGCCGAACACGAACACCGGCACGTCGGCGCCCAGCGCCAGGCCGATGCGCATCAGTTCCTCGCGCGGCACACCGGTGCCCCACAGATGGTTCAGCGCCACCAGTGTGGTGGCGGCGTCGGAAGATCCGCCGCCAATGCCGCCGCCCATTGGCAGGATCTTGTCGATGGCGATGTCGGCGCCGAATGGCGTGCCGGTGGCCTGCTGCAGCGCGCGCGCGGCGCGCACCACGAGGTCGGTGTCGGCGGGTACGCCGGGAATGTCCGTGACGCGCGCGACGATGCCGTCGTCGCGGCGACGGAAGTGAAGCGTGTCCGACCAGTCGATCAGCTGGAACACCGTCTGCAGCGTGTGATAGCCGTCGGGCCGGCGGCCCGTGACATGCAGGAACAGGTTGAGCTTGGCCGGCGCGGGGCAATTGCGCAGGTCGGGGGGCGGCAGCGGGGTGCCGGTGGTTGTGGCGGGGGTCATGCCGGGTGTCATTCCTTGGCTTGCGGGTCGATCACGAGTCGCACGGAGAGCGGGGCGTCGTTGCCGTCGCGCGCCATGTCGATGCGGCGCGGCTGCGTCGAGGGGGTCTGGGTGCCTTCGGCCGGCTCCTGCCAGGCCATGTAGCGCACGGTCCAGCCGTTCTGCCGCAGCGTATCGGGCCGCCCGCCGGGGTCGCGCGTGACGCTCGCAGGCGTGCCCGGCGCGGCGCGGCCATGAAGCCAGTCGCGCATGCCGGCCACGGGCAGCGAGAAGCCCAGGGCCTGCTCCATCAGGCTGTCCACTTCGGGGGCGTTACGCGGCTTTTCGTTGGGCAGGTCGAGCGTGGCGCCCGATGGCGTGCTGGTCACCACGGCCAGCGTCTGGCCAAGCGGCGAAATCAGGTCGAGCCGCACGTTGCGGCCCTGTTCTTCCCAGCGGAAGCTGCCCTGCACGCCTTCGCTGCGGCCGTAGCGCGTGTAGTTGGCGGCAAAGCGCCCCGTGTACTGCTCGTTGCGGGCGGCCTCGCCAGCGTCGAAGCTGCGCGTGGGCGTGATGCTCGCACATGCGGACAGCCAGAGCGGTGCGGCAAGGCAAAGCAGGGCCAGTCGTCGGGATCGGTGCATGGACGTGGTTGGCGAAAACGTGAAAGAGGATCGAAGTGGCAACGTGCGCGGCGGCCCGCGAGTGGCCCGGGGGATCGGACCGAGCGATCGAACCGAGCGATCCAACTGGGCGATCTTGGGCGAAGATGCACGCAACATGGCGGCTGCATGGCGCATCGGGCGGCGCGCCCGGGCTGTGGGCCCCGGGCGACCGGCGTCGCGCCGCGCGCGCCTATTTCGAGAGCAGCAGGTTCTGGTTGTAGCGACGCAGGGTGTCGATCAACGTGGCATTGCCGGGTTCCACCTTGGCGGCCTCGTTCCAGGTCTTGCGCGCTTCCTCGTGCTGGCCCAGCTGCCAGAGCACCTCGCCCAGATGGGCGCCGATCTCGGCCTCGGGCGCCTTTGCATAGGCGGTTTTCAGCAGGTCGGCGGCAGGCTGCAGTTCGCCCTGGCGATACTTGACCCAGGCCAGGCTGTCCATGATGTACGGATCGTCCGGGCCCAGTTCCGACGCACGCTCCAGCAGCTTGCGCGCTTCGGGCAGGCGCTCGTTGCGATCGGCCAGCGAGTAGCCCAGCGCGTTGTAGCCCTGCTTCTGCTCAGGCTGCAGCGCGATGACCTTGCGCAGGCCGCGCTCCATGCTGTCGTAGCGCTTTTCGCGTTCGTCGAGCATGGCCAGTTCGTAGAGCCAGTCGGCATTGTCGGGCTCTACCTTCACGCGCTCGTCCAGCACCTTGCGTGCGCGTTCGTAGGCCTTGCCGTCGAGCAGCGCGGCCACTTCGGCCTGACGGATGGCCGTCATGCGCTGGTTGCGCTGTACCGGGTCGGAGATGTCCTCGGCATCGGCAAGCAGGTCGCCGAACACGGCCTGCGCGTCGTCGAGCTTGCCCATGCGTGCCAGCAGCTGGCCGCGCTTGGCCTGCGCCGCGGTGGCCAGGCGGCCGTCCTCGATCTTGTCGAGCCAGCCGATGGCCGTGGGGTAGTCCTTCTTCTCCTCGGCAATCTGCGCCAGGTACTGATAGGCAATGTCGGGATTGGCCGCGGGCGACTTCTCGGCCATCTGCAGGTATTCCTTCAGGTAGCGCTCGGCATCGTCATAGCTGCGGGCCTGCAGGCTGGTCAGGCCCAGCGCCAGCGGCACGCGCGGGTCGGACGGGGCCACCTTGCGCAGCACCTCGAACTCTTCGCGCGCGGCCTGCATGTCGTTCTTCTGCAGGTACAGGCGCGCCAGCGTGATGTGACCGTTGACCGACGACGGCGACTTGGCCAGGAAGCGCTTGAGCACCTCGATGGACTTGTCCGTGGCCGATTCGGCCTGCAGCTCGGCGGCCATCAGCGCGGCCGGTTCAAGGTCGGGCTTGATGCGCAGCGCCTGGTCCAGTTCGGTCAGCGCGCCCGCGTTGTCGCCGGCCGCCTCGCGCGCGCGGGCCAGCGCCAGATGCGTTTCGGCCAGCTTGGCGTCGTTCGCCGTGATGCGCTGGAGCACGCCCACCGCGCCTGCCGGGTCGCTGGTGCGCGACATCTGCTGCTGGAGCAGCAGGATGGCTTCGCCGCGATGATTGGCCGGCGCGGCCGCAAGCTGCTGCACCAGCAGCGGCTCGGCGTCTTCCCAGCGGCCATTGAGCACCAGCAGCGTCGATAGCACCTGGCGCGCCGCGGGCGACTTCGGCGCCAGTTCGGCCCAGAGCCGTGCGCTATCGAGCGCCTGCTGCGCAACGCGCGCGTTGAAGGCGATCTCGGTGGCGCGCTGCGCCATGCGCGGATCGCGCGTGTCGCGCGCCAGATCCATGTACGTGCGGTAGGCCGGGCCTACCAGTCCGCGCTGCAGCGAGATCTCCGCCGCCAGCACGCGATACAGGATGTCTGGCGTCAGGGTAACGTTGGGCAGTGGCGTGCGTGCCGCCTTGGCTGCGCTGCCGGGTGCCGGAATCTCGATGACTTCGTCATCGTTCTGGGCAACCGTGGCCGGTGCGGCATGGGCCAGCGACGCGAATGCCAGGCTCGCGGCCACGCCCAGGGCGCGCGCATGGCGACGGAAACGGAATGCATTCATGGGGCGGGGTTCCGGGCGCATGGTCTGAGTGGGCAAGATTTGGTCCGGCATGAAATCAAGGCTCCGGCGCACGGGGCGTAGGAATGGATGGAGGCATTGTAGCCTGCCGCTACAATGCCCTGCTTGCGCTGCGGGGCGCTTACGTATGGGAACCCGCACAATGGGCTTGCGCCGGCAGGGAATTCCCTGCGTGCTTGGAGCGCAAAACGGGGCCATAGGTTCTGCGGGTGGTTGAAGCTGGGCCGGATGCCGGCCGGGAGATACAAGGCGCGATGCCAGAATTGCCGGAAGTCGAGGTCACGCGGCGCGGTTTGCTGCCGCACGTGGTGGGTCGCCGCATCGTCGACGTGACCGTGCGTCACCGCGGGCTGCGCTGGCCCGTGGAGCCGGCACTCGAGGCGCGCCTGGCGGGCCGCGTGATCCGCCGCATCGAACGGCGTGGCAAGTATCTGCTGCTCGAATGCCTGCCGGCGCCGGGAGCAGCGCAAGCGCCCGGGGAGGCGGCCGACGAGGCCACGCCGGGCTGGCTGCTTGTGCACCTGGGCATGACCGGCACGCTACGCGTCTATCCCGATCCACCCGCCGCCGGCGCACACGATCACCTCGACATCGTGCTGGGGCCGGCCAGCGGGCAGGGCGGGGATGGAAGCAACGCCGAGGCCGGGGCCGGCGGAGGCACCGACGTGGTGCTCCGCTTCCGCGACCCCCGCCGCTTCGGCGCCATTGTCTGGACGCCGCTTGCCGAATCGGCGCTGTCCGAACACCCGCTGCTGCGCCGCCTGGGCATCGAACCGTTCGACCCGCGCTTTGACGGCGCCTGGATGCACAAGCTCACGCGCGGCCGCTCCGTGGCCATCAAGCAAGCCCTGCTGGCCGGCGAGATCGTGGTGGGCGTGGGCAACATCTACTGCTCGGAAAGCCTGTTCCGGGCCGGCATTCGCCCCACCACGCCGGCCGGGCGCATCAGCCTGCCGCGCTATGAAAAGCTGGCCACGGCCGTGCGCGAGACGCTGGCCGAAGCCATTGCGCGCGGCGGCAGCACGTTGCGGGATTTCGTCGGCAGCGACGGCAGCAGCGGCTACTTCCAGCTCGATTGCCTGGTCTACGATCGCGCCGGCGAGCCCTGCCGCGTCTGCGGCACGCCGATCCGGCAGATCGTGCAGGGTCAGCGCTCCACGTTCTACTGCCCGCACTGCCAGCACTGAAGCCGGCCCTCCGCGGCGCCGGGCGCTTCGGACGGCCGCGCATGGCAATCCTGTGGCGAAATATTGTTGCAATGATTTGCCGATGGCTCGGCGCAACACTCGGCACGCAGAAGCGCAACAAGGGGCGCGAATTCCACAAAATCCGCCAAGAAACCTGTATCGTGTGCGCAGTCATAAAAAGTTACAAAAGCGCTGGAATGCCATGCTGACCATGGCACCCGGCAAGGCGCCGACACCGGGTCCGCGGGTCAACGGACAAAGCCCGGCGTCTGCGCAAGGTGTGCGCCCAAAATCATAAATCCGAGAAAACAGCGAACCACTCCATGACGAGCCTCGCCCATCAATTCGAACAATATGGCGCCTGGAGAACCGGGGTCCTTCAGTCACTCGCGGAATTCCAGTCCTGGCTGCAACAGTACGACCTGCACGATGCCACCGCGGACGACCGCGCCCAGCGCATCCAGAGCGTGCTCAAGAGCGACCGCCTCAAGGTGGCGTTCATTGCCGAGTTCTCGCGCGGCAAGAGCGAGCTGATCAACGCCATTTTCTTTGCCGACTACGGCCGGCGCATCCTGCCCTCGTCGGCCGGACGCACGACGATGTGCCCGACCGAGCTGCGCTACGACGAGCACGAGCAGCCCTGCATCCGGCTGCTGCCGATCGAGACACGCCTGCAGGACGCGTCGACGGCGGACTTCATGGAGCCGGGCACGTCCAACTCGCACTGGACCACCGTGCCGCTCGACCCGTCGTCGCCCGAAGGCATGCTCGCGGCGTTCCAGCACGTGGTGGAAACCACGCGCGTGACGCCGGCCATGGCCGAGTCGCTGGGCCTGTACAACGAGAACGATCCGGACGCCGCCTGGTCGGTGGATGCCGATGGCATGGTCGAGATCTCGCGCTGGCGCCACGCGGTGATCAACTTTCCGCACCCGCTGCTGCGCCAGGGTCTGGTGATTCTCGATACGCCGGGCCTGAATGCCATCGGTACCGAACCCGAGCTGACGCTGCGCCTGATTCCGGACGCGCACGTGGTGGTGTTCGTGCTGGCGGCCGATGCCGGCGTGACCAAGAGCGACCTCGACCTCTGGCGCAGCCATGTGGGCGCCGGCCATCGCCGTGGCTGCCTGGCCGTGCTCAACAAGATCGACGGCCTGTGGGATCCGCTGAAGACCGCGCCCGAGATTGCCGGCGAAATCGCCCGCCAGGTGCGGACGACCGCGCAGACGCTGGGCATCGAGGAACGCCGCGTGTATCCGGTGTCCGCGCAGAAGGGCCTGGTGGCGAAGGTCACGCACGACGAGCCGATGCTGGTGCGCAGCAACCTGATGCAGTTCGAGAACGTGCTGTCCAACCAGCTGATTCCGCAGCGGCGCGAGATCGTGTCCGACCAGGTACAGCGGCTGGTGCAGGACATGTCGCGCGGCGCGCAGCAACTGCTGCAAAGCCGCCGGCGCGACATCGTCGAGCAGCTGTTCGAACTGCGCGGCCTGCGCGGCAAGAACCACGCGATGGTCAAGCACATGCTGCTGCGCGTGCAGAGCGAGAAGGAAGAGTTCGAGCAGAGCATCGCCAAGTTCCAGGCGCTGCGCCTGGTGTTCGGGCGCCACAGCGCCGACATCATCAAGAGCCTGCAACTGCGCGACGTACGGCGCACGATGCGCGACCGGCGCGAGCAGATGAAGGAGCGCTTCTTCTCGCGCGGCCTGCGTGAAGACATGGAAGGGCTGTTCGCCCAGCTGACCGGCCTGATCTCCGACGCCGACCAGAAGATCGCGGGCCTGCACCAGCTCGTGGAAAGCATGTATCGCCGTTTCAACGCCGAGCATGGCTTCACGTTGCCGTCGCCCATGCAGTTCGTCACGTCGCGCTATGCGGCCGAGCTGCAGGAGACGCTGGCGCTGGTCAACGCGCACTTCGGCACCGTGAACATGCTGACGCGCTCGCGTCCGCAACTGGTGCAGAACGCCTTTGCGACGATGGCCAGCCGTGTGCTGGAGAACTTCCGCGACCTGAACCGCGACATCGAGATCTGGCTGAAGTCGGTGATGACGCCGCTGGAGGCGCAAGTGCGCGAGCACCAGAAGCAGCTGCGCCGCCGCGTGGATTCGATCGAACGGATCCACGAAGCCACCGACACGCTGGAGGCTCGCATTGCGGAACTCGAGGAGGTACTGAACGGCCTGGACGAGCGCAGCACGAAGATCGAAATGTTCACGCGCAAGCTGGTGGAGCCGCCGGTGGAGGCCGCGGCGCGCGCGGCGTAAAGCCGGCGCCGGTCGTCGCCGCAATCGTTGGTATCATGTGGCGCCGCCTTCCGGGCGGCGCTTTTTCATTCCAAGATCCGCGCAATGCCCCGCCAGTCAGCCGTCCCTTCCCCGGTCTCCGAAGACATCACCGTGCCGCCAGATTTCGGCATGCGCGTGGTGGCGTGGCAGCGCCAGCATGGCCGGCACGACCTGCCCTGGCAGAACACGCGCGACCCGTACCGCATCTGGCTGTCCGAGATCATGCTGCAGCAGACGCAGGTGGCGGCCGTGATCGAATACTTCCAGCGCTTTGTCACCGCGCTGCCCGACGTGGCCGCGCTGGCCGCCGCGCCGGCGGATCAGGTCATGGCGCTCTGGGCCGGGTTGGGCTACTACTCGCGCGCGCGCAACCTGCACCGCTGCGCGAAGGATGTCATGGAAGTGCACGGTGGCGTCTTTCCGACCGATCCGTCTGTGCTGGTGACGTTGCCGGGCATCGGGCGCTCGACCGCCGCGGCCATTGCCGCGTTCAGCGCCGGCGTGCGTTCGCCGATCCTCGATGGCAACGTGAAACGCGTGTTTGCGCGCGTGTTCGGCATTCATGGCTACCCGGGCGAGCGCGCCATCGAAACGCGCATGTGGACGCTGGCCGGGCTGGCGCTGCCGCCTGCCGGCCCGCGCCAGGCCGACGACATGGTGGCCTACACGCAGGGACTGATGGATCTTGGCGCGACGGTGTGCTCGCGTGGCAAGCCCGCGTGCCTGGCCGATGCGGACGCGTGTCCGCTGGCACCGGATTGCGTGGCCAGGCGCGACAATCTCACCGCCATGCTGCCCACCCCCAAGCCGCGCGCCGCCATTCCCGAGCGCAGCACGGTGATGCTCATCGTGCGGCATGGGCGCGAGGTGCTGGTCAGCCTGCGGCCCGCCAGCGGCATCTGGGGCGGACTCTGGAGCCTGCCCGAACTGCCGGTGGAGACGCTGCCGTTCGATGCGGAGGCTGCCGAGGATGCTGCGCTGGAGGCCGCGCGGCCGTTTGGCCAGCCCACGCGCGCATACCTGGCCGGCGAACTGACGCACGTGTTCACGCACTTCCGCTTGTTGATCCGCGCCATCCGCGTTGACCTCGAGGCGGCAACGCCATGCGCCGGGGGCGAGACGCGCTGGCTCTCGCTGGACGACCTCGATGCGCTCGGCACGCCCGCGCCGGTACGGCGCCTGCTCGAAGACCAGGCGCGTAGCGGCCTGTTCTGAACAGAACCGAAGGCCTGATCCGCGACGCAGGTCTCAGACGATGTGGTGTTGCCGCATGTAGCGGTGCACGATCTCGATGCGCATGCCCGCGTCGGGCAGGGCCATCAGCATCTGCTTGGCCTTGAGCGGCACCGGCAGCAGCTCGCACAGCCGGTTGGCAACCCAGGTCGGGTCATCCCACAGATAGGGCTCCGCGAACGGCAGGCGGGCCTTGTCGGGCTGTTCGCTGTGGATCGAGGCGACGATGCGGCGCAGCGCCTCCAGGCACTCGCTCAGCAGTTCGAGCTTGCAGTCGATGACGTCGTCGGGCAGCAGTTCCGCCTCGGCCACCAGCAGCCCGTCGTCGCGCGTGGAATGAGACAGCACGCGAAAGCGCTGGCGCCCGCGCGTTTCGATCAGCAGCACGCCCAGCTGCTCCATGTTGCAGTCGACGATCTCGGCCAGGCAGCCGATCTCCTCGGGCTGCGTGGCCAGCCCCGGGCGGGCCACCTCTTCACCGCTGGCGATCAGGCATACGCCGAATGGCATGCCGTCGCGCATGCAGTTGCGCACCATGTCGACGTAGCGCTTTTCGAACACGCGCAGCGGCAGGCGGCCGCCGGGAAAGAGGACCGTATTGAGTGGAAACAGCGGCAGCGCATCCAGCGTGGTGACAGAGGGTGCGGTGTCGGAGGAAGGTATCGACATGCGATTGGCCGCTCCAGAGGCGGGACGGCGAGCGCCGTCCGTTCATGCCCGCGTGTCAGCCGGGAGGGGCCATTTCGCGGTGTCTGACCAGCACATTACCATGGGCCCGGAAATAGTTGGCGAGTCGTTCGGCGATGAACACCGAGCGATGCTGGCCGCCCGTGCAGCCAATGGCCACGGTCAGGTAGCTGCGGTTGTCGCCGATGAAACTTGGCAGCCACTTTTCCACGTAGGCGCGAATGTCCTCGGCCATGGCCAGCACCATCGGCTGGCTCTGGAGGAAGTCGATGACCGGGGCATCGCGGCCGGTCAGCGGCCGCAGCGCGAGATCGTAATAGGGGTTGGGCAGCGAGCGCACGTCGAACACGAGGTCCGCATCGCTGGGCACGCCATGCTTGAAACCGAACGATTCGAACAGCAGCGTCAGGGGCTGGTCGGCGCCGCTTTCCTTGTGAATCAATTCCTTGATCCAGCTACGCAGCGTATTGGTGCGGACGTTGCTAGTGTCGATCCGGTGCGCTGACTCGGCCAGCGGACTCAGCAGCTCGCGCTCCATCTCGATGGCCTCGACCAGCGCGGTGCTGACCGGCGGCTCGGGCTCGCTGCCGCTGCCGGGCGACACGCGCGTGGACAGCGGGTGGCGGCGGCGGGACTCGGAGTACCGCTGCACCAGCGCGTCGGTGTTCGCCGTGAGGAACAGCACCTGCACCTGATGATCGGCGGACAGCTCGCGCACGGTATCGGGCAGCTGGGCCAGCGATTCGCGGCTGCGAATGTCGGTGGCCACGCCCAGGTGCGTGTAGCCCTGATCGGCCAGATAACGGGTGAGGTCGGGGATGAACTGCGCGGGCAGGTTGTCGACACAGTAGTAGCCTGCATCTTCCAGGACGTTCAGGGCGACAGACTTGCCGGAGCCGGAGATTCCGGTGATGAGAATAATGCGCATAGCGACGCAAGGATAGCACCGCATAGTGGCTGCGTCATGACAGCCTCTGTCATAAAAGAATGGCGAATCGCGCTAGATTCGCCATTTTCACGCACGATGATGCCGCTTTTGGCGGATCAGGCTGCCGGCTTGGCCGACAGGCAGTCGCTCATCGCCTTCTTGTAGTCGTCGCCCTTCTTGCCCTTGTTCTGCTTGCTGCACGCCGACATCTTCTCCTGCTGGGTCTTCGGTTCGGCCGCCGCGGCCGGCGCGGTGCCCGACAGGCATTCGCTCTGCGCCTTCTTGTATTCGTCGCCCTTCTTGCCCTTGTTCTGCTTGCTGCAAGCTGCCATCTTTTCCTGCTGCGCCGTCTTGCCGGAGGCAGCCGGAGCAGAGGCGCCCTGGGCAAATGCGCCCGTGGCAAACAGCGGGGTCACCAGCACACACATCGCGATCAGTTTCTTCATGCTTCTCTCCTGGCTGTGGAAAAACACATCGTCGCCACGCGCCTGCCTGCACTGCCTGGGGCTGGCGGTATCGGTCTGGGCTCGGCGCCCATTACAGCACAAAACGGTGATAGGTCACAGCGCGTTGACGGCGAGCAGCGCGGGCTTGTAAGCAAATGAAAAACGCCCGCTTTTGGAGCGGGCGTTGGCGGCGGGAAGGGCGGAACGCTCAGAGTAGCCGGCCTTGGCCGCGCGACACCACATCGGCCTGCATGGCGGCGCGCTGGCGATCCATGAAGTCGCGCAGGGTATCGATGCCGCGCAGCCGCAGGATGGTGTTGCGCACGGCGGCTTCCACCAGCACGGCCAGGTTGCGGCCGGCTGCCACCTGGATCTTCACCATGTGGATCGGCAGGCCCAGCACATCGAGGTATTGCGAATCTAGCGGCAGCCGCTCGAACTCGCCGTCGTTGCGGCGCACCAGCTGCACCACCAGCTTGAGCTTCATCTTCCGGCGCACGGCCGTTTCACCGAAGATCGTCTTGATATCGAGCAAGCCCAGGCCGCGCACTTCGAGCAGGTTCTGCAGCAGCGGCGGGCAGCGGCCCTCGATGAAGTCGGGGCCCAGCCGCACGAAGTCCACCGCGTCGTCGGCCACCAGGCCGTGGCCCCGCGAAATCAGTTCCAGCCCCAGTTCGCTCTTGCCCAGGCCCGATTCGCCCATGATCAGCACGCCCATGCCGAGGATGTCGAGAAACACCCCGTGCATCGTCACGCGCGGCGCGGAGATGCGCGACAGGTACAGGCGCAGGTGGTCGATCACGGCAGCCGACGACACCGGCGTGGTGAACAGCGGCGTGGAGGAACGCGTGCAGCGCAGTTCCAGGTCGGGCGGTGGCTCCATGCCGTCGGCCACCACCAGGAATGGCGGTTCGAGCAGGATCAGCTCGCCCATCTGCCGCTTGCGCGGCTCGTCGTCCAGACGCTGGTAGTACAGGATCTCGGGTTTGCCGAGTACCTGGATCCGGTTCGGGTGGATCAGGTTCAAGTGGCCAACCAGGTCAGCCGCGGAGGTGGCCTCGCGCGCGAATTCGACGTCGAAGGCACGGTCCGCGCCTTCCAGACCGGCGACCCACGACAGCTTGATGTCGGCTGCGTTGTCGTCGAAGATCGACTGCGAGGTGACGCCGGTAAGTTCCATGCGGGATGACTTTCTACGAGGGGGCGGTATGGCTTCAGGCGGCCTGTACGGCCGGCGGCCGGCTGGTCAGGGGTGCCATTGGGTGAGCAACTGGTGAACGGCCTCGGGCGTGGGCAGCGTGGCCAGGCCTTCCCGCATGTCGCGGTCCGACAGCAACTGGGCGATCTCGGACAGGATTTCCAGGTGCTGCTGGGTAGCCTGCTCCGGCACCAGCAGGAAGATCAGCAGCGAGACCGGCTTGCCGTCGGGCGATTCGAACGGAATCGGCTCGGCCAGGCGCATGAAGCCGGCCAGCGGCTGCTTCAGGCCCTTGATGCGGCCATGCGGGATGGCCACGCCGGCGCCCAGGCCGGTGGAACCCAGCGATTCGCGTGCAAAAAGGTTGTCGGTGACGGTCGCGCGGGCCACGCCATGGTTGTTCTCGAACAGGAGCCCGGCTTGCTCGAAGACCCGCTTCTTGCTGGTGACGGTGACGTCGAGGTGGATGTTGCCGGGTGGCAGCAATTTGGCCAAACGATTCATGGGCGATGCACGAGAAGTCAGAGTAGCGATACGGCGCGCAACAGCCGTCCCGCCGGGTGGGGCAAATTCAGGGTATCGAGTGCTAAGGACGCCCGCATTGGAGCGTCCGGCCATTATAGAGCAGGGCTGCAGCGCGCTTTTGCGTTGCAGCGCCGTCGCCGCGGGCGATGCCGCGAGCGGACCGGCCGGTTCGCCCACCTGAATGTACCGTCGCGCTCGCCTGGGCGTTGCCCATGCTGCATGAGGCGCGCAATACGTCAGGACCGTTCTGCCTATCGTTTTTGTATGGCGCAGCATACACCGAGCAGCGCCGGATGCGAACACCCGCACCGTTCAAATCCTGAGCGCCGTGGCGCGAAGGTAACGCGGAAGTCACGGCGCCGCGGGGCGCGCGCCCATCAAAAAAGCCGCGCTTGGTGCGCGGCTTTACTCTCTTCCTATCGGTCCTCTCAGGGACGCAGCAGGCAGCTATTTCAGTCTGCCGATCTTATTGCTGCTGTAGCTGGGCTTCCGCCATCTGATACTTGACGGCCTCGCGGTCATGGCCTTGCACGCGATCCTTGTAGCGAATCACCTGGCGATCCAGCTTGTCGACCAGACAGTCGATCGCCGCGTAAAGGTCTTCATGATGGGCTTCCACGAAGATGTCCTTGCCCTTGAGATGCAGATTGATTTCCGCGTACTGACGCCTGTCCTTTTCCTTGTGGTTGTCGACGGATAGCAGCACGCTCACGCCAATGACCTGATCGAAATGCCTGACAATTCGCTCCAGTTTCGTTTCCACATACTCACGCAGCGGCGGCGTGATGTCGAGGTGGTGTCCACTGATCTTGAAGTTCATAGCGCTTCTCCTTCTGAAAGAGCCGCACCAGGCAGGCGGTTGCGGCTCGGCTACAAAGACTTGCGGAGATTCACTGCGGGGATTTTCAGCGCTTCGCGGTATTTGGCCACCGTGCGGCGTGCGACCACAAAGCCCTGTTCGCCCAGCAATTCGGCGATGCGGCTGTCGGAAAGAGGATTCCTGGGGTCTTCGGCTCCTATCAGTTGCTTGATCAGCGCGCGGATCGCCGTGGATGAGGCCGCGCCGCCAGTCTCCGTGGAGACGTGGCTACCAAAGAAGTACTTCAGTTCGAAAGTACCCATTGGCGTGGCCATGTATTTGTTGGTGGTCACCCGGGAAATGGTCGACTCATGTAAACCGAGTGTATCGGCAATTTCCCGCAAAACCAAGGGGCGCATCGCTATTTCGCCGTGCGAAAAAAAGTTCTTCTGACGCTCCACAATCGCCTGCGCCACACGCAGGATCGTATCGAATCGCTGCTGAATGTTCTTGATGAGCCACCGCGCTTCCTGCAGTTTCTGCTGCAGTCCGGCTGCCCCCGCCTCGCCCTTCGCACCGCGCAAAATTTGCGCATACATGTCGTTGATGCGCAGGCGGGGCATCACATCGGGATTCAGCTGGGCAATCCAGCCACTGCCACTCTTGCGCACGAACACATCCGGTACGACGAAATCGGCTTCCGGGCGGCTGTAGGCATGCCCGGGGTACGGGGCCAGCGAGCGAATCAGATCGTGCGCGGCCTTCAATGCAATTTCGTCAACTTGCAGCGCTTTCTTGAGGCGGGTGTAATCCCGTACCGCCAGCAGTTCGAGGTGATGGTTGACGATGGAAAGTGCCAGCTCGCGCTGCGGATGCTGCAGGCGTTTCAGTTGCAGGCTCAGGCACTCGGCGGCATTGCGCGCGCCTACGCCCGGCGGATCGAAGCTCTGCAGCAGCGTCAGGATCGCGTGCACTTCGTCGATTTCGAACTCCAGCTCCTCGGGCAGTTCGGTGCAGATTTCCTCGAGTGACGCACTCAGGTAGCCGTCGTCGTCGAGCGACTCGATCAGGAAGATGGCCAGGCCCTTGTCGCGCACGGAAATCTTGAGCGGCGTCAGTTGCTCCATCAGGTATTCACGCAGCGACGGATCGGCATCGCGCAGCTGCATGGGCGTCTTTTCGTCCTCGTCGCCCTGCGGGCGGCGCGCGAAGTCGTCGAGGCTCCAGTCGTTGCCGTAATCCTCGTTGCCGCTGTCCGAGAAGCCTTCGTCATCGCCGCCGCCAGCCTGCTCGGCGCGGTCGTCGCCATTGGCCTGGGGTTCGGCCGGCGCCGGGGCCGGCGCGCTCTGCAGGTTGACCGACCCGTCGGCGGCCACGCGCAGCGGGCTTTCGATCCAGTCGTTTTCGCGTTCGAGCAGCGGGTTTTCCGTCAGTGCCTGTTCCACCTCCTGCTGGAGTTCCAGTGTGGACAACTGCAGCAACCGGATCGATTGCTGCAGTTGCGGAGTCAGGGCCAGATGCTGGGAGAGGCGGAGCTGAAGCGAAGGTTTCATGCGACCTATTCTATGCGCATCTTTCCGTTGTTGGAACGGAATTTGCTACAACCTATCGCTTCGGCATCGTGATCGGAAACGGCTTTGGAAAAACCGTGTGCAAGTGCGGTAAAAATGACCCGCCTTGCATGGGCGAACGCCGCCCGGAGAGGCCTTACATGCGGAAGTTTTCGCCCAGGTACACGCGCCGGACCGACTCGTTGGCGATGATTTCCTCGGGCTGGCCAGCCGCCAGCACGGTGCCTTCGCTGATGATGTACGCGTGGTCGCAGATGCCCAGCGTTTCGCGGACGTTGTGATCGGTGATCAGCACGCCGATGTTGCGCGCCTTCAGGAAGCTGACAATGCGCTGGATCTCGCCCACGGCGATCGGGTCCACGCCGGCGAACGGTTCGTCCAGCAGGATGAAGCGCGGCGACGACGCCAGCGCACGTGCAATTTCCACCCGTCGGCGCTCGCCGCCGGACAGCGACAGCGCCGGGTTGTTGCGCAGGTGGGCAATCTGCAGGTCATCCAGCAGTGAATCGAGCCGGCGGTCGATCTCGGCCTTGGACAGGCCCTTGCCGTTCTCCACCTGCAGCTCCAGCACCGCGCGGATGTTCTCTTCGACGTTCAGCTTGCGGAAGACCGAGGCTTCCTGCGGCAGGTACGACAGCCCCATGCGGGCGCGCTCGTGGATGGCCAGCCCGCTGATGTGCTCGTCGTCGAGGACGATGTCGCCCTCGTCGAGCGCCACGAGGCCCACGATCATGTAGAACGACGTTGTCTTGCCGGCGCCGTTCGGACCCAGCAGGCCAACCACCTCGCCGCTCTTCACGTCCAGCGAGACGTCCTTGACCACCGTGCGCGTGCCGTAGCGCTTCTTCAGGTGACGCACGACCAGCGTGCTGCTGTCGGTGCGCACGGCGGCGGGCGTGCTGGAGGGGGCGAGCGTGGCGGTATCGTTCATCAGGGACTGGCTGGGTATGAGGCGCTGTGAGGTACTCAGGGCTTGGGCGCGGCGGACGGCTTCAGGTCCAGCGGGGCGCCGGCGGCGGGTGCGCTGGCGTCCGCGCGCGGCGACAGCACCGCGCGCACGCGGCCCGACGGGTTACCCGAGGCGGCGTTGTTGTCGCCGCCGGTGGCGGTGTAGTACTCGTTGCGGCTGTCGTAGGTGATCACGGCGCCGCGGATTTCGTCGATGATCTTTGCGCCTACGCCCGAAACGCGGGCCGCGCGGGCATGGCCGATCAGCTTGTTGATTTCGGTCTTGCCGTCGTATTCGATCCTGTCGCCCCAGCCGTCGATGTACTCGTCCACGCCGTCACGTTTCTGGCGGATGTAGGCCTGGCGGCCCGGCTTGGACGTGGCGATGGCGTACTGGTAGCCCTCGGGATCGGTGCGCAGCTCGGCCGCGTCGGACTTCAGCACCATCGTGCCCTTGGTCAGCACGACGTTGCCGGTCAGCGTGTAGATCTGCTTGACGTCATCGTAGCTGGCGTTGTCGGCCTCCAGCACCAGCGGCTTGCCCTGGTCCGCGCGTTCGGCGAAGGCCGGCGTGGCCAGCGTCAGGCCGAAGGCGGCCATGGCCGCCAGAAGGGCGGGGCCGAGGCGGCGACAGGACGATGTCGTCAGGGATGCAGTCATGTTTGGCGATGGTTGAGATGAAGACGGCGGTCAGGCGGCACGGGCAACGGCATGCTCCCGTGTCACTGGGTCCTGGACTGCCCCTGCGGCGGATTCATGATGATTGTGCCGCGCACGTTGCCCAGCAATTGTACTTCGCGGGTGACGTTGTTGAAGACCATGCCGTTGGCGTTCATGACCGACGGGCCGCGCGTGAGCTGCACCGGCTTGTCGGTCTTGACGATGTCGTCGTTGACCAGCAGCTGAAAGTATTGCGAGGCGGCCGTCATGCGCGGATCCTTCGACGCATCGGCGCCGGCCTGCCGGATCACGAACGCATTGCCGTAGAGGTCGATGATCGACCCTTCGGCGTTCATCACGCCGCGCTCGGCGTTGGCCGTGACGGGCGGACGATCGGGCTCGTACGAACGCATGGCCGGCGTGGTCACCTCGTAGGTCTGGTCGTCCTCGAAGTGGATCATCTTCACGCCGGTGAAGCGGATTTTGGTGGCGCCGTCCTCGGCCAGTTCGGTGGCCGAGAAATGCTCCATCCAGTAGTCGGGCTCGTGCCGCTTGGCGCGCGAATGCTCGGCCGATTCCTTCGGCGAGTTCAGCTGCACCAGCCAGAAAGTGCTGCCGGCAACCACGGCCATCAGCAGCAGCGGCAGCAGCCGCATGATCATGCCGGTGAGTCTGGACAGGAAGTCCGGCATTGCGTCAGATGACCTTTGCGCGCGTCAGATCATGGATGTGCAGCGCGCCCACCAGGCGGCCGTCGCCGTCGACAACCAGCAACTGGTTGATACGGTTGGTTTCCATGATCTGCACGGCTTCCACGGCCAGCTGGTCCTGGTGCACCGTGCGCGGGTTGTGATGCATGACCTCGCTGATCGGCACGGTCTTCCAGTCGCGCGGCGTTTCCAGCAGACGGCGCAGGTCGCCGTCGGTGAACACGCCCACGGCGTGGCCGTCGGCATTCACCACCGCCGTCATCGCCATGCCCTTGCGGGTGATTTCCATCAGCGCCTGGGCCAGCGGCGTGCTCTCGCGCACTTCCGGCACGGCGTTGCCCGTGCGCATGACGTCGCGCACATGGGTCAGCAGCTTGCGGCCGAGCGCGCCGCCCGGATGCGAGCGGGCGAAATCTTCCTCGCCGAAGCCGCGTGCATCGAGCACGGCCACCGCCAGCGCGTCGCCCAGGGCCAGGGCGGCCGTGGTGCTGGCCGTCGGTGCCAGGTTCAGCGGGCAGGCTTCCTGCGCCACGGCGCCATCGAGGTGTGCGTCGGACAGCTTGGCCAGGTTGGAGTCAGGATTGCCGGTAACCGAGATCAGGCCGGCACCGATGCGCTTGACGATCGGCACGATCGACAGCAGCTCGGCCGTCTCGCCCGAGTTGGAAAACGCCACCAGCACGTCGTCGCGCGTGATCATGCCCAGGTCGCCGTGGCTGGCCTCGGCCGGATGCACGAAGAACGACGGCGTGCCCGTGGAGGCCAGCGTGGCCGCCACCTTGCGGCCGATGTGGCCGGACTTGCCGATGCCGGACACCACCACGCGGCCATGGCAGCCGAGAATCATCTCGACGGCCTTGGTAAAGGCGGGCGTCAGGCGATCGGCCAGCGCGGAAACCGCGTCGGCCTCGATCTTGAGGGTCTGGCGAGCGAGCGCAAGTGCTCGATTCGCATCGAAATTGGCTATCATGGCGCTGGAGTATACCAACGAATGCGATGGCGTCTGGCGAGGGCTGCAAGCCCGGGCCCACGACGACTGCCGCGCTTGCCGTCTTTTGCCGGCGGGGTGCCGATGCCGGCTCGGCGCGCGTGCCCGACCGGCGTTTTTGAAGCCTGCCGAATGCATTCTCCGCTGGAACTGACCCTCGTGCTGCTGGCCGCCGCCGTATTTGGCGTGGTGGCCTTCCGCATGCTGCAATTGCCGCCCATGCTTGGCTACCTGGCGGTGGGTATCCTGATCGGCCCCCATGCGCTCGGCCTGGCCAGCGATACGGCCCAGACCAAGTACCTGGCGGAATTCGGCGTCGTCTTCCTGATGTTCTCGATCGGGCTGGAGTTCAGCCTGACCAAGCTGCTTGCGATGAAGCGGCTCGTATTCGGGCTGGGCGGGTCGCAGGTGGCGCTTTCGATGCTTGCCGTGCTGCCCGCCAGCTGGCTGTTCAACTGGCTCTTTCCACTCTCGTGGCAGGCATCGGTGGCGCTGGGCGGGGCGCTGGCCATGTCTTCCACGGCAATCGTCGTGAAGATGCTGTCGGAGCGCATGGAGCTGGAAAGCGACCACGGCCGCAACATCATCAGCGTGCTGCTGTTCCAGGATCTGGCGGTGGTGCCGCTGCTGATCATCATCCCGGCCCTGTCGCGCGATCCGGGCGACCTGGCCTGGGCGCTGGGGCTGGCCACCGTCAAGATCGTGGTGGCCCTGGGCCTGATCTTCTTCGTCGGGCAGCGCCTGATGAGCCGCTGGTTCCACGTCGTGGCGGCGCGGCGGTCGCAGGAACTGTTCATGCTGAACCTGCTGCTGGTCACGCTCGGCATGGCGGCGCTGACCGAGCGGCTGGGCCTGTCGATGGCGCTGGGCGCCTTCATGGCGGGCATGCTGATCTCCGAAACCCCGTACCGGCATCAGGTGGAAGAGGACATCAAGCCGTTCCGCGACGTGCTGCTGGGGCTGTTCTTCGTCACCATCGGCATGCTGCTCAACGTGCGCGTGGTGATCGACCACATCTGGCTCGTGCTGGGGCTGCTGGTAATTCCCATCGTGTTCAAGCTGGTGCTGATCACGGGGCTGGCGCGGCTGTTCGGCTCGCGCCAGGGGGTGGCCATCCGCACCGGGCTGGGGCTGGCGCAGGCCGGCGAATTCGGCTTCGTGCTGCTGAACCAGATCGACGGCATGGGGCTGGTGGATCCGGTGCTGATTCAGGTGATTCTGGCGTCGATGCTGCTGTCGATGCTGGCCGCGCCGTTCCTGATCCAGTACAGCGATGCCATTGTGCTGCGCTTCGCGGCCAACGAATGGCTGATGCAGTCGCTGAACATGACCCGGATCGCGGCGCAGAGCCTGCAGACCGAGAAGCACGCGATCATCTGCGGTTACGGGCGCAGTGGTCAGAACCTGGCGCACATGCTGGAGCGCGAAGGCATTACCTACGTGGCGCTGGACCTGGACCCCGACCGCGTGCGCGAGGCCGCCGCCGCTGGCGATACCGTGGTCTATGGCGATGCGGGCCGGCGCGAGTCACTGATTGCGGCCGGTATCCACCGCGCGGCGCTGGTGGTCATCACGTACGCCAACACGCCGTCGGCCGTGAAGGTGCTGCACCACGTGCAGGAACTGGCGCCCGCGATGCCGGTGATCGTGCGGACCGTCGACGATTCGGAACTCGATACGCTGCAGAAGGCGGGCGCCACCGAGGTGGTGCCGGAGATCATCGAGGGCAGCCTGATGCTGGCGTCGCATGCGCTGGTGCTGCTGGGGGTGCCGATGCGGCGCGTGGTGCGCGGCGTCCAGCAGGCGCGCGATGCGCGCTACAGCCTGCTGCGCGGGTATTTCCACGGCCGCGACGACGAGGAAGACATGGTCGAGCGCGACACCGTGCGGCTGCATTCGGTCTCGCTTGGGGCGGAGCATACGGCGGTGGGGCGCCGCCTGGGCGCGCTGGGCCTGGAGCGCATCGGCGTGGAAGTGACGGCCGTGCGCCGGCGCGGCATCCGGGCCTTCGATCCCCAGCCAGAAACGGTGCTGGAACCGGGCGACATCATTGTGCTGCGCGGTACGCCCGAGGCGCTGGAGGCGGCGGAAGAACGGCTGGTGCGTCAGTAGGGACTCACCGCCGGAGGCCGGGGCCGGCGCTTTCGGTTGGGGCCAGCAGCACGGCGGGCACCGCCATCGACCCACGTGGGCGGCAGGCTGTCGAGCACCGCTCGCGCGTCCAGCGAGCGCAGCGGTACGCTGGTATCGGCAGGGATGCGGCCTTCGTTCTGCAGCAACAGGTAGCGCATGCAGCACACGCGCAGGAAAGAGGCGAAGTTGGCCGTCAGCGACACCTCGCCGCGATGCTCGGCCAGTTCGTCGTGCAGCCGCGCCAGCAGCTGGCTCACGGTCATGCCGTCGCGCTGCGCCAGTTCCTCGAGCACCTCCCAGAACAGCGTTTCCAGGCGGATGCTGGTCGCCACGCCGTGCAGGCGCAGCGACCGGGACTGGGTCTGGTACGAATCCGGGTTGGCCCGGATGAAAATCTCACACATGCAAGCTCCCGTGCGACGCAGCCGGGCGGCCGCGTTCGGAAGCCTCTACTCTACGATCCGCGTTCCCAGAACGGCAAGGAACTGTGCCAGCCAGGCCGGGTGGGCCGGCCACGCCGGCGCCGTCACCAGGTTGCCATCGGTGTGGGCCTGGTCCACGGGAATGTCGGCGTAGGTGCCGCCGGCCAGCCGCACTTCCGGGGCGCAGGCCGGGTAGGCGGAGCATGTGCGGCCTTCCAGCACGTCGGCCGCGGCCAGCAGCTGGGCGCCGTGGCAGACCGCCGCGATCGGCTTGTTGGCCTGGGCGAAGTGGCGCACGATGGCGATCACGCGATCGTTCAGGCGCAGGTATTCGGGGGCGCGGCCGCCCGGGATCACCAGCGCGTCGTAGCGGGCCGGGTCCACGTCGGCGAACGTGGCGTTGAGCGTGAAGTTGTGGCCGCGCTTCTCGGTGTAGGTCTGGTCGCCCTCGAAATCGTGGATGGCGGTGGCGCAGGCGTCGCCGGCCTTCTTGTCCGGACAGACCGCGTGGACGGTGTGGCCGACCATCTGCAGTGCCTGGAACGGCACCATGGTCTCGTAGTCCTCGGCGAAATCGCCCACCAGCATCAGAATCTTCTTTGCCATTGCGGTCTCCTGTATGGTTACGGGTTGCGGACGTCAAGCAGCCGGGCCATTGTGCGGCGGCCTTGCACGGCGTGGGTGGTAGCCCGTTACCGCATGACATTTTCCCCAGACAGATTCCCCATGGCAGATTCCATCATCCAGTCCCCCGATCTCGGCGATGTCACCGGTTACCTGCGTGACCGCATCCGCACCGTGCCGGACTGGCCGCAACCGGGCGTGCAGTTCCGCGACATCACGCCGCTGCTGCAAAGCCCCAAGACGCTGCGCGTGCTGATCGACGTGTTCGTGCACCGCTACATGGACCAGCAGCTCGACCTCGTGGCCGGCATCGACGCACGCGGCTTCATCCTGGGCTCTATCATCGCGTACGAGCTGAACCTGGGCTTCGTGCCGATCCGCAAGAAGGGCAAGCTGCCATTCCAGACCGTGGCCGAGGAGTACGAGCTGGAATACGGCAGCGCCACGGTGGAGATTCATGCCGACGCCTGCAAGGCCGGCGACCGCGTGCTGCTGATCGACGACCTGATCGCCACCGGCGGCACCATGATGGCAGGCCGCAAGCTGCTGGAGCGGCTGGGTGCCACCGTGGTGGAGGGCGCGGCGATTGTCGACCTGCCCGAGCTGGGCGGCTCGAAGCTGCTGCACGCCAGCGGCCTGCCGCTGTTCACGGTCTGCAAGTTCGACGGGCACTGAGCGCCCCGGCACGCGCGCCGGGTGCCCGGAGCGCGTGCACCGCTGGCGCCGGCGCAGTATCGGCCCTGTATCACCGCAACCTCGGCCCAACCTCGGCCAACACCGGCGTCAGCCCGCGTCCGATTGCCCCGTGTAACAGGGGGGCGCATAATGCCCGCTTGATAACAACGCGATGACCGGGCGGCATGCCCTGACTTGCCCGCCAGCACCGGTCACGAAGGGACGCACAATGGGCGTACTGCTCCATCTTCTCTCCGGTGTGGCGCTCCTGGTCTGGGGTACCAACATCGTCAAGGTCGGCATCCTGCGCGTGTACGGCGCCAACCTCCGGCACGTACTCTCCGCCAGCGTATCGAACCGCTTCAAGGCGTTTGCCGCCGGGCTCGGCGTGACCGGGCTCGTGCAGAGCAGCAACGCCACCGCCGTCATCGTCAGCTCCTTCGTCGGCCAGGGCCTGATTGCCGTGGCGCCGGCGCTGGCCATCATGCTGGGCGCCAACGTGGGCACGGCCGTGATGGTGCAGGTGTTCTCGCTGGACCTCTCGTGGCTCTCGCCGCTGCTGATCTTCGCGGGCGTGATCCTGCATCTGACCTGGAAGGGCAGCCGGGCCGGCCACGTGGGCCGCGTGCTGATCGGGCTGGGCCTGATCACGCTGGCGCTGGAACTGATCTCGATTGCCACGCGCCCGGTGGTGCAGGCCGCCGGGGTCAAGGTGCTGTTCGGCACGCTGACCGGCGATGCCGCGCTGGACATGCTGATTGGCGCCTTCCTGACCATCCTCTGCTATTCGAGCCTGGCCGTGGTGCTGTTCTGCGGCGCGCTGGCCTCGGCCGGCGTGGTGTCGATCCACGTGGCGCTGGCGCTGGTGCTCGGCGCCAACCTGGGCTCGGGCATCTCGGCGCTGCTGACCACCTCGGGCAACAACCAGCCGGGCAAGCGCGTGACGCTGGGCAACCTGCTGTCGCGGCTGCTGGGCTGCGTGATTGCCCTGCCGGTGCTGACGCAGGCCGAGGAACTGCTGGCCCGCTTCGACGCCGACCCGCAGCGGCTGATCGTCAACTTCCACCTGCTGTTCAACGTGGCGCTCGCCGTGCTGCTGCTTGGCGCCACGGCGCCGCTGGCGCGGCTGTGCGAGGCGATCCTGCCCGGCCGCAACACCGGCGACAGCCAGGTGACGCCGCGCCACCTCGACGCCGCCGCGCTGTCCACGCCCACGCTGGCGCTCTCCAACGCCGCGCGTGAAGTGCTGCGCATCGGCGACCGCATCGAGCAGATGCTGGACAACCTGCTGCGCGTGCTGCGAACCAACGATGTGAAGCTGGCCAACGCCACGTGCCGCATCGACAACGAGGTGGATGACCTCTACACCGCCATCAAGCTCTACCTGACCCAGATCAGCACCGAGGCGCTCGATGAGCGCGACGGCCAGCGCTGGACCGAGATCATCTCGCTGACGATCAACCTGGAACATGCGGGCGACCTGATCGAGCGCGTGATCCTCGACGCCAAGGAGAAGAAGATCTCCCACAACCTCGCGTTTTCGGACGCCGGGATGGAGGAGATTGCGGCCATGCATGCCCGCGTGGTGAGCAACCTGCGGCTGGGTTTGTCGGTGTTTCTCACTGGTGACCTGCGCAGCGCGCAGCAACTGATGGCCGAGAAGGCCAATTTCCGCGACCTGGAACGCCAGTACGCGCGCTCGCACCTGCAGCGCGTGGCGGTGCAGACCGCCGAGAGCATCGAGACAAGTTCGCTGCACCTGGACGTGATCAGCGAACTGAAGCGCCTGAACTCGCTGTTCTGTGCGACGGCGTATCCGGTGCTGGAACAGGCAGGGCTGATGAACCGCAGCCGGATGAAGGACGAGACAGCCGAGACGGCGGAGATGGCCGCCAAGGACGGGAAGGCCGGAAAGACCGCCGACGTGGCGGAGGCGCGCTAAGGGGGGGGGCGCTGCCCCTGCCCGCGCCCCGCGTTCCACTACTTCCGCTTCAGCAGCGGCGCCAGGTATTTGCCGGTAAAGCTGGCCTTGCTGGCCGCCACGGTTTCCGGCGTGCCCTTGGCGATGACCTGGCCGCCGCCCGCGCCACCCTCGGGCCCCATGTCCACGAGCCAGTCGGCCGTCTTGATGACGTCGAGGTTGTGCTCGATGATGACGACGGTGTTGCCGTGGTCGCGCAGTTTCTGGATCACCTTCAGCAGCAGCTCGATGTCGTGGAAGTGCAGGCCCGTGGTCGGCTCGTCCAGGATGTAAAGCGTGCGGCCGGTGTCGCGCTTGGACAATTCCAGCGAGAGCTTCACGCGCTGCGCCTCGCCGCCCGACAGCGTGGTGGCCGACTGCCCCAGCCGGATGTAGCCCAGGCCCACGTCCAGCAGCGTCTGCAGCTTGCGGCGCACCACCGGCACGGCGCTGAAGAACTCGTGCGCCTGCTCCACGGTCAGGTCCAGCACCTCGGAAATGTTCTTGCCCTTGTAGAGCACTTCGAGCGTCTCGCGGTTGTAGCGCTGGCCGTGGCAGACATCGCACGGCACGTAGACGTCGGGCAGGAAGTGCATTTCCACCTTGATCACGCCATCGCCCTGGCACGACTCGCATCGGCCGCCCTTGACGTTGAACGAGAACCGGCCCGGATCGTAGCCGCGCTCCTTGGCCGACGGCACGCCGGCAAACAGCTCGCGGATTGGCGTGAACAGGCCCGTATAGGTGGCCGGGTTCGAGCGCGGCGTGCGGCCGATGGGGCTCTGGTCGACGTTGATGACCTTGTCGAAGTGCTCCAGCCCCTCGATGGCGTCATGCGGCGCCGGCTCGGCCGTGGAGCCGTACAGGTGGCGCGCCACGGCGTTGTACAGCGTATCGTTGATCAGCGTGGACTTGCCTGAGCCCGATACGCCGGTCACGCAGGTGAGCAGGCCCACCGGGATATCGGCCGAGACATTGCGGAGGTTGTTGCCGGTAGCGTTGACGATGCGCAGCAGGCGTTCCTCGTCCGGCTTGGCGCGCTGCTTCGGCACCTCGATGCTGCGCTGGCCCGACAGGTACTGGCCGGTCAGCGAGGCCGGCGACTGCTCGATCTGGTCCGGCGTGCCCTCGGCCACGATCATCCCGCCATGCACGCCCGCGCCGGGCCCGATGTCCACCACGTAGTCCGACGCGCGGATCATGTCCTCGTCGTGCTCCACCACCAGCACCGAGTTGCCGATGTCGCGCAGGTGCTTGAGCGTGCCGATCAGGCGGTCGTTGTCGCGCTGGTGCAGGCCGATCGACGGCTCGTCCAGCACATACATCACGCCGGTCAGGCCCGAGCCGATCTGCGAAGCCAGGCGGATGCGCTGCGCCTCGCCGCCAGACAGCGTATCGGCGCTGCGCTCCAGAGACAGGTAGTCGAGCCCGACGTTGTTCAGGAAGTTCAGGCGCGCCGAGATCTCCTTGACGATCTTGTCGGCGATCTCGCGCTTGGCGCCATGCAGGTTCAGCGTCAGGAACCACGTGAGCGCGTCGCGCAGCGGCAGGCCGTTGATCTCGTAGATGGCGCGCGCCTGCTCGTCCTCGCCAATCTTGACGTGGCGCGCCTCGGTGCGCAGGCGCGTGCCATGGCAGACCGGGCAGGCCTGGTTGTTCTGGTACTTGGCCAGTTCCTCGCGCACGGCCACCGAGTCCGTCTCGCGATAGCGGCGTTCCAGGTTCGGAATGATCCCTTCGAACGCATGCGAGCGCACCGTGGTGCGGCCGCGCTCGTTCATGTAGGTGAACGGAATCTCCTGCTCGCCGGAGCCGTGCAGCACCACCTGCTGCACCTCGGCCGGCAGGTCCTCGAACGCGGTCTCGGTGTCGAATTCGTAGAACGCGCCCAGGCTTTGCAGCATCTGGAAATAGAACTGGTTGCGGCGGTCCCAGCCTTTGATCGCGCCCGATGCCAGTGACAGGTTCGGAAACGCCACCACGCGCTTCGGATCGAAGAACGTGATCTGGCCCAGGCCGTCGCAGCTCGGACAGGCGCCCATCGGGTTGTTGAACGAGAACAGGCGCGGCTCCAGCTCCTGCAGCGAATACGAGCAGATCGGGCAGGCAAAGCGCGAGCTGTACACGTGCTCGTGGCCGGTATCCATCTCCAGCGCGATGGCCCGGCCGTCGGCCAGGCGCAGCGCGGTCTCGAACGATTCGGCCAGGCGCTGCTTGATGTCCGCGCGCACTTTCACGCGGTCTACCACCACCTCGATCGAGTGCTTCTCGGTCTTCTTGAGCTTGGGCAGGCTGTCGATCTCGTACACCTTGGCCTCGGCCTCGTGCGCGGTGCCGCCGCCCGAGCGGATGCGGAAGCGCACGAAGCCCTGCGCCTGCATGGAATCGAACAGGTCGGAATGCTCGCCCTTGCGGTCCGACACCACGGGCGCCAGGATCATGAGCTTGGTGTCTTCCGGCATTGCCAGTGCCGCATCCACCATCTGTGACACACTCTGCGCCTGCAGCGCGATGTTGTGGTCGGGGCAGTAGGGCGTGCCGGCGCGGGCGTAGAGCAGGCGCAGGTAGTCGTGGATCTCGGTGACCGTACCCACCGTGGAGCGCGGGTTGTGGCTGGTGGCCTTCTGTTCGATGGAGATGGCCGGCGATAGGCCTTCGATCAGGTCGACATCGGGCTTTTCCATCAATTGCAGGAACTGCCGCGCATAGGCGGACAGCGACTCCACGTAGCGGCGCTGGCCCTCGGCGTAGAGGGTGTCGAACGCCAGCGAGGACTTGCCCGAGCCGGAGAGCCCCGTGATCACCACGAGCCGGTTGCGCGGCAGATCCAGATTGATGTTCTTCAGGTTGTGGGTGCGCGCCCCACGAATCTTGATTTCTTCCATATCCCGTTCGTTCGCCCGGTGGGCCGCGGCCTGCGGCATGCAGGTCCGGTCTTGCGGAATTGCCAAAGTGCCTTGCCAGCCGCCTGGAAGGCCCGCGGCAACGGGCCCGGGCCTGCCGCTTCACTCGTCATCCCGCCCCTTTGGGCGCGGCACGTGAAGAGAGAAGCGCGAGAAGCAAACCTGCTAATATACCGAACTTCGGTTTCCGGGGTTGCCCCTGCGCCAGACGGGCCGAGTCAACCGGCCGCTGGCGGCATCGCATGCTGCGCGATGGGGCTGCCCGATGTATGACTGCGGGATGACTGCGGCGTCAGACAAGGCAACTTACAGGTGCCCGGGTGATCGAAGCAGCCAAGCCGACCACCCGGCGACCGAGCCAGATTTCCACCTACGACCGCAATGCCGTCGATCCCGCCTTCCTCTCCCAGTCTTGCCGAAGAGCCCGTGCCTGCCGCATCCGCGTCCGCGCGTGACCGCATGACGCGCGGCGAGTTGCGCGCCAGCCTGTCGCTGGCCAGCATCTTCGCGCTGCGCATGCTCGGGCTGTTCCTGATCCTGCCCGTGTTTGCCGAATACGCGCACACGCTGCCCGACGGGCACGATGCCCAGCGCGTGGGCCTGGCCATGGGCATTTATGGCCTGATGCAGGCGTTTCTTCATATTCCGCTGGGCTGGCTGTCAGACCGCGTCGGCCGCAAGCCGGTGATGGTGGCGGGCCTGCTGCTGTTCGTGGCGGGCGCGCTGATCGCGGCCTTTGCCGACACGCTCGCCGGTATCACCGTGGGCCGCGCGCTGCAGGGCATGGGCGCGATCTCGGCGGCCATCACCGCCTGCATTGCCGACCTCACGCGCGAGCGGCATCGCACCAAGGCCATGGCGATGGTGGGCGGCAGCATCGGGCTGACGTTCGCGCTGTCGCTGGTGATTGCCTCGCCGCTGCTGCACGCCATCGGCATGTCCGGCATCTTTGGCCTGATGGCGGTGCTGGGCGTGCTGGCCATCGGCGTGACGATCTTCCTGGTGCCGGTGCCGCCGCCGCCGCATCCGGTGCAACTGCCGTTCCGCAAGGTGCTGCTCAACGGTGACCTGATCCGCCTGAACGTGGGCGTGCTGGCGCTGCACGCCAGCCAGGTGGCCATGTTCATGGTGGTGCCGGCGATGCTGAGCGACGCCGGCATGCCGCTGGATCAGCACTGGAAGGTTTACCTGCCGGTGGTGCTGGTGTCGTTCCTGCTGATGCTCGGGCCGATGATGGCGGCCGAGCGCTACGGCAAGGTGCGGCCGGTGCTGCTGGCCGCGGTGGCGCTGATGACGGCCGTGCAGCTGCTGTTTGCCACCGTGCACGGCCTGTGGCCGATCGTGGGTGTACTGCTGCTGTTCTTCGTGGCGTTCAACGTGCTGGAGGCGATGCAGCCTTCGCTGGTATCGCGCTACGCAGCCGCCAGCCGGGGCGCCGCGCTGGGCGTTTACAACACCACGCAGGCGCTGGGCCTGTTCCTGGGCGGCGTGGCCGGCGGCTGGCTGCTCAAGCACGAGGGGCGTCCGGCCGTGTTCGTGGGCTGCGCGGCGGTACTGCTGCTCTGGCTTATAATCGCGTGGAGCATGAAGGCGCCCCCGGCTCGCAGCAAGGACGGCGCCCAGGCAGTGGCGGCTTAGACACACTTTCTGACCTATCCGCATAAGCCCGACACGCTTTTTCCCGACATCGGCGGTAGCATTCGACACGCGCCCGACGGAGACTCCGAACGGCGCGTGATGTCGTTTACGGTCCCCTCAGGGACCGAAGTGGTCGCCGGTCTCGGTCTTGATTGTTTCGCGAAGAATTGCGCGAATCTCGCATTTTACGTCGCACTTTACGTCGCACTTTACGTTTAACGCCGCGCTGAAAGGGCGCGGTCCTTGGGAGAACCTCTACATGGCATCGGTCAACAAAGTCATTCTCGTCGGCAACCTGGGCGCCGACCCGGAAACCCGCTACATGCCCAGCGGCGACGCCGTGACCAACATCCGGCTGGCAACGACCGACCGTTACAAGGACAAGCAGAGCGGCGAGTTCAAGGAAGCCACCGAATGGCACCGCATCGCGTTCTTCGGCAAGCTGGCCGAGATCGCCGGCCAGTATCTGCGCAAGGGTTCGTCGGTCTATATCGAAGGCCGCATCCGCACGCGCAAGTGGCAGGACCAGTCCGGCCAGGACAAGTACAGCACCGAAATCGTGGCTGACCAGATGCAGATGCTGGGTGCCCGCCAGGGTGGCGGCGGCGGCGGCGATGAAGGTGGTTACGGCGGCGGTGGCGGCGGTGGCGGTGGCTACAGCCGTGAATCGCAAGGCGGCGGCGGTGGTGGCTACGGCGGCGGTCGTGGCCAGGGCGGTGGCGGTGGTGGTGCCGGTGGTGGCCAGCAGGGCGGCCAGCGCCGTCAGCAGCAGGCCCCGTCGAACGGCTTCGAGGACATGGACGACGATATTCCGTTCTGAAGCCTACCGCACCCAGATTTGTTAAGTTTCAGCTTGAAGCCCGCGTACTGCGGGCTTTTTTGCATTTGCTCTGTCAGTTCTTTATTTGGATGCTGGCAATTTCCTTGCACCTTCGAGCATTGGCATCGGCTTGCACCCCGGTCAACGGCTATTCCCGGATACGGTGACGCGCCTACTCGTGAACGCGCGACGTGAAGCGGTCGCGCAGCAGCCGGCCAGGCGAGTAAAACCCGCCGGCCTCCGTTTCCATGGAATCGCGCAGGTGCGCTTCGCTGGCCGGCAGCAGCGCCGCGTAGAGAGCGCCGGTGCCCGCGCGCGCCTCACGCCCCGGCCAGTCGGCGGGCAGCAGCTCATCGGGCAGGCCCGGATCGCGTAGCAGCACGCGGCGATACTCGTGGATCAGCAGAATGCGTACGAAGAACGCATCGGCGGGCGGCAGTGACGCAGCGTCCTCCACCCACGGCAGGAACCGCTTGACATAGGCCTGCCAGGCATCGGCCACCTCCTTCAATCGATAGGTCTGGTGGATCAGTTGTTCCAGCGGCTGCCGGGAAAATGCCGACATCGATTCCGCCACCATCACTGCGGCATGGTCCGTGGCAGATGCCGCGCCAAGAATCTCGGCCAGCGATTCACGGTCGGACCTGGGGTGCGCGAAGACCCCGGGCGCGACCGGGCCGAAGCCCTCCCATAGCAGCTCGCGCCGTAAATGGTGCCGCATCGACGCTTTGACATCGTGGCGCAGCAGCACCAGGGTCCACTTGCCATCCCATGTCGGCGACACCCCGGCATAAATGCGCTTGCCGGCATGCTGCACGCGCAGCAGCCCTGCCTCCGACAGGCCATAAAAGCTCTTGCGCCCGACCTTGCTCGCCTCGAGCCAGTCATCGGCCGCCAGCCGGAAGATGGCGGTGCGCACCAGGCGGTTGCTCAGGCCAAACGGCGCAGACAAATCGATCAGGCTGCCAAGCCACGGCGCCTGCGGACGCGGGGCGATCACATCGCCATACATCGTGACCAGTAGCGAGCCGGCGCCAAGCTTGAGCCCCTTGGCGAGCCGGGCCACCGGGGCTGACACTGCCCCCGGCTTTGCTTTGCCACCCATCATGCCCTCCCGAAAGTGATACACATGAACCGATTGAATGAGTCAAATCGTATCACTATGATTTGGCTCAAAGGCAAATGGTGCAGACCTGCAAAAGGACTGCTCAAGTCAACGGAGACAATGCATGTACGCGCAACTGGTCGATACCGGTGTCACGCAAGTCCGCACCTCGGAGAACATGAGCGCCGAGGAGCGTGCCTTCCAGCAACGCATCGACGACGGCGTCCGCATCGAATCGAAGGATTGGATGCCCGAGGCGTATCGCCGCACGCTGGTGCGCCAGATCTCGCAGCACGCCCATTCGGAAATCGTCGGGCAACTGCCGGAGGGAAACTGGGTCACTCGGGCACCCACGCTGGAACGCAAGGCCGTGCTGCTGGCAAAGATCCAGGACGAGGCCGGCCATGGACTGTACCTCTATAGCGCGGCGGAAACGCTGGGCGTGTCGCGCGACCAGATGCTGGCGGAGCTGCACAGCGGCAAAGCCAAGTACTCGAGCATCTTCAACTATCCGACCCTGAGTTGGGCCGATATCGGCGCGATTGGCTGGCTGGTGGACGGCTCGGCGATCATCAACCAGGTGCCGTTGTGCCGGTGTTCCTATGGCCCGTACGCGCGCGCCATGGTGCGCGTCTGCAAGGAGGAGTCGTTTCATCAGCGCCAGGGCTACGACATCCTGCTCAAGCTCTGTAACGGCACGCCGCAGCAAAAGCAGATGGCACAGGATGCGCTGGATCGCTGGTGGTGGCCCGCGTTGATGATGTTCGGCCCTTCCGACGCCGATTCGCTGCACAGCGCGCAGTCCGCACAATGGCGCATCAAGCTGTTCTCCAACGATGCCCTGCGCCAGAAGATGGTGGACCAAACTGTGCCGCAGGCCGAATTCCTCGGCCTGACGATCCCCGATCCGGACCTCAAGTGGAATGCCGAACGCGGCCACTACGATTTTGGCGCCATCGACTGGGACGAGTTCTACAGCGTGATCAAGGGCAACGGCCCATGCAATCGCGAGCGCCTGGGTACCCGCGTGCAGGCATGGGAAGACGGCAACTGGTTCCGTGAGGCACTTGTCGCCCACGCGGACAAACAGGCCGGCCAGCAGGCGCAAGACCGTCAGGTGGCCTGAAAGGGCCTGCACGAACACTCGCAAGAACCCCACAAGCATCTGCAGTCAGGAGGCAGCATGACCGAATGGCCCCTTTGGGAAATCTTCATCCGCAGCCAGCACGGTCTGGCCCACAAGCATGTGGGCAGCCTGCACGCGGCCGACGCCGAGATGGCCATCAACAATGCCCGCGATGTCTACACGCGCCGCAATGAAGGCGTGAGCATCTGGGCCGTGCCGGCGCGGCACATCGCGGCAAGCAGCCCCACCGACAAGGGGCTGCTGTTCGAGCCGGCCAATAGCAAGGTCTATCGCCATCCAACCTTCTTCCCGATGCCGGAAGCGGTCAAGCACATCTGAGGCACGCCATGGCAGTCACCAACAACGCAATGTTCGACTACCTGCTGCGGCTGGGGGATTCCGCCCTGGTGCTGGGGCAGCGGCTGTCGGAATGGTGTGGCAAGGGCCCCGCCCTGGAAGAAGACATCGCGCTGACCAACGTCGCGCTTGACCTGATCGGGCAGGCGCGCATGTGGCTGACCTACGCAGGCGAAGTGGAAGGCGATGGCCGCACCGAAGACCAGTTGGCCTACCTGCGCGACGCCCATCAGTTCCGCAATCCGCTGCTGGTGGAGCAGCCCAACGGCAGCTATGCCGATACGCTGGCCCGTCAGTTCCTGTTCGACACATGGCACTACTACCAGCTGGAGGCGCTGCGCACGTCGAGCGACGCCCGCATTGCCGCCATCGCGGAAAAGTCTGTCAAGGAAGTGGCCTATCACGCCCGCCGCAGCGCGGACCTGATCGTCCGCCTCGGTGACGGCACCGCGGAGAGCCACCTCCGCATGCAGAACGCCATCGACGGACTGTGGATGTACACCGGCGAGCTGTTTGACAGCGACGCCGTCGATGCAAGCCTGGTGAGCGCCGGCGTGGCCTGCGATCCGGCACTGCTGCTGCCGCAGTGGCGCCAGCAGGTTGGCGACGTGTTGGCCGAAGCCACGCTGAGCATGCCGGCCGATGGCTGGATGCAGCCCGGCGCGCACGCAGGCCGGCATTCGGAGCATCTGGGCTTTCTGTTGGCCGAAATGCAGTTCCTTCAGCGCGCCTACCCCGGCGCCACGTGGTGAGCACCATGCACACGTCGATCGACATCAGCCAACCGGCCACGACCAATGCCGTGTGGTCCTGGCTGGACCAGATTCCCGACCCGGAGATCCCGGTCATTTCGGTGATCGATCTCGGCATCGTGCGCGATGTATGGTGGGAGGCCAATACCTGCGTGATCACGATCACGCCGACGTACTCGGGCTGCCCCGCTGTGACGCTGATCCGTGAGCAGATCGTGCAGGTGCTCCGCGATCACGGCATTGGCGCTGTCGACGTTCGGGTGCAGCTTGCACCGGCCTGGACCACAGACTGGATGAGCGCACGCGGCAAGCAACAACTGGCTGGCTACGGCATTGCGCCGCCCGCGCGCACCGTGATCGACATCAGTGGCATTACGCGACGCCGCGCAGCCATCCAGGTCGATTGCCCGCATTGCGGCTCGGCGCACACCCACGTGGTGAGCCAGTTCGGCTCCACGGCATGCAAGGCGCTGTACCAGTGTGACGACTGCCGCGAGCCGTTCGATTACTTCAAGGCGCATTGACGCCACCCGACTGGAAGAACCGAGATGAGCCAGTTCCATGCCCTGCGTGTTGCCGATGTGACCAGCGAAACGCGAGACGCCATCGCCGTGACGTTCGCCGTGCCGCCGGAGCTTGCAGAGACCTTTCGCTACCAGCCCGGCCAGCACCTGACGCTACGCACAACCATCGATGGTCAGGAAGTGCGCCGCTCGTATTCGATCTGCGCGGCCGCCCAGGACCAACGTTTGCGCGTGGCCATCAAGCGTGTCGACGGCGGAGCGTTCTCGACCTGGGCCAATGCCACGCTGGCCACCGGGCATTCGCTCGACGTGATGCCGCCGTCGGGCCATTTCCATGTGCCGCTCGACGCCAACCACCGCAAGCACTACGCGGGCTTTGCAGCCGGCAGCGGCATTACCCCGTTGCTGTCGATCATCGAGACCACGCTGCGCGCCGAGCCCGATAGCCGCTTCACGTTGTTCTATGGCAACCGCGCGTCGTCCACCGTGATTTTCAAGGAAGCGCTCGAGGACCTGAAGGACACATACCTGGACCGGTTCAACCTGGTGTTCATCCTGAGCCGCGAAACGCTCGACATCGACCTCTTCAATGGCCGACTGGACGGCGCCAAGACCGACGCCCTGCTCCAGCAATGGGTTGACCCTGCCGACATCGACGTGGCGTTCCTCTGCGGCCCGCAGTCGATGATGGATGAAGTGGCCGGCGCGTTGCAGCGCAACGGCGTGGATGGCTCACGCATCAAGCGCGAACTGTTCGGCACCCAGTTGCCTGCCACGCCCAGGCAGCCGGCGCAGCACCGCATCGTCGGCAAGCAGGATTGCGAAGTCACGGTCATACAGGACGGCCGCTCGCGCAGCTTCACCGTGGCCAAGAACCACCAGACCGTGCTGGACGCCGCCCTGGAACAGGGCATAGAGCTGCCGTATTCCTGCAAGGGCGGGGTCTGCTCCACGTGCCGCTGCAAGCGCGTATCGGGCGATGTCGACATGGACGTCAATTTCGCGCTGGAAGACTACGAGGTGGCGCGCGGCTTCATCCTGAGTTGCCAGAGCTACGCCGTGAGCGACACCCTGCTGCTCGACTTCGATCAGGAAACCTGATCGCTCGCCCCCGCCGCACCCCCCAATAAAGAACGCCCCCCGCGCCCCGGCGCAGATATGGAGACACCTGTGACACACGCATTCTTCACCCGCCACCAGGCCTTGCTGGATCAGGCGCTGGACGCCATCGGCCAACGCGGCTACTGGAGCCCGTTTCCGGAAATGCCGAGTCCGAAGGTCTATGGCGAGACAGCCGCGGACGACGGCAAGGCGGCCTTCGATGCGCGCCTGGGCAAGCCTTTTCCCATTGAGCAGCCCGGCACCGCAGGACAGGCCGGCCAGGAAGTCTCGCCCTACGGACCGACGCTTGGCATCACGTACCCGCGTCCGGATCTGGACGCGCTGTTTGGTGCAATCGAAGCGGTCGCCCCGGCATGGCGCGCGGCTGGCCCGACAGCCTGGGTGGGCGTCGCACTCGAAATCCTGACGCGCCTGAACAGGCGCAGCTTCGAAATGGCCCATGCGGTCATGCATACCACTGGCCAGCCGTTCATGATGGCGTTCCAGGCCGGTGGCCCGCACGCCCAGGATCGCGGGCTGGAAGCCGTGGCCTATGCCTGGCAGGCGATGCGCGGCGTTCCAGGTCAAGCGCTGTGGGACAAGCCGCAGGGCAAGAACCCGCCGCTGCGCATGCAGAAGACGTTCACCATCGTGCCGCGTGGCATCGGCCTGGTCATCGGCTGCTGCACGTTCCCGACCTGGAACGGCTACCCGGGCCTGTTCGCCAGCCTGGCAACCGGCAATCCGGTTGTGGTCAAGCCGCATCCAGGCGCCATCCTGCCGCTTGCCATCACGGTCCAGATCGCCCGCGAAGTGCTGGCAGAAGCCGGCTTCAGCCCCGACATCGTTACGCTGGTGGCCAACAATCCGGACGAGCGCATGGCGTCGACGCTTGCGCTGCGTCCCGAGGTGCGACTGATTGACTTCACCGGCAGCACGGCCAATGGAGAGTGGCTGGAGCGCAACGCGCACCAGGCCCAGGTCTACACCGAGAAGGCCGGCGTGAACCAGGTGGTGATCGATTCGACCGATGACCTCAAGGGCATGGTGCGCAATCTGGCACTGTCGCTGTCGCTGTATTCGGGCCAGATGTGTACGGCGCCTCAAAACCTCTACGTTCCGCGCGACGGCATCGACACGCCAGACGGCCATGTGAGCTTCGACGGCGTGGTGGCCGCGCTCGGCGACGCGCTCCAGAAGCTGACGTCCGACCCCGCCAAGGCGGTGGAGGTGCTCGGAGCGATTCAGAACGACGGCGTGGCACAACGCATCGACGCTTCGCGCCAGCTCGGCAAGGTCGTGGTGGACAGCCGGACGATCACTCATCCGCAGTTTCCCGAAGCCCGGGTCCGCACACCGCTGCTGCTCAAGGTGGATGTGCGCGACGAAGACAAGTTCACCCAGGAACTGTTCGGCCCCATCGCCTTCGTCATTGCCACTGACGGCGCCGAACAGGCCGTCGGCGTGGCACGCCGCATCGCCAGGCAGCATGGCGCCTTGACCCTGTCCGGCTACACCACGCGACCAGACATCGAGGCCCTGCTCGAAGACGCCGCGCTGGACGCGGGCGTAGCCTTGTCCCTGAACCTGACCGGCCCGGTGCTGGTGAACCAGTCGGCAGCATTCAGCGACTTCCATGGCACTGGCGCCAATCCGGCGGCCAATGCTGCACTGGCCGATACCGCCTTTGTGGCCAACCGCTTCCGGGTGGTCCAGACGCGCCGTCACGTCAAGGATTGACCGCGCGGCTGCATCCGCTCCCAATCCGAGTCGTTCGTCCGCGACCGGCATGACCACGTGCCAGCGCGGACTCCCCACACATCCCGAACTGCCTGTCCAGGAGGAGACACCATGGTCCAGCGCGCCCCCCAAGCCGACCACCTCGACCCGATCGAGCGTGCCAGCCGAGATGAATTGCAAGCCCTGCAGCTGCAGCGTCTGAAATGGACACTGCGCCACGCCTACGACAACGTGCCGCATTACCGCCAGGCATTCGAGGCGGCGGGCGTGCATCCCGACGATCTGCGTCAGCTGTCGGACCTGTCGAAGTTCCCGTTCACCACCAAGAAGGCGCTGCGCGACAACTACCCGTTCGGCATGTTTGCTGTGCCGCGCGAAGACGTGGTTCGCGTGCATGCATCTAGCGGCACCACCGGCCAGCCAACCGTGGTTGGCTACACTGCCAACGATATCGAGACCTGGGCCAACCTCGTGGCGCGCTCGATCCGTGCTGCGGGCGGCCGGCGAGGCGATCTCGTGCAAGTCTGCTACGGCTACGGTCTGTTCACCGGCGGCCTCGGCGCGCACTACGGCGCGGAAAAGCTTGGCTGCACCGTGATACCCATGTCGGGCGGGCAAACCGAGAAGCAGGTGCAGATGATCCGCGACTTCCAGCCGCGCATCATCATGGTCACGCCGTCGTACATGCTTAACGTGATCGATGAGATGGCCCGCCAGGGCATGACGCCCGCTGAAACCTCGCTGGAGATTGGCATCTTCGGCGCAGAGCCCTGGACCGACGCCATGCGCACGGAGATCGAGACGCGCGCCGGCATTGACGCGGTGGACATCTATGGCCTTTCCGAAGTCATGGGCCCCGGTGTTGCATGCGAATGCATCGAAAGCAAGGACGGACCGGTGATCTGGGAAGACCACTTCTATGCGGAAATCATCGACCCGGTCACCGGCGAAGTGCTGCCCGATGGCGCGGAAGGCGAGCTGGTTTTCACGTCGTTGACCAAGGAAGCGCTGCCCGTTATCCGCTATCGCACGCGCGATCTCACGCGCCTGCTGGCGCCCACCTCGCGCTCGATGCGCCGCATCGGCAAGATCACCGGCCGCTCGGACGACATGCTGATCATCCGCGGCGTGAATGTGTTCCCGTCGCAGATCGAGGAGCTGATCCTGCGCCAGCCCGAACTGGCACCCCACTACCAGCTCACCGTCACGCGTGACGGCCATCTCGACAAGCTCGCCGTGGCAGTGGAAGTGCGCCCGGAAGTCTCGCATCGTCTGTCCGACGCTGAACGCGAGGCGCTGGGCAGCAAGTTGCGCGATGCCATCAAGACCAACGTGGGCATCACCACGCGCGTGGATGCCGTGCCCGCCGACCGGCTGGAACGCACGTCCACCGGCAAGGCCAAGCGCGTACTGGACCTGCGCACCGCGCCAGTGCCGACCGAGCCCATCCGGGCCGCCGCCTGATACCCGGGCAGCCCACACACTACAAAACGCTCCTCGCAGTTGCCGCCCGCGCCCAGGCGTCGGCGGCAGTCCCAACGCCTCGGCAAGAAGGCGTGTACGACCAGCTTCGCCCTTGGAGACAACCATGAACGAACGGCAATTCGCCCTCATCACCCAACATCCCGATTTCCATTCGCTCACCAGCCGGCGCGCGCGGCTGGGGTGGACGCTGACCGCCTTGATGCTGGCGGTGTACTTCGGCTTTATCGGCTTGCTGGCCTTCTTTCCGGCGCTGCTGGTGGCGCCGCTCGGCGGCGGCACGCTGACCACCGGCATCATGGCCGGTGCCGGGGTGATCGTCGTGGCGTTCGCCCTGACCGCCGTGTACGTGTTCAAGGCCAATCGGGAATTCGACAGTCTCAACGCCCGGATCCTGCAGGAGTGTGCAGCATGAACCGCTATGCCCTGCCTATTGCAGCCCCGGTAGCTACCTTGATGGCCGCCCTGATGGCGGCCAATGCCCACGCCGGCCCGGCCCTGGACGGCAACGTGGTCGCCCAGCCGTTGAACTGGCATGCCATCGCGATGTTCGTGCTGTTTGTGCTCTTCACCCTCGGCATTACGCGCTGGGCGGCCCGTCGCACCCGCACCGCATCAGACTTCTATGCGGCGGGCGGCGGCCTGAGCGGCTTCCAGAACGGCCTGGCGATTGCCGGCGACATGGTGTCCGCCGCGTCCTTCCTGGGCATCTCGGCGATGATGTTCGACAAGGGCTTTGATGGACTGATCTACGCGCTGGGCGTGGTGGCGGGCTGGCCCATCATCCTGTTCGTCGTGGCGGAGCGCCTGCGCAACCTGGGGCGCTACACGTTTGCCGACGTGGTGGCCTATCGGCTGTCGCAGCGCCCGGTGCGGATCACGGCCGCATTCGGCACGTTGACGGTATCCATCATGTACCTGGTTGCCCAGATGGTGGGAGCCGGCAAGCTGATCCAGTTGCTATTCGGCACCACCTATCTGTCCGCGGTGCTGGTGGTAGGCGTGCTAATGGTGCTCTATGTGATGTTCGGCGGCATGCTGGCCACCACGTGGGTACAGATCATCAAGGCCATCCTGCTGCTGGGCGGCACCACGTTCATGGCCTACGAGGTGCTGGCGCACTTCGGCTTCAGTCTCGACGCGCTGTTTGCCGCAGCGGTGCATGCGCACCCCAAAGGCCAGTCGATCATGGCGCCCGGCGGATTGGTGGCAAATCCGGTGGAGGCCATATCGCTCGGGGTGGGCATGATTTTCGGGACTGCCGGTCTGCCCCATATCCTGATGCGTTTCTTCACGGTGGCCGATGCGCGCGAGGCCCGCAAGTCCGTGTGCTATGCCACCGGCTTTATCGGCTACTTCTACCTGCTGATCCTGATCGTCGGTTTTGGCGCGATTGTGCTGGTTGGCGGCAACGCGGCGTTCCGTGACGGTGCCGGCCAGGTGATCGGCGGCAGCAACATGGTGGCAGTGCACCTGGCGCAGGCGGTTGGCGGCGACATGTTCCTGGGCTTTATCTCGGCCGTGGCCTTTGCCACCATTCTGGCCGTGGTTGCCGGGCTGGCGCTATCTGGCGCCTCCGCCGTGTCGCATGACCTCTATGCCACGGTGATCCGCAAGGGCCGCGCCACGGAGGCAGAGGAGATACGCGTCTCGCGCTATGCCACGCTGGGTATCGGCGTGATCGCCATCCTGCTCGGGCTGCTGTTCGAGAAGCAGAACATTGCCTTCCTGTCCGGGCTGGTGCTTGCCATTGCCGCCTCGGTCAACTTCCCGGTGCTGTTTCTGTCGATGTTCTGGAAAGGATTGACCACGCGCGGCGCTGTGGGTGGCAGCGTGGTCGGCCTGGTATCGGCCATCGCACTGCTGGTGCTCGGCCCCACAGTGTGGGTCGGCATCCTCAAGCACGAGAACGCCATCTTCCCTTATGCCAATCCGGCGCTCTTCTCGATGTCGTTGGCGTTCGCGGCGGCGTGGCTGCTATCCGTGCTCGACCGCTCGGCGGCGGGTGCAAGCGAGCGGCGAGCATATTTGCCCCAGTACGTGCGGTCGATGACGGGCCTGGGCGCCGCCTCTGCAAATCGGCACTAATGGCGGGGGCGCCCGGTTGGCGTATGCCTTCCGATCGGCCCGTCCCGCGCTATTCCACTTCGCCGCTGTCGGTGTCGCCGGTCAGGGCTTCGGTCTCGTGATGCATCGCTGCGGCCGCGAGCGAAGTGGCGTTGGCTGGCGCGGCCTCTTTGCGCTCGCTGTACCGGTCGGTCAGGTAGTCGCTGCGATCGCGCACCAGCAGCGTGAACTTGTAGAGTTCCTCCATGACGTCGACTACGCGGTCGTAGTACGAAGACGGCTTCATGCGGCCGCTGGCGTCGAATTCCTGATACGCCTTGGCCACCGACGACTGGTTCGGAATCGTCACCATCCGCATCCAGCGGCCGAGCACGCGCAGCGCGTTGACGGCGTTGAACGACTGCGAGCCGCCGCACACCTGCATCACGGCCAGCGTGCGGCCCTGGGTCGGGCGAATGCCGCCGATTTCCAGTGGCAGCCAGTCGATCTGGTTCTTGAACACGGCCGTCAGCGTGCCGTGGCGCTCGGGGCTGCACCAGACCTGGCCTTCCGACCATGCCGAGAGCTTGCGTAACTCCACCACCTTCGGGTGATCGGCGGGCACGCTATCGGCCATCGGCAAGTCGCGTGGATCGAATACGCGGGTCTCCGCGCCGAAGTGCTGAAGGATGCGTTCCGCTTCCTGCGCCAGCAGGCGGCTGTACGACGTCTCGCGCAGCGAACCGTAGAGCAGCAGGATGCGCGGCGGGTGGGTGCTGGCGCGCGCGGGTTCCAGCTTGTGCAGGTCCGGCGTATCGAGCACGGCGGGAACGACGTTGGGCAAGTCCACGGTCATGAGATCCTCCCGCCGCGCGCGTCGATCACGGTCTCGCCGTCTTCCTTGGTGAAAGTGCCTTGCTGCGCTGCCGGCAGGATGTCGAGCACGACTTCCGACGGCCTGCACAGCCGCACGCCCAGTTTGGTGACGACGAAGGGGCGGTTGATCAGGATTGGATGGGCCAGCATGGCGTCGAGCAACTGGTCGTCTGTCAGCGCCGAGTCGGCGAGGCCCAACTCGGCATAGGGCGTGCCCTTCTCGCGGATGGCCTCACGCACGGTGAGCCCGGCGGCGCGAATCATCGCCTCCAGGGTCTGCCGGTCGGGCGGCGTGGCCAGGTATTCGACAACGGTCGGCTCGATGCCCGCATTGCGGATCATCGCCAGCGTATTGCGCGACGTACCGCAGTCGGGGTTGTGATAGATCGTGATGGACATCGGGGTTCCTACGTAAGGCGCTGCGTGCCTCGCGCCGTGCCAGTTGGTCAGGACTCAGTGGCAACTGTGCAGGACGGTGCTGGCAGGCAAGGTGTGCCGCCGCAGCAGTTTTCGGTCAGGTAGCCCAGCAGGGCGTCCATGGTTTCGAAGCGCGCCATGTAGAGGATCGAGCGGCCTTCCTGGCGGCTTCCCAGCAGCCCGGCGCGGTGCAATTCCTTGAGATGGAACGATAGCGACGAGGCCGGCATTGCCATCCGTTCGGCAATCCGGCCTGCGGGCAAGCCTTCGGGACCAGCCTGCAACAGCAGGCGGAACACGGCCAGGCGGACGTTGTGGGCGAGCGCGGCAAGCGCTTCGAGGGCGGCATCGGTTTCCATCGTTCGAATGTAGTCGAAATGTCGAAGGAAGGCAACCTGGCAGGCTGGCGGCCCACACATCCACCCTCCGGACAGGGCGGGCACTGTAGAATGTCGCGCTGCCAACCCCGCCGGTTCGCGCCCGATAGGGCGCTCCATGACGCCGGCGGCACCTGGCCGCGCGCCGTGGCGCCCGATTTTCCCGGATATGCCATCCCCCGACGCGTCGCCACGCTGTTTCGTGCCCGCTGGCGGATGACCTGCATCATCCCCGCGCCAGCGGCGCCAGACTCTCCTTATTGACTCGACACCATGAAAAAAATAGCAGCCGTTCTCCTGATCTCCGGTCTTTCCCTGCTCGCCGCGTGCGGCAAGAGCGATCCGAAGCCGGCGGCAACCCAGGCGGCCGCCACCAGCATCGTCGTGGGCCTGGACGACAACTTCCCGCCGATGGGCTTCCGCGACGCCAACAACCAGCTGGTGGGCTTCGACATCGACATGGCCAAGGAGGCCGCCAAGCGCCTGGGCATGACGGTGGACTTCAAGCCCATCGACTGGAGCGCCAAGGAAGCCGAACTCAACGGCAAGCGCGTGGACGTGCTGTGGAACGGCCTGACGATCACCGAAGACCGCAAGAAGAACATCAGCTTCACCGAGCCGTACATGACGAACCATCAGATCGTCATCGTCACCGAGAAGTCGCCCATCCAGGCGAAGGCCGACCTGGCCGGCCGCATCGTCGGCGCGCAGGACGGCAGCAGCGCCGTGGACGCCATCAAGAAGGAAGCCAGCCTGGCGGCCAGCCTGAAGGAACTGAAGACCTTCGGTGACAACGTCACCGCGCTGATGGACCTGTCGGCCGGTCGCCTCGATGCCGTGGTGGTGGACGAAGTGGTGGGCCGCTACCTGGCCAGCAAGCGCGCCGGCGAGTACCGCGTTCTGACCGAAAACTTCGGCACCGAAGACTACGGCGTGGGCGTGCGCAAGGATGACGCCGAACTGCTGGACAAGCTGAACAAGACGCTGGCGTCGATGAAGCAGGACGGCACCGCCGGACGCATCGCCAACCAGTGGTTCGGCGCGGATATCACGAAGTAAGCAGCGGCATGGCAGGCGGCGCAGGCCGTGTGGCGCCTGCGTCGTAACGTTTCAGCATGGACTACGTTCTTTCCCTCCTCCCTCCGATGGTGGACGGGGCCAAGGTGACCTTGACCCTGTTCGCCATCACGCTCGGCCTGTCGGTGCCGCTGGGCCTGGTGCTGGCGCTGCTGCGCATTTCGGCCTGGGCGCCCATCAGCAGGCTCGTGAATGGCTATATCTGGCTGATGCGCGGCACGCCGCTGATGCTGCAGATGCTGTTCATCTATTTCGCGCTGCCATTCGTGCCGTACGTCGGCATCCGCCTGCCAGACTTCCCGGCCGCCGTGGTGGCCTTCGCGTTGAACTACGCGGCGTACTTTGCCGAAATCTTCCGCGCCGGCATCCAGTCGGTGGAACGTGGCCAGTACGAGGCCAGCAAGACGCTGGGCCTGAGCTACTTCCAGACCATGCGCCGGATCGTGCTGCCGCAGATGATTGGCCGCGTGCTGCCGCCGGTGAGCAACGAGACCATCACGCTGGTCAAGGACACCTCGCTGATCTACGTGCTTGCGCTGAACGACATCCTGCGCACGGCGCGCAGCATCGTGCAGCGCGACTTCTCGACCACCCCGTTCCTGGTGGCGGCCGCCTTCTACCTGGTGATGACGCTCGTCCTGACGTGGCTGTTCCAGCGCCTAGAAAAACGCTATGCAAAGTACGAACAATAAGGGTGCCGGCGAGCGCCCGTCGATGGTGGAAGCCCGCGACATCCACAAGTCGTTCGGACCGCTCGAAGTGCTGAAGGGCGTCTCGCTGTCGCTGCGCAAGGGCGACGTGACGGCGGTGATCGGCCCGTCGGGCTCCGGCAAGAGCACGCTGCTGCGCTGCCTGAACCATCTGGAAGTGATCGACCGCGGCACGATCGAGATCGAGGGCGAGGCGCTGGTGTCCACGGGCGCCGGCGGCGTGCAGTACGCCAAGGGTGCCGACCTGCGCCGCATCTGCGGCAAGATGGGCATGGTCTTCCAGTCGTTCAACCTGTTTCCGCACCTGACCGTCCTGCAAAACCTGATCGAGGCGCCGGTCACGGTGAAGGGTTTGTCGAAGGACCACATCGTCCCGGTGGCGGAGGAACTGCTGCGCAAGGTCGGCCTGTTCGACAAGCGCGATAGTTACCCGTCGCGCCTGTCCGGCGGCCAGAAGCAGCGCGTGGCGATTGCGCGCGCGCTGGCGATGTCGCCCGACATCATGCTGTTCGACGAGCCCACCTCCGCGCTGGACCCCGAGCTGACCGGCGAGGTGCTGCGCACCATGCGCCAGCTGGCCGAAGAGCACATGACGATGCTGGTGGTTACGCACGAGATGGGCTTTGCGCGCGAAGTGGCCAACCATGTGGTGTTCATGGACGGCGGCCATGTCGTGGAGGAAGGGGCGCCCGAGCAACTGTTCAGCGCCCCGGCCCATGCCCGCACGCGCGAATTCCTGACCCGCGTTTTCTGAGCCGGCATGGGATGCCGGGCGCGGCAAACGTAATGTGAGTTTAATGTTTGCCGCGACCGTTTCCTGTAGACTCCGCAGGACACTTTCGCCCTGATATGCCGCCGCCCCACGGCGGATTCCTGCCCTCTGGCATGCGACGCTCCATCCTGATTCTCGTGTTGCTGATTCTGCCGTTCCAGTTTTCCTGGGCGGCAGCGGCACGCTATTGTCAGCACGAGCAGGTCTCGGCCAGCTGGCATCTGGGCCACCACGAGCATCGTCATCAGCAGGCGGATGCCAGGCCCGACGCCACCGACGTGGAAAAGAAGCTGGTCCTCGATACGGACTGCGGCGTGTGTCATATCGTCTCGCTGCCGTTCGTCTACGCCCAGCCGCTGGAAGTGCCCGGTGCGGCGCGTGCCGAATTCGTCGGCCATGTCCCGCCTGCGGACTTCACCTCGCTGAACGCGCGGGCCCCTGATCGCCCGCAGTGGCTGCGTCTCGCCTGATCGGCGGGACGACGATTTCCATTCCTTCTCGTCTCGCCGAATTCTCCCGGTCAAGAACCCTGGTGCAATTCGATGCGAAGACTATTTTTGCCGCTCGGGCTGGCGGCAGCATTCCTCAGCCCAACCCTTGCCGTCGCGCAGGAAGATGCCGGCGCGCCTGCGCTGTCATCCAAGCCTTCCACGCCCCCGGCGCCGCCTGCAGCCGTCATGCCAGCCGTGCCGTCGCTGCCGACGGAGACCGACGGGCCGTTGACGCTGGAGGCTGCGCTGTCGCTGGCGGCTGCCAGCAACTTCAGCCTCTCGGCGGCGGCGAGAGAGCTGGATGCCTCCGAAGGCGGCATCATGCAGGCGCGCACGATTCCGAATCCCGAGCTGGCCACGCAGATGGAAGACACGCGGCGCTCGACCCGCAGCACGACCGCGCAGGTCAATATCCCCATCGAACTGGGCGGCAAGCGCTCGGCGCGCATCGATGCCGCCGAGCGCTCGCGTGAACTGGCGCAGGCCGCGCTGGCCAGCGTGCGCGGCGACATCCGCGCCCAGGTCATCGAGAGCTTCTTCGCGGTGCTGATTGCGCAGGAGCGCGTCAAGCTGGCCACGGGCTCGGCCGATATCGCCGCGCGCGGCGCGCAAGCCACGGCGCGGCGCGTGGCGGCCGGCAAGGTCTCGCCCGTGGATGAAACCAAGGCGAAGGTGGAGCAGGCCAATGCCGAGCTTGAACTGGCCGAGGCTACCGCCGGCCTGCAGTCAGCGCGGCAGGCGTTGACCGCGCTGTGGGGCAATGCCTCGCCACGGTTTGCGCAGGCGCAGGGCAATCTCGACGCGCTGCCGTCCCGGCCGGCACCCGACGTGCTGCAGCAGGCCCTCGACACCGCACCGCTGGTGGCGGCCAGCCGCGCGGAGTTCGATCGACGCCAGGCGCTGGTGAATGTGGAGCGCAGCCGGCAATACCCCGACCTCACCGTCAGCCTGGGCGCCAAGCGCGACAACGAAGCCAACCGCAATATGGCGGTGCTCGGCCTGGCCATTCCGCTGCCGCTGTTCGATCGCAACCAGGGCAACCTCTACACGGCCATCCGGCAGGCGGACAAGGCGCAGGACGAATACCTGGCCAACCGCATCAACCTGACCCGCAACCTGCTGCAGGCATCGAACCAGCTATCGGTGTCGCGGGCCTCCGCACAGACGTTGAAGGACACCGTGCTGCCCGGCGCCGAGCAGGCTTTCCATGCCGCGACCATCGGCTTCGAGGCCGGCAAGTTCAACTACCTCGATGTGCTGGATGCACAGCGCACGTTGTTCCAGGCACGCATCCGCTACCTCGGGGTGCTTGGGCAAACCTATCAGGCGGCGACGACGATCGACCGCATTCTGGGACGCTGAGACGGGATTCGCAAATCATGGTCATGACCAAAAAGCAAAAGGCTGCCATTGCAGCCATCGTACTGGTGGGCGGTGTGGCGACGGCCGCGGTGCTGCTGACGGGGCGCTCGGCGCCCCATGGCACCGATGCACACGGCGAGCATGCCGATGCCCACGATCACGCGCACGAAGCCAGCCACAACGCTGCCCAGAATGCGCCGGCCAGCGAACCCCACCGCATCACGCTGACCGCCGAGCAAATCGCCGCAACGGGCGTGGTGGTGGCCACCGCGGGGCCGGCCAGGGTGCAGACGGGCGTGCAGTTCCCCGGCGAGATCCGCTTCAATGAAGATCGCACCGCGCACGTGGTGCCGCGCCTGGCGGGCGTGGTGGAGAGCGTGCCGGCCAATATCGGCGAGCAGGTCAGGAAAGGACAGGTGCTGGCGGTGTTGGCTAGCACTGGGCTGTCCGACCAGCGCAGCGAGCTGCTGGCCGCGCAGAAGCGGCTCGACCTCGCGCGCGTGACGTTCGACCGCGAAAAGAAGCTGTTCGAGCAGAAGATTTCGGCCGAGCAGGACTACCTGGCCGCGCGCAACGCGCTGCAGGAGGCGCAGATCAGCGTGCAGAACGCGCAGCAGAAGCTCACGGCGATTGGCGCCAGCGCCCATGCCAGCGCCTTGAACCGCTACGAGCTGCGTGCACCGTTCGACGGCATGATCGTCGAGAAACATATTTCGCTGGGCGAGGCGGTGGCGGACAACGCCAACGTCTTCACGCTGTCCGACCTCTCCTCGGTGTGGGCCGAGTTCGTGGTGTCGGCCAAGGATCTGGAGAAGGTGCGCGTTGGCGAGAAGGCCGCCATTCACTCCACGTCGTCGGACGTCAGCGCGGAAGGCACGGTGTCCTATGTGGGTTCGCTGCTGGGCGAGCAGACGCGCACGGCCAAGGCGCGCGTCACGCTGACCAATCCGCAGATGGCATGGCGGCCCGGCCTGTTCGTCACGGTCAACGTGTTCGGTGCCGAGGCAGAGGTGGCGGTGGCGGTACAGGCCGATGCCGTGCAGGACCTCGACGGCAAGCGCGTGGTGTTCGTGGCTGAGCCCAACGGATTCGTGGCGCAGCCGGTGAAGACCGGGCGCTCCAACGGCAAGCTCGTGGAGATCACGGAAGGGCTGCAGCCCGGCGCGCGCTATGCCGCAGCCAACAGCTTCGTGCTGAAGGCGGAACTCGGCAAGTCCAGCGCCGAGCACAGCCATTGATACGGGAGCCACGCAATGTTCGAACGTATCATCCGCTTCGCCATCGTGCAGCGATGGCTGGTGCTGCTGGCCGTGCTCGGCATGGCGGCGCTTGGCATCTACAACTACACGCGCCTGCCGATCGACGCTGTACCTGACATCACAAACGTGCAGGTGCAGATCAACACGTCGGCGCCCGGCTATTCGCCGCTGGAAACCGAGCAGCGCGTCACCTATCCGATCGAAGTGGTGATGGCCGGCCTGCCCGGGCTGGAGCAGACGCGCTCGCTGTCGCGCTATGGCCTGTCGCAGGTGACCGTCATCTTCAAGGACGGCACCGACATCTATTTCGCGCGGCAACTGGTCAACCAGCGCATCCAGGAGGCACGCGACCAACTGCCCGCTGGCGTGACGCCGGCCATGGGCCCGATTTCGACCGGACTCGGCGAAATCTATTTGTGGACCGTGGAAGCCGAAGACGGCGCGCGCAAGCCCGACGGCAGCGCCTATACGCCCACCGACCTGCGCGAGATCCAGGACTGGGTGGTGCGGCCGCAGCTGCGCAACGTGGCGGGGGTGACCGAGGTCAACACGATTGGCGGCTTCGACAAGCAATACCTGGTGGCGCCAAGCCTGGAGCGGCTGGCGGCCTACGGCCTCACGCTGACCGACGTGGTGACCGCGCTGGACAAGAACAACGACAACGTGGGCGCCGGCTACATCGAACGGCGCGGCGAGCAGTATCTGGTGCGCGCGCCGGGGCAGGTGAAGTCCGAGAACGATATCCGCAACGTCATCGTGGGCACCGCGCAAGGCCAGCCCATCCGCATCCGCGATATCGGCGACGTGGAGATCGGCAAGGAGCTGCGCACGGGCGCGGCCACGGAGAACGGCAAGGAAGTGGTGCTCGGCACGGTGTTCATGCTGATCGGCGAGAACAGCCGGGCCGTATCGCAGGCCGTGGACACGAAGGTGGCGGCGATCAACCGGACGCTGCCCGAGGGCGTGAAGATCGTCACGGTCTACGACCGCACGCGGCTGGTGGACAAGGCCATCGCCACGGTCAAGAAGAACCTGCTGGAAGGCGCGGTGCTGGTCATCGTCATCCTGTTCCTGTTCCTCGGCAACATCCGTGCGGCGCTGATCACGGCGATGATCATTCCGCTGGCCATGCTGTTCACGTTCACGGGCATGGTGAACTACCGCATCAGCGCCAACCTGATGAGTCTGGGCGCGCTCGACTTCGGCATCATCATCGATGGCGCGGTGGTCATCGTGGAGAACTGCGTGCGGCGCCTGGCGCATGCCCAGGCGCGCGAGGGGCGGCCGCTGACGCGTGCCGAGCGCTTCCAGGAAGTGTTCGCGGCGGCCAGGGAGGCGCGCCGCCCGCTGATCTTCGGGCAGCTCATCATCATGGTGGTGTACCTGCCGATCTTCGCGCTGACGGGCGTGGAGGGCAAGATGTTCCATCCGATGGCGTTCACCGTGGTGTTGGCGCTGCTGGGCGCGATGCTGCTGTCGGTGACGTTCGTGCCGGCGGCCGTGGCGCTGTTCATTGGCAATCGCGTGGCCGAGAAGGAGAACCGGCTCATGCACTGGGCGAAGCAGCGCTATGCGCCGCTGCTCGAACGTTCGCTCGCGAACACGCCGGTGGTGCTGACGTTTGCCGTGGTCAGCGTGGCGCTTTGCCTGGCCATCGCCACGCGCCTGGGCAGCGAGTTCATCCCCAACCTGAACGAAGGCGACATGGCCATCCAGGCGCTACGCATCCCGGGGGCCAGCCTGACGCAGTCGGTGGAGATGCAGAAGCAGATCGAGACCACGCTAAAGGCAAAATTTCCCGAAATTGAACGCATCTTCGCGCGCACCGGCACGGCCGAGATTGCCTCTGACCCGATGCCGCCGAACATCTCGGACGGCTACATCATGCTCAAGCCGGAGGAAGACTGGCCGACGCCGAGGAAGTCGCACGCGGAGCTGCTGGCGGCCATCCAGCAGGAGACGAGCCGCATCCCGGGCAACAACTACGAGTTCTCGCAGCCGATCCAGCTGCGCTTCAACGAGCTGATCTCGGGCGTACGCTCGGACGTGGCCGTCAAGATCTTTGGCGACGACAACGCGGCGCTGAACGAGACGGCCGGTAAGGTGGCCGCGGTGCTGCAGCGCATACCGGGCGCGCAGGAGGTCAAGGTGGAGCAGACCACGGGGCTGCCGATGCTCACCGTCAACATCGACCGCGACAAGGCGGCGCGCTACGGGCTCAACATGAGCGATGTGCAGGACGCCGTGGCCACCGGCGTGGGCGGCCGCGATGCCGGCACGTTCTTCCAGGGCGACCGCCGCTTCGATATCGTGGTGCGGCTGCCCGAAGCGGTGCGCGGCGACATCGAGGCGCTGCGCCGGCTGCCGATTCCGCTGCCCAGGGCCGTCGATGCCAGGACCACCTTCCTGCCGCTCAGCGAGGTGGCTACGCTGGACCTGGCGCCCGGCCCGAACCAGATCTCGCGCGAGGACGGCAAGCGGCGCATCGTGGTTAGCGCCAACGTTCGCGGGCGCGACATCGGATCGTTCGTGTCGGAGGCCGAGGCCGCCATCCAGGGTCAGGTCAAGGTGCCGGCCGGTTACTGGACGACCTGGGGCGGCACGTTCGAGCAGCTCCAGTCGGCCAAGACCCGGCTACAGGTGGTGGTGCCGGTGGCGCTGCTGCTGGTATTCGTGCTGCTCTTCGCGATGTTCCACAACATCAAGGACGGGCTGCTGGTGTTCACGGGCATTCCGTTTGCGCTGACGGGCGGCATCCTGGCGCTGTGGCTGCGCGGCATCCCGCTGTCGATCACGGCGGCGGTGGGCTTTATCGCCCTGAGCGGCGTGGCGGTGCTCAACGGGCTGGTGATGCTGTCGTACATCCGCACTTTGCGTGAGGATGGGCTGTCGCTCGATAGCGCGGTGCGCGAGGGCGCGCTGACGCGTCTGCGGCCGGTGCTGATGACTGCGCTGGTGGCATCACTGGGATTCGTGCCGATGGCCATCGCCACGGGCACGGGTGCCGAGGTGCAGCGGCCGCTGGCCACCGTCGTGATCGGCGGCATTCTCTCGTCGACGGCGCTGACGCTGCTGGTGCTGCCGGTGCTGTATCGCCTGGCCCATCGCAAGGACCGCGACGCGCCTGAGCGCGCGGACGAAAAGGCGCTGGCGCCGGTGGCTTTGTAGCAGACCCTGCGTGCGGCAGTCCTGCTGCCGCACGCGCCGGGGTTCCAGCGACTGTGATTCAGGCCGGCTGCGCGTCGGGGCAGCGGTGGATTTCCACGGTCACGTGCACCAGTTCCTCGTGGATGCTCAACGCTTGCTTGATGACGGCGGGCGTCAGATGCGGGTCGTGCGTGACCAGGCTGACGATGCACGCGAACTTTTCCTTGCCGACGCGCCAGACGTGCAGGTCCGCAATCTCGGTGTCGGCGGCCTGCAGGTCTTCCACCACTTCGCGGATCTCGGCCACCACGTGGTGATCCATCTCGCGGTCCAGCAGCACCACGCCGGTCTGGCGCAGCAGGCCCAATGCCCAGGTGCCCACCAGTGCAGCGCCGACGATACCCATCACCGGGTCGAGCCAGCCCCTGCCCAGCAACCAGCCGCCCGCCAGCGCCAGGATGGCCAGCACCGAGGTGGCGGCATCGGCCAGCACGTGTACGTAAGCGGAGCGCAGGTTCAGGTCGTGATGGCCGTGACCGTCGGCCGTGGCTATTTCGTCATGATGATGATGGCCGTGCCCGTGGTGATGGCCATGGTGATGCCCGTGCCCATGGTCGTGCGCGCCGCCCAGGATCAGGGCGCAGGCCAGGTTCACCACCAGCCCGATGACCGTCACGGCCATGGCCTCCTTGTAGTGGATGGCCTGCGGACTGATCATGCGCTCGACCGAGCTGAACACCATCAGCGCGGCAATGCCAAGCAGGAAGACAGCGCTGGCAAAGCCCGCCAGCACTTCGATCTTCCAGGTGCCGAAGGCAAAGCGGGAATCGGTGGCGTAGCGGCGCGCGGCGGCATAGGCGAAGGCGCTCAGACCGATGGCCAGCGCGTGCGAGCTCATGTGCCAGCCATCGGCCAGCAGCGCCATTGAGTTGAACCACAGGCCGGCGGCGATCTCCACGAACATCGTGACGGCGGTAATCACCATCACGAGCCGCGTGCCGCGCTCGGCGGCCTGGTTGCCGGTATCGAAGACGTGGGAATGGGTCCACGGTGACAGGTCTTGGCTATGCATGATGTCGACGGGTAACGGTTAACTGCGCGGCAGCGCGATGCGAGCCGCGCGGCCCTTGCTCCCTTACTTAAAGTAGCTGCGAACCACCTCGATCAACAGTTCCCGCGCATCGCCTTCGTCGTGCTCGCCGGGCTCGGCATCCACCAGGTGGCTGCGGATGTGCGCTTCCAGCACCACCGCAAGCAAGCCGTTCATCGCACCACGGCAACTGGTGATCTGCTGCAGCACTTCCATGCAGCCCTGCTCGCCTTCGAGTGCGCGCTCGATCGCATCGACTTGCCCGCGTATCCGGCGTACGCGGTTGAGCAGCTTCTGCTTGTCCTGGATGGTGTGGCTCATGGGGGCGGGGGCATGCTGATATAGGGTAGGGGGGTATCCTATACGATTTCTGAAGGGCTGGGAATTGTGCCGCTCGGGCGCAAATGCAAGACGGGGCCAAATTGGCCCCGTCAGGATGATGTCGGGAAAGCGCTGGGACGGCTTGCCCTCTCCCCCGGCCCCTCTCCCGCCGGGCGGGAGAGCGGAGCAAACCATGCAGCTTGCTATTTCGATGGTGTTCTCCCCTCTCCCGCGTGCGGGAGAGCAACCGTGTCAAGCAGGCAGTCTGTTTTCCCACGGTTGGCCGGTTTTGACCATCGAGTTGAGGATCGTCAGGATCTTGCGCATGCAGGCGGTGATGGCAAGCTTGGACGGCTTGCCAA